>ENA-OUOG01000513-OUOG01000513.1-marine-metagenome-genome-assembly--contig:-NODE-513-length-51093-cov-6.687177_pt1 | contig 51093 bp, 37 predicted proteins | sample MGYA00248635_ERZ508505 | MGnify/ENA primary metagenome ERZ508505 (study PRJEB26176, sample SAMN06267871) | marine metagenome | isolation source: Saanich Inlet, British Columbia, Canada | place: Pacific...
AACGGAAGAGGTCAGCTGCATCGCCTACGACATCACCGATCGGAAGGAAATCGACCAACAAATTCGCAGAGCGCTCAAAGAGAAGGAAATCCTGCTGCAAGAGGTTCACCACCGCGTGAAAAACAACCTCCAGGTGATTTCAAGCATGCTCAACTTGCAACGTCGATTCGTGTCGGATCCCTTGCTGCTCCAAGTGCTTGACGAGAGCACGAACCGCATCGCGACCATGAGCTACATCCACGAATCGCTCTATCAAAACACGGACTTCAGTTCCATCAGCTTTTCAGAATACCTGAAGCGCTTGACCTCCAATTTGATGAGCAGTTATGCACAACGAACGGCGCACGTGGAATTGGAAACGAAACTCATTGACTTGCACTTGAATTTGGAACAAGCTATTCCTTGTGGATTGATTGTCAATGAGTTGGTTTCTAATTGCATGAAGTATGCTTTTCAGGGACTCGAGCGCGGTGTGCTGACGTTGCGCGTGGATTCCGTAGGGGATTTTGTGGAAATCGAAGTGTCGGACGATGGCGTGGGTCTTCCAGAAGATTTTAACTTTGACACGAACGATTCACTGGGGGTTTATTTGATCCAGGCTTTGACGGAACAAATTCAGGCTGAGTTGATTGTACGCAGTTCTTCTTTGGAAGGGGCGGGCAAGATTCCTCGGGGAACTTCGTTTATGATTAAGTTTGAACCCTCCAGTTGAAATCAGAAAGCATGCCGATAAACATTCTTGTGACCGAGGACGAAGTCATCGTCCGCAAAGACATCGAACGGTGTCTGTCGAATTTGGGATACAACGTTGTGGCCTCTGCTGACAACGGAGAAGACGCGATTGAATTGGCCCTGAAGCACAAGCCGGATTTGGCCCTCATGGACATCATGATCAAAGGGGACATGAACGGCATTGCAGCGGCAGAGGAAATCAAGCGCAACATCGACATTCCGGTGGTCTTTTTGACGGCCTACGCCGACGAGAACACCTTGAGCGAAGCGAAGATGGCGGAGCCGCATGGCTACATCCTCAAGCCGTTCAAAGACGTCGACATCCAAACGGCCATTGAGATGGCCCTGCACAAGCACGGCAAGGAGCAGGAACTCAAGATGGAGTCGGACTTCCTGCGCAGCATGGCGGAACACAAGGCGGATACGGAGGTCATCTTCGTGAAGAACCGCAGCCGCTTGATGCGCGTGAAGAACGAGGACCTGCTCTTCATCGAAGCGCTCAAGGATTACGTGGTGGTGCACACGCGCACGGAGAGCTACACCATCCACAGCACGATGAAGGAAGTGGAGCGCAAGTTGAACGACCGCCTGTTCATCCGCGTGCACCGGAGCTTCATCGTGAACCTGGAAGCCATTGAGAGCATCAAGTATTCCATGATCAAAATGGAGGACATCGAGAAGGAGATTCCGGTGGGCGGTTCCTACAAGGACCTGCTCGCATCGCGGATCAACCTCCTCTGAACGAACGCAATTGAACGAACGGCCCGCTCAGGATTTCCTGGGCGGGCCGTTTGGGTTTCAGGCCAAACTGAAACGGACTTGAATCAAACCGCTGTCATACCGTTGCCGACTCCGTTCCACCCATCCTTCGGGCACCCGCCCCTCGGCAAACAAAACCGTGCCCCTTTCCAGCTTCGTCGGGGCAATGGAGAGGATGATTTCGTCCACGAGGCCGGCAGCAAGCAGCTGGTGTGCGATTTCCGCGCCCCCTTCGCAATAAATGCCTTTCCGACGGGGCTCCGCTTTCATCGCGCGCACCCGTTCTGCCGGCGAGCCACCGTGGAACGTCAGGTTCCCGGCTTGAGGTCGAGGCGTCCGCGTGAACACCACCACCTCGCATTCCGTGTGCGGGTAGTCGTACCCCATGTCCAGCACGGATTGGTACGTTTTGCGCCCCACCACCACCGAATCGATGCCTTCGAGGAAGGCGCGGTATCCGTAGTCCTCCCCTTCCACGTGCATGGGGTTGAGGAAATCCACACTTCCCGATTCGTCAGCAATGAATCCGTCCTCGGATTGGGCAATGTACAGGGTGAGCTTTCGCATGCGGCGAAGGTAGGCCCTTCATGCCTGCTGGATGCTCGCCACCAAGGTTTGAAACAGTTCCTCGGGTGAGTGGTCGATGAGGTCCTTGACGTGTGCCCTCGGTTTGGAATCGTTCAGGTTGTGGGTGTAGGTGCTCCAAACGCCGTGGTGAAATTCCAACGCGGTCAGGTTTTCTACCCAGTCGCCGGAATTGAGGTACTGGACGCTGCCGTGCTCCGTGGCGATGTGCTTGATGACCGGCTGGTGGATGTGCCCACACACGACGTTGCGCACGCCGTTCTCGGCTGCAATCTCCGCGACGGTTTGCTCGAAGTTGTTGATGAAGGCGACGGCTTGTTTCACCCGGTCTTTGATTCGCTTGGAAAAGGAAATCCTATCGAAATTCATGCGCGTTCGCACCGCATTGACCGTTCGATTCAGCCAAATCAAGGCGTCGTAACCGACCGATCCCAACCGCGTGAGCCATTTGGAATACTGCATGGTGACATCGAACACGTCGCCGTGAAAGAACCACGTTCGTTCGCCATTTAAATCGAGGAACAGCTTGTTTTTGATCTGCAAGCCTCCCATGTGCATGCCGCTGAACTTGCGGAACAGTTCGTCGTGATTGCCCGTGATGTAATGCACGGTGATGCCGCTGGACGACCACTTCAGCAGGTGGTTGATGACCTTCAGGTGCGCCGTGGGGAAGTACTTTTTCGAGAACTGCCAAATGTCGATGATGTCCCCATTCAGCACCACTTCCCGGGGATCCAATGACCTCAAGTAATCCAGCAACTCCTCGGCGTGGCAGCCGTACGTTCCGAGGTGAAGATCCGACAGCACCAGCACATCGACCTTTCGAGTTTCCAAGCGTTCGCCCATCGTTGACCGTTTGCGTGCAACGTTAACGCGGCGATGTGAACGCGAAATGAACTCAGAATCAATAGCTCGCGTTCCTTGTGTTTCGGAAACAAAAAAGACCGCACGGTGCCGTGCGGTCTTTTTTCTTGGGCTCCCCCTGCTGGACTTGAACCAGCGACCCTCTGATTAACAGTCAGATGCTCTAACCAGCTGAGCTAAGGAGGAATATTCAGGGCGGCAAAGATACGGCATTTTCTTCGATTTCAAATCGAACTCGGGAGAATTTTTCGCGCCTTGCTCGACCATTAAAACGGCGGGTGAACCGAAAAGGTTTCGGTGCGGGAAGAAATTTTTCACCGCTACCTTTGTTGCCCTTTGAAAACAAAGAATCCATGAGCTTGATCATTGTTGGAACCGTGGCGTTTGATGACGTCGAAACCCCGTTTGGAAAATCCGGCCGGATGGTCGGGGGCGCTGCGTCCTACATCGGGTTGAGTGCGAGTCACTTTGTCAAGGAACAGCACCTCGTTTCCGTCATCGGCGACGATTTTCCGCAAGACTTCCTCGATGAACTCACGGACCGCGGTGTGCGCCTGGAGGGCCTTGAGCGGCGGGACGGGGAGAAGAGCTTTTATTGGTCAGGCAAGTACCACTTCGACATGAACTCGCGCGACACGTTGGCCACGGATTTGAACGTGCTCGCAACGTTCAGCCCGAAGGTACCGGAGGCCGCGAAGGGTGCGCGGTATGTGTTGTTGGGGAACTTGGATCCGGCGGTTCAGCTTTCGGTTTTGGACCAACTGCCTGAACGCCCAAAACTCGTCATCCTCGACACGATGAATTTCTGGATGGACATCGCGCTCGACGCGTTGAAAGATGTCCTGAAGCGCGTGGATGTGCTGACCATCAACGACGAGGAGGCCCGGCAACTCAGTGGCGAACACTCGCTCGTGAAGGCGGCGGCGAAGATCCACGCCATGGGACCGAAGACGCTCATCATCAAAAAGGGCGAACACGGGGCCTTGCTCTTCGAGGGCGGTCGGATGTTTTACGCGCCGGCCCTGCCGCTCGAAGACGTGCTCGATCCCACCGGGGCGGGCGATACGTTCGCGGGTGGATTCGCGGGCTACCTCGCGGCCACGGACGACATCAGCTTCGACAACATGAAGCGGGCGGTCATCATGGGATCGGCGCTGGCTTCTTGCACCTGCGAAGCTTTCGGCACGGAGCGCCTGCTGAACCTCAGCGCTGAGGCGTTGGAAGAGCGGATTGCTCAGTTCGCGGAGTTGGTCAACTTCGGGCAGCCCGCCTGATCACGGCGTAGCAGCGAGGCCCGGCAACCACGGCGTCGGGTCCAGCGGTGCGCCATCGACCCACCATTCGAAGTGGCAGTGGGGACCTTTCGAAGTCGTGCCGGTTCCGCCGAGGATGGCGATGGCATCGCCTGCCCGCACCACGTCTCCCGGTTCGCGGAGCAGGCTTTGGTTGTGCTTGTACACGCTGAGCCGGTTCGCTTTGTGCTGTACGGCGATGACGTAGCCGCCGTCGACCGTGTAGGACGCGAGGAGGACGGTGCCGTCGTCGACTGCGTGCACCATGGAGCCGTCGGGCGCGACGAAATCCACGCCGTAGTGGCCGGTGGTGGCGTCGTAGGTGTCGCTCACGGGGCCGTTGACCGGGCGGAAGCTCATGCCGCGGCTGTTGAGGGGCTCGGCGCTGGAACGGCGCAGGGCGAAGCGGTCTTCTTCTGCGATGCGCGCGCGCAGGGCGGAGTCCATGGATTCGGGCGCAACGTCGAGGTCGATGTCGGAAGACACGAGGCTGTCGAGTGCGAGTTCGACGTCTTGGTTTTCGGGTACGTCACCCCGGAGGACGGCTTGGAGGGCTTCGAGGTAGCGGGTTTGCTGCCCCAGGACGCGGAGGGCGCTGTCGGCGGTGGTTCGGGCTTGCTGGGCGTTTTCGCGCGCGGACGAGGCGAGGTAGCCGGGGACCAGGGCTTCGCGCAACGGGGTTTGGGCTACCAAGAAGTAGGTCAAACCCGAAATGACCGCCACCGACGTGAACACCACCAAGGCCAACCCCCAGCGCGAGACGCCAATTTGCCACCGCTCAGAGAACGTATTGCGGTCTTGCAAGCTCAAGCGGAATCGCTCGAGCCACCACTTGCGGTAACGGGAGGTTCGGAAAGCAGCCACGGCACAAATATCGACCAACTCTGCGGCATTGAGCATTTAACTCGCTGCAACCCTCGGAGACTTCCTTCCGTTTGGAATAATTTAGCAGATTCGGCGTTACCCTACCGCACATGACCTCTATGCATCGATTTTTGTCCGCAAGTGCCCTTGCGTTGCTGCTGTTTGCTGCCTTCGGCTGCTCGAACACGCGCGATGGCCGGGCCTACCGGATTTACCACAACCTCCACGCCCATTACAACGGTTTCTTTTACGCGACGGAGGCCATGGAGGAGGCGGACGAGTCCATGTATGCTGACTACGAGGAGAACTGGGACGAAATCCTGCCGATTTTCATTCCCGTGGACGAGCAGAACGCCCAAACCGTGTACCCCCTCATGGAGCGCGCCATCGAGAAGTGCACCCGGGTCGTTGACAAGCACACCATGCAACCTTCCAGCCGCGACCGGAAGGACCTCAAGTGGCCGGAACTCAACAAGTGGATCGACGACAACTACGACATCATCGGCCGTGCCCACCTCATCAAGGGCGATAACGAAAAGGCCGAGGAGGTGTTCCAATACCTGATTCGGACGCTCGATTACGATGACGCGCAGGCTTGGGCGCACGCTTGGCTGGGTCGCACGTACATGGCGATGGGGGATCAGGTCCGCGCGAACACCGCGCTGATGAAGGCGGTGTCGTTCGACGACGTGGAGGACGAGAATCGGTTGGCGTTTGCGCATTTGGTCTACGCCGCATACTACCTGCAATACGACCAAATCGAAGCCGCTTGCGAACAGCTCGAACAAGCCATTCAACACACGCCGAAGAAACGCGATCGTGCGCGGAACCTGTTCATCCTCGCCCAATGCTTCGAGGTCAGCGGCCGTGCGGAAGAAGCCATCGAGACGTACAAGCAGGTCGTCGACCTCCGCACACCGTACGAGCTCGAGTTTTATGCGAAAATCAAGCAGGCCATGGCGTTCGACCGACGCGGCGGCAATTCCGAGCCCATCGTCGAATTGCTGTACGACATGTTGGATGACCGCAAAAACGAGCTCTACCAGGACCAAATTTATTACGCCCTAGCGGAGCTGGCGCTCGAAGAACGCCAGCGCGAAGAAGGCTACGATTACCTGTTCCAATCCCTTGAAGTGAACGACGAAAACGAGCGGCAGCGCATGAAAAGCTACCTGCGCCTCGGGGACTTGTTCATGGAGGATTTGAATTACGTGAGCGCACAAGCCTACTACGACAGCGCCGTGACCTACATGAACGAGGACGAGAAGCGGTTCGATGAGGTCAGCGGATTGGCGGAAAACCTGACCTCGCTCGTGGGGCATTTGCAAACCATCGAGGAACAGGACAGTTTGCTGGCGATTTGCGACCTCGATGAGGGGGAGCGCAACGACCGAATTGCCCAAATCATCGCCGACCTCGAAGCCGAAGCTGAGGCGGCGCGTTTGGCGGCGGAAGCGGCTGCTGCTGCGGAAGTCGCTGCGGCTGGCGACGGGGGAGCGGGAATGTTTTGGCCCTACAACGGCCAGCTGCGCTTGCAAGGTCGCCGGAACTTCCAAGAATATTGGGGCGACCGCCCGTTGGAAGACCACTGGCGCCGGTCGCAAAAGACGGGCATTTCCTTCACGAACGACGACGAAGTCGCGGAGCTCGTAGAGGAAGTCGAGCAGGTGCAGTCATCGGGCATTCCGACCGCGGAAGAATTGCTCGCGGGCCTTCCGTGTGAGCCTGCTGAGCGCGACTCGTCGTTGGCGATGATTGCCGAAGCGTATTACTTGGCGGGCGTCGACTACAAGGAGAAGCTGAACGACCCGGAGAACGCCATCGAAAGCTGGGAGACCCTGGTGGATCGGTTCGAGGACAGCGATTACCATCCGACGTCCTACTACCAGTTGTACCGGACGTACTTGCAGCGCGAGGTGGAGGAGAATTACCAAAATCCGTTCTGCGCGACCTGCAATTCCGAATACTGGGCGAATTTGGTCTCCACGAAATACCCCGGCAGCGAATGGGCCATCCTCATCGAAAATCCGGAATATGCGGACGAGGAGGAAATGCGTCGGGAAGCAGAACGCGCGGCGTACGAGGCGTTCCTGATGCGGTATTACCAGAAAGACTACCAGGAGGTGTTGTTGGACATCACGCCCGTCATTCAAGACGAGCCGATGAACCACTTCCTCTGCCAGTACCGGTTGTTGCGGGCGCAGTGCATCGGCGGGTTGAGTGGCCAAACAGGAGGCGACCGGCGGTCGTATTTCGAGGCGCTGTACACCGTGGTGGACTCGTGTCCGGAGAGCGAGGAGGGTGAATTTGCGCTCGCCTTGCTGACGGAGCTCGGGGGCTTGCGCGCCACGGGCAAGGAGGAGGAAGTGCAGGTGGAGGAGGAGTCGCCCTTCGCTTTCAAGCCGTACCTCGAGCACTACTTCGGGATGATCGTGCCGGTGGGGCGTGGGGACGTGGAGGCGCTGAAGGCGACGATTTCGGATTTCAATCGCGCGTACTTTTTGTCCCAAAACCTGCGCGTGACCGCCAACCTGATCGATCGCAACCACCAAATCATCTTGGTGAAGAGCTTCAAAAAACAGGTCTATTCGCTTGATTACTACCGGGTTTTTGTAGGAAACCGCGAAGAACTCATCGAGTTGAACAGCTCGGGATACCAGCAGTTCATCATCACGAGCGAGAACTACGTTGAGTTGTTCAAGTCGAAGAACATCGAGGGCTATATGCAGTTCTTTGAAGAGACCTACCTCAGCGAGGAGAAGTGAGCTATGTACTGATTGTACGGCGTTTGAGCGTATTTTTGCGCCCATGATTGGGTCTGGAAAAAAGCAAAACCGGTTCGAGGGCACCTCAGAACGCGCGATCAACCGCATCGCCGAGGGCACCACGATGAGTGGAAACCTATCCAGCGAGGGGAGCATTCGCATTGATGGGGAGTTCGACGGGAACTTGGAGACCCAAGGCCGCTTGGTCATCGGTGAGCGTGGCCGGGTCACAGGAACCATTCGGTGCAAGCAATGTGAAGTCGAGGGCAAACTCGACGGTGAAGTGGTGGTCGAAGAATTGCTGGCGTTGAAGGGGTCTTCGCGCGTCGAAGGCGATGTGAAATACGGTCAGCTTTCTGTTGAAGAGGGGGCCGTGGTCACGGGAACCCTGCAATTGGTTTCGAAAGTCAAGGACCTCGCCTCAACGGATCGCCGGACGAAAGGAGACGCTCAGCGCAAGGTCGCTGAGGCCATGGCCTGATGGGCACTCCGAGAAAGGGACGTTCCGATTCCGCCTTCCTCAAATTCACGTCCATGGCCTATCAAATGGGCTTGGCCATTGGTTTGGGGGTTTGGCTGGGCTTGAAGGCGGATTCCGCGTGGTTGCCTGGAAAGCATGTGTTTACGGTGGTCGGTTCGCTGTTCGGGACCGGCATTGCCCTGTACGTTGTCATCAAAGAATCTCAGAAATGAAAGCTTACGGATGGGTGGGGGTTTTGGGCTCCCTGGTTCTCTATGGTTTGGCCTTTGCAATTCCGGCTTCGCGTGAGTTTGCACGTTCTTGGTCTTGGCCTGTTTTGGTGGCGGGTTATGCCCTGCTGACGGGGACGTTGATCGGTTGGATGAGCCGCGCTGCAAAGGGTTCGCCCATGCGTTTCGTTGCCGCGGTGAACGGGGCAACGGCGGCGAAGTTGCTCGTGAGCGCATCGGTGGTGGCGGTGTATTTGGTTGCTAAAGGCCCGTACCCGGTTCCGTTCGCTTTGGGACTCTTTGCGGCGTTTGCGTGGAACACCGTTCGCTTCGTTTGGGTAAGCCAAACCTTGAACCGCAATTCCACCTCATCACCGACAGAAAAGGAGTCGGCTTAAAAGAAACTGTTCAAAATATGTTGAGAACGCGATTCGGTGACTATTTTTGCGCCGAATTCAGGAGGCACCACCCCATGTTCAATAGCCACAATCTCTTTCGTTCTGTTGTTCTGACGGTCTTTGCGGCACTCGGTTCTTGGGGAATCGTTGACGCGCAGTCACACGGTCACGAAGCAGCGGACCACGCCCAACACGCTGACCACGCGGACCACGCGGACCACGCCTTCAACGCGGGAGAGTTCATCGTTGGCCACATTGCCGATGCGCACGACATTCACTTGTGGGGCCACACACACATTCCGCTTCCTGTTATTCTGTGGACCGACCAGGGGCTGGACGTATTCATGAGCAGCAAGTTCGAGGCGGAAGGTCACGGCCATGGCCACGAAGACCGGATGTACCACAGCGAAGCTACAGGGTTGCACTACACCCTGCACGGTTCAGAAAAGCACGTGGGTGAAACCACCATCCTTGCTGGAAGCATCACCGCAGAGGGTGCGGAGCTGTTGGATTTGTCCATCACCAAGTCCGTCTTCGGCATGTTGTTGATCATGGCCTTCATGGTGTGGATGTTCAGTTCCGTGGCGCGCAGCTACAAAAAGAACGGAATCTCGGCTCCGAAGGGATTGGCGAATGCCGTCGAGCCGCTTATCATCTTCATCCGCGATGAGGTGGCGAAACCCGCCATCGGTCACCACGCGGACAAGTTCCTGCCCTTCTTGCTGACCATCTTTTTCTTCACGTTCTTCTCGAACCTGTTGGGTTTGATTCCGTTTGTAGGGGGCTTCAACATCACGGGCACGCTGGGCGTGACCTTGGTGATGGCCACGTTGGTCTTCTTGATTACGAACCTTTCCGGGAACAAGCACTACTGGGGCCACATCCTCTGGATGCCGGGAGTGCCCTCGGGCATCAAGCCGATGTTGACCATCATTGAAATCGTTGGGTTGCTTTTGAAGCCGGCGGTCCTCATGATTCGTCTTACGGCCAACATCACAGCGGGCCACATCATCATCCTCTCGTTCGCGAGTTTGATCTTCATCTTCGGTCAGGGCGGAGACGCTCCCGGAATTGGCCTCGGGACGGGGCTCATGTCCACGGCCTTCATGATTTTCATGTACATGCTCGAATTGCTGGTGGCGTTCCTCCAGGCATTCGTATTCACCTTGTTGGCAGCGCTGTACTTCGGCGACGCGAAGCAAGAAGCCCACCATTGAACTTAGAAATCCATTCAAACTCAATCACTATGGAATTGTTGAACATCCTCCTCGACGTTGGACAGGGCCTTGCAGGTCTCGGTGCAGGCGCAGCCGCAATTGGCGCTGGTATTGGTGTGGGTCGCATTGGCGGCACGGCACTCGAATCCATGGCTCGTCAACCTGAAGTCGCCGGCGACATTCGCTCGAACATGATCGTTGCTGCTGCACTGGTCGAGGGCGTTGCGTTGTTCGGTGTGATTGTTTGCTTGCTCGTAGCACTCGGGTAATTCGATGGGAGCGCTGTTAAGCCCCGATTTCGGGACCGTCATATGGGCATCCATCGCGTTCATCGTGGTGTTGCTCTTGTTGCGCCGCTTGGCGTGGGGGCCCATCCTCCAGGCGTTAGCGGATCGCGAGGAGAGCATTGCTAACGCGCTGAACGAAGCGGAACAAGCGCGCCTGGAAATGGCGTCGTTGACCGACGAAAACGAGCGGCTCTTGAAGGAGGCGCGCGTGGAGCGTGACGGCATCCTCAAGGAGGCGCGCGAAACGGCCACTCAACTGATCGCGGAGGCCCGTGCGAAAGCGCGCGAAGAGGCTGAACGCGATTTGGCGAATGCCCGTGAGGCCATCGCGGTTGAGCGCAAGGCCGCCGTTGCTGAATTGAAGGCAGCAGTTGCCGACCTTTCCATCGACATTGCAGAGCGCGTTTTGCGCCAGCAATTGGAGCGGAATGAGGCCCAGCAACAGCTCGTGAACAAGCTCATCGACGAGTCTCCTCTGAACTGATTCCATCATGGCTGCACCCCGCGTCGCTTCCCGGTATGCCAAGTCCCTGCTGACCCTCGCTGAAGAGCGGAAGGAGTTGGACGTCATTGAACGTGACATCCAAACCGTACTCCAAACCGTTCAAGCCAGCGATGAATTGCAGATGCTCTTGGCCTCGCCGGTCTTGAAGCCCGACCAAAAACAGCGGGTGCTCGATGCGATTTTCAAGCCGCATTTGGCCCCCTTGATGATGGAATTCATCACCATCCTGGTGCGCAAAGGCCGGGTGGGCAAATTGGCCCCCATTGCCGAAGCGTGCACTATGATGTTGCGCCAAATGAAAGGCATTCAATCCGCCGAAGTGATCACAGCGGTTCCGCTCGATGGAAACGCGAAAAATCGCTTGATGGCAGAATTGAAGCGCCTCCACGACGGCGAAGTGGAATTGAAGGAAACGATCAACCCGGACCTCATTGGAGGTTTTGTCCTCCGAGTGGAAGACCGGATGTTGGACGCTTCCGTGCGCCGCAGCTTGAATGCACTGCGTCGCGAACTGACTGAACACGATTACGACCCCGAATTCTAAATCGGAGTCCATCAACCCGAATACCCGGCCATCATGGCAGAAATCAATCCAGCCGAAGTTTCTTCGATCCTGCGCGAACAACTCGCAGGCGTCAAGTCCGCCGTTGAACTCGAAGAAGTGGGCACCGTCCTCCAAGTGGGGGATGGCATTGCGCGCATCTACGGCCTGACGAATGTGCAATCCGGTGAGCTCATCGAGTTCGAGAACGGCATCCGTGGAATCGCGTTGAACCTCGAAGAGGACAACGTGGGTGCGGTGTTGCTCCAGCCTTCTGGTGACTTGAAGGAAGGTGCAACGGTCAAGCGCACGGGCCGCATCGCTTCCGTGCGTGCGGGCGAAGGCATGTTGGGCCGCGTGGTCAACATGCTCGGTGAACCCATCGACGGCAAGGGGCCCATCAAAGGTGACTTGTACGAGATGCCTGTGGAACGCCGTGCGCCGGGTGTGATTTACCGCCAGCCTGTGGCCGAGCCGCTCCAAACGGGCATCAAGTCCATCGATGCGATGATTCCGATTGGCCGTGGCCAGCGTGAGCTCATCATCGGTGACCGCCAGACGGGCAAGACGACCGTGGCGATCGACACCATCATCAACCAGAAGGAATTCTACGATGCGGGTGAGCCCGTGTTCTGCATCTACGTGGCCATTGGCCAAAAAGGCTCCACGGTTGCAGGGATCGTGAAGACGCTCGAGGACGCTGGTGCACTTCCGTACACCGTGGTCGTTGCGGCGACGGCGTCGGATCCTGCTCCACTCCAGTTCTACGCTCCGTTTACCGGTGCCGCCATCGGCGAATTCTTCCGCGATACGGGTCGTCCGGCCTTGGTGGTCTATGATGACTTGTCGAAGCAGGCCGTCGCTTACCGCGAGGTTTCCTTGTTGCTCCGTCGTCCTCCAGGACGCGAGGCGTACCCAGGAGACGTGTTCTACTTGCACAGCCGCCTGTTGGAGCGTGCAGCGAAAATCATCGGTGAAGACAACATCGCGAAGGACATGAACGACTTGCCCGAGTCGCTCAAACCTGTGGTGAAGGGCGGCGGCTCGTTGACGGCATTGCCGATCATTGAGACGCAGGCCGGTGACGTTTCGGCATACATCCCGACGAACGTCATTTCCATCACGGATGGACAGATTTTCTTGGAGTCGAACCTGTTCCTCAGCGGTGTCCGTCCGGCCATCAACGTGGGGATTTCGGTGAGCCGCGTTGGTGGTTCTGCCCAAATCAAGTCCATGAAGAAAGTGGCGGGTACGTTGAAGCTTGACCAAGCCCAATACCGCGAGTTGGAGGCCTTCTCGAAGTTCGGTTCGGACCTCGATGACGCCACCAAGGCGGTCCTCGGCAAAGGGGAGCGCAACGTGGAAATCCTCAAGCAGGACCAGAATTCGCCCATGCCGGTCGAAGAGCAAACCGCCATCATCTACTGCGGCACCAAGAACTTGCTCCGCAACGTCCCGGTGAATAAGGTGCGGGAATTCGAAGCCTCGTTTTTGGACTACATGCGCATGAAGCATGCCGATACGTTGGCACAGCTCAAAGCAGGCAAGTACACGGACGAACAAACCAACGTGCTCGAAGCTGCTGCCAAGGAGGTAGCCGCCCAGTACGCTTAAGCTGAAGCCCCATGGCTGGAGGACTCAAAGAAGTACGGGAGCGCATCACTTCGGTGCAAAACACCATGCAGATCACCTCTGCAATGAAGATGGTGTCTGTAGCGAAGTTGCGCCGCGCTCAGGACGCCATCACGCGGATGCGGCCTTATGCAGAGAAGCTCCAATCCGTGTTGGCCAACGTGAGCGGCTCCTTGGCCTCTGGCGAAGGGGTTTATTCCGAGCAGCGTCCGGTGAAGCGGGTGTTGCTGGTGGCCGTCACCTCCAACCGGGGGTTGTGCGGAGGCTTCAACAACAACATCATCAAGGAGGTCAACATCGCCATGCGCGATGCGTCGAAATCCTACCACGTGTTGCCGTTGGGCAAGAAGGCGAACGACGCGTTTCGCCGCCGCACGGAGTTGAAGCCGCACGGATTCGCAGAGGACACTTGGAACATCTTTGAGGACTTGAATTTCGCAGCAGCGCAGGATTTGGGCGACCGGATTTTGAAGCAGTTTGCGGATGGGACGTACGATGAAGTGCGTTTGTTCTACAACAAGTTCGTCAACGCGGCGGTCCAAATCCCGACCAACGAAGCCTTCCTTCCGCTCCTCCCTTCGGCTGACGAAGCCGCAACGAGTGAAACGGAGTACATCTTCGAACCGTCGCAAGCCGAAATCGTGGAGCGCATCATCCCGAACTCCCTGAAAGTGCAGCTCTACAAAGGGCTGCTCGAGAGCCACGCTTCGGAGCATGGAGCGCGGATGACGGCGATGCACCAAGCCACGGAAAACGCCTCAGAGCTCCTCCGCGACTTGCGCATCTCCTACAACAAGGCGCGTCAAGCGGCCATCACGACCGAAATCCTCGAGATCGTGGCCGGTTCAGAGGCCTTGGACGGCTAGGCTCAAGCTGCGTCCCCATGAAAAAGCCCGCTCCTCAACAGCGGGCTTTTTCATTCCCTGCACTAGCTTCGTTCCATGGGTTTCCGCATTCGCATCCTCTTGGGCATGTTTGCTTTGATCGTGCTCGCTTTGGTCGGCACGGGGCTGGTCGCTTTTCGGTTTGATCTGGAGCAGCAGGAAGTCTACAACAAATTGCGGCTGCAGCGCAAGGAAGCGGCGGTGGAGCGGAGTTTGGAATACGCGTTCAACAATTACGAAGGCGCGTGGTCCGACGAGGTCATTCCCGCGCTTTTTTCCGATCGAATCTGTGAGCTCTCGGACATTCACGGACTCAGCATCAGCCTCTACAATCCAGAGGGAAAGTTGCTCATCAGTTCCCTTTTCGGGGCCCCGAGCGACAGCACCGCGTTGCTGCAGGTTCCCCCGGACATCATGGAGGATTTGCACGCCCAAATCGAATCCGAGGGCGAGGACATCGACTACGGCGATTACATCATGGCCTACTGGAATTTTCGGGACCACGATGGGAACGTGGTGGCCATCGCCAACGTTCGGTACGACAAGCGCCAAATGGAAACCAGCGGCTTCTTGCCGTTCGTTGCGAATTTGGCGCCGTTGTACATCGCCCTGTTCATCGGCGCTGGGCTGCTCGCCATCTTCCTGACGAACAACATCGTCCGGCCGCTCACCGCCTTGCGCGAGCGCCTCAGCAAACTCGACTTGACCACGTCGCAGGACCCCATTCACTACGACGGATCCGACGCCATCGGTGAGCTCGTGAAGCAGTACAACGCCCTGCTGGGCGCGCTGAAAGAGAAGGTGGACGAACTGGCAAAGTCTGAGCGCGAAGGGGCCTGGCGTTCCATGGCGATGCAAGTGGCCCATGAAATCAAGAACCCCCTCACGCCGCTCAAGCTCGGCGTGCAGCAGTTGGAGCGGGCGGTGCGGGAGGACCGTCCGAATTTGGCCCAACGCGTGGAGCGATTCGCCCCGATGGCCATTGCCCAAATCGACGTGCTCACCGCCGTAGCCAGCGATTTCTCTCAAATGGCGAGCATCGATCCGGACCGTTTTGAACACGTGGACCTCAAAGAAGTCCTCGAAGCGTCGGCGATTTTGTACGATCCTCATGGCGTCGTTGCGGACTTGCCCGAAGAAGACCTGATGGTCAGGGGTACCCGCAAGCACCTGCTCCGCGTATTCAACAACCTCCTGTCCAACGCCGTACAGGCCGTGGAAGAAAAGGGGACAGGTTCCGTGCGCATCCAAGCTGAGCGATCGGGCCATGGTTGCCTGGTGCGCGTCGTCGACGAAGGCGTGGGCATCGCCACCGAGCGACTTGACCGCATTTTTGAACCCCGGTTCACCACGAAATCCAGCGGGACAGGATTGGGTCTAAGCATGGCCCAAATGCTTGTAAATCACTTCGGTGGGATCATTGAGGTCGCCTCGAAAAAAGGAGAGGGCACCACGTTTTCGGTGTGGTTGCCTACGGCATTGGAGTAACTTTTGCACCGGCATTTGGGGAAAATATGTTAACTCAAGCATAATCTTTTGTTATGCATAATGCCGATAATTGTTTTCTATATCGCGTCTGCTCGATGCGGTAGGGTGTTCCCAAACGACTGAAAACAACTAAACCGTTTGTTCATGAAAGCACAACTGCTCTTTTTCATGGCCTTGCTGTTCGTAGGAACCAGCTGGGCCCAAACCCAAGTGTCCGGTACGGTCACCGACAAGAGCTCGGGGGAATCCCTTCCCGGAGTGACGGTCGTGGTCGACGGCACCGGAACTGGGGTGTTTACGGATTTGGACGGGCGATTCTCCCTTCAGGCAGATCCATCGTCGGATGCCCTCGTGTTCAGCTTCGTGGGGTACAACACCACCCGCATCAAGCTCGAAGGCAGCACCACCGTCAACGTCAAGTTGGAAAGCGGTGTCGCCCTCGACGAAGTCGTGGTGACGGCCCTCGGGGTTTCCCGCGAAAAGAAGGCCCTCGGCTACTCCGTGCAGGAGTTGGGCAACGACGCCTTCACGCAAGCGAAAACGGAAAACGTCGTGCGCTCAATGACCGGCAAGATCGCCGGGGTGCAGGTCACGTCGGGCACGTCCATCGGTTCGTCTTCGAAAATCCTCCTGCGCGGCGCCAGCTCGATTACGGGCGACAACCAGCCGCTCTTCGTGGTGGACGGGGTTCCCATGGACAACTCGGACTACTCGACCGCGGACCAACAGCGCTCGGCGGGTGGATACGACTACGGCAACGCCATCCAGGATTTGAACCCGGACGACATCGAGTCGGTGTCGGTCTTGAAGGGCCCAGCCGCTGCGGCCCTCTACGGATCGCGCGCCTCGAACGGTGCCATCGTCATCACCACGAAGTCGGGAGCCGGATACCAGGCTTCGGGCAAGCGCGGTTTGGGCGTTTCGGTCAGCTCGAGCGTCATGTTCAATGACGTGTACGTCTTGCCGGATTACCAAAACAGCTACGGCGGTGGCCCCGGTACGGCTTGGGTTGACACCATCGGCGGCCATCCGATTCCGGACTACGGTTACGACGGATCATGGGGTCCCGCATTGGACGGCACCTTGGTGCGCCACTGGGACAGCTGGTACGATTACGAAGGCGACGAGGACTTCGGTGTCGCGCGCCCTTGGGCTCCGACCGAGTCGGACGTTGAAGAATTCTTCCAAACCGGCGTGACGTACTCGAACAACTTCTCGGTCACGGGCGCTTCGGATGTGAGCTCGTTCCGTTTGTCCTACACCAACCACAACCAAACGGGGGTTTACGAAAACTCATCGCTCAACCGGAACACGCTCTCGTTCGCGGGCGCGAACCAGGTTTCCGAAAAGCTCAAGGCTTCGGTCAGCGCGAACTACGTTCAGAGCATCGGTGAGGGCCGGCCGTTGACTGGTTACGGTGAGTCGGTGATGAGCCAGTTCACGCAGTGGGGCCAGCGCCAATTGAGCATGGACCGCTTGCGCAACTACATGAACCCGGACGGATCGCATCGGACGTGGAACCGCAACAGCGTCACGGACGCGTCGCCGCACTACTGGGACAACCCGTTCTGGGAGCGATACATGAATGTGCAGAATGACCAGCGGGATCGTGTGTTTGGCAACATCACGTTGAACTACCAAATCAACGACGTCTTCAGCCTCATGGGCCGCGCCTTGACCGACTTCTACATCGATCGCCGCGAAGAGCGCATCGCCGTAGGTGGCGTCCGCGAGCCTTACTACAGCGAGTACACGCGCCAGTTGCAGGAAACGAACCTCGACGCTTACTTAAACTTCGCGAAAGACCTCAACGACGACTTGAACATCACCGGTTTCTTGGGCGTCAACCGCCGGATCCGCGACTTCAAGCGCCTCGGCGCGTACACGTTGGGCGGGTTGAACACCGCTGGCCTGTACACCGTAACGAACGGGGCTTCAGGTTACGAGGTGTCGGATTACCAGGACCAAAAAGTCGTGAACTCCGTACTCGGTAGCGTGAGCTTGGGCTTCCAGCGCACGTTGTTCCTCGACATCACGGGCCGGAACGACTGGAGCTCGACGCTCCCGACGGAGAACAACAGCTACTTCTACCCGTCGGCCACGGCGAGCTACGTGTTCAGCGAAGTGGTTGACATTCCGGCACTGAGCTTCGGTAAGGTGCGCCTCGGTTGGGCACAGGTCGGTAACGACACCGATCCGTACCGAACGGGCGTGACGTACGCCATCAACACGAACTTCGGTTCGAGCGGTTCGGCCACGGTTCCGAACGCGCAGAACAACCCGAACCTCCGTCCGGAAATCACGTCCAGCTTCGAGGCAGGTGTGGAGGCAAACTTCTTCCTCGACCGGTTGCGTTTGGACTTCACCTACTACAACAGCACGACGAAGGACCTCATCTTCAACGTGCCGGTTTCTGCAGCCAGCGGCTACAGCAGCACGGTCTTGAACGCGGGTGAGACGAACAACAAGGGCATCGAGCTCGCGTTGAGCGGCACGCCGGTGATGACCGATGACTTCCGCTGGGACATCGGATTCAACTTCGCGAAGAACCAAAACGAGCTCGTCTCCCTCGCCGACGGCGTGGAGAACATCCGCTACACGTCCCTCTTCGGCGTGACGCTTGAAGCGCGCCCGGGCCAGCCGCTCGGCACGTTCTACGGTTACGACTTCCTCTACGATGACGCAGGCAACAAGCTCGTGGACGACGACGGATTCTACCTCAGCACGGACGAAGTGGTGCCGATCGGAACCATCCTCCCGGATTTCACGGGCGGCGTGAACACCACCTTGCAATACAAGAACCTGAGCTTCTACGCGTTGGTGGACTTCCAAAAAGGCGGCTCCATCCACAGCTACTCGAACCAGTGGGGCAAGTACTCCGGCACGCTCGCTGAAACGGCCGAGAACAACATCCGCGAGGAGGGCATCGTCGTCGAGGGCGTTTACGCGTCCACGGGTGAAGCGAACACGTCGGTCATCGGCGCACAGGATCACTTCTTCGCCAACCAGGGCTACGTCATCCACGCGGCTGACCAATACGATGCGAGCTTCGTGAAGTTGCGGGAGATGCGTTTGGACTACAACTTGCCGAGCGACATGACGAGCGGATTGCCGTTCAGCAACATCAGCGTGGGCGTGTTCGGTCGCAACCTCGCGATCCTGCACAAGAACGTTCCGCACATCGATCCGGAGGTGGCCACCTCGGCTTCCAACGTCCAAGGTTTCGAAGGCGGGCAGCTGCCCGCTGAGCGCACCATCGGCATCAACCTGAAGTTCAACCTCTGATCCCTTAACCCATCTCTATCATGAAAATGAACAAACAACTGTTTCTCCTGATGGGCTTGATCGGCGCCATCGCCTTCACGGGATGCCGGAAGGATTTCGAGGAGATCAACACGAACCCGAACGAGCCGACTTCCGTCTCCCCGGGTTTCCTCCTGACCGCTTCCCAAAAGCGAATCATGGACGAGTACTACGATGCCTTCTGGGGCAGCCGCCGCGGCATGCAGCTCGCCCAGTACTGGTCTTCGAACCAGTATTCGAACGAGAGCCGTTACCGGTTCCGCGTAGAAACGGCGAACGGTGCGTGGCGCGACTTCTATGCAGGTCCGCTTGCTGATTTGCAGCGCATCATCGACCTCAACACGGACACGCCAGAAGACGTCAACGGCTTCGGCTCCAACGCGAACCAAATCGCCGTTGCGAAGTTGCTCCAAGCCTGGACCTACCAGCATTTGACCGATGCGTACGGCGCCATTCCGATGAGCGAAGCGCTGATGGGCGTGGAAAACACGACCCCGGCCTACGACGATCAAGCCACGGTCTACACGAACCTGCTCACCCTGATCAACGACGCGTTGTCCGGAATGGACGGCGGTGCGGGCCCTTCGGGCGACCAGATCTACGGCGGTGACATGGACATGTGGACCAAGTTCGGCAACTCGCTCAAGTTGCGCGTCGCGATGCGCATGGCGGATGTGAGCCCTGCAGCCGCGCAAGCAGCAGCGGAGCAAGCACTGGGCACCGGCATGTTGATCGTCGGCAACGGGGACAACGCCCTGTTCAACTACTTGCCGGGCGCTCCGAACAACAACCCCATCAACGAGGACTACAAGACGCGGAACGACTTCGCGGCTTCGAACACCATGGTGGACGTGTTGGCGAGCTTGAACGACCCCCGCATGGGCGCTTACTACGCAATGAACGCAGATGGCGAGTACGTGGGTGAGGTGTACGGCTTGGATGAGGCGAACGCGGCGTTGACGCCCAACGACGCCGTCAGCCAACGCGCTGAAGGCATCCTCGCAGGCGACTTCCCGGGCATCTTTTTCGACGCCGCTCAAACCCACTTCTTGGCAGCGGAAGCGGCCGAGCGCGGTTGGACGAGCATCTTGTCTGTGGAAGAGCACTACAACGCGGCCATCGGCCTGAGCATGAACTTCTGGGGCATCGACGACGAAGCGGCCATCGCCGACTACATCGCCCAAGCGGACGTCGCGTACAGCACGGCTGCAGGCGATTGGAAGGAAAAAATCGGACGCCAAAAGTGGATCGCCCTCTACATGCAGGGCTACGAAGGCTGGGCCGAATGGCGCCGCCTCGACTTCGGCATCCTCCAGTTGCCGGCGGACGGCGTGTTGGAGGGCGATGGCATTCCCCACCGCATGGAGTACCCACTCGACGAGCAGACACTCAACAACGCTTCTTGGAGCGCGGGCGTGACCGCGAACGGAGGTGACGCGTTGAACACCCCGCTTTGGTGGGATGTGAACTGAGGAGGGATTTGGTAAAGGAAAGCCCCGCAGTGCGAACTGCGGGGCTTTTTTGTGCCCAAGCGCGGCGCCTGAGCGATTTTAAGGGGGTGTCTTGATCAGAAACGCAATCCGACGGACAATTCCGTGTGCGAGCGCCCATCGAAGGGGATGGCGCCGTTTGAAATGAGGTTGTCCGGCCAGGATCCGTACGGGGTGGTGCGCACCACGCGCTCGATGCCCCATTCCATGAACCGGCCGTGGTATTGCGCTTGGATGGTGAAGATGGGGCCGAAGTGCGCGGCTGCGCCATCGCGGATGGTGACAACCGGGTTGTCGAACGCGGTGTTCTCGGCCAGCAGGTCGCTTCGGACTTGGGATCCAACGCCTACGGGCTGTCGGTAATGAACGAAAAGCGACGCCAACGGGTGCACGCGTTTGCCGATGCCTGCTTCGAGGTAGTAGGCTCCGAAGGCGGGCGGGGGCGACATGTCGGGGAAGTTCCAAACGTTGCCGAAGTCGGACTTGTTTTGGAAGTATTCGTGGATGAAGGTCACGGCGCGCACCTGGTTCGCATTGAGCCCGATGACGTCGTCTTCCGGGAGGCGGCCTTCGATGTAGTAGTCAATGCCCATTTGGCCTGCACCGATGGACAAACTCACCGGGAGCACGTCCTCGCTCACCCACGCCAGCCGCAACCCCCAAGGCCGCGCCGCGCGGTTCTCTTGGGCAAATTGATTGTACAAGCCAGAGTTGTAAATCGACTGGGAAAAATCCGCTTCTTGATTCGGCGTCCAATCGGGGTACATGATCTCGGCCGTGCGCATCAGGATGTTCAATGCGTCTTCATACGCGAATCCCTCTGGGGCGACCATCCAGGAGAATTGAAAGCTCACTTGGAACCCGGACTGTTCGCTCCTGCGCTCGTCCAGATCCGCCAACAATTGCCCCATCGCCGAATTCAAATCAAACTCGGAGCCCTTCCGCCCATCGAACAAGGACTCATCGAGTTTTTGGGCCGAGGCCCCTGTGCAGAAGGCGACCAGTCCGGCCGCGATCAAGCCCGTGCGCATGCGGTTCATTCGAAAATGAATTTACCGCCGTAACCGACGACTTGGCAGGTGGTGCGCAAGACGAAGGGGGCGCGGCGTTGTTGGACGATGAACTTCGGGTTGAGGAGGACGTCGTAGTCCGTGCCTTGGAGCGCATTCGAGACGGCGATTTGCTTTTCCGTTCGGCCGGGGCCGCGTTCGAATTGCATGTGGGGGTAGAGCGCGTAGTTGTTTTCGCCCAAACGAATGAAGCCCAGGATGACGGTCGATTCGGTAACGCCCGAGAGCGTGACGGTGGTGTCCACGGCGATGTCCACTTGGACGGGGGCGATGTCGAGCACCACTTCGCTCTCTGAGAGCTTGGCGCTGCGGTAGGTGTTCGTGCAGCCCACCGCTCCGAGCAAGGCGATGAGCGCAAAGGCATGGAAGTGTTTCATGATTCAGGCAGGGTTGAAGGTTTATGGTTTGATGGGATAAACTACGGGGCGGCTGGGCGTTGCGTCGTTGACGAACGCGGCCGTTTGCAAGTTCAAGGCGCACCAACCGTCCGGGAGCTCGTCCGGAACGAAGATGAACTCGGTGATGGTGGCGTCCATTCTCGGGGCATTCCGTTCGTCGAGTTGCCAAAAGGCCCGGTGTCCGGCCAGCACCCCTTCGTCCTCCTCCCGATCCACTGACGGCAGGTCGACCAGAAGGTGATCCACCCCACGTTGGGCGAGGCCGGCGAGTCCGATGGCTTCGAAATAGGGCGGGTTCGTGTTCGACCAGTTGCGGGTTTGTTTCTCGGGTGCATTGGGCAAGGTCCGGACGATGACGGCTGAAACCGGCTCGTCGGGCAACGCATCGAGCAAGGCGGTGGCGCGCAGGACGAGGTCCCCTGCGGCCGTTTCCTCAGGCTTCAAGGAGACCACGTAGGCGTCCAGAAAGGCTGGAATTTCCACGTCGTTCACCGAGTGCACGACCTCCGTGATGTGGCCCACGCATTCCGTGTGCGTGCCGTGGCCGTGGGGGTTGAAGGCGATGTCCCGGAAATTCACGCTTCCACCTTCGGCCACCGCGCCCACCCAGCCGTCGGCGCGCACGGGTTCAATGGTCAACGGTTCCACGTTCCAAGCCGACGGCCCCTCGCGACCCGCAATCAACGGCAGCGACAAGTCAAACGGCCGGCCCAGGTCGATTTCAAAGAGCGTGCCTCCAAGGAGCATGCTCAGGACGGGAAGGGTAACGGTGGGGTTCATGGTGCGGTAAGATAGGGATTTGGCCTTCAAGCGAACGCCACCGCAAGGCATAAAAAAGGCGGTCCCTGAGGACCGCCTATCACCGCAAAGCGCGGAAATCTTATTGGAAGAGGAAGCCCAAACGGAGCGATCCCTGGAAGACGTTGCCCAACTCCGAAGTGGAGAGGTATCCGTCGTACAAATCGAATTCATCGAAGTCACCCGCGACTGAAACCGGCGCGTCGTCATCCGGAGCGAGGCCGTTGCTCAAGTTGTAAGCCACCAAGTCGCTGATTTCGTACTCGAAGTTCGTGACGTTCGTGGAACCGAAGCCGAGGCCGGCCTCGAAACCGACGTACATCATGTCGGTGAAGTAGTAGTCCGCACCGAAGAGCAAGTTCAAGCCGATGGCGTTGAAGCCCTGCGAAGTCGTGTACGACCACGTAATATTCTTCTCCAACTGGCCGATGTTGTCGATGTCGTTGGCGCCCCAGAACTCTTGCTCGTAGCTGTCCTTTCCGGTCATGAAGTAGCCTTCGATGGCGAAGTACGGAGACAAGTTATCCGTGCCGTCGAAGTGAATTTCGTAACCCGGAGCGATGCCGAACGACGTGCTGCCGTAGATGTCGTGCAATTGCGGGCTCACCGGATCCTCAGCGGAGAAATCACCTTCCTGCGCGGTCACGTACGTGTCGGTCGTCGTGTTCAACATGAAGCTCAAACGGAACGCCCGGTTGTCGTCAAGGAAGTTCCGGTATTTGATGACGGTCCCGTCGATCGGGCTGCTTCCAAGCGGCGAAAAGCTCACCTCGATGTTGTGCTCATCACCCATTTGCTTTTGCGCGGTCGCGCCTGCAGTAACAAGCGCTGTAAGCGCCAATGCGAACATGAGTTTCTTCATGACTGTGTATTGTGGTTTCTAGAATTCCGCCCGCAAGAAACGGAAAAATCGTACAATTTGTTCCCTGTGACGTCACATTTGGTTGATACTCACAAGCAAAGCACTCATTGTGAATAAGTTGTGAATAACCCGCAGGGTCATTCGACGGTCACGCTCTTTGCGAGATTCCGCGGCTGGTCCACGTTGCATCCGCGGAGCACCGCGATGTGGTAGCTGAGCAGCTGCAGGGGAATGGTAGACAGCAGCGGGGCCAGCGCCTCGTCGCAAGGGGGTACGGAGATGACGTATTCTGCGAGTTGGGCCAAATCCCGGTTGCCCTCCGTCACCACGGCGATCAACCGCCCTCCGCGCGCCTTCACCTCCTGAACGTTCGAAACGGCTTTCTCATAGATTTCATCCGTTGTGGCGAGGAAGACAACGGGCATTTCCGCGTCGATCAACGCGATGGGACCGTGCTTCATTTCGGCCGCCGGGTAGCCCTCCGCGTGGATGTAGCTGATTTCCTTCAACTTCAAGGCACCCTCCAACGCGACGGGGAAGTTGACGCCGCGCCCGAGGTACAAAGCGTTCGTGGATTCGTGGAAGTCCTCCGCGATTTGGCGCAGCAACGGCTCCTGCTCCAACACCGATTCCACCTTCTTCGGAATCGTCGCCAGTTCATTGACCAGCCGGTAATACCGCTTCGGCGGCACCGTGCCCTTCTTCTGTCCAATGTGCAGCGCCATCAATGTCAGCACCGCCACTTGTGCAGTGAATGCTTTCGTGGACGCCACGCCGATTTCCGGTCCGGCGTGGGTGTACGCGCCCGCATGGGTCTCCCGGGAAATGCTCGACCCCACGACGTTGCAAACGCCGAAGACGTGCGCCCCTTGTTGCTTGGCCAGCTGGATGGCCGCCAACGTGTCGGCCGTTTCGCCACTTTGGCTGATGGCAATGACCACGTCGTCGGGACGGATGATGGGATTCCGGTAACGGAATTCCGACGCGTACTCCACCTCCACGGGGATGCGCGCGAACTCCTCGAACAGGTATTCCGCCACCAATCCCGCGTGCCAACTGGTTCCGCACGCCACAATGACCAACCGCCCGGCTTGTTGCCACTGATCCCAATGGTCGTCGATGCCGGCCATGTGGATGGTCCCTTGCTTCACATTCAGTCGCCCCCGAATCGAGTCGGCAATGGAGCGCGGCTGTTCGAAGATTTCCTTCAGCATGAAGTGCTCATACCCGCCTTTTTCAATGGCTTCGAGCTGCATTTCCAACTCGATGATTTCAGGCGTCACTTCGTTGTTGTGGATGGTCCGGATGTGCAAGCCGTTATCCCGCTCGATGAGGGCGATTTCCTCGTCTTCGAGGTACACCACGTTGGCGGTGTACTCGATGATGGGGGTGGCATCGGACGCTACGTAGTAGTCGCCGTCGCTGCCTACGCCGATGACCAGCGGGCTGGATTTGCGTGCGGCAATGAGCTGATCGGGGTTCGATTCATCGAGGACCACAATGGCATAGGCGCCTTGGACTTCGTTGAGCGCGATGCGCACCGCGTCGAAAAGGGGCTTGCCCGTTGTTTTCCGCACTTCCTCGATGAGGTGGGCGAGGACTTCCGTGTCGGTGTCGCTTTCGAATTGGTGCCCGCGTTGCAGCAGGCTCTGCTTCAAGGCATGGTAGTTCTCGATGATGCCGTTGTGGATCAAGGCCAAATCCCGAACCCCGCTCACATGCGGATGCGCATTCACGTCATTTGGCGGCCCGTGCGTCGCCCACCGGGTGTGCCCGATGCCGATGGTCCCGGCAATCACGTCCTCCCCGATGGCTTCGAGCAGGTCGGCTACGCGGCCTTTGCGTTTGGCCACACGCAACCGGGGTCCCTCTTCCAAAACGGCCACCCCCGCACTGTCATACCCCCGGTATTCCAAGCGTTGCAATCCATTGATCAAAATCGGCAACGCCTGTTGGCTTCCGATGTAAGCGACGATTCCACACATGCTGAAAAGTTACGGAAGTTCCTGTGGTTAATGGCTGAATGTGAGCACCAAACGTGCATTTCGGTAAACCTGATCGCCTTCTGCATCGAAGTCATTGGGCCCATTCAGTTTCACTCCTTGGAAGGAAATCCCCGATCGGTTGGAAACGAGGTAAAGCGGCCGGTCTTCGAGGGTTCCGTTCAACATCTGCTGAACGGTTTGCGACAAATTGAACCGGTAGGCCAGCGTGTCGGCGTCGTAGTTCCCGTTGATGTTCAAGCCGATGGAATTTTGGTCGGGCGTCGAAACGGGGTTCCCATCGGCGTTCGAAGTCAGGATAAAAAACTGATCCTGAAGAGGATAACGCGCCTCCAAATCCAGCGATTCCTCGCTCACCGGCAACCACAGTTCCGCCTTGTGAACGGCCAATTCAGGGTATTCCCGCAATTCAAGCAGATCCGGGAACTCCACGAGCACCTTGGAACCCGCAGCGGAAAACACATGCAGCCCTTGATTGGGATCCAATGCGGCGACTTCGGGGTGATTGAACGGTGCCAAATCCCCCAGCCAATCGTGATCGAAGTGGTTCGCTCTGCCACACAATGCGTTGATGCTGAATTCGTAAACCAACGTATCCGTGTCGTTGTGGTAGTGCATGACGAGTTCGCTCAGTCCGTTCGCCAAATCGATGCCGACCGCCCCATCTCCCGCTCCCGTTGCCGTCGGTGCGATGAACAATCCCGGCAAAAACTCCGTCCATTCCGTGTTCGACGCATAGACCGCGGGATCGGCATCCAACAGGGATTGTCCAAATGCGTCCTTCAGGTAGACGCGCAGTTCAGGGCTGAGGGTGTCATCCCCGATGAGCACCTCGCGGTCGGGATCGAGGACGAGCGGTTGGAAGGCCTCATCGGCCAAGTCCTCGTCCTCCATGTTCCAATCCCGGTTGCTGTAATACGTGGAATCGAGCAGCACCGGTTCCGTCAGCCGGTGCACGGTGAGGCGTTGAGCCGTTGGCTGGCCGAACAGGCTTCCGGTGTAGTGCAAACTGAGGTACAAGCTGTCGATGACGGGGTTTTCTCCGAAATCTACGTCGGGGGCCGACAACCGCAATTGGGTTGCGAGGCTGCCTTTGTGCCACCCCGTCAAGGGATGCCACATGCGCCCAATGACCGCGGTGCTGAGGTTGTCCGTTTCCAGGCTGTCCTCGCGCACGGCGGTGAGCCGGAGCTCCATCGTATCGGTTTGGTACGCCGAGAGCAAGTCACCAGCCGACTGCAGGTCCAATCCTACATTCGTCTCAGGTCGCTTGCAACTCGCGAGGGTGGCCACTCCTCCAATCATCAGGGCCAGGGCTGCCGGGGTCAGGCGTGCGCAGAACTTCCACATGGGTGCGAAGTTCCGTTATTCCGCGACAGCCTCAGTCTTTCCCTCGAGAATTGTATCGTAAAAATTGTTGATTTCGGAGACATAACCCTCTTCACCGTGGTAGCGCATGGTGGGGATGTCGCGCTGTTCGAGGAGCGCGAGGCTTTGGGGGTCAAGGTCTTCGGAGCCCACAATCAACCCATCGGCGTGCTCGATGGCCAATGCGTTGAGGTTGTTGAATGTCGGGTCCTCGATGGTTGAAACGGATTCCTTTTTCACGCCGTCCATGGCAATTTTGTGCGCCATGCGGGGGTCCAGCGAACCTTCGAACCCTTCGTCGTAGAGGCTGCAAACGACTTTGCTGTTGGCGAAATAGGGATCGTCCTTGTAAACCTCCTTCAAGTAAACGGGGAGCAGGTTCGCCATCCAACCATTGCAGTGGATGATGTCGGGAGCCCAGCCCAGTTTCTTGACGGTTTCAAGCACACCGCGAACAAAGAAAATCGCGCGTTCGTCGTTGTCGGCAAACAAGTTGCCGTCCGCGTCGCGCAAGACGAATTTGCGCTTGAAATAGCTCTCGTTGTCAATGAAGTAGACCTGCATCCGAGCCGTCGGTATGGAGGCCACTTTGATGATGAGCGGATGATCGGTGTCGTCGACGCTGAGGTTCATGCCCGAAAGTCGGATGACTTCGTGCAATTGATGCCGGCGTTCGTTAATTTTGCCAAATCGTGGAGTGAAAACCCGGATTTCGCGCCCTTTCTCGTGAATGCCTTGCGGCAAATTGCGGCTGACGCTGCTCATTTGCGTCGCAGGGAGGAAAGGAACCACGTGCTGCGAAACGTAAAGAATCCTAGATTTACTCATTTTCTTGACTTACGGGACCGACCGCAACAAAAGTAAGAAATTATTTGTCATAATCCAAGGAAAACCCCGATGAGTCAAGGAATACAGGCGATTACCCCCGTGTTGTTGCGCGGTTCGAAGGAGCTCCTGGAGTGGGTGGATAATGAGCGCATGTTGGGGCACCAAATCGGTTTTGTTCCGACCATGGGAGCCTTGCATGCTGGGCACGCTTCCCTCATCCAATTGGCAGCGCAAGATGTTGGACGTGTGGTGGTTAGCATCTTTGTAAACCCCACGCAGTTCAACAACGCATCGGACTATTCAGGTTATCCGTTGACCCCGGATGCCGATTTGGCGTTGGTGGAGGCGGCGGGTGGCCACGCGGTGTTCATGCCGTCCGTTGAGGAGATGTATGCGGGTGATTTGACGGTGGAGCCGGTGGACATGGGCGCGTTGACCAGGGGTTGGGAGGCCGTGGATCGCCCGGGACATTTCGATGGGGTGGTTGCGATCGTGGACCTGCTGTTCGCGGCGGTTCGACCGGATCGGGCGTATTTCGGCGAGAAGGATTTGCAGCAGCTGGCCGTGGTTCGAACGATGGCGGCGGAGCGGCATCCCGAGGTGGAGGTGGTGGGTTGTCCGTTGATCCGCGACGTGGACGGGCTGGCTTTGAGTTCGCGCAATGTTCGGCTGTCCGCTGCCGCGCGAAGCACCGCACTCGCGCTTCCAGCTGCGCTGCATCGGTTAAAGGACCTGCTGGCGCGCGGGCTGTTTCCTCCGGACGCGGTCATGATGGTGCGCGGGGAGTTGATGGCGGTGGAAGGGGTTGAGTTGGCGTATTTGGATTTGGTCCAGCGCGATACGTTTGCTTCCTGGATGTCCGGCGCGGCTGGGCCATATTTTGCAGTCTTGGCGGCGACGGTCGGGGGGGTGCGGTTGCTCGATAACCTGGAGGTCATTTCCTGAAGGGCTGAATTGACCGAGGGAGCGTGTTTTATTCAGAACTTGCGCGAAAATCTTGAAGCCATGGGTGCCATCGGACCATCTCAAATCATCCTGATTGCCTTGATCGTTCTGCTGTTGTTCGGGGGGAAGAAAATCCCGGAGCTGATGCGCGGTTTGGGCAAAGGCGTGAAGGAATTCAAAGACGCCACGAACAACGAGGAGCGCGACGACCGAAAAGTCGACTGAGTGGTGCGGTTGTGGGGCTGGGTGGCGTTGCTGCTGTGCGTGACAGGGGCGACCGCTCAAGATTCAATTCAAGTTGAAGTGAAGCTCCCGGATTCGGACTGGGAGCCGGACACTGAATGGTACGCGTGGGACACGGTGTGGATCGGGTGGTGCAACGATGCGAGTTGCTTGTCGGTGGACACCGGGATTTGGAACATCCGCGGATTCGATTCGGAGGCTGTTCCTCCGTTGGAGGAGGGGGTGATCCGCAGGCGGATGGAGGTGTTGGATGGGGAGACGCCGCTGGATTTGGCCTGGAATCCACTGGTGCACGACCGCATCGCGTTTTACGCGTCCAAACGGCGGAACCACCTCGGCGAAATGCTGGGGCGCCAAGATCATTATTTTCCGCTCTTCGAAGAGGCGTTAGATCGCTACGACATGCCTTTGGAAATCAAGTACCTGCCCGTTGTGGAGAGCGCGCTCAATCCCGTGGTGCGCTCGCGAGCAGGTGCGACGGGGTTGTGGCAGTTCATGTACGCCACGGGCAAGTCGATGGGCTTGCGGGTGGACAGTTACATCGATGAGCGGAAGGACCCGGAGCGGAGTACGGATGCGGCCTGCCGGTATTTGCAGAAGCTGCATGGGTTGTATGGGGATTGGTATTTGGCCTTGGCTGCTTACAATGCGGGCCCGGGGAACGTGAACAAGGCCATTCGGCGAAGCGGCGGCAAACGGAGTTACTGGGAAATTCGGCCTTGGCTTCCCTCGGAAACCCGTGGGTACGTGCCGGCTTTAATGGCCGTTGCGTACCTGATGAACTTCCACGCGGAGCACAACATCTACCCGACGGAGCCGCTGCCGGCGCTGGCGGAAATCGACACGGTGCACGTGCGCGCGCCGATGCGGTTCGACCAAATCGCCGCCGAGCTGCCCATCTCCGAATCGGCCTTGCAACGGCTCAACCCGATGTACCGGCAGTCGATTTTGCCGGGACCGCCGGAACATTGGCCGTTGCGCTTGCCGGTGGAATTGGTGCCGTCGTTCATTGCGTTGGAGGAGCGGATTTTGGCCTTTAAGCCCGAGAAGACGCCGGAAATCGAGTTCATTCCGGAGCCCATCGTCTACCGCGTGAGAAGCGGCGACGTGTTGGGCACGATTGCGAACCGGCATGGCGTTACCATCAAGCAGTTGAAAGAATGGAACGGCTTGAACGGGTCGATGATCCGCGTGGGCCAAAAACTCTACATCCATGCCGATCCGAGCTCCCTTTAACCTCCTCCTGTCCGCCCTCTTGTTCCTCGCCGCTTGCGGCAGCCAGGAAGGCGCGCGCATGCCGTTGCCTGGAAAAGTGGGGGCCTCCGGGGAAATCGTGGTGGTTGCGGATGAGGCCACTTGGAACGGCGCGCTGGGCGACACACTCCGCAGCATCTTCGGGGTGCCGTATGCGGTGTTGCCGCAGTACGAGCCGGAATTCGACCTCGTGTTCCTTCCGCGCGACGAGTTCGATCGGTTTTGGAAACCCCACCGCAACATCATCCACATCGACCTCGCGGACCGCATCGACACGCAGGAGCCGTCCGTAGAAATCTACCGGGACCGCTTTGCGTCGGGCCAGCTGTTCGTGGCGGGCAAAGGGCGCACGGCGGCGGAACTTGCTGGGCGTTTTCACGAGCGCCGGGGCGATTTGCTCAGCATCTTCCACCGCGAGGAGGTGGACCGGTTTGGGGAGTTGGTGGCGCTTTCGGTGAACGAGCCGCTAGCGCGCGACCTAGCAGAGCGGCATGGGGTGATGCTGACGCTGCCTCGGGATGCGCAGCTTGCGCAGGAGTCGGAGGAATTTGTTTGGATCGACCGCCAAATGACGCGGATGAAAGGCGGGAACAACCACGACGTGCAGCAGGGCATTTTCATCTACTTCGAGCCGTACACGAGCGACACGTTGCTGTCGATGCGCGCGCGGTTGCGGGCGCGGAATGCGGTGTTGCGGCGGCACGTGGAGGGCCCGACGCCCGGGTCGTTCATGACCACGGAAATGCGGTACCACCCGACGTACGAGGAGGTCGCGTTCAACGGCGAGTTCGCTTCGGAGTTGCGCGGGTTGTGGCGGGTGGAGAACGATTACATGGGCGGTCCGTTTTACAGCCTGACGACGTACGATGCGTCGCGGGGGCGGCTCGTGACGGTGGAGGGGTATTCGTACGCGCCGTACTTCGACAAGCGGGAGTACATGAGGGAGATCGAGGCGGTGGTGCGGTCGTTGGGGGTGGTGCCGGCGGGGTCGTAATTTGACGGCATGAAACAGGGAATTTGGGGGTTGCTGGCGTTGGTGGCGTGCGCGCCGCGGCCGGCCGGGTTGGAGTTGCCGGGGGTGAGCGTGCGGGCGTTGGAGGTGGCCGGTCGGGATACGGTTTTGTTTGCGGGGAGTGGCGGGGTTTGGGGGTGTACGTTCGATGCGGGCGCGACGTGGTTTGTGGACACGCTGGAGTTTGACGGGGTGAGGCCGGAGGTGCGGGCTGTGGCCGTTGCTGGGGGCGCGGCCGTGGCGATTGGGGTCGGTTCGCCTGGGCTGTTCATGCGGTCGGAGAATTGGCGGGATTGGGAGGTGGTTTACCGCGAAGAGGGGGAGGGGGTGTTTTGGGATTCGGTGGATTTTTGGGATGAGCGGGAGGGGGTGGCGTTCGGGGATCCGAGTGCGCCGGACGCGGGGTGCGCGGCGGTGGCGTTGACGCGGGATGGCGGGCGGTCTTGGGGGCGCGTGGGGTGCGAGGCGTTGCCGGCGGTGGTGCCGGGCGAGGCTGCGTTTGCGGCGAGCAACACGAACGTAGTGGCGAGGGGCGACCGGGCGTGGTGCATCACGGGGGGTGCGGCGTCGCGCGTGTTGATGACGGAGGATCGGGGACGGTCGTGGACGGTGGTGGAGACGCCGGTGGTGCAGGGCGGGGCGATGACCGGGATGTTCTCGCTGGCGATGTGGAGCGAGGAGGCGGGGATGGCGATTGGGGGCGACTGGGAGGCGATGGGCGATTGCCGGGCGAACAAGGTGCGGACGGTGGATGGGGGGAAGACGTGGACGCTGCACCAGCCGGGGGAGGGGCCGGGTTACCGGTCGTGCCTGCAGGCGGTGCCGGGGACGAATGGGCAGGAGCTGTGGGCCGTGGGGATTCCGGGCATCGATCGGTCGCACGATGGAGGCCAAACCTGGACCCACCGCGCCGACTCGTCCTTCCTCACCCTCCGCTTCACCCCCGACGGCTCCACCGCGTGGCTCGCAGGCCGCGGCCGCATCGCTGCCGAGCCCGTCTATTAGATGGGGAAACTAGTATGGGGCGCCTCATCGTATTGCCTCCGGAACATTGATGTTTCTTTCGGTCATCGCGAAGTGAAACGAAGATGTTTCGCTGGTGATTCCAACTGCGTCGGTAAGCAGCCGTTCTGAGGCGAACTCAACCTTTTTTAAGTGGCTTTCTGGATTTCCTCATCGCGAAATGTTTTGCGGCGCGGAGCATCTTGCTTCTTCGGAACCTTGGAATCGAGACCGCCAATTCAGAACAAAATCGGGACGCTTCACATCAGAGAAAGCGTGGAGATGGTGCTGCTTCTCTGTTATGGTTTATATTCTAAAACATTGATATACAGCGGTTTGTTTGGTGTTTGTCAAGGAAAAAAGGCACCCTGTGCGAAGCGAAAGGTACTTTCCTTGACCAAACACCTCAACCAATCGCGTGATGCACACCATGAACCAAACACTTTGGAGATCAGGATACTCATTCCTTTTTACCATGCTCGCTGCTGTTCTATTGAACACGACCTCGGCTCAATGTGAATTGACCTTTTTCTCAACGGACGAAGGGGATTATTTCGGCAACAACATCGGATTTCCAATTGAGGACGCTCTTCAATTTCAAAGCCAGTTGCTTTTAGCTGAAGCGAATGACGGGCTGGTAACATTGAGTGATGGAACTACAGAGGCCTACTTTGAAGTTTGGTATTTCGAATTCAACCCGTCTGAATTTTCACCCAACTCAGCGTTGTTGTATCTCGAACCCGTGGGTGTGGAGGGCTTTGTTTTGGCCAATTTGATCGAAGACGCCTTCGGCTACATTCCCAGTGGAGGGATTGAGATCACGGTTGAATACACGCCTTATGACTGCATCACGGATGAGAACATTCACGAGGTAGTGGCTTTGTGGATGATGAACCAGGCCGAGGCCGAGGCCCTTTACGGCCACATCAGCGACTGGGATGTTAGTGCAGTCACTGCGATGGATTGGTTGTTCAGCAGCCAGCTTCATTTGCACGCGGATGGATTCGATGAGCCCATTGCGGAGTCGGCCACCTTCAATGAAGATTTGAGCGGGTGGAATGTCAGCCAGGTGGCCAACATGGAGAGCATGTTTTACGAAGCGACCGCGTTCAATCAGCCCATTGGGGACTGGGACGTTTCCAATGTGACAAATTTCAAGAATGCTTTCCGTGGAAGCGCTTATAACCAGCCATTGAATGATTGGGATTTGGGCAGTGCCCAGTTGATTGTGGGGATGTTTAACGGGGCCGCTTACAACCAGCCGTTGGATGCCTGGGTGTTTCCAAACGTGAATTCGTTGGAGAACTTGTTCAAGGGTTCAGCGTTCAATCAGCCGTTGAACAGTTGGGATGTCTCGGGCATCACCAACATGAATTCAACTTTCGCTTCTAGTGCCTACAACCAGTCTTTGAATGATTGGGATGTTTCGAGCGTTACGAATATGAAGCGTGCGTTTCAAGGGAGCGCCATGGAATTTGACCTCTCCAACTGGAATGTGGCAAGCGTCAGCAATTTATATGAAACCTTCATGGATGCTTCAGGCATGGACTTCAGCTTAGGGGGCTGGAACATCGGACAAGTGACCGAGTTGACCCGCACCCTTGAGGGTACGGGCATATCGGCCTTGAACTATTCCCAAACGCTCATCGGTTGGGCTGGACAAACCCTGCAACTAGGCGTGGCATTGGTAAACGATGCGGTATGGTGCGGTTCGGAGGCCGAGGCGGCACGGCAGGTCTTGGTGGACGACTTCGGTTGGAGCGTGGACGACGGAGGTACGGATGAGGCCACGTGTTCTTGCAATGTCTTGACCTCCTGCAATTACCACCCCACTGCTGTGAGCAGCGATTTCTGCACCTACGATGTGACGTGTGCTTGCGACCAAAACGAACAAGGTATTGCCCTTCAAATCAACATGTTCGACAGCTATGGCGACGGTTGGACGGGCTACAACCCGGGCAGTCCAGGGGGCTACCAAATCGTAAACGCATACGGCGACGTGGTGTACAGCGGTTACATCGATGTCGCGCAGATTCAGGTTACCGATCCGTCAAGTTGGGGTCAAGGCATCGTGGAAGGGTCGGACTTCATTTGTTTAGAGGCCGGATGTTACGAATTCGTTTTTGAGTCGCCGTTCGTTTATGCCCTCGAGGCCAGTTGGAACCTTCAAGACGCCGCAGGAAACACCGTGTTGTCAAGTGAAGGAATCACTTACGAAAATGAAACCACCACCTCCTATCCCTTCGAAGTGGGGGAATTTTGTGGTTGTTTCGGTGATTTGCCCGAGCAGTTTTGGTTCGAGGACACCGACGGGGATGGCCTCGGTGACGGAGACGGTGTCGAGTGGTCCTGCCTTCAGCCCGATGGTTATGTGTCCGAGCTCGCGGACCCTTGTGCAAACGATTTCGCTGTATCCTTCGAACTTGCCGGAACAGAGGGGTGTGCATTTCAAGGAAATGCAAACGATTGCATTTCGGTTGAATTGGATGGTTACACTTACGAAGTGGTCCAAATCGGAAATCAATGCTGGTTTGCGGAAAACCTGCGCACGGTTCACAGCCTTCAAGGGGAGGAAATCCCCCAACACACGAGCCTTTCATCTGGAGGACGCCCCTCTTTCCCAGCCCAAAAAATCTACAACAACCACGACAGCTTGCTCACGATCTATGGGCGGATGTACAATGGATTTGCAGTCAATGAACTCGATTTGTGCCCCTCAGGTTGGCGGGTTGCAACCGACGCGGATTGGCTTGTTTTGGAGGCAAATCAAGGCATGGTTGAATACCCTGATTTGTTCGAAACTGACGTCAACCGAGGCGACATTTCGACCACGCTGAAAGACAACACATGGGGGGAGGCCACCAATGAATCCGGATTCAGTGCCCTTCCTGGTGGCTTTCAACTCTACTATGGGAACACAGCGCTCAACACCACCACGTGGTTTTGGTCCAAAGGGTATTTGAACCTCGGGAGAAGGACCTTTTCCGGCAGCCCTGGGGTTTATCGAGCAAATGCATTTTCCAACCAGGACTTCATTTACGTGCGTTGTGTTCTCGAGGACCGCATTTCAACAGAAGGCTGTTCGGACATTGCAGCGTGCAATTTCGCTGAAGGAGCCCTCCAAGATGACGGTTCGTGCACTTACCCCACCCTGTGGTTCGAGGACACCGACGGTGATGGCTTCGGTGATGGAGACGGTGTTCAGTGGTCCTGCACATCGCCTGACGGATATGTTGCAGAACTCGCGGAGCCTTGTTCAAGTGATTTTGCCGTTCAGTTCGAATTGCCAGGAACCGAGGAATGCGATCCTTATGCGCCAGCATCGGGCTGTTTCCCCGTTCATTACAATGGTAGGTACTATGATGTAGTCCAAATTGGAAACCAATGCTGGTTCAACGAGAACCTTCAAACCGCCACGTTGAATGACGGCACCTCCTTGATCGAGATTTCGGAAACAGAGCCCAATCTTGTCAATTCACCAGCTTGGAGCACCTACGATTACGATTCGAATTACCCAGAAACACACGGTTTCCTGTACAACGGATACGCCGCAAATTTGGACAACCTCTGCCCCACAGGATGGCACGTGAGCACAGATGAGGACTGGTTCGTTTTGGAGCACGAGTTGGGCATCGAGGCCTATGACCAACTCTTCGCATCGATCAAGCCTGGAGATCCCGGTTGGGCGAACCAAGAACGCGGAGAAATTGCGGACATCCTGAAGGACGATGCTGAATGGACCGGTTCCAACGCAACGGGATTCTCAGCAACTCCTGGAGGTTGGCGCTACTACTACGGATTCATTGGTTTGGAAAGCGATGCACAGTGGTGGAGCCCCGGCTTGCTATCGCACCAAACGCGTCGCTTGCGTGGTGCATCGGACCACATCAGCCGATTTTACATCGAGAATCAGAAATTCCTCAGCTCCGTTCGCTGCGTATTGGATGAATTGGTGCAAGAAGAGGGTTGCACCGATGAAAGCGCCTGCAACTTTGACCCCAATGCCGTTGTGGACGATGGCACCTGTCAGGAACTCGATGATTGCGGTTCATGCGGAGGAACGAACCTCACAGCATCAGGTCAAGTGGTCGCCTTCAACAGTTGGCTCAACGAAAACGGTTATGGAGCCAACTACATCGGAATCAAGGACTCGGACTATCAGCTCCATGCTGACCTGATGGTGCACGGTGCGCAAATGCTCCTCACGAGCGGCGATGAAACCCTCACTTATGAGATTGATTACGTGACGGCGTTGGGGCCGCAGGACATTCGCTATGTCTACCTCGAGGTGAATGGTTCCAATTTCCAAACGGATTTCACCGAACCAATTGCAGTTGGGGAGACCTGGCAAATGGTCGAATCATATTGCGGCTGCGGCCAAGAGTTTTGTGTGGAGGGCTGCATGGATGATCTGGCGTGCAATTACAATCCGGACGCGAACGTGAGTTCAGTTTGTGCTTACCCGGATGCCGATGGAATTTGTGGAAGCGAGGCCTGCGATTTTTTCCAAACGCTGACCTATGATGGTCACGAGTACCCGCTGGTCGCCATAGGAGACCAATGTTGGTTCCAAGAGAACCTCCAAAACACGCATTATGCGAATGGGGATGAGATTCCGCTCCAAGTGCAACCCGTGGTGAATTCAAACCTCGAAGTTGGTGCGCGAAGTGTCTTCTTGAACAACGAAGGCAACGCCGACTACTATGGACGCAGATACAATTGGAATGCTGTTGTGGATTATCGGGGGCTTTGCCCAACGGGGTGGCACCCCGCCACATTAAATGAATGGAACGCCCTGCTCGATCAGTTTGGCGGAGGAAGTTCAGCGGCATTTGCGATCATGGCGGAGGAATACCATTCAAGCGCCACGAACGAATCGGGCTTTACCCTTCTGCCTGCAGGCACGGATTTGTTTGGAAACGTCAATATCGGCCCCACATCCCATTGGACGGCGACCAGCAACTCGGGCCCAAAGGCGTGTCGCATCAGCGGAGGACACGATTCCGGTTGCAACAATTACCGGAGGGATCACCGATCCGTTCGGTGCATCAAAGGGGATTTCCCGGAAGAAATCGGCTGCACAGATCCCACGGCCTGCAACTACAATCCGCTCGCTGACGATTCCGCCTTTGAGGAGCTTTCAGCGGAATACGGGACCGCCATTTTCGATGGCTTATGCTATTACCCCGATGATTGCGGATCGTGCGATTTTAACTACGCCCAAGTGGATGCAAACAACCAATGGTGTGGGTGTGGTTTGGAAGTGGATGCGTGCGGAGTTTGCGGAGGCGATGGGAGCACGTGCGTTCCGGGTTGCACCGATGACGGTGCGTGCAATTTCAATCCAGAAGCTACGCTAGATGACGGGTCGTGCGCCGCAATTGACGAGTGCGGAACGTGTTCTGGTGATGGATTGGGGTTGAGCACATTGGTGTTGCCCTCGGAAAACGGTGGAACCTGGCCGATGAACTACCTCGCGGTGGACGGGGCTTGGGCACAGGAGCACCTGACTGAATTGAACCGAGCCGGATCGCGGAACGCCCAAGCCAGCTTGGTTGCGCCCAACGGGGTCGCTTTGTCTGTGGATTTGGATTACGTCCAATGCGATGGCAACTGCAACTACACGGGATACTTGACGGACAAGCAGTTGCTTTACTTCAAATGGCCAAATCCGTCCACGGAACTCTTGCTGTTCAGTCAACTCTTCGAAGGCGGGGTTCCGGCAGGCACTGTGCTCACGGCACATGATGTTTACTGCGATTGTGAGGGGTCAATTCCCCAAGTTTTCCGCAACTGCGACGGTTCGTGTGATTTGGATGCCGATGGTGATGGGGTTTGCGACCAGGAGGAAGTTCCCGGTTGCACGGATTCCGCGGCATGCAACTACGATCCTGCTGCGACCGATGAGGACGGCAGCTGTTCGGAGTTTGATGCATGTGGGGTGTGTGGAGGAGCGGGTCCAGGCGCAACATGCGATTGTCCGCTGGCCTCAACGGAGTCCTCGCCGGTCTATGGAACATATGCATTCGGACCGTTCGTCGAGGTGTGCGCCCCGGTGGATGGATTTGGAGTCCTCGTTTCGTTTGCAGACTTGAATCAGGACAATTTGAATCAGGACTACGTGATGTTGCATCGTCCGAACGATTCAGGGGAGGCCTCGTGCACCGTGAATGCTTGGATTGAGGGTCCTCAAAACATCCACAACATGGAGCCGATTCTGTTGATGCCGGGAGAATGCCTGGTTTTCCGTGCCTACGATTACTACGGTCAATACAACAGCACGTCTCCAGGGCCGGCCCTCGAAATACAAGCGGTCATCGAACCCTTGGTTCCGGGCTGCATGGATGAAGCGGCTTGCAATTTCAATGCAGACGCCACCACGGACGACGACGGCAGTTGTTTGGAGGCCGATGAGTGCGGAGTGTGCGGCGGCACGGGCTTGGATTTGTACTTTGAAGTTGCTGAGAATGCGGCTTACAATGGCAACTGGCCTCAGCATCGCTTGGGCATTTTGGCCTCGGCGGTTGCGCCTCACCAAGCGGCCATGGAGAGCGCGATGGCTCACGGCATGGAGTTGGCGATTACGCACAACGGTGTGACGGGCATGTTCACGATTTATGACGTGGACTTCGATGGCACATCGACGAATCCGGACTTTGCGATCTTCTACTTGGATCCTGACGGTGCGTGGGTGCTTTCCGAACTGTTGGGCGGAGCGGCATCGCCGGGTGATGAGGTGTTGTTGACGGATGCTTACTGCGATTGCGAGGGTTCTGTTGCTGCGGAGTACTACTCTTGCGACGGCACGTGCTTGAATGACGGCGATGGCGACGGCGTGTGCGACGAGCTGGAGGTTGCGGGTTGCACCGCAACGGGTGCCTGCAACTACGATGCGTTGGCGACGGACGACGACGGCAGTTGTTTGGAGGTTGATGAGTGCGGAGTGTGCGGCGGTGCTGGTACGGATTTGGCCTTGGTCGCTGAGCTGAATTGGGCGGACAACGGCCATTGGAATCGTTGGCGCATTGGCATCAGCCTGGAGACCGGATTGGCGTTGGAGCAAGAATTGCAGTTGGCGATTGACAACAACTTGCCGCTGGTGATCACGCGCTTTGGAACCACGGCAACGTTTGGACTGTACAATGTGTTGCAGCTTGGCGATGGGGTGGGGCCTGATCAAATGATTTTGGAACTCACCGAGTTGGGCAGCCATGAATTCAGCGAGCACTGGCTCATTCAGAATGCGTTTGGGGGCGGAATATTCGCCGGGACGACTTTCTACATCGAGGACGTTTACTGCGATTGCGAGGGAACCCTTGCTTCAACGCACTTCGATTGCGATGGCAATTGCTTGAGTGACGCTGATGAAGACGGTGTTTGCGATGAACTGGAAGTCCATGGTTGCGCGGATGAGACGGCGTGCAATTACGACCCGGCTGTCACCGAACCGGACGGAAGTTGCATCCTCGACACGCAAGGTCCGACGATTTTCCCGCAGGATATTGAGTTGCCATTGAACGACGAAGGTTTGGCGTTCATCAGCACGCCTGCGCTGTTGGCTGCACCAACGGTCGACGATTGCGGCGAAGTCCTTGCCACGAGTCTGCTCCAAACGGACTTCAGTTGCGAAGACCTTGGAAACCCGGTGGTCGTTAATATCGTGGCCGAGGATTCGAATGGAAACTTGAGCTACGCCATTGCGATGGTCACCGTCACGGACCCGAACGGGGTATGCAGCACCGAAGAGGTGCTGGGTTGCACCTATGAAAATGCGACGAATTACAATCCTGAAGCCAACGTGGACGATGGCGGTTGTGCGTTCGCGCCATCGAGCGGTTCGGATTGTCCGGATTTGAATGGAGACTCCATGATTACGACTCAAGACCTCTTGATCCTCCTCGCTGGTTTTGGTGAAGATTGCGATTGAGTAAAGAGCGGCCCGCCTCCCCCATCGGGAGGCGGGCTTTTTTGGTTTCGGGGTTTTCCCTCAAGAAGGAAGGGGGATGCGCAAAGCGATGGAACCATCGGCGAGCACCTCGACGGAGCCTTGGAGCTGGTGCGTGAACCGCCCCACCAACCGCAGGCCCAAGGATTGGGACTCGTCGAATCGCAGACCTGAGGTCAGCCCTGGGCCGGAGTCTCGGTAGTTCATTTCAACCCAATCGCCTTGTTCGGATGCGATGTCGACGCGCACCCAGCATTCCCGCGCTTGCGGAACCACGTGCTTGATGGTGTTCGTCATCAGTTCGTTGAAAATCATCCCCAACGGCACCATTTCTTTAAGCCGCAAAGTCACGTCTTCGCCGGTTACCTCCAAGTGCACTTCATCCTGTTGGGCCACTTGTCCCCGCTCGATGAGCCGCATCAGCTCCACCAGGTAGGATTTCAATTCCATGACGCGCTCTCCTTCTTCACTCAGCATGCGCTGGTGGATCAGGTTGATGGCGTCGATGCGCGATTTGCTCAAGTTGAATTGTTCGCGGTGCACCTCGTCGTCCATTTGGAGCGCTTGAAGCTCGAGCAGGCTGCTGATGATTTGCAGGTTGTTTTTCACGCGGTGATGCGTTTCAGCGAGGTAGGCTTCCTTCTCTTGAATGGCCTCCCGCAGGCTTTCTGTGCGCCGCTTCACCCGGTCTTCAAGGCGTTGGTTTCTTCGGGCCAAACCCCGATTGCGCGCTTCCTGAACGACCCACAACATCCCGAATACCAGAACGAAGAACCCGATGCGCACCCATGCGCGCTGGTAAAACGGGTAGGACACGACCAAGTTGACGTCCGCTCTGGAGTCGAGCCAACCGAGTTCGTTGCAACGGGCACGGATTTCGAGCACGTAACGACCGGGGCTGAAGGAGGAACAGGTGATTTGGTCTTCGAAAACAGGTTGCCAATCCAACGCGTCGTTGAACGATTCGGCCTGCTGAATGCGGAACTCATAATCGAACCGCCGATCCATGAACTCCGGCACGGCCATTCGAATCGCAATGAAATCGTCGGAAGGGCCGAGCATCAGCCGGCCAGTCGCGCGATACGCCTCGGTCACATCGTCCACGGCGCGGTCATCGCGCTGGTGCTGAAGCACCCGATCCACCACCGGGTGCAAGGAGGACTGAAGTTCTCGTAAGTCGGAATCAATCGAGTCGGGATGGAACGAAATCCCATGGTAAACGCCGCCAAAGAAAAACCGACCATCGAAGTGGCGCAGAAAGGAAGTCCTGTTGAATTCCACCTCCGGGATGCCCCGTCGGATTCCGTACACGGCAACTTCGCCCGAGGTCGGGTCCAATTGAAACAGGCCCTGGTCGGTGGAACCCCACATGCGGCCGCGCCGGTCCTGCAACGCGCCGTACACGGTGTTGGAGGGCAGGCCCTGTCGTGCGGAATACTGGCGCAACGTGGCTTCGCGGGCATTCCAGGCAAACAGCCCTTCACCGCTGGTGCTGATCCAGACCCCACCGGCTGAATCTTCGAGGAGGGCGTGGCATCCCGACTTGATGGCGCCCAACTCGGGAAACTGCTCAGAAGCAGGACGAAGCGCGCCGCGTTCGGCATCGATCAATTGCACCCCAGCTCCGGTGGCGACCAACCATCCGCAGGCATCGCTTTCGAGGACTTGGTAGACGTTCGCTCCATGGGAGGTGTAGTACCTCCAAGAACTGGGGTGGTCGCCGAAGTACAATTCCCGGTTCCCCGCCCACCACTTCTTGGAGGCGGTTTGGCCGAGGCCCCAGGTCCAACGCAACTCCACCGGGATGCGCTGCACCCGTGTCGGATTCGGGAACCCGGTGTAAGCAGCGATTTCACCTTTGTGCAAGATGAACAACGTGTCACCGGAAACGTACAGCCCCTTGTCGTTTTCCTCCCCCAATTGAATCGGCTCAATGCGCCCGTCACTGAGCTGGTGGATGCCCAAGGCATCGGTACGGAACAACAGGGTGTCCTCATTCCAACTCACTAGGTTTCTCCATCCGATGGAGTTTTGTTTTTCCTTGAAGGGGATTTCATGGACGGTGAACGGGTTGGGAGACAGGGCGATGGAGCACAGTCCCGAAGCGCTCAACACGAGGGCTTCTTGACCGTTCACAAACAGCACGTCGTGAATGGTCTGGGTCCAAGTCCGCTTCGGGTCCAGTACCGTATGGGCAAGGAGTTTTCCGAATTGGTCGTGGACGTGGAGCTCGTTTTCTGAGAAGATCCAAATGTGCCGACTCGTTGGGTTGTAACGCACTTCACTTCCCCGGTAACCGTGTTTCAGGTTGATGAAGTCGCTCCAGTCGGTTCCCTCGAGGCTTGCTGTGTCGGGGATCAGCCCCCGGTCCAAGGTTTGGATTGCGAATCCGTCATCGGCGTGTTCCGGATGATCTTCTGCTCTCCAAACCCAATGCAACATGGAGCCATCCGGCTCGAACCACATCGTGTGGTTTTGGTGCCTTCGAAGGCGGTAGTTCGCGCGGATGTTGCAGAATGCGTTCCAAGCGGTCTTCGTTTCGCCGCCCCGCGCGTGGATCATGCCCGTGGAGTCGCGATTCCATGGTGTGACGAGGTAGAAATCCCCTTCGTGTGGGGCGCTGAACAGGGGTTCAATACACGTTGAATCGGCACCCACCACCCGCGTGACGAGCGAGTCTCCGAACGCCTCATCTTCGGCCAAGACGCGCGGGATTTGGTGCACCGTGTCCATGACGAACCACTGCGTGGCCCCCGATCCGATGGCCGGCCTCATGGAAGCATACACCACATCATCCTTGCGCAACGGCGGCAAGCACTCGGTGGGACGTTCATGGTGCAATTCGTATGGATTCCAAACCGAAAACGCGTTGTGTTCCTCTACACCGTAGTGTTTCTCACCAAATTGAAGCGCGAGTTCCCCCGACGGGAGTTTAAATACGCCGCGCAAGAATTCGTGCTGACCGAACTCGGGCAGTTCTTCGGAATAGTAGAAGGTCCGGAATCGCTTGCCATCGAACCGGGCCATGGCTTGGTGGCTGAAGAGCCACAAGTAACCCAATGAATCCCGCTCCATGAAGGTCATCCGCTCCGGAGGCAGTCCGTTCGAAGCGTTCCAGTCCATCACCTCGCAGGTGTACGGCAGGTCTTGAGCGTCCGCCGGGTGGGAGATCAACACCCCACAAACGACGCCACCGAGCAGAAGGATGCGCTTCAACGGGTTCAATTCAGGGTGGGAAAGCGACGCTGGAGTGCTTGGCGCTGGTTGCGACTCACGGGCAAAACGTGGCCCTGCGCGCGCAACTCTTTTCCGTCAAAATGCTCAGCGTAGCTGATGTTGGCGATGAACGAACGGTGGATGCGCACGAACCGATCCATGGGCAACAGTTCGAGGAATGCAGCAAGGGTGGACCGGACGACAAGGACCTCGCCCGTGCACATCATCAATTCCACGTAGACGTGTGCGCCTTTCAGGTACACGATTTCGTCCAAATCCAGCCGCCGTTGTTCCCCCTTGTGCTGCACGAACAACAGCCGCAAGTCTTTCAAATACCGGATTCCTTCTTGTCCCGTTTCCGCCACCGAGGTGCTCACGGCCCGGCGGAGGAGTTCCCAATTCGTTCGGGCCAGTTCGATGGCGCTGAGCAGGTCATGTCGCTGGAACGGCTTCACGAGGTACCCCATCGGCAAGGTGGTCTTCGCTTCGTGCAGGGTGCGGGCATCGCTGTTCGCCGTGAGGTATACGTGGGGCACTTGCGCCCGCTGTTTGAGCCAATGCCCGAGGGCAATCCCGTCGTGTTTGCCGCCGAGGTTGATGTCCACCAAAACCAAATCCACCGGCCCCCGCTCAACGTAGCCGCGCGCTTCCTCCAACGTCACGGCCGGCCCCCACGGCCTGAACCCGAGGGTGCGCAACGTCATGAGGATGTGGTCGGCGATGACCGCTTCGTCCTCGACCACCACGATGTTCATTCGTCCGGCACTCATTTCCACAATGTAGCGCCTCTGCACGAATTGTTCATCGACCGACTCAGTGATGTTCCGAATGGGGCTGTGGATGTTCTGAATGGAGGGATCAGTTCGTCACCACGAACCGAGCGCTGCGGGACCCCACGACGACGACGTAAGTCCCCGGCTCCCATCCGTTGACGTCCCATTGCACGTTCAATTCGCCTCGTGCGCTGCGTTGCCCCACTTTTCGCCCTTGCCCATCGAAGATGACCACGGTTTCATCGCCGGGTTCGAGCGGCACCTGCAACACGTCCGAAGCGGGGTTGGGGAACACCGCGAGTTCCTGATCGTGCGTTGATTCAATCCCAACTGAAACATCGCCCTTCGCAAAGGCATACTGCCCTTTGCGCAGCTTCAGGATCTTGAAAATGCCGCTGCCATTTGTCAGCGACCCCCCTTGCCACTCGTAATCCGGGTACTCCACCCACGGCTCGCCCGCACCCGGCCGCCACGCCAAGAACGCGCCCTCCTCCGTCCCCCCGTAGAGCGGGAAGTCCAAGTCCGTGTCGTCGTTCCCGAAGTACTGCAACCGCGCATCCAGCACCATGCCTTCCTCGGGCCAAATCCCGTCAACGACCCAAAAGTGCGTCCCGCTCAGCTCGTCCACATAAGGCGCCACCGGCCCCGCATCCGGCGCGGCCCAATGGTGTTCCACCCGAACGAGCGCGCTGTCGCCCTCCGGCATGGCGTCGCACCCGAGCCGCATTTCCACCCACGGCAAGTTCGTCAGCCCCATCGTGCCCGTCACCGGGAACGTGTGGTCCATGCGACCCTGGTTGAGCCGCCCGTTCGCGTTGAGGGCGATCATGGCGGGTTCCGTGATGCCGAGGTGGTCCACGATGGCGGTGGCGGTGGGGCCTGAAACCTGGATTTGGCCTTCCACTCGATTCCAATTCGCGTCCCAAACCGTCACGTCCAACGGCACGCCCTCGTGGTAATTCTCGCACGCCCGCAACTTCTGCTGCAGGTACAAAGTCGTCGCAGGAATCGGCGCCCCCAGCGGCGCCACTTCCGTTGAATCAATGACCCACGTCGAGAAGCCTGGCTGGTAAATCAGCGCATCGAAAAACGGCTGCAAATCCACGCCCGTCGCGCCCTCCAGTGTCACCCGGAACAGCTCCGCGTCCATGTGCGAATCGTACAACTCCGCGATTACTTGCTGCATGCCCGAACGGAACGCCTCATCCCCCAGGTAGGCCCGCAAATTGTGCAGCATCGCCGCCCCTTTGTAGTACGTATGCCGCCCGTAAATCTCCGCATCCGGCATCGGCGACATTGGATGGAAGCCCTCGTCTTGGATGTGCGCCTGCTCCAGCACGAACAGTTGATTGTCCTTGACCAAATCCACGAACGCCTCCGGCCCATCCTTCCACTCCACGAACAAGTGGCTGCTGTACTCCGCCGGCCCTTCCTTCAGCCACATGTGGTTGTGGGTGGTCGGTGCGATGAGGTCGCCCCACCAATGGTGACCGAGCTCGTGAGCCAACAAGTCCCCGTTCGCTGCGAGCGATTCTTCGACCATGAATTGCGGGTAGGCGATGTTCGTCGGGATTTCCAAGGCACCGTCTGTGGTCAAAACATATCCCACGCGTTCCCAAGCGTGCGGTCCCCACCAGTATTCCAAGGCGTCAATGGCGTAGCCCAAATCCTGGAACTTGTTGACCATGCCGTTGATGTGCGCGGGTTTTCCGGTCAAGCGCACCGGAACTTCCCCGTACACGCCGGTGTGGACGAAGTTGCTGTCGACGTAATTCGCCACGGCAAAGGCGGCGAGGTGCGTCGGGATGGGGTGCTGCAACGTGAAGCTGCGCAATACGGTGTCGCCACCCAGCGCGGTTTCTCCCAAGAACGTGCCTTGGTTGTGCGCTTTTCGTCCCCCCGCGCTCGTGACGTGCCACGTGTAGGTGGCGCGCTCGACGAAGTTGTCAAAGCACGGATGCCACACCTTGCCAAAATTCGGCGGAATGGAAGTGAGGCCAATGCCGAGCTGGTAGATGTAGTCCGACGCGAAGTACACGCCCCCCCAGTACGGATCCGAATACGGATGTCCGCCATACCAGACCTCCACTTCGTGCTCGGCTCCAGCGACCCAGTCCATTCCTGCTGCCACGTGCAATTGGCCTTCGACGTGCGAGAACGACACGCTGCTGCCGTCCAGGTGCACGCTGTCCACCACGAGGTCGATGAGGTCGAACCAAAGGTCGCTCGCCGCTTCGTTCACCACCGTCAAATCAATGCGCGCGTGCCCTTGAAGTTGCTGCAAGTTGTATTCCGTCACGTCCAACGTCACCTCGTAGTGGTGCACATCGAAGGAGTCGCTCCGAGCGATGCTCTGCGTCATGTCGTAATTCACGAAGCGCGGGTCCAAATCGGCATCCGGCAGCGGCCGGTGTCCGTTGTGGCATCCTTGCGGAAAAAACACCCGCGGCGTTCGGTGAAACAGCGTGTCTTGGGCGGTCAGCGCCCCGGTACTGAGCAGGGCCACTACGGCGGTCGTCAAAAAGTTCAATCGCATGGTCCCAAGTTAGTTCGGACCGCGCGTACTTTCGCGCCATGAACGAGAAGCTCATTGCCGACGGCAAGTACGTCGAGGTCACCTACGTGTTGCGCGAAAACGATGCCAACGGTGAAGAATTGGAGGTTTGTCCCGCGGACGAGCCGTTTGCCTTTACCGTCGGTCAACTCGAGGTGCTCGAGTCGTTCGAGCAGAAGCTGATGGGGCTGAAAGAGGGCGAGGAGTTCTCCTTCGGCTTGACCATGGAAGAGGCCTACGGTGACGAGGATGAGGAGGCGTACGTTCGTGTGCCCAAATCCGCATTCATCGTCGACGGGGAGTTGGACGAGTCCATCTTCGAGGTCGGCGAAGTGGTGCCGATGGAAACCGAGGACGGCGACGAGCTCATGGGCATCGTGGCGGACGTCCTGCTCAACGAGGTCGTGATCGACTTCAACCACCCGTTTGCGGGCTTGAACCTGCACTTCTCGGGCAAGGTGGAGTTGGTGTCCGACGCGGCGCCTCAGGAGAACTGATTCCCACGTGACGGGACCTGGGAACGGAGTACCTTTGGTCCATGGAACGAACGGAAATCGGGTCGCTGGGTGAGTTTGGACTCATCCGGCATTTGACGTCGGAATTGGTGACGCGGCAACCGTCCACCCTCCTGGGGGTAGGGGACGATGCGGCGGTGGTGAATCCTGGAGATAAGCGGGTGCTGGTGAGCACCGACATGCTGTGTGAGGGGGTTCATTTTGACCTGTCTTACACGCCCTTGAAGCACCTCGGCTACAAGGCCATCATCGTAAACTTGAGCGACATCTGTGCGATGAACGCGACGCCGACTCAGGTGACGGTGAGCATGGCCTTGTCGAATCGGTTTTCGGTGGAAGCGGTGGAGGAGCTGTATGCGGGCATGCTCAAGGCGTGCGAACTGTACAACGTGGACCTCATCGGCGGCGACACGACGACCAGTCCATCGGGGTTGGTCCTTTCCGTGACGGCGCTGGGGTTTGCTGACAGCGAGCGCATCGTGCGCCGGAATGGGGCGAAGTCCGGCGATTTGCTGGTGGTTTCTGGGGAGCTCGGAGGGGCGTACATGGGCCTGCAGGTCCTTGAACGGGAGAAGCACGTATTCAAGGAGGCGCCGGGAGCTCAGCCGGATTTGACCGGTTACGATTACGTGTTGGAACGGCAGTTGAAGCCGGAGGCTCGGTTCGATGTGGTTCGTGAGTTGCTTCAGTTGAAATTGAAGCCAACGTCGATGATCGATGTGTCGGACGGTTTGTCTTCGGAAATTTTCCACCTGTGCACGGAGAGCGGGGTGGGCGTCAAGGTCTTTGAGGAGAAATTGCCCATCAACCCCGAGGCGTATGAGGCCGCGCGCGAGTTCAATTTGGATCCGACGACGTGCATGCTCAATGGCGGGGAGGATTACGAGCTGCTCTTTACAGTGGCTCAATCGGATGCAGACCAAATCCTGAATCACCCCATGTTCAGCATCATCGGCTACTTGACCGACGACGCCTCCGAGCGCCAACTCATTACGAAGAACGGCGCCGAAGTGGAACTTCAGGCGCAGGGTTGGCAACCGTTCAAAGCAGACTGAACATGTGCGGAATTGCGGGCATACACGGATGGGACCCGGATCGATCGGAACCGGCATGCGCTCGGATGAATGCGGCGCAAGGCCATCGCGGTCCAGACGATGAGGGGGTGTGGGCGGCTCCAGGAATCGCGCTGGCTCATCGGCGGCTGAGCATCCTCGACCCCACGCCGGCGGGTCACCAGCCTTGGCATGATGCGAGTGGTGATGTGCTGGTCTTCAATGGCGAGTTGTACAATTTCAAGGAGCTCGCGGAGGAACTGGGCGGGACGTTTGAAACCGACTCGGACACGGAAGTGCTGATGCGGGCGCTTCGGACGTGGGGAATGGAGGCCTTGCATCGCTTCAATGGCATGTTCGCCTTCGCTTGGTGGAATGCGCAACGGGAGGAGCTGGTCATTGCCCGCGACCGAATGGGCATCAAGCCCATGTACTGGTCCGCCATCGACGGAGGATTGGCGTTTGCGAGCGAGGTGCGGGCGTTGCTGGCTTCCGGCGCAGTTCAGCGCAAACTGAATCAAACGGCCTTGGTGGATTACCTGCGTTACGGGACGGTCCACGCGCCGGACACCCTCATTGAAGGCGTGAATTTGCTTCCTGCGGGGCATTGGATGCGCGTGCAAGATGCCGATGTTGAATTGCATCGGTGGTGGAGCGCAGCTACCGCCATCGGAGAGGTGGAGCCGTGGCAAGACCGGCAACACGCGGTGGAGACCCTTCGCTCCACGTTGCGCGATGCGGTTCGCTTGCGCATGCGGTCAGACGTTCCCTTGGGGGCTTTTCTTTCAGGCGGCGTGGACTCCAGCGCGGTGGTGGGCCTCATGCAAGAGGTAAGTGAGCGGCCGGTTTCGACGTTCAGCGTGACGTTCAATGAAGGCGAGTTCGACGAGAGCCCGTGGTCGCGCATGGTGGCGGAGCGGTTTGGTACGGATCACCACGAAATTCGGTTGACGGCGGAGCAGTTTTTGGAACAGGTTCCTGCAGCGCTTCAGGCCATGGACCATCCCAGCGGTGACGGGCCCAATTCGTTCGTTGTGAGCGAGGCCACGAAGGCCGCGGGCATCACGGTGGCGTTGTCCGGCCTCGGCGGGGACGAGTTGTTTGCCGGTTATCCCGTGTTTCAGCGTTCAAAGTCGTTGATGGAATGGAGGTGGTTGGGCTCGTGGCCCGTTGGGTTGCGTCGATTTGCGGGCAAAGTCTATGCTGCCAGCAAAGGCACGGTAACGGCGCGGAAACAGGCGGATGTGCTGGCGGGCGATTACTTCGATTTGGAGCACACGTACCCGCTTTCGCGGCAGCTGTTTCTCGAGGACGACGTTCGCCGGATTTGGAAAGGCGGCAAGGTCCCCGGGAATCGGGTGTATTCGTGGCTTTCAAAGGAGATTGAACCCAACACACCGGGGTTTTTCCTACCGTTTTACAGCAAGGTCAGCGTGGCCGAGCTGGGGACTTACCTCGGCCACACGCTGCTCCGGGATGCGGACCAAATGTCCATGGCCCACGCCCTCGAGGTCCGCGTTCCGTTCCTCGATCACCGCTTGGTGGCGGCAGCCCTTGCGGTTCCGGATGCTTGGAAGGAACCGAGTACCCCGAAGAAGCTGCTGACGGATGCGCTCGGCGACTTGCTTCCGGACGAGGTGACGCAGCGCAAGAAGATGGGCTTCGTGCTGCCTTGGGAGCAGTGGATGCGTGGCCCCCTTAAACCGCTGTGCGAGAGGGGTTTGCAGGTCCTGAAGCGAGTCGATGTCCTCGACGGTGCGGAAATGGACCGGTTGTGGAAGGCGTTCTTGAATGGCGATGCTCGGGTCAATTATACACGGGTTTGGATGCTGGTGACGTTGGGGGACTGGATGGATCGTCATGGAATCGGTTGAACCTCGGACTCGGATCTTGGTCGCGGCGGAGTGGTTCACGCCGGCTTTCCGCGCAGGGGGACCGATACGCAGCGTGGCGAATTTGGTGGAACTGCTTGGGGAAACGCACGACGTGTGGGTGGTTGCGGGAGCCTATGATTTGGGCCAAAACGAACCCCTTACCGACCTCCCGCTCAACGCTTGGGTGGAACGTCCGTGGGGCCACATCATGTACCTCACGCGCGATCGTTGGAAGCGGGGTCTGTGGCATCACCTCATCCACGAGACGCTTCAACCCGATTACCTGTACCTCAACAGCCTATTCGCTCGTTTTTTTGCGCTGACCCCCTTGAGGGTGGCGCGACGAAGGGAGGAAACTTCGGTCGTTCTTGCTCCGAGGGGCATGTTGGGCGAGTCTTCCTTGTCCATCAAACCGATGAAGAAGCGCTTGTTTTTGATGGTTGCGAAGGGGCTCGGGTGGTTCAAGAGGGTGCGCTGGCACGCCTCAAGCCAGGTCGAGGCATCCGACATCGCGCGGCAATTCCCGACTGCAGCAATCCGCATCGCCTCCAACGTGCCGAGTTCCGTTCCAGGTGAAGAGAAACGCGTGCTGCCCGATCGATGGGTGTTGGTCGCTTTAGGTCGCATCCACCCCATCAAGAACCTCGAGTTCGGAGTGCGCGCCATTGAAGGGGCATTGAATGGCTTGGTCGATCCGCCCTCCGTTGAGCTTCGCCTCATCGGTCCAGCGGAGGATGAAGCTTGCTTGAGCCGGTTGCTTCAGCACCGCGACCGACCCCAATCGCTGACCGTGAGGCACCTCGGTGCGCTTGAGCCGTCGGAGGTTTCTTCCGCGTTGCTTGAGGCGCATTATCTGTTGATGCCCAGTTTGCACGAGAATTATGGGCACGCCATCGTGGAAGCTTGGTCGCATGGTTGCCCGGTGTTTTTGTCCGACCGCACTCCTTGGTCCGGTTTGGAGGGGTTGGGCGTGGGTTGGGATTGGCCGCTGGAACGGGAGCTTTGGGTGGAGGGATTGCGCAGCGCGTTGCTCGCTGAGCGATCGGTTTGGCTGGAACAATCCAAGGCCGCTCAACGCCACTTCA
>ENA-OUOG01000514-OUOG01000514.1-marine-metagenome-genome-assembly--contig:-NODE-514-length-51068-cov-5.767116_pt1 | contig 51068 bp, 21 predicted proteins | sample MGYA00248635_ERZ508505 | MGnify/ENA primary metagenome ERZ508505 (study PRJEB26176, sample SAMN06267871) | marine metagenome | isolation source: Saanich Inlet, British Columbia, Canada | place: Pacific...
GCGGTTGCGTTTTTGCTTGCCATGCGGGCAGCCCGTGCAGGCCGCGCAGTTGCGTTTCAGCTTGCCATGCGGGCAGGGGTTGCAGTCCACGCAGTTCTTCTTCAGCTTGCCATGCGGGCAGGGGTTGCAGTCCACGCAGATGCGTTTCAGCTTGCCATGCGGGCAGGGGTTGCACTCGGCGCAGCTGCCTTTTTCCCTGCCATGCGGACACCGCTTCACACCCATCGCGAGCCGCTCGCGCCTTCTTCAAGGAAACCCCCCGCGCTCCTCTCGCGTCATCTCGAGCCGGTGCCGAGGGGTGTGACCGCGAGCGCCTCTTGGGGAAGGAAAGAAAAGTTCGCCATTTTTTCATTTCGAGTTCCATGACCGTTGAAGAGACGTTTTTCACTCCCGTTCGCGCGTCGGACGGTCCGAGCCCATCTTCCCTCGCGGGGCGCCACTCTGGTCGCCGCGTGCGACGCACGCACCTCGTCGCGCCGTGAGAAGAGCCTCGCGCGCGTCGACGCAACCGGCGCGCGTCTCGTCGGTACCGCATCGCGGCACGCCGTCGGTGACGGTTCGCGGGATTCGCGAACACCGGCGCCGCGATGGCCAAGCCCGAGATTTGCTCGTCGAAGTCCAACCCCCCCCGTTCGGGGGGCTCGACGACCCAGGAGCAGCGCAAGCAGCTTGGCGCGCTTCACCCCAGCGCCGAGTTGATTAAGTTCTACCGCGAGCGCGTGGCCGACTTCGAGCGCGAGCGCGATGAGCTCATCGGGCGCCTCGACGGCGTCGGCATCCGACGCGCGGAGCTGCACCAGGCGGAGTGGGAGCTGAAGAAGCGCACGGACGAAGCCGCGGAGTTGCAAAAGGCGCTCTCCGACGCGCACGCGTACCTGTTCGAGGAGCGCGAGCGTCTGCTGAAGGTTCAGGCGGAGAACGACGAGCTGAAGCTGCAGGAGGTGGAGGACAGGCGACGCATTCAGCACTTGCTTCAGCTGATGAACCCCGCCGAGCCGGAGGTTGCGTTTTCCCGCGAGTCGCCCCCCGGCGAGCCCGCCGCCGTCGCGTCGTACGCCAAGAACACCGCGAGCGCGGACATCCGCGCGCGCTTGACCGTCCCGAAACCGACGCCGAAAGACTCCAAAGCCGAGGGCGCGTCGCCCGACCCGGCGCCGGCGAAGAACACCGCCGGCGCGGCGCGCACGGTTTTCCTCCCCGCGCAAAACGTGGAGACGCTCAAGCTGGAGGTGGCTTCGCTGAAGGGGCAGCTGCGGGACCAGCGCAAGTTCTCGGAGGAGCGCGTGGCTGCTCTGCTTGAGGACCGGCGCATTCGCGACGCGGACGAGGCGATGCAGAAGGAGCAGTACGAGAAGAAGGCGTCCGAGCTGCGCAACCGGCTGGCGCGCACGGAGGATCTTCTGCAGAAGGCGACGAAGGATTTCATCCTGGCCAAGACGGCGCCGTTTGTGGTCCAGGAGCAGCAGGCGCTGCTGGAGATTGAGATGGCGAAGCTCAGCGGCGAGCGCGAGGCGATGCAGAGCACCATCGCGTCCGCGGCGCACGACGCCGCGAGCATCGCCAAGGCGGAGGCGGAGACCTACGTGAACCAGTTCAAGGACCAGATGCAGCGTCGCAGCGCCATCGCCACGCAGTACGAGCGGCGCATCAAGGAGCTGGAGCGCGAAAACAAAAAGACGAGGAAGAAGATGCGCGACCTCGAGCAACGCCGCGCGATGGACCTCGAGGGGTTCACCTCGGACGTCACGACGCTGCGCAAACTGCTCAGCGCGGTGGATAGGCGGCTGCACCAGACCAGGCTCGCGCAGAGGCTGGACGACGACGAGAGGCTGGATGCTCTTCTCGAGCAGCTCGAGCAGCGCGCGCCGGACCCGGCGGGCGACGCGAGGCAACAGAAGCACTTCAAGAAGGGTCCCTCCGGGTACGTCGGTCCGATGGACGCCGGCGGCGTGGCGTACGACGTGCGGCACATACGCAGCGCGCTCGGATCCGTGGAGGACCGGCTGGTGGACGCGAAGAGGTTCAACGTATCGCGAGACGACGGCGAGGAGGATGACGCGGCGTTTGTCGCGCGCGTCGACCCCGGAGGCCCGAGGCGCCCGGGCGCGGAAAACGCGGGGCCGGCGGTGATCATCGCGCGGGGCGCGGCGGGACCGCCGCGGAACAGAGCGTGGAAACCGGGGGGACGCGTGCCTAAACAAATCCGGTGAGCGAGTGCGGTGTGATCGATATCTATGGGCTTCGCTCGGTGTATTCCTGTACTATCGAACACAGTTCGAGGACCGGCGGACCGGACATTTCTCTTCGCGAAACATCCCTCTTCGCTCCCCCCGCGCCGCCGCGCGCCGTCTCCTACCGAGCCGTCCTTCTCTTCTTCGCCGACTTTTTCGCCGCCTCCGCCTTGCGCTTGGGCGGCTCGGTCTCCCGGGGGGGCGAGGGGGCGGGGCTCTCGCTCTCCGCGCGGCGTTGTCCCCGCGTTTTGCGAGGCGAAATCGCAGGCTTAGCCGACCCCTTCGACGCCTTCGACCCGTCGGACGAACCCTTCGCGCGCGGCGCGACTGGCGGTTTCCCCGCCGCCGCGCTCGGCGCCTTCTTCTTCCCGCGCCTCGGCTCGGGCTCGGGCTCGGACGCAGACTCGGACGCAGACGCCTCCAGCGCGTCGGCGTCCTCGTCTTCGTCGTCTTCGCTCTCCGCGTCCCCGTCCGAATCCCCGTCCCCGTCCCTGTCGCCGTCCCCGTCAAGGACGAAGTCGTCGGCGTCGTCGCCGCCGGGGCGGCCCGTGACGCGGGTCAACGTCGGCGCGCGCGCCGCCGGGGTCACGGCGGCGCCCAAACCGGCACCCGCCAGGTTGACTTCGTCCACGGTGGGCGCGTCCGACCCCCCCCAGCTCCTCACCATACGCGCGATGAGTCCCTCATCGCCCGCCCCCGCGTCCTCGGTCGCCCCCCCGCCCGGCGCGCCCGTCTCAGGTCCGGCCCCGCCCCGCGCGCCCGCGGGGTCGCGCCCGCTTTCCGGCTCGAGAAGCCCCTCCTCGTCGTCCAGGAGCGCGCCCATGCCCGCGAGCGCGACGTCCAACAGGTACGTGCCCCGCAGCAGCCTCCCCGCGCGCGCGAAGTGCCGCTGCGTGTACGCGCGGAGCGCCGCGACGACGTCTGCGGCGCCGGGTACGGTGGAGAGCTCATCCAGCGATCGCAGCCGCAGCAGCGAGGAGAGCACTCTCTGCGCGGCGTCGCAGTGCCTGGCGTTGGCGTTCCACTCCCTGGTCGCGGTGAGCAGGCGGTGCAGAGCTTTGCCCTTGACGGACCCCGCGAGCGCGTCGAGCGCGGCGTCCCCGAACTCCGGGTCCGCGAGCATCGCGTTTACCGCCTTGAGCAGCGCGTGCGGGTGGTTCAGCTTGAGCGCCAGCCGCGCGGCTTTCTCGTGGTGGCCGCTCGCGGCGGCGTTTGAGAGCGCCTGCGCGGCGCCCGTCTGCTTCGCCGAGAGCGCCGCCGCCTCCTCCGCGGCCGCCTGCGTGGCGTCGCGCCACAGCGTGAGCTTCGCGTCCGCGCCGCCGGTCGCGACCCGGTCGCCGTCGCCGTCGCACGCCAGCGCCCACGCCTTGTCGTCGTGCGCGTCCAGCGTGGCCACCGACGCGCCTTGCCGCACGCCCCACAGCATGAGCAAACCGTCCCCCCCGGTGGAGACCAGCTGCGTGCCTTGCGTGACGAACTTGAGCGCCAGCACGGCGGCGGTGTGTCCCTCCAGCGTGCGGAGGCAACTCGCGCCCACCGCGCCCGCGCTCGGGTCCACGGTCCACAGCTTGATCACCTTGTCGCCGCCGGCGGTGGCGACGACGCGGTCGGTTGGCGAAAACGCAACCGCCCAGACGCCGCGCTTGTGCCCGCGGTACGCCCCCGCGGGCACCAGGTCGGGCAGGCGCCACAGGCGCGCGGTGCGGTCGCCGGAGCACGTCGCGCCGAACGCCGCGTTCGGCGCGATCGCCGTGCAGTTCACGGACTTGTCGTGCGCGATGGCGGCGGCGCGCGCGGGAAGAGACACGGGAAGCTCGCCGTCCGCGGCGCGCGCCGCCGCCTTGACGGCGGCGGCGACGTCCCAGACGCGCGCCACTTTGTCCGCGCCGCCCGAGAGCGCCAGCGGCGCTCCTCCGCGTCGAGCGAACGCCACCGCCGCGACCGCGCCGACGTGCCCTTCGCCCACCGCCAAACACCTCGAGCCGCCGGCGGAAACGTCGGCGGTCCCCGCGTCGTCGCGCGTCGCGCCGGCGGAGGGGCTCAGGTCCCAGAGCCGCACGGTGTGGTCTCTGCTCCCCGTGATGACGAGCGCCTCTCCGCTCGGCCCGACGGCAGTGTCCAGCGTGAGGATCGCGCCGGCGTGCCCGGCGAGCGCCGCGGTGCACGCCATGGTGTCCGGGTCGAACACGCGGAGCAGAGGCGAGTTGGTCGCCACGGCGAGCGCCGCCGACGGCGCCTTCGCGTCCCCCGCGTTCGGAAGGAACGACGCGGCGATGATCTCGTCCGTGCTCCCGATGAGCTCGCGCGTCACCTTCAACGCGCCCTTACCGGAGCTCTCGCGCGCGTCGTCGCCGGCGCCGTAGAACAAAAGCCGCGAGTCGCCGGTCACCGCGAGCAGCCCGTCGCCGGAGGGCGTCGGGTGCAACGACGTGAACGCGGCGGCGGCGGCGTCGTCCGCGGCTTCGTCCTGCACCTGGCCGGCGTGCGCTCCTCCGCCGGACGTGCCGTGGCGCAGAGACACGCTCTCGGTGATGGGCTTCCCCGACCCCACGCGCCACACGCGCACCACGCCCTTGTCCCCCGCGGTGGCGAAATACACCGCGTCGGGTTTGCTCTCGGCTTCCTCGGCGCCGATGACGCGCGACGCCGTCGCGGGGTCGAGCGGCGTCATGCCCTCGCACGCCTCGTGCGTCGGGACGGTCGCGGTGCGCTTGTGCGTCTTGAGGTCCCACTGGTGCACGACGCGGTCGCGCGCGGAGGAGAGGAGCACATCCTTGCCCCCCGCGGCGGCCATAGGCACGGCCAGCGCCGTGACCGAGCTGGTGTGCGCTTTCATCGATCCCACGCACGCGCGGTCCCGGAGGCTCCAGACGCGAATCTCGCCGTCGTGCGCGCCCGTGTACAGCTCCAGGCGCCGCGGGTCGGGGTGAAACGCCGCGACGGTGACCATCGCGGCGTGCCCGCGGAAGGCGTGCGTGCAGAATCCCTTGGCGACGTCCCAGACGCGCGCGGTTCGGTCCGCGGAGGTGGTCACCAGCAGCGTCCCCGTGGGGTCCACGCCCATGAAGAGCACGGGCGTGGCGTGCGCCTTGAACGTGCGCACGCTCCGCCCGGTCCGCGCGTCCCACACCGTGCACCGCATCGAGCGCGACGCGGAGAACACCAGCGAGCCATCTCGGGACCACGCGAGCGCGGTGATCGGCTCGGTGTCCCCCTCGAGCGCGTGCACCACCTTCCCGGTGGCCACCTCCACGATGTTCACCGCCTCGACGCACGCGGTCGCCACCAAGGTGCCATCGGGCGACAGACGCACGGGACCGCCGGTGTGGAACACCTCGAGGCTGGACGCCGCGGCGTACGTCTTACGCGGCTGCGCCTGAACGTGCGCCATCGAGCGCTCTGAACCCTCTCTCCTCGGTCCGAGCCGTTCGCTTCCTCGCGCGCGCGCGACTGCAAAATAGTGGCGCCCGCCTGCACCGCCGCCGCCCACGACGCGGCGTCGGCGGCGGAGGAAAACACCAGCAACGTGGGTGGAATCGACGGTCTGTGACTCGTGAGAAATGCTCATCAAGCCATCGTATGGTTTTAAGTCAGCTGTTTCCCCACTCGCGAGTGAAACGAAAAACTCGACCCGCCCGTTGACGCCCACGCGGCCACACACCTCCGCGCGCGACCCGGTGCGGAGGCGTCGGCGATGCGTGGCGCCTCACCCGACCCCTCGACGCGGCGCCGCGGGCGCGTTTCACGCCCGATATCGAGCGCGCGCGTCTCTCCCCGCCCCGTCTCTGCCCTCCCCCTCGCGTGCCTTCTTCTCGCGCTCTTCGTTCCCGTCCGCGAGGTCTCCGCCACGCGAGCGTTCGGTTCCCCCGCGCCTCGCCCCGCGCCGGGCATCATCGCCGCGGAGGGCGGTCGGTTCGTCGACCCCAGCGACGGCTCGACGTTCCACGTCGCCGGCGCGAACTGCTACTACCTGGTGTACTCCAGCGGCGCGGACGAGGGCAGCTACGAGCACGACTGGGTCGAGGAGATATTGGACACCTCGCAGCAGCTCAACCTCAACGTGCTTCGCGTGTGGACGTTCCAGGACCAGTGGTGGGAGAAGGAGCGCGCGCTTCAGACGTCGCCCGGGGAGTACAACGAGCGGTTCCTGGTCGCGCTCGACACGCTCATCGCGCGAGCCTCGGCGCGAGGCTTACGTCTGCTGCTCTGCCTGTCCAACTACTGGGAAGACTACGGTGCGCGCGTTTTTTTTTTTTTTTTTTCTCAGACGACGGCGACGGCGCGCGCCACCGTCGCCGCCGCGCGCGTCTTCGAAACCTTTCGCCGCTGACGACCGCGTCCCACCGCATCACGCGCCTCTTCGCTCGTATCGTACGAATACACGATCATACCCTTCGAAACCTTCGAACCCTGTCTGTCTGTTTCTTCCCGTTCGCGGCAGGCGGCGCGATGGCGTACGTGAAGTGGGCGCACGCGGCTGGCGAGCGCGCGGCCGACGGCGCGCCTCTGCGCCGCCGCGAGGACTTTTTCACGTCGCGGCTGTGCCGCGACTGGTTCAAGGCGTTCGTGAGCTTGATGCTGACGCGCGTCAACTCCGTGACCGGCTTGGCCTACCGCGACGACCCCGCCATCTTCGCGTGGGAGCTGATCAACGAGCCGCGCGTGCAGGGCGACGCGAGCGGCGACGTGCTGCAGGCGTGGATCGAGGACGTCGCCGCGTACGCCAAGACTCTCGACGACGCGCACCTCCTGACGGTGGGCACCGAGGGTTTTTACGGCGTCACCGACGCGGCGCGCGCGTCGAACGAGCACCCACCGGGGGGCGGCGCCGAGCGGCTCGGTGGCGATTACACGCGTAACTTCTACGTAACAGAGCTGGACTTCGCGTGCGTGCACTTGTGGGTGGACCTGTGGCTGTCCTGCGACGAAGCGTGCAAGCTCGCGTTCGCGGAGCGCTGGATCGTCGGCCACCAAAACGCGTCGCGTTTAGCGTTCGATAAGCCGGTGCTCCTGGAGGAGTTCGGCAAGTGGAAACCGCTTGAGGTCCGGGACGGATTCTTCCGCAAGGCGCTGGATTTGTCGCTGCCGCCCACCTCGCCCATCGCGACGCACGCGGGCGGGTCCATGTTCTGGCACATCGACCCCACCGATTACCCGTACAACGAGGACGGCTTCTCCGTGCAGGCGCGCTTCGAAACGGCGACGGCGGATATCGTGCGCGGCGCCGTCGCGCGAAGCTCGTCCGCCGATGGCGGTCAAACGAACCCGAAATCGCCGAACTCGCCGAAACCGCCGAAACCGCCGACCGAGACGCCGACCGGAGACGGAACGGAGGAGTCTTCGTCGTCGCCTTCGTCGTCGCCCGTGTATCGCTCGCCTTCGTCGCACGGCTCGGGGACGAGCGCGCCGGGTACGATTCCGCGGTACCGTTTCGAATCCGTCCCCGACACCGCGGACGCGCCGTCGCGTCGCGGCGACGGCGAGGGCGAGCCCGGAGGGTGAGCCGAGGCGTTGACGTCGAACAGCCTTCCGAGCCGCTCCGTCGCCGACACGCACGCGAAGTACAGTCATCAGAGTCTCGTCACACGCGAACGCGTACGCCGTGTTTAGTCATTACCTTAAGGTATGTCACAAACTGTCGTCGAAAACGTATTACTACCGTAGTCTCCCGCCGTCGCGAAGAGAGGCGCGCTCCGCCGTCTCGTCGCGCGCTTTTCGCGCGCTACCGCCGTTTCGCGTTCGCGCGCTTCTTCGCCGCCTTCCCCTTTTCGGCCACACGCTTCTTGCCGCTGACGGCACTCCCCGCGGGGAACGCGGAGCCGAACGCCTTGGCTTTCTTCTTCGCGACCCCGGCGGGAGACTTCACGACGCGCGCCTCACCCAGCCGCGACGCGAGCGAAGCGCCGCGCGCGCCCGCCAGCTTGCCTCCTCGCCCGCTCGCCTGCCTCTGCGCGGCGCTCATCTTGCGCTGCGCCGCGGCACTCTGCACTTTGCCCCGCGCGCCCGCGCGCTGCGAGCCGGGCTTGGGCTTGGGGGGCGTCTTGAGGTCGTTGATGATGGAGATGCGGAGCGTTCCCGCGGGCGGCGCGAACGCGAACGCCGCGGCTTTCCCGGGCGTCGTCGACTTTTTTTTCGTCGTTTTCGCAGCCGAGTCGTCGCCGCCTTTTTTGTCCTTCGCCTTCGGGCCGCCGCCTTTGTTCGCGCGCTTGGTCGTCTTGACGGCGACGCGCACCTTCTTGGCGACCCGAACGGCTTTGCCCTTCTTCGCCGCCTTGGAAACCTTCGCCTTGGTCACCGCCGGCTTCGCGGCCGCCGCCTTCTTGGCCTTGGCGTCCGCGAGCGCGACGGCGGCGGCGCTCATGCCGCGCTTCTTGGCGAGCACGGCGGAGCGTTTGTCCGACGAACGAATCGCCACGGCTTTCACGGCGGCGCGCTTCTTCGCGCTCTTCGTCACCGCGGGGGGGGTCGGCTTGTTCTTCGCCTTCTTCGCCTGCTTCGCCTTCGGGGGGGTCTTGACCTGCGCGGGTGGAACGCGAGAGGACGTCAGTGAGTCGCGTCGTCGCGAAGACGAAGAATCGCTAATTCGAGGAAGAACACCTTCTCTTTCGTTCGCTCGACAAAAAACCACGGATGATGATGATGGTCCACGAAAAACGGACGAACCGACGGTGCGTTTCGGGGGCACGCACCGGTGTCTTCTTGGCTTTCGCCGCGGCGGCGGCTTGTTTCTTGGCCTTCGAGCCCTGTGCGCGCGCGGAGTCGGAGCCGGGGAGGCGACGGGAGGTGTCAGGCGGGTGCGGTGGTGCCGGATTTTCCGTTTCTTGGAACGAACGTTTCAATTGTCTTTTCGCGGGACGGGAGCGGAGAACGGGAGACGCACCTGCTTGATCATGTCGTCCAGAGAGAGGTCCATGCCCGGAGGACCGGTGGCGCCCATGGTGAACCCGCCGAAGGGGAACCCGTTGAAAGCCATCTTCGAGGCGACTCGGGAGGTCGTGCGCGCGAGAATGCGGAAGGCCGAAAATGCCAGCGGCGCGAGAGACGAGAGACGAAAACAAAACTGCAAACGACTTCGGACTTCCACAACTCGTACCGATTGTGCGCAGGTTCACTTCCTCGCCGCGCCGACGGGGTTGTTCCGAATCGCCTCCGCGCACTTCCCGATCGTCTCGCTGCTCTTGCACACCGCGAACCTCACCAGGTTCCTCGGGACGTCCTTCGCGGGGCCCTCCGCGTCGAAGAAGACGTCCATGGGGACCGCCGCGACCCGCGCCGGCCCCGTCGCGAGCGCTCGGCAGTACTCCGTCGCGTCGAGCCCGGTGTCGGAGACGTCGGCGACGAGGAAGTATCCGCCCGAGGGCGCGAACGGCGCGACGCCCGAGTCCGTCAGCGCGCGAGACATCACGGCGACGTTCGACGCGATGATTTCCGCGACCGCGTCTGGAACGAGGCGCCCGCGCGTGCACGCGAAAGCCGCCTCGCGGCGTCCAGAGACGTCGTGTGACGTACCGTCGGTCGTCGTCGGCGAGCGCGAAGCGCTCTCCGTCGCTCGCGCGCGCGTCGCCGCGTCGGCGTCGTCCGCCATCTTCTCGAGCGCCGCGGCGACGCCCAGCTGCAGGGGCGTGGGCGCGCAGAAGGTGGAGTAGGCGTGTATGGTTTTCAGAGCCGCGATGAGCGGTTTCGGGCCGACCACCCACCCCACGCGCCACCCGCTCAAGCACAGCAGCTTCGAGGCTGTGCCGACGACGAGCGTCCGCGCGCGCGTCGCGATCCCGGGCTCGGTCGTACTCGCCGCGACGTCGACGTCCGCCATCCTCGTCATCGGCGTTTTTTCGTCGAACGTGCACCGCTCGTACACCTCGTCCGCCACGATCACGACGTCGAACTCGGCGCACAGCCGCGCGATCTCCTGCGTCTCGGTCTCGCTGAACATCAACCCCGTGGGGTTGTGCGGGTTACAGTGGATGAACGCCTTCGTCTTGCCGGCGCCGGCGACGAAGGCGTCGCGCAAGTCGTCGAGACGCAACCGAAACCGCTTGTTGGGCGCGACGCCCTCCTCCCGCAGACGCACGGTCCGCGGCGTGGCGCCGAAGATGCGCGCGTGCGATTTGTACCACGGGAAGAAAGGCTCGAGGAAAACCACCTCGTCCCCGGGGTCGCACAGAGCCTGCAGCGTGACGTACAGCGCCTCCGTCGCGGACGTTGTTACCAAGACCTCCCGCTCCACCGAATCGTCCGGGAGCGAACCCGTCGCGCGGTAGTACCGCTCGATGGCGTTGACCAGCTCGGGCGCACCGGGAGACGGCGAGTACTGGTTCGAGTGCTCATCGGAAAGCATCGCCTCGGACGCCGCAGCGCGAGCCAACTCGCTCGCGCCCATCTCAGGCCAGCCCTGCCCCAGGTCCAAAACCCCGGGAAGCCTCGCCAACGCGGTGACTTCCGCCCACACCTGCGACGCGCCTTGTTTTTCCATCTGCGCGCGCGCCGTCGCGCTGAGAAACCGAGCGCTCGAGGGCGGGGCGGGTGCCGCGTCCCCCCCGTCCCCGTCCGCCGGCGGCCGAGCCTCCATGGCACGTGCGACCGCACGTGCCGTGCGAGCCTTCCGCGGTGCGCGGGCGGCGCACGATACGCCGAAACGACTCGGCGTCGGAGCCGGCCGCGAAAGCATTCGCGCGCGCGGTGCGTTGTGCGCAACGAGTGTTGTTCGCAGGCAAGCAGCATTCTTTTTCCAAACGCTCGAAACGAGTTTCGCAAACGAGTGCCGTCTCCCGTCTGCTCTGCCACTCGCCCGGGCGCTCGCCCGCATTCGATCGAGGATGCAAGCCGTGACGCCCACCCCCCGCGCGCCGATCGTGACGCGGTCGCGTCGTGAACGGTCCCGCCGACTGCCCGCCCCCCGCGCGGCGAGTGCCCCTTCCACTTCGAGCGATCCAAGGTGCCGACACGTTCGCGAGGATAGCTTTTCAGGTTTTCGGCGCTTCCATGCGGCGGTCGCCGCCGTGGCGCTGAGCGTGACGCTCTCGGTGACCCCCGCGCACGCGGGCGTGTTCGACCCGCCCGAGGAGAAGGACCCGGTCGAGCCCTTCAGCGTGTTCGGCAGCGTGTACAAGAAGTACGTCATCGACGTCCTGGACGAGGCGACCGGGCGTCAGATTGTTGGCCGGAAGAAGGGATTCACCGCGGAGGCGTGCGTGGATGTCATCTCCGAGCGCCAGCAGCGGTTCCGCGTCCCCGGCGAGGGCGGGAGCCTCGCGCCCGGCGGGCCCACCAGCGCCGCCGTCGCTTCGCAGGGCGCGCAGACGGGCGACTTCACCAGCACGTCCGTGCCGGTGGCCCGCAAACGCGTCTGCGTCGAGAAGGTGGTCGCGGGATCCATCACGAAAACGGATGAGATGTTGCCGGCGTGCGTCCCGGCGTGCCGCCAGGCGTGCGGCGCCGCCGTCTCCCAGTACGACGCCGAGCAACGCAAGACCGCGGGGTTCGGTTTGACGGAGAAGGACGGAGCGAAGGTGAAGGGGACGTGCGCGGCGAGGTGCGTGAAGGAGTGCCAGAAGAGCGGGAAGGCGTACGACTTCATCATCCCCTGGAGACTCTAGTCTAGCTAGAGAGTCGACGCGCGTATCACCGAAGGTACGCGGGACGCGTCGCGGTCGGGTTCAGACGATGAACCACCAACGCCTCAAAGGGCGTCGACCGGGCCGCGTTCCTCGCGCCGGACGGGCTCGCGGAGGCGATCGTGGCGAAAATGCGGGTGGGTGGGGGATCCCCCAGGGGGACGGAGAGCTCCCCGGCGGTGAGCCCCCCGGCGCGACGCGGCGCGCGCGCGCGATCGCTCCACCTCGCCGCCGAAAGAAACGACGCCGGATTAGAATTAAAACCGGCGTCGCGCGGGTTCGTCTCCGGTCCGTCGCGGGGGGGGGCTTCCTCGCGCCTCCCCGGGCCCGCTCTGGTGCGGACGCGAAGCGCGCCGACCCGCGGGGCGGCGTACCGCGAGTGAGCGCGAATCGACGCGGCGCGCGAAGGCGACGAGCGCGATTCTAGTACAGGATAGTGTAGAACTGCGACTACGGAAGTCGCTAGCTGAATCTCGATTATAATTGCCGACCTTGATGGAGAAAATTCTCATAAACCCAGGAACAGACCTTCCGATCGGCCGTTTCGCGACGGTTCGCGCATCGTGTAGAACACTTGTCCCTCGAGTCGGTCAAGTACTACGGAAAAGAAACGCTCTCTCGGAGGTTACAAGACCGACAGCGCCGCACTCCCACGCGCGCCTCGCCCGCGCATCGAGCAGTAAGCCCTTTCTTTTGCCACCATGCGCGCTCACGACGCGATCACAGTCGACAGCGCTCCCCTCCTCGCGAGGGGTGCTTCCAAGCGCGCGACGACGTACAGCGAACTCCCGTCGGATCTCGGCGAGGGCGCCTCCGCGCGATCGTCTTGGACGCGCGCGACGAAACTCGTCCTCGGGACGGCCGCGGTCGCGGGGATCGTGGGCACGGCGTTCGCGGCGAGAGGCGCGTTCGTCTCCCGACCCAGCCTCGGCGCGCAGCAGCGAGCGGACATCGCGACCCTTCCCGAGGGGTTCCAGACCGCCTTGCTCGGGTACAGGTTCGCCCCCGGCGAAATCGGACACCAGACGTTCCTGTCCGACAACCTCGTGCCGCAAGGGGGGTGCGATCCCGAGCTGTGCGGTGCTCACGAGTACAACGTCGGAATCTTCAGCTTCGTGGACAACTGCCTGGGCGGTGGCTCGGGATGCTTGGGGCTGACCTCGGGCTGCCGCCACTGCACCATCAACCCCGAGCAAGTCGGCACGCCGTCGGAGTGGCTCCCCGCGTGCCCGAGGTGCATCTGCGAGGAACACGAGCTGGACCCGGCGCTGTGCAGCTCGGAGCCGTCGCCCGTCGCGCCGCCGTCGCCCGACGCGCCGTCGCCGCCGTCGCCGCCGTCGCCGCCCGACGCGCCGTCTCCGCCGCCGCCCGACGCGCCGTCTCCGCCGCCGCCCGACGCGCCGCCGCCTCCTCCTCCTCCCGCGGTACTTCAATCGTTCCGCACCGTCGAAATTCCCGGGATCAACGACGGCATCGAGTCCTTCAAAACCTGGAAGTTTAACGACGCCGTTTTCGGTCCAGACAACACGACGCTGTACTTCATCCCCTACGTCAACTACGTCGGCAAGTACGACACCTCATCCGATACCCTGACGAAGATTTCTTCCAGCGTGCTGAACGCCAAGCAGAACTTCGATTCGGGTGTCCTGGTCGGGTCCAAGATTTACATGGCGCCGATGCACAGAAACGACGTGGGCGTGTACGACACCGCGACTGACACCATGACCTCCATCACGGCGACGAGAGCGTCGAGTCCCGTCAACAACTACGCCGGTATCGCGGCGATTGGATCAAAGGTGTACATGTGTCCCAAAGAGACCGCGCACAGAAGCTTCGGCATCATCGACACCACCGACGACACCTTCAGCTCGATCCTGATTCCGGATACCGTCGCTGGTTATGCTCGGGATATCAAGTACACTGACACTGTCGCCGCCGGAGACAAGATCATCTGCGCTCCCGCTGGCAACATCAATACGGGCATCGGCGTTTACGACTCGCGTTCGAACACGTTCACCAAGAAGGACCTGCCTTCCTGGGTCGATCACACCGGTTTCGGCAATGTTTGCGCCGACCCCGATGGCACTACTGTGTATTTTGCCTGGTACCAGCCCGCTGTTTACGACGTGGCGTCCGACACGCTTACCGAGATTGACGTCAGTGCGGAGCACACTGACGAAAGGTACAGCGGTTGCGCCGTGTTCGGAGATAAGGTGTATTTCACACCCTCCAGGTCCGACCTCTTCGCCGTGTACGACAAGGTGACCGAAGAGACGACGTTCATGGACATCTCCGAAACACCCGGCTTCGTCACGAGTCCGGGAGGAAGTAACCTCAACTACGGCAAGCCGGCGCTCTCGCCCGAAGGCAAGATCTTCCTCGTCCCCAAGGCGCAGGATGCTCTGGGCATCCTCGAACCGTGACGCGCGCGCGGCGCGCACGGAAGTCACGCCGCGACGTGAAGAACGATCGCGTTTTTTATTGGGTCGTGAAGAGAGGAGCGTCGTTAAGAGAGGAACGCCGCGCGCGGCGGCGTCGACGACGCTCGGTTGCGAATACAATCGCTCTGTAGACTATTGTAAATATGATACTTTTGTACATCTGATATGCATAGAGGTAATAAAGAACCGTCGCGCGCGCGAAACGAGACGTCTGAAATACAGAAGACGTTAACAGCGCGTCTCGCGTCGTTCGCGTTCACGCCGTCGCTGCCTCTTTCGCCTCCGCCGCCGCGCGTTCGAACTTGGACCGCTCGGAAGCCTCGAGGCTCTTCCACGCAGCGCCGAGCAGCTTAGCTTGTTCCGTCACCTTCAGGCCCTCGGGTAACGACGCGCGCGCCTCGGCGCAATACAGGAGGTACGCGGAGGGCGCGCGTTTTTTCGTTTTTTTCCCCGGTTTCCCTTCCACGCCCGCCTCGGACGCGAGCGCCGCCTTCGCCGCCTCGGCGGCGGCTTCGAACCTGGTCCGTTCGACGTCACTCAGCGCTTTCCAGGACGCGCCGAGCAGTTTCGCCTGCTCGGTCACCTTCAGGCCCGCGGGCAAAGAAGCGCGAGCCTCCGCGCAGTACAGCATGTAACTCGACGGCGCTCGTTTCTTTTTCTGCGGCGGCGGCGGCTTCGGAGCTGATTTTTTCTCCGCGGCGCTCGCCGTCGTCGCCTTCGTCGAGGACCCGGCAGCGGACCGCGCGGAAGAGACAGAGTCGGCTTTGCCCTCCTCCTCCGCTCCCTTCTTCTTGCGCCCCCAGCGTCCCCGGCCCTCGCCCGCGGGCTTGCTCCGCTTGCGGGTCAGCACGTCCACCGCCGCCGCCAGAGAAACCGGGCCGAACAAAGCGCGAAGCGCGGCGGCGTCGCGCGCGTCGCGCGCGTCGACGCCCGACCGCTCGGCGTCCGCGTCCCGCGAGCCTTCGTCCACGAACACATCTTCTGCTTCGTCGTCGTCGTCGTCGTCGTCCGCGCGTTCGATCGCCGCGAGAGCCCAGGCTTTCGCGTCCGCGTCGTCCGCGGCGTCGTCCGCGTCGCCCGGCTCCCCGCGCGCCGTCGCCGCGGCTCTGCGCCGCTCGTCGCGCAGGAGCTTCTTGGGCAGCGACGCGTTCACGCCGGCGTGGCTGACGTACCAGCCAAAGGGCCCCGCGTTCATCACCACCGGCTCGCCGTCCTCGGGGTGCGCGCCCAGCGTCTTCGGGTACGTCAGCAGGTCAAGCGCCAAGTCCAAGGTCACCGCTTCGGGGGCGATCTCGAGGTTGCGCAGCCCGAACCGGCGCGGCTTCGAAGTCTCGAGTCCCTTCGACGTTCGTCTCGGGAGTTTCACCTTTTTCGGTTTCTTACGCCGAGGCGGTTTCTCGCCCTTCGCCGCCGCCGCCTCAGAAGCCGCCGCGTACGCCGCCTCGGCTTCCCGCGCCGCCTCCTCCTCCAGGCGTGCGAGATCCACGGCGTCCTGCATCTCCCGCGCGGCCCTCGCCGCGGCCTCCGCCTCCGCGGAGAGCGTCTCCGCCTCGAGCTCGAGGTACGGCCCGTACGGCCCGTTGCGGATCGAGACGCGGCGTCCGGAGACGGGATCCGTCCCGAGCGCCTTCGGGAACGTCCCGCCGCCTTCTTCGTCGCTCTGCGTCGAACTGAGCGACTGCGTGTGCCCGCACGCGGGGTAGTTGCTGCACCCGATGAACCCTCCCGTGCGGCTGAGCTTCAAGCCGAGGCGCCCGTCCGCGCACGACGGGCACTTGCGACGCGCGGAGAGCGTCTTTGGATCAAACGCGAGCGTCGGGTACGGCGAGTTCAGGTCTTCGTCGCGCGCGGCTTCCTCCGTCGCCTCCGCGACGGCGCGCATCCTGTGTTCCAGCGCCGATTCGTCGTCCCCGAAGAAGTGCACGCCCAGTGTGGCGTCCAGCACGTCCACCACCAGCGACGTGCGCACGCCCTTGAGGCTCTCGACGTCGCCCTGGAACGGCCCCCAGAAGTCACCGAGCGTGTCCCGCCACTTCTTCTCGCCGTTCGCCACGTCGTCCAGCGCGTCTTCCAAGCCGGCGGTGAACCCGTAGTCCACGTACTCGGCGAAGAAGTGCGACAGGAACGAGGACACCAGGCGGCCGCGCGTCTCGGGGACCAGCGGGCCGCGCCCGCCCGTGCCGGTGACGTACCCGCGTTTGGTGATGACCCGCAGAATGCTCGCGTACGTCGACGGGCGGCCTATGCCTTTCTCCTCCAGAGCCTTCACCAAGGTGCCCTCCGTGTACCGACCGGGAGGCTGCGTCCAGTGCTGAGACGCGAGCACACCCGCGGACAAAAAGGACGCGTCGGAGTTTTGAGTTTGACGCGCGGAAGTCCCGTCGTCGTCGTTACCGACGTCGGTCGGTCGGTCAGCCTCCGCCGCGGCGCCGAAGCCGCGCTTCGCGTCCGGGTCCTTCTCGAGCACCTCGATCGAGGACGCCGCCAGGCGCACAGACTCGCCAGCCTTGAGCTCGGGTAACCACACGTCTCTAGCGTCGGCGCCGAGTCCGCCGCCGTCCCCCCCGTGGCCGTACGCGGCGAGGTGTCCCGCGAACACCAGCCGCGACCCGTTGGCGCGGAGTCGCAGACCCGCGGGGTCGGCGGCGTCGTCTCCCCGTCGGCGCACGTCCGCGACGACGCGCTTGGTGACCGCCGGCGCCATCTGGCTGGCCATCGTGCGCGCCCATATGAGCCTGTACAGCTTTGCCTCGTCCGATCCGGCGCCGAGCCGGTTCGCGACCGCGCTCGGTAACGTCCCCGCCGAGGTGGGCCGGATCGCCTCGTGCGCCTCCTGCGCGTTTTTCTGTTTCTTCTTGTAGACGTTGGGCGACGCCGGGACGTGCGTTTGGCCAAACTCGGCGGCGGCGGTGTGTCTGATTTCCGCCACCGCCTCGGGCGAGACGTGCAGCCCGTCCGTGCGCATGTACGTGATCAGACCCTCGCCCCAGCCCCGGCCCTCGTACAGGGACTGCGCCGCGGACATGGTCCGCCCCGCGCCGAATCCGAGTTTCGAAGACGCCTCCTGCTGCATGGTGCTCGTCGTGAACGGCGGCTTCGGGTTACGCGCGACGTCCTTCTCGGTGACGTCGTGGACGACCAACCCGGGCAATTCGTTCGCCTCGAGGATCTCCGCCGCGCACGCTTCCGCCTCGAGCCTCGTCCCGGGCTCCATCTTCCCCAGCCTCAAACCGTGCACGTGCGTCAGCTCGGCGGCGAAGAAATCCGCCGTAGGCTCCGTCGCCGCGCGGCTTTCGTTTTCGTTTTCGTTTTCGTTTTCGTCGCGCCGCGTCAGCCTCGCGCGCACGCTCCAGTACTCCTCCTTCCGGAACTTCTCAATCTCGAACTCGCGGTCGCACACCAGCCTGAGCGCGACGCTCTGCACCCGGCCCGCGCTCAGCCTCTGCGCGCTGGGCATCTTGCGCCACAGCACGCCCGAGAGCGAGAACCCGAACAGGTAGTCGAGCGCGCGACGAGCCAGGTAGGCGTCGACGAGCTCGGCGGAGACGTCGCGCGGCGCCGCAAACGCGGCGCGCACGGCGGACTTTGTCACCTCCGTGAAGGTCACCCTCTGTATGTCAGGCCCTGACATCACGTCCCCCGAGGAAGAGCGCTGCACGACGCCTTCGCGCTTCAGGAGCTCCAGGATGTGCCACGCGATGGCCTCGCCTTCGCGGTCGGGGTCGGTGGCGAGCACGACGGTGCGCGCGGATCGCGCCGCGCGCAGGATGTCCCGCACGACGCCGTCGCGCGCGCGCTCCTCCCAGACCATCTCGAAGCCGCGCTCGGGGACGACGCTCCCGCTTTTCTCCACCAGGTCGCGCACGTGGCCGTAGGACGCGAGCACGACGTGGCCGTCGCCGAGGTACTTCTGCACGGAAACCGCCTTCGCGGGCGATTCCACGATGACGAGCGTTTCCCCGGACGACGACGAGGCGGCGGCGTGGCGCGCGCGGGAGGCGCGCGGCGCGGCGGGGGGGCGGACGCGGGGAAGCGGCGGCGCGGACGACCACCGCGCGCGCCCGGAGAGGCTGGGGACCGCGTGCGTCACCGCCGACCGACCCGCGACCGCGCACGGGCGGGCGCAATGAAGCGCGGGGCGGCGGTGCGTCGCCGCGCGTGCGCTTCCGGCGAGTGAAGCCTCGATGAGCCGTCGCAGGCCGCGGGCAGGACGCGCCATCGCGCGGGCCACGCGGCGAGGCGTCGCGGTGGACGCTGCGCCTGCGGACGCGGGCGTTGGTCGTGCGCCGACGCGCATGACGCGTCGCGCGCGCGACGAGAGTGCGGCCCCGTCGGTAACAATCATACATCTCACGACAATGCCGTTCCGGGGGGCGGGTCGTGAGTGGGGAGCGTCGAAACAGTCCGACGCAAGCGAGAAGTTTCTGATGTTCATACAGTAAAACAGATGGCTACGAGCGCGGTCGCGTCGTCGTCACCTCACCGCTTGCGTTCCTTCTTCCACTTGAACTGCGGCTCGGGTTTCTTGAGGTGCCTCAGCCCCTCCGGCGTGTCCTCCTCCTCCGCCTTCATCTTGCGCTTGTGCCCCCGCGCGTGCGAGATCGTACGCCGCAAAGACATCTCCGCCGCCATCGTCGAAAGCCGCGCCGCGCGCTTTTCGCGTTCGCGAAGCAAAGCGTACGCGACGCGTTTTTTCTTCGCCAAGCGCTTCTCCGTCTTCGGGTCGGTCCGCCCCTCGGTGGCCTCGCCCATTCCGTCCTCGCCGTTCTCCTCAGCCTCCACCGCGCGCGTGAGGTGCCGCCGCACGCCCAGCGCGCGCGCCGCAGCCGCGAGGGCTTCGTGTTTCGAATTCCGCGCGTCGCGCGGATTCGAACAAGAGTCGTCCTCCTCCGCGGTCTTCGCGTTTCCTCCTCTCCAAGCTCTCGCGTTTTTTCGCGCGTCGGCGTCGAAAGCGCGCGCCGTCTCGGCGTCGTCCACGAAGACGGTGTGCTTGCGTTTTTGTCGTGGCGCGGCTCGAATCACGAAGCCCTCGTCATCGTACCGCTCTTCTTCCTCTTCCGACAGCGCGTCCTCGTCCGCGTCCAGGCCGACTCTGTGCAGGTTGGCTTTGAGTTTAGCGGCTTTCTTCGCCTCCACGGAGGCTTTCAGCGCGACGTACTTGACATCCTGCGTTTTCATCAGCGCGAGCTCCTCCGCGGTGTACTTGTTGCTCTCGTCCGCGCGCCCGACGTGCACGCCGTCCTTCGTGCGGTTGCGCTCCATCCCGAAGTAGAACTCGTCCGGGTTGCGGTACGCCGCCTTGGTCTTCAGCGCCTTGATGGCATCTTCCTTCTTGTGGAAATCGCGCGCGCGGAGCACGTAGTCTTTCTTCTTCTCAAGCAACCCGAACTTGCGGCGGTCCCCGGGCTGCGACCGCTCCTTGTGCGTCTTGCGCTTGACGGCGTTGCGGAGGGCGCTCATCGTGGCTGGCCACGCGATGCGCGCGAACGATGCAGGTGCCCTCGGCCCGGTGTGCGCTGGGCGCGAGGGTGTGTGCGGGGCGGCGGCGGCGGCGGCAATGAAAATCAGTCGCGGGGTTCCGCGGGAAGGATCGACGTCGAAAATTCTCGAGTGCACTTTTTCTTATTCCTCATCAGGCACAACGAATCGCGCGCCTTCGCTCGGCGGGCCGCTTCGCGGCTCTGACCGGCGAAAGCGTGACGCGCTCGTCTCCGTTGACGCGCGAGCGGGCACCTCGGGGGCGAGCCCCGCGTCCGTGCGCTCCGCGCCTCCGGGTGACGCCGCGAGGCTCGTCCTTTGACCCGCAGCGCAGACTCGACGAGCATGAAGCCGTCGGGGAGACAGAGGCGGGGCGCGCCCGCGGCGGGCGCGTCCTGGAGCTCGGGCGAGGACGACCCCGCCGGCGAGGGGGCTGACAAGGACGACGATCTCCACGTCGTGGAGTCGCAGAAACACCCGACGTTCCGCGGGCACCCGGGTAGCGGGCACGCCACGCCGAAGGATGAGCAGAGGAGGAACCTGCGCGCGCTGCGCAAAGGCAAAGATGCCGAGCCCGAGCCCGAGCCCGCGCACCACAGCCCCGCGGTGGACCCGCTGGTGATGCGCAAGATCCAGACGGACCTTGACAAGCTCGCGCGGCGCAAGAACGAGCGCGAGCGCTCGAGGCGACGCGTGCGCGCGCGGGAAGAGAAGGACAGCGACCGCGGCGCGTCGCGCCTCACCGGCGCCGGCGTCAATGAACGAATCGTGCGGGTCGTCTCCGACGCGTCTCCGACGAGACCTCCGCGCACGATACAGTCGATGCGGAAAGACGAGACGAACACGGCGTACGAGACGCCCGTGAGCGGCGACCGAGTGACTCGAGGCGGCTCAACTCCGCACCAGCAGGGCCACGTCGTGGGCTCCGGCTCGCGGCGCGGCAGTTTCGTGGGCGTCGCGTACGCGGCGGACAGCGAAGACGACGACGCGGGTTGTAACGGCTCGGCGCCGTCCGGCGGGAAGGACGGTACGTACCGAGAGAGTCGGTTTGGGTCTTCGCGCGCGCCGACGCCTCCGCTCGGCGCGAAGGCGGGGGAGACCCCCGACTCTTTGCGGTACATGGAGGTCATGTCCCGCTATCTGTCCACCAGGGGCGTGCACGCTAGTTTGCTGGACGAACTCGAGGAGGACCGCGACCGGTGGGGACACGTGCCCGGCGGCCCCAAGGACTTGGACCTGGAATCCAACGACCGGTCGGTGTTTTCGTCGCGGAGCACGACGGCGATGGCGAGGTCCGCGAGCGACGCCACCATGGACGACGACACAGCCGCGGAGGCGTTGGCCTCGTTCGCGGCGGCGGCGGGAGGCGCGCCGCGGCTGTTCGAGTCGCAAAGAGCTCTTGACGTCGAGCCGACGACGCCGAGAGCGCTCGCGTCTGTCGGCTCGGAGCCTGGTTCGAGGAGCGCGGGGATCACGCCGGACGGGAGCTTTCGTCGCGGGCGTCCGCCGAGCCATAGGCGCACGCCCTCCGGCTCCCGCGACGCCGCGGCGACCATGAGCTCGCCGGTGACTCCCCCCGGGACGTTATCGCCTTCGGCCGCGCCGTTTGATTTCAACCGGCGCTCGCATTCGTCTCGCGGGGAGCCCGAGAAGACGCGCGAAAACGACGCGAAAACGACGCGCCGCGACGCGCTCGTGCGCGCTCCCGAGCCTCGGCGGTCGCCGGAGCCGTTCGCGCTCAGCTCGTCGCTGGCGGCGTCCATCGAGCACATGCGCGGCGCGTCGGCGCTGTCCCCCGCGGACCGCGCGTTCGCGGCGGCGGCGGTGGACGCTGGCGCGAGCGGGGACGAAAAGGACGGCGCGCGCGAGGAGGCGGTTGGGGAAGACCGAGACGACGCGGCGAGCGCGAGGCTTCGCCGCGAGCGTTTCACCGCGGCGCGCGCGGCTCTGCGCGCGGAGACCCCTCCTCCGGGATCGCAGGAGGCGGACACCGCGGAGGGTGCCGCGCGGCTCGCCGCGCGGCGCGCGGGGGTCGCGCTCCGCACCGCGCTGGACGCGGCAGTTGCCGCCGCCGTGGACGGCGAGTCGAAACTCGGGGACGCGCAGCACGCCTCGGCGGATGTTCTGTACGAGCTGGAGCGCGCCTCCGACGCGTGCGCCCTCGCGGTGGCGCGCGCGGCGTCTTCGCCCTCGCCGGAGGCTGCCGCGCTCGCCGTGGTGACGCACGCGCGGCTGAGCGGCGTGGTCCTGGAGGAGGTGTCCTCCGTGGCGTCGCACGCCGCCTGGGCGCTCCGCGAGCTGTCGCGGTCGCTGCGCGCCACCAGCGAGGCGGAGGCGTCGGCGGGCGAGGCGGCGGAGGAAGCCGCGGCGGCGGCGATGGTGGAGAAGACGGGAGACGCCGTCGAGGCGGCGGCGCGCGCGGACCGCGAGGCGGACGCCGCCTCCGCGGACGCGGCGGCGGCGCTGGTGCGCGCCGCGCACGCCGGCGCGTGGGTCGCGCAGCACCTCGGCGTGTACTCGCGTTGGGCGAAGCGCGCCTCCTCGTGGGCTGGTCGCCCGCCGCCTCCGCCGCCGCCGCAGCCGGACAGCCCTCACGCGGCGGCTCTGCGGGAGGCGGAGGCTTCCGGGATCCCGCTTCGGCTGAGCGACCCCGAGGCGGCGTCCGAGGCGGCGGACGCGGTGTACGCGCGCGCCGTGCACGACGTGGTTGTGTCCTGGGCGGGGTACATCGGCGCGTCCGCGGCGGCGGCGCCCCCCGAGGACGAAGCGCAGACGCATGCTCAGCGCGCGTGGCCGGATGCCGAGGACGACGACGACGCGGACGACGAGGAGGAGGCGTTCTGGGGTGGTGCCGCGCCGTTTCCGTCGGAATCCTTCCCTCCCGACGTCTCGGACCCCGACGCGTTCGGTTCGGACGCACGCGGCCGAACCGAACATACCGCCGCGACACATAGGCGCTTCGACAAACCGCAAGAAAAAGCGCCGCGCCGCGCGCACGCCGACCCCGCGACCCGCCGCGCGTTTCTGCGTTCGCTGTGGGTCCAGGCGTTCATCGCGCAGTCAACCGTGCAGGGCGCCTTCTCGACGCCTCGCGTCGCGCGGTTCGCCAAGTCCGGCGACGGCGTTTCGGATCGCGACTTCGACCAGCTCGTGCGCGCCGCGATGCGCGTCATCGCGGTGGCCACCACGGTGGAGCGCCAGCTCGAGGCGATGGGCGGGTCCGAGCCCTCCGAGCCCGCCTTGCTCAAGTCAAGTCTCAAGTCTCAAGACGACACCTTCGCGCGCGCCGACGCCTTCCACGGTGAGTCGGTGAAAAACGTCTCGGAGACGACTTTTGCGAAAAAAACGTATCTATACGGATCCGACGAAGCGAAGAACGCGTCGCGGTCTGTCGGCGCGGACGCGCCCGCGTCGCCGGAGCGCGCGCGCGGCGCGCCGCTCGCGCCGCGCTCGCCGGCGCGCCGCGACGACGGCGTCTCCGTCGCCGGCGCGGCGGCGGCGGGTCCCGGCCCCGGCCCCGGCCCCGGCGACCGGCCCGCGGTTTCCGCGGCGACCGCCGCGGACGCGTCCTCCTCCGTGGACTACATCGACGCGCTTTGGACGTCCGTGTCGCAGGTGAAGACTTTGAAGTTCGAGAAGGCGATCAAGATCGGCCGCGGCGGGTTCTCCACGGTTCTGCGCGCGGCGTGGCGAGGCAGCACGGTGGCGGTGAAGGTGCTGGACCCGAAGAAGATCAACGGCGACGTCGTGGACGCCATCAAGCGCGAGGTGACGACGATGACGGCGAACAGGCACCCGCACATCGTGACCGTCCTCGCCGCCTCCGTGCAGCTGCCGGACGCGTCCATCATCATGGAGCACTGCTTACACGGCTCGCTGTCGGACGTCCTCGCGCGCGCGCGCAAGCACCCCGCGCGGCTGTGCTGGCGCGTGCGGCTGCTGATGGCCTCGGACGCGGCGTGCGGACTCGCGTTTCTGCACTCGAGCTCGAACCAAATCGCGCACCGCGACTTGAACACCTCCAACCTGCTCGTCACCGAGGACATGCGCGTGAAGATTGCCGACTTCGGTCTGTCGCGGTTAGTGCGCGCCGCTACTTCCCGCGAGGCTGGTAGAACCGCTCCCGGGAGCGCGGGGAAGGAGAACGACGGCGACGGCGTCGAAGAAGCTTCTTCCTTTCCGAAGACCGTCTCGAGTTCGGACGCGGGAGCTGAGCCCGGGTTCGGTTTGCGAAACTGCCTGTTCCACGCGCCCGAGGTGATCGCCGCGGGCGCGGGCGGGAGCTTCGGCACGCGCGCGGACGTGTTTTCCTTCGGCGTCGTGCTGTGGTGCCTGGCGACGCTGGCGCCGCCCTGGGAAGACGTGCAGGCGGAGCACGAACACCTCCCCGAACTCGTGCGGTTTTACCAGACGATGCGCGCCGTCGCCGACAAGGTGGCGGCTGGCGAGCGCCTCCCCCTGGACGCCGTGCGTTCGCCGGAACCGTCGCTCGCGTCGGAGGAACACCCGTCGGCAAAAATGGCCTTCGCGGAAAACACCGCGCGGTACGCCGAGCTCATCGAGCGGTGTTTCGCGACGGACCCGAGCGCGAGGCCGAGCATGACGCACGCGCTGCGCGCACTGCGCAGGATGCGCCGCGACGAGACCAACGCCGAGTTCGCCGCGTTTCCCGTGCCGAAGACGTGGGCGGGTTTCGCGCCGGTCGCGACGCCGCACATGAGCGCGGCGTTTAGAAACGAACCACCGAAAGAGACGAAAGAGACGGAGCTTTTGGATCGCGCGAGAGAAAGAGAGCGCGAGACCGTTCGGTCCGCCGGGAACCCTGATCCCGTAAAGGAACGAGGGACGACGCGTTTAAGCGCGTCGACGGCGGATCGGCGTCACGGCGCCGCGCCAAGCTTGGCGACGGGGGCGCACCTTCAAATCGCGCTCCTCGTCGCGGCGGTGGCGGCGGCGAGTTTCTCGGCGGGGAGGGTCTGGTCGTCGAGGAAAGCGTGAAGACGACGACAACAAGAGACGCGTCGTGTGACGATATGACCTACATAGATCGGAAGCATGTATAGTACACTACTACGTGTATCGCACGATACACGTGTATGACGAAGCCTTTTTGTGTATCACGTCAACACACGACGCAGTCGTATCCTCCTCCTCGCGTCGTGTTGTGCGCGGCTCTCTCCTCGGCGCGCGTCTCGCGCGGCTCGAGAGCGTCGTCGTGTCCGACCGCCGACAACACATCCGCCCTGAATCGCGCGGCCGTTAGCCTTTCCCTGACTGGGACCCCCCCGCACGTCGTGTCGTGGTACACGTTTGTGAGCCTCGGCCATCGCTTTTGTGTGCCCTCGTCGATGACGTGCGTCGGCGCGCCGGCGACGAGTCGTTTGACCACGGAGCCTTGAGGGTCCAGGTTGAAGGGCGCGCGCCCGGTGAGGATCTCGCCGAGCACGACGCCGAGCGAGTAGATGTCGTTGTGAAACGCGTACGGGTGCTCGAAACACAGCGGGTCCATCCAGTGGATCTCCCCTCGCTTCGCGCTGCTTAACAGCCCGCTGCTGTCGTGTTGTTTAGACAGGGAGTACCCGGAAAGCACCACGTTTCTGAAATCCGCCTTGAACAACACGTGCTTGCTGTTGATGTCCTTGTGCACGAAGTTCTTGTGGTGCAGATACGCGAGACCCTCGGCGATGTCGGCGAGGACGTGGAACAGCAACGCGCAGGCGCGCCAGTTCCCCGCGTGCTCGCGCGATCGCGCGTGGATGTAGTCGAAGAGTGTCATTTCGTAAGCTTCGGTGCACACCCAGTCGCGCGGGAGCTTGGAGAAGGCCAGGACGCGCAGCAGATGCGGGTGCCGAATCTCAGAACCGGCGAGGATGTTCATCTCCCTCGCGTACTCGGCGACATCCTCCACGGACCCGGCGCCGCGCCTCTGCGAGGCTCTCCAGCCGCGCCCGGTCAGGGGCACGTCCGCCAGCCTCGGCATGTTCGTTTCCGCGTACGCCTTCACCACGACGTTCTGTTTCTTGCCCTTCGCCTTTCCCAGGACCGCGGGGAACACCGTGAACGTGCGGTTGTGCATCAGGCTCTCGCCCACCACCTCGATGTCCTGGGCGGCCAGGCGCATCGCGAGAGGCTCGGTGAGGGGGACGGGGTCTCCCCTGTACGAGTCGTCGTTCGAGTCCGACCCGGGCCAGCTATCGCACATGGCGCGCTCCTGCTCGCGACGGGGGTAAACGGGGAGGCGGGGTCGCGGTCAGGCGCGGGCGTCGCGACGTGACGATGACGCACCGCGGGAGCACGAAGGCGACGGTTGCCGAGTGTCTACGCTCGCGGAGAGACGGATCGCGGTCGCGTGCGCGTCGCGGGTTCGCGCGGAGGGTCGCACCTGTTCCTCGTGCCTCGCCGCGAGCTCCAGGATGCGCCGCATCAGCTCCATGTCCGTGGTGGCATCCTTGGGCATCATCTCCCGAACCCCCACGCCGCCCGCGCGCGCCCTATCTTGGATGTCGCTTGGGACCTCCGCGTTGCCCACCTCGACGAGGGGCTTTTGCGAGACCCAAAGGTTTCATATTTATGGGAATGCGACCGCGTCTTCAATTCCTCGGAAATCAAAAACGATTCAGTGCGCAAGCAGTCTGGAAGGAAATATAATAGACTACCGTATCACACAAAACCTTACATCTGTAACATTGTAACCACCAACACCCACCCGAATAAATTCGGAAAACGCTACGCAGTCGATCTCGCGCCGGCATAGCGTCGGGCGCTTCTGAGCGCGGGACACGGGCTCCGTCTCGGGCGAAGTGCCGATTCGCGCGTTCGTGTGTGGCGATGACTCGGTCACCGCTCGCCTTCGCGGCGGGATGGGTGTGCGTTTTCGCGCTGATGTTCGCGCCGCGAGCGGATGCGTGGAACCCGAACCCGAACAAATTACTGCCCTACGAGCACTGCACCGGTGAGGGCGGCGAGTGCACGTGCCACGGCATCGCGCGCTGGGGTTGGCCGATGGACACGGAGAAGCACCCCGAATACGAAGACGGCTACCAATGGGTGCGTTTCCTGTCGAAATCACCGCGCGTCCGTCCACCTCGCGCGATCGCGAAGCGGCTTGGCGCCCCGAGCGCGACGACAACACCCACGTCGTTTTCCGAGAAACCGCGACCCGCGCGCGTCCCTCGCCCCGCTCACCTCCCTCCCCCATCCCGCACGCAGACGTACGCGCCGGTTCGGTGCATGCAATTCGCGTGCGAGCCGTACAGCTGGCGCATTTCCGATGAGCCCCCCGCGGGCGCGGTCCCGGACGCGGTCGGGAAGGGCGTCTGCCAGTGCTCGCGGATCAAGCAGCCGGATCCGCCCGCGGAGGAGGATCTCGACTACCAGTGGTGCTCGGAGGGTGGCGAGCTGTGCGACTGCGACGGGAGGCTTCGCTACGGGCACACCGGCTTGGCGTCCCACTACGAGAACAACAGCGCGTTCTTCAAAGCCAACCCCGATCTCGTCCGGCACGTCTCCGTGGACGTCAGCGTCGCGCCCGGGGAGTTCAAGTGCGACATGTCGACGTTTCCCTGGGAGAAGGACGCGCCGTGGGCCGGACACCCGGAGATGGCGTCCAAGATGAACTGCCAGTGCGCGCGGTACCCCAAGCCGCAGTGCGTGCAGAAGCCCCCCTCGCCGGCAGCGCCCACCGCGCCTCCCCCGCCGCCGGCAGCGCCGGACGCGCCCATGGTGCACCAGCCGCCGACGGCGCCGGGCTTGCCGCCGCCGCCGCACCCGTGGCCGCCGCCCAACCCGTCACCGCCGACGTTCCCGCCGGTGCCGATCGAGGTGCCTCCCCTGGTGTACATCGACCCCGCGATGCTGGACGAGCCGGGCGACCCGCCCGAGCTGCCGGAGGAGCGCGACGAGGAGGACCTTAAGGAGGACGCCAAGAAGGCTGAGCTCATGGAGGAGGTTTCCATCGACGTGCTCCCCGGCGTGAAGCCGTGGCTGGTGGAGTGGAACCGGTGCGCGGACTCGGGCGGGCTGTGCGACTGCCCGGGCACGATCCGGTACGGCCACGCCGGCATGAAGGAGCACTACGAAAATGACGGCGCTTACTTCAAGGAGAACCCCCACGTCGTGCGCTGGATGATGCGCATGGGCGACCCGGATGAGCCCACGCCGTGCACGCGCGCCAAGTTTGGCGACCGCGACCCGTTCCCGGACATCCCCGAGGAGGAGAAGATGTGCCTGTGCGCGCCGCTGGTGAAGCCGTACCAGTACAAGATCTCGGGTGTGACCTGGGGACAAGAGTACGACTCCTTCGGCGCGTTCTTCGAGGTGGCGCACGACGGCGATCGCTACCGCGACTGCGCGAACAAGGGGGAGTTTTGCGAGTGCGACGGGACGGTGCGCATCGGCCAGCCTTCGCACGCCGTGCCGCAGAGCGCGTACCGGTCGTTCTGGAAGGAGATCTTCTTGCAACACGACGACCTGCACAAAGTGCAGGGCCGGTGGTTCATGCGCGCGACGGACGAGAGCCTGGGCGGGGTGCAGTGCGTCGGTGCGAGCTTCCTGACGGACAACAACGAGAAGCGCCTGACGGATGCCACCGTCGACGACGCGGTGCGGTGCCAGTGCCTGCCGAAGGGCAGCGGGGACGACCACGCCACGTACTACCCGGAGGACGTCGTGGACGAGGTGCAGCTCATCTCGCTCGACTCCATCGTGCCGGAGACGGTTACGGAGCAGCAGGCGGCGCTCGGCGAGGCGTACCTGGCGGATGACCGCCGGATATCGGAGCTGATGGCGAGCGGCGCGACGCGCGTCGCCGCGCTGGGGCGGACGCCCGAGCTCGGACGCGCGGAGAAGAAGGCGAAGGCGAAGGCGACGGAGTCGGAGTCGAAGCGGGCGAAGGCGACGGGCGCCGGGGAGGCGAAGCGCGCCTCCAAATCGGGGACGGAGGTGAAGGCTGACTCCGAGCCGCCTTCGAAGGCGAAAGGGGGCGCGGCGACCGCGAAGGCGGGCTCCGCCGAGAACCGCGAAGGTTCGCGGAGACGTTCGTCGGGCGAGTCGAGCGCCGTCGGCCTGAAGCAGGCGCGGGCGAACGCGACGGTGCGTCGCTTCGGCGGCGCGACTCCGACGAAGGCGGCGGCGGCGACCGCGGCGCTCGGCCTCTTCGCGGCGCTGGGCGTCGCGGCGACGCGGTTGCGGCGGTCGACGCTTCGGGCGTCGGAGGAGCGCCAACCGCTCATCCCCGGACGCTGAGACGCGCGCGCGGACGCGTCGAGAAGTAGACTCCTCGGCGCGGCCGCCGCCGCGCGCGTCGTACATAGTACCTTCAAAGTCACAGGTGAAGCATATCCAATAGCTATCTGAGATGAAGATGAACGAATGAACGTTCACCCGCTACCCGCTCTACCCGTTCGCGTCTTTCGCGCGTCTCGGGGCGAACGCAAACCTCGCCAAGGCGCCGAACACCCCCCTCGGCGGTTCTTCCGCGTCTCCGTCCGAGTCGTCGCCCTTCGCGGCGACCACCTCCGCCCCCGCCGCGGCGTACACGCCCGCCAACGCTTCTTTCTTTCGCTCATCATCCTCCCGCTCGCGCGCGGCGGCGTCCGCGTCGTACGCGTGCTGCACCAGGTTCATGGCGCGCTCCGTGGGCATCGACCCGAGCCCGCGGAGCGCGACGCCGAGGTTGTTCTTGAGCGTGCGAAACGCCTTGAGCCGCGGCCCCCGCACAATCTGCTGCAGACGGTCATTCGCGCCCCGGAAACTCGTGACCCTCGAGTTGTGCCGCGCGAAGATGCCGTGCGGCGCGTTCGCCGCCGAACCCGCTCCCGGGCCCACCGGCGCGCCGTCCACGGACCTGCGCCCCGCACTCGTCTCCACCCGCTGCAACGTTCTCGCCAGTTTCAGGCGGTTGCGCACCTTGGTGCCGAACTTGCGCAGCACGTTGAGGCGCACGAGCGCGTCGAACGGGTCCTGCTTGTCGTACACGCCCTCCATCGTGGAGCAGTAGTCGAAGCGCTCGATGAGGATAGCGACGAAGAGGTTCGCCAGCAGGTACACCGCGAACACCACGAAGGAGAAAAAGAAGAAGATGGCGCTGAACCGGTACGATTCGCACGCCTCCGCGGTGCGCGCGGCGGGGTCGGACAAATCCCCGGTCGCGCACTCCCAGTACACATCCTTGAAGATCTCCGCCCAGTTTCCGGAGAGCGACACGTACAGCGTCGAAACCGCGCTTCCCCAGTTTTGGAAGTTGGTGTACCGCGTGAGCCCGTCCCCGGGGTAGGGCTCGGGCACGTCGCCGTACAGCGTGCACCCGAGGCAGGCGTAGATGTGCATCATGAGCGCCATCAGGCCGAGGATGTTGAGCATCCCGGGCAGAGCGGTGAGGAACGTGTCCACTAACGAGCGCAGCCCGGGGCTTGTTTTCAGGAGCTTGAACAGCCGGAAGAAGCGCACGGTGCGGAACACGGTGACGAAGCCGGCGTTGTCCTCGCCGGCGGCGTACAGCACGACGAGCTCCAACACGCCGATCACGGTGACGGTGAAGTCCAGCCTGTGCCACCCGCTCCGCCAGTAGTTCACCCACCGCATGGCGATCACGTTCACGAGCGTCTCCAGGACGTACAGCGCGCAAAATACCGCCGACGCGACGCTCATCGCGCGCGTCTCCGCCTCCCCCGCGTCGGCGCGGTAAAAGCAGAGCTGCACCGCGTTGGCGGTGATGAAGAGCACCACGAACGGCTCCCAGAACTTTTTGGTCCGCAACCAAAACACCCACCGCCGGTACGCGGGCATCGCCAGCGGGTTCTCGTCGCGCCACTCCTCCGCCGCCGCGCGCCACCCCGCCTTGAGCGCCAGAAGCCACCGCCGCTGCGACTCCGAGTACGCGTACCCCGCGCCCGCGAACGCCGCCTCGCCGCCGCCGTCCTCGCCCCCGATCTGGCTCGCCACCGTGCTGAAGTTGTCCACCAGCGAGGAGACGAACAGGTTGGCCCAGAAGAGAAACGCCACCACCACCGCCAGCACGAAAAACGCGGCGTAGCTTTTGCGAAAATCCGTCGCCGGCTCGCGGTCCTCGCCCGTCGCGTCCAAACCTCGGTACATGATATCCTGCCAGTTATCGCCCGTGCTGATCACGAACACCGCCACCACCGCCTGGCCGATGTTGTCGAAGTGCAGCGGCGCGTTGACGAACTCGCCGCCGAGCGCGGCGCACGACGCCGCGTCGCCGCCCGCGTTGGGAACCGTGCACTCGCGGAACGCGCCGCGGAAAAGCGCCATGCCCAGCACGCCCAGGATGAGGAACGTCACCAGGCCCAGCGCGCAGACGGTGAGGATGGAGGGCAGGGACACCAGCGTCGCGTCGATGACCAGCTTGAGCGACGGCACGTTCTTGATGACGCGCAGGGGACGCAGGACGCGCAGGACGCGGAACACCTTCAGGTTCCCGCCCAAACCGCCGCCCGCCGAGCTCAGCGCCACCGTCAGCAGCGACATCGCGACGATGAACCCGTCGAGCGCGTTCCAGCCATCCTTCAAGTAGGCTCGCGGCCCGCTCAGCGCCGTGTAGGCCGTCACCTTCGCCGCCATCTCCGCGGCGAACGCGGCGGTGAAGAAGTAATCCACCACCGCCAGCGCCGTCTCCGCGGAGGAGCCCTCCTTGGGCCAGTCCTTGTCGCACTGCGGCGCCAGCAAACACGCGGAGACGACGATGAGCGTCAGGATGAACACCCGCGCGTATTTGTGTTCCATCGCCTTGAGGCAAAACGCGCGGACGCGTTCCTTCTCCGGGTCGATGCCCACCTCCGCGCACCTCTGTTCGAAGCGCTCGCGTCTAACCTCGGACGGGTCCAGCGCGGCGACGCGCCAGTCCTCGCGGATCTTAGCCTCGCGCTCCTCGGCTTTGCGCTTCAGCATCGCCGCCGGCGTTTTCGCCGTAGAGGTCGTGCCCATGCCGAACTTGATCGCCAAAGGCGCGTCGTCGTTCAGGGGCACCGCCTGCCCGCCCAAAACCCACGCCGTCGGACGCGGTCGGTCGACGTTCTCGATCGAGCGGCGGCGTGCGTCGTCCTCGTCGTCGCTCGCGTCCGACGCGGCGCGCTCGTTCACGAGCACGCCGCTCGCACGCGCGTCCGTCAGACGCAGGCGCGCCTCCTGGAGCTCCCGCTCGGAGAAGCGGCCGCGCACGTCGTCCGCGGTCTCGCCCGCCCGCGTCACCGACCGCCGCACCTCGCCGTCCACGACGCCCACGCGGAGCACGTCGCGCTGCTCCACGTCGAACCCGTGCTCGTCCAGCCACAGGCGCACGGCCGCCACCTCCACCTCCGTGTTTTTTCGGATCCGCTCGAAGCGCTCGCGCTCGGCGGCGTCGGAGGAGACGTCGACGCTCGGTACGCTCGAAGAGGAGTGACGCGCGGAGGAGACGCTCGCGTCCGCGAACGGCGACTTCGCCGACGCCTCTTGCGCGTCGCGCGCGCGCGGCGTCCCGTCACGCGACCCGGCCCGTCGCGGGCTCGCGAAGAGGCTCATGGAGACGTTCCTGTCGAGCGTTTTCTCCTCGCGCGTCTCGCGCTCGGACTCGGGCGCCGTTTGCGTATCGGGTCCCTCGTCGAACTCGTCGTCGCTGTCGCTCTGCGCCTCCTCCAGCACTACGGGCTCGACTGTTGCTTGAATCAGGACGCCAAGCACGAGCGCCAGAAGCGACGTCGAGACGAGCGACCACGCCGCGACGTACACCACCGCCCACTTGGTGCCGCTGGCGCGGGAGAGGTCCCAGCCGATGGAGAAGGTGTTCTCTCCGGTGCACACGATGAACAGCGCGAGCATGGCGTCCCCGAAGGTGTCGAAGGTGGCGCGCGAGGCGGGCGCGGCGTCGCCGTACACGCCCCCGAACAGCTGCATGCCGAGGATCGCGAACACGGTGAGGAACAGCGAGAACACCAGGCAGAAGGACAGGATGCGCCGCACGCCGTTGATCACCGCGGCGAACACCTGGCGGAAGGCTCTGTGTCTCCTCAGACCCTTGAGCCCCGCGAAGATGCGCAGCACGCGCAGCATGCGGAGCGTCGCTATGCCGTCCGCGCCCGTGCCGACGGCGAGCTCCACGACGCCGCTCACCACCACCGCGCCGTCGACGACGTTCCAGGGGCTCGACCAGTACTTCCACGGGCCGACGGCGACGTGTTTCAAGACAAACTCCGCGATGAACACGCTCGTGAACACCGTCTCGCACGTGTTCAGCGCGGCGTAGTACGCCTCGCTCTGGCCGTACGAGTCCATCGCCATCGTCACCGTGTTGGCGACGATCACCGAGAGCACGAACCGCTGGAACCGCTGGTGGTTGGCGACGCGCTTCGCGCGCAGGCGGAACCGGCCCCACGCCGTCGCCCGCAACCGCTTCTCCTTCTCCATCGCGCGCACGGACGCCGTCGCGGAGACTGACCGACCCGTCCCCGACGCGTCGCGCCGTACGCTTCGCCTCGCGGCGCGAAACGCCGCGCCCGCGTACGCGCCGACCGCGTTGATCAGCATGCCCACTCCGTCGACGTCGACGACGTCGACGCCTTTCGCGCCGGGTTCGGTCATTTTCGCCTCGTCCTCCTTCTCCTCCTCCGCCGCGCCGCGCTTCCTGCTCCTTCTCCGCGCGTCCCGCCTGCCCTCGGCGTCCTGCGCGTCCATCACCTCCGAGGTGTGGCTGAGCGTGATGATCATCACGGACTGGAACAGCTGCATGACGTAGAAGCCCCCGAAGAAGACGATCACGGCGAAGTACGGGAAAGCCGCCTCGAACCCGGCGCCGTCGCTCGTCTCCCAGGCGAGCTCGTTCCAGCCGTCGATCGTGACCACGTTCAGCACGATCATCGCCGACCGGCCGAAGTCGTCGAAGGACAAAAACCCGTCCAAGGGCTGGTGTTTCGAGACGCAGCATGTTTCGCCGACCACCGCGTCGCACTCGTACCCGCGCCCGCGCGGGTCGCACGTCGCGCCGGCGTCCGAGACGTTTACCGCCGCCGGACATACTCCGTTATTCGTCGCGAAGATGTCTTCGCCTTCCACGACGCAGCGCCCGGTGAGCCTTCCCGCGAACGCCATGGTGCCCGACACGGACGCCACTAACATGAACCAACTGAGGAACACGAGCGCGTCTCTTAGCAGCGGAATAGCGGTGAGCGTCGTGCGCATCAGCAACTGCCCGTCTCTGAAGTTCTTCATGGCGCGCAGAGGGCGGAAACACCGCACCGCTCTTAACGCCATGAACTGCGAGCCCGTTTCCGTGAACAGGCTGAAGACGGTACCGCAGACGAGCACGAAGTCGAACTGGTTCCACCCCGAGGCGAAGTACGAGTCCGACGCCCACCCCGCGCCCTGGTCCACGATCTTCAACAGAGCCTCCGCCGCGAACAACGCCGTGCTCGCCTTTTCGAACGCATCCGCCGCCTCCGAGCGGGGCGCGTCCTTCGACATGTCCTCGCTCGCCATCGACGCGGTGTTGCCCAAGATCACGAAGAACACCAGCACGTCGAACCAGGCTGCGGGAGGAGAGTAACGCGTTCGAACGCGGAGCGGGACGAGAGGAGGAGGAGACGTGAGCGCGGAAAGAGGACGCGACGAAAAGAAAAAGTCGGGTCGTCAAAAAGCGGGGAGGAGGAGAGAGGGACGCGGGAGCGCGGTGGGCGGACGCGCACGTACCGCTCCTGGCTATTTGCCTGGCCTTGACGCGTATCGGGTTCGTCGGCGAGAAGATCATAAGCGCGTTTGGATGGGACTCCAGGTACCTGCAGGTTGGGGTTGGGGTTGGGGTCAGTGATGTCTCGGGCGAATGTGACACACGCGAGATCGGGAGGGTTCCCGCTCGGCGTTCGCGATGGAAAGCGCGCGCGCGCTCGACGCGTGTCTCGACGTACCTCCTCGACGCCGACACCCTGTTCGCGAACGACACGCCCCGCAGCGTCTCTGCGGCCGACCCATCGCGAGCGCCCATCGCGTCCGGGGTCGCACCAACCCCAAGCGCCTACGCTTCTGCGCGATCGCGCAGAGCGGTGCCGTTCAGCGCCGAAGTTTTGTTGACGGCTTCGAACAGGTTGACGCCGCCAAGCGCCAACGACTTTCGACAGTACTGCGCGATGCTGGTTCCTGACTGGCTCGAACACGGCGACGAGGCGAAAAAGCACGCTGGGGACTCGTCCTTCTGGGTTTAATTTTCCTCGACTCGCCGAATCGCCATCCGGCGCGGCGCTTTTTGGCCGCGAAAACGTACTTCTCGATCTTCAAACTCGCGCGTGATGCATAACGTGAGCGCTCGGAACGCGGAGCGCCTTCGTCGGAAGGCGCCCGCGCGGTTCTAGCACCATGTGCCGCTGGATCTTCTACTACGGCGAGGAGGTCTGCATAGCGAAGCTCATCTTCGGCGCCACGCATGGCCTCGCCACGATGTCCGAGGTACGCGCGCGCCACCGCTCGCCGCGAAAGTCGCCCGAAATTCCACCGGAAAGACCATCCGCAGCGAAGCGCGACCTCCGGTCCCGTCCACCGACCTCTCGCGCCGGCTCGCCCCGTCTCGCCTCCTTCCCCGCGACGGGGCACCCGGCCCGCCGTCTCGCGCGCCCTTGGCTGACCTCCCTTGACCCCCGTCGACGCCTCTCCCGCGCGCTCGCCGCCCGCTCCGGTCTCCGTCTCGTCCGCGCAGGGCGCGGGATACACCCCCGGGTGCGAGGTGAACCACCGTCGGAACCACCCCGTGAACGTGCACGGGTGCGGCATCGGTTGGTACGCGCGCGAGCGTTGCGGTTTAGTGGATGAGCTCGGTTTGGACGCGTACAACCGCCCCACGGTGTACACGACGGTGGCGGCGCCGAGCCACGACCGCAACCTGCGCGCGCTCTCGAAAACCATCTCCTCGTCGTTGCTCTTCGGGCACGTGCGCGCCGCCGGTCCGGGCGCGAGCGTGCACCAGTACAACTGCCACCCGTTCTTCATGGGGCGGTACATGTTCATGCACAACGGCGACATCACCGATTTCTCCAAGGTGCGAAGAGGTTTGCAGCGGGAGTTAAGGGACGACCTGTTCGACCACATGAGCGGCACGACGGATTCCGAACTCTTGTTTCTCCTCATCCTGAACCGGCTGCCGGATTGCCACACGCAGCAAGATCCCGCGACGTTACAACAAGCCGTGCTCGACGCGTTTTGCGCGGTGATCAAGGCGAACCGCGGCAAAGCCAACTCGCTGAACATCGCGTTCACGGACGGCGAGACCACCATCGCGACGCGGTACCGCAACAGCGACCTCGAGGAGCCGCCGAGCCTGTACTACCACGTCGGCCCGATGCCGGGCGAGAAGGCGTGGGACCTGAACAACGCCGACCTCGGGTCGTTTGACGCCATGGAGAGCGACCCGAACGTGCACGACCATTCCGGCGCGGCGAGGACGCGCGATGAGACTCACAACAAAAGCGCGCAATATTCGCGTTACGGCTCCGGAAATCGCCACAGGGACAGTTCCAGGGGCGAGAAGTTCGTGGCGACGCAGGCGCTGCTCGTGTCCTCGGAGCCGCTCACGGGAGGTAAGGGGCTGGACCGCTGGGAGCTGTTACCGTCCAACTCGATGATTGTCGCCGCGCCGACGCGGCCGACGGTGGGCCGGTGCACGCGCGCGGCGCTGGTGGCGAAGCTCAAGGAGATCAGCGCGGGGGGGGGGAGGAGGCACAACCTCTCGGAGAGCAGCGCGCCCGTGCTGGAGATCGAGGTGAAGTGCATTCGCAGTCTGTGCCGCGACGCGCTCGGGGACGAGTGCCCGGAGGCGGCGCGCGGTGTGACGCCGCCGCCGACGGCGGAGGCGTCTTCGCCGCGCGAAAAAAACGCACCGGCGCCGGCGGCGTTGGAACGCGACGGCGGCGGCGCCGGTTCCGGCGTTTTCGCCGCGGCTTCTCTGCCGAGCAAAGGGTTCTTGCATGGCCCCTCGATGGGAGGCGCGTTCCGGAGCAACTCGGGGGGGCGTCTGTCCAGCGCGCGCAGGCAGAGCGTGGACGTGTCGCGCATGGGACCGGTTTCGAAAAACAATCTTCCGAAAGCAGACGGCGCGCGCGTCTCGGCGCTTTCCGAGACGCTCGGCGCGTCGGCGCGACTGGGCGACGAACGCGCGTCGTCGCTTCCGAACTCGGCGGACGCGCCCGTCGTGTCCACCGCGACCGCGACGCTCGGGTTCGAGACGCGGATAATCGATGGACGCGCGATTTCGCGTCGGGAAGGTGGTGAAATCTCCGAAATCGACGCGGACTGGCGCGTCTCCGCCCGCGCGGAGGCGGCGGCGCTGAGCGAAAAAGCGGAGAAACACTCTGCTCGCGTCGGCGTCGACTTTGCGAACGGCGCGCCGCGGCGCAACTCGTCGTTCACGGAGGGGAGCTCGTGGGACGGGGGGGGGTGGACGAGTTACAACCCCGCGACGGGGCCGAGGTAGAGAAGACGTGTCCGCGTCGCGCGTGCGGACAAGTCGCGTGCAAGATGTATTTTCCTTATGATGTATCGACGCGCGTGACGCGCGTTTGCGTCGACGCGTGACGCGCGTATTTTCGATGCGAGTCGTGTTTCGTGAAAGCCGTTCTTCGGGCGATCGGCGACGACGCGTCCGCCACCGCGAGCCGCGGCAGCAGACTCGAGCGCGCGGGCATCTCTCCCGCGTCGACGCGGTCGTCCGGCGCGGCGATGGCCTCCGCGGCGGGCGCGGAGGATGCGCCGGTGGCGCCCGAGCTTCTGACCCCGCCGCTGGGCCTCGTGGCGCTGCTCGGTCGCTCCGACCTGCACCCGGCGGTGCGCGAGGCGCTTCGCACGGAAGCGCGTCCGCCCCTGGAGTGCCTCTCCGGCGGTGAGCTCGCGGACGCGTCGCGAGTGCTGGTCGCGCGGAAGCGCTCGCGCCCGCCCGCGGACCCGCTCGCCGCCGCGGCCGCGCTCGCCGCGGCGAACCCCGCGGCGCCCTCCGCCGGTGACGCCCCCGGCTCGGTGCCCGGATTCGTACCCGCTCCCGCGCCGAGCGCGGGACCCCCGGTGGGTTTCCCCCCGGTCGGGACCGCTGAGCCCCCGACGCGGGCGCCCGTCGCGGACGCGCTGCACCCCGGGTGCTTGAAGGCCGGGTGGCTGGTGAAGCACCGCCGCCACCGGCCCGCTCTGGCGCTGGTGTTCCTCGACCGCGAGGACGTGGAGGGCGATCCCAACCGGTGGATCTCTCTGAGCGCGGCGCTGGACGCGGCGCGCGCCGCCGCGGAGGCGGCGGACTGCAAGCTCGCGGTGGTGGTCGTGGACGAGGCCGCGGAGACGCGCGGTGTGATTCCGGACGACCGGTGCGACGCGGTGCGTCGTCGTTTAAAGATCGACCCGAGGGCGCTCATGACGATGTCTCTGCCTCCGACGCCGGATGCCGTCAAGGCGCTCGCGTCGCTGTGCAAGGCGCTCACAGCTGAGCACTACGCCAAGGAGGCGTCCCTTCGCGCGTCGCGGACGCACGTAGAGGACGACGCGCTCGGCTCGGTGGCGAACCCCGCGTTCAAGGCGGGCGCGTTCTCGGAGTTCAGAGGGGACTGGGCCGGCGCGGCGCGATGGTACGCGCGCGCGCATCAGGCGCTCGTCGCCGCGCACGGCGACGAGCGCCGAGCGCCGAAACCTCCGGCAAACGAATCAAACCAATCAAACGCGCCAATCGACGCGTTTCGGGTCCAGAGGCGACGCGCCGCTCTGCTCGCCGCCGCCAACGCGTCGTACAAGACGTGCGCTCTGTCTCTGATGCTCGACCCGGACGCGCCGCGCGACGCGGTGGCGCACTTCCAAGCGCACGCCGCGGCGTTCAAAAAGCCCCCGACGTGGCTCCCTAGGGAGTACCTCCCCGAACACCACGCGTGGCTCGCGTCGCAGTACGCGGCGTTCGGGCGCCTGCTCGCGTCGCGCGTCGCGTGGGGCGGCGACGCCGATCCCGCGTCCGGCCGGCCGTTCGCGCCGCCGCCGGCGGGAACGCCGAGGACGTACCTCCCTGGTTTCTACTTCCACGCCGCCGCCAACGCCGCGGAGGCGCGGCGGCGATCGCTCGAGGCGGCGATGGACGCGTCCGAGGCGACGACGTCGGCGAGCGCCGCCGCGACGCCCGCCGTCGTCTTGCGGCCCGGGCCGAGGGAGGGGACGTTGGTGAACGCCGCGACGGGCGCGCCCGTGCCCGACGCCGCGTTTCTGCGGCACACCCTCTCGAACGCCAAGGAGACGTTCGCGGCGCTTCCCGCGGCGCGCGTGCGTCTGCTGGCGGAGGCGCGCGAGCACTACAAGCGCGCGCTCGCGTTTGACGAAACCCCGAAACACGCGAGGCTCTTCGCGTCGCTCGCGTCGCAGCTCGCGTCTGCGACGCTCGCCGCGGGCGACGTCGCCGCCGCCGAGCGCCTCTTCGAGGCGGCGGCGGCGGTGTACCGCCGCGAAGGCTGGGATGACCTGCTCGGCGTGACGCTGATGGCGCTCAAGGAGTGCTACCGCCGCGTCCCGGACGCGAGAAAAAAACGAGCGCATCTCGAGACGTGCCTCGAGCTCGCCGCGCTCGGCGCCGGGAACGGCGCGGTGCTCGCCTCGGGGCACGGCGCGTTTGACCCCGACGCCGCGGCGCACGCCGCGCGGGCGGCGATGACCGAGACGGGGGCCGCGGTTGACGATAACGTCGTGGCGGTCGGCGGCGATGCGCGAGAAGGAGCGCGCGCCAACGGCGTCGATCGCGCGTTCCGGTGCGTCGCCGGGTTCCGGACGAACCGAGCCGTCCCCGGCGAGCGAACGCGGTTCACCGCGGCGCTAAAATGGGCTCTGCCTTTCGAAGTAAAAGTAGCGTCGGTCGCGGTGGAGTTCTCCGACCCTTTGTACGCGTGGCGGCGCGCCGCGGGGGAACACGACTCGTCCCACCTGGACACGAGCTCGGACGTCCCGGCGGCGCTGAAACCGAAAGCGTGGCACCGCGTCGCTGTGGACGTCACGCCCAAGTGGGGACACCCCGTGCGCGCGACGGCGGTGGTGGTGACCCTCGAGACCGGGATCGCGTTCCGAGCCGCGCTTAAATCCGGCCCGGAGCGCGACGCACCTCCGCGCGAAGAAAAAGAAAACGATTCGGAAAGCGGCTTTAGGCTTCCCGATTTCATGACTGACGTCCGGGTGGGCGTCCACGCGCTGGACCTGCGCGGCGCCGCGCCTCGCGTGTCCCTGGAGGCGCGCCTCGCGGGACCGGCGCTCCTGGGTGAAAACTGCGCGCTCCCCCTGGCGGTGGTCAGCACGGGCGACGCGATGGACGCCGCGGCGCTTTCGTTTCGCACGAAAAGGCGCGGCGACTCTTCCGGCGCGTCTGAGTTCGCGGACGCCGAAACCGTCGAGGTGACCTTCGGCGACGGCGGCGACGAGGCTCAGCCGCTCGGCCCGGACGACGTCGTGCCTGTGGGGCGCGTCGCGCCGGGGCAGGACTGGCGCGGCGTGGTGTACGTGCGCCGACGGACCCTGGGGCCGCCCGTGACGCTGGTGGTGGAACTTCGCGGCGCGCAAAACTCCGCGGCGGGACGAGACACGGCGGGACCCATGGGCGAGGATGAGCGACATGCGCCGCCGGGCGCGCGTCCGAGCCCGGAACTGGAAACCGAGGTTGAGGTTGCGGTGCAGGCGCCGTTCGAGGCGACGCGCGAGACCACGGCGGCGTACCGCACACACGCGCTCTCCTTCGAGGGCGCCGACGGCGAAACGGACGAAGCCACGCGGCTCATGACCCGCCTCAGGGTCGGCGCGGCGGGCTCGAGGCTGCGCGTCGCGGGCGCCGACGCGTTTGGAAGGCGTTCGGCGACGTGTTTTTTCCCCGTGGCGCTGGACGAAGGCGACGAGTTTTTGCACGTCGTCGAGTCCACGCGCGGCGCACCCGCGCCCGAGCTGAGTGTTTCTTGGCGCAGGGCCGAGTCCGACGAGCTCTCGCGCGACGCGCGCACCGTCATCCCCTCTACGAACCCCGGAGAACGTCTCTCGATCGGCGACGCGGCGTCCTCTCTTCCGGGCGAACTTTCAGCGAAAACCGTCGCGCCGAGTTCGGTTACGGTGACCTTGACCGCTCCCCCCCGCGTGCGCGTGGGCGTCCCGTTCTCCATGCGCGTTTGTTGTTCGAACGCCACCGCCCAAGCGCAAGCTCTGCGCGTGCGCGTCGCGGACGCGAACGGGTTCGTGTTCTCGGGGACGCGGGAGTGCGCGGTGACGGCGGCGCCGCGCGGCGACGCGGAGACGGCGTACACTTTGGTCGCGCTGCGCTCGGGCGAAGCGGCGCTCCCGGAGGTGGAGGTGACGGCTGTGCGGCTCGGCGCGGCGCTGCGCCCGCCACAGGTCGCCAGGGCGATATACGTCGAACCGTGAAAAGTCGCGGAGCACGCCGCCTGAAGTCACTCTAATAGATTACTTTCGAAAGTATACCGTTTCGCGTCTCAGTCGCTCTCGTCCTCCTCCGGCTCCGGCTCGGCGAAGATCGGTTTCGGCTGCGTCTCGGCGTACGCGTTATTCGTGCGCCACGGGTTCGCCTCCGCGTCCGCGGCGTGCCTCAAGATGGCCTCCCTCGGGTCGTTCTGGCGCCAATTCTTCTCCCCGAGCATGTCGTTGTTGCGCATGATGTGCTGCGTCAACAAAGTGCCGCCCGTCCCCGCGCCCAGCGCGCCGGCCGCGCCGCGCGCGCCGGCGCCCGTGTTGAGCGGCATCTTCGTCTTGACGGGATCCTTGCGCCGCGCGCGCTCGCTGTCTCCCGGGGCCTTGCGCCCGGGCATGGGCTCGCGGAACATGGGCAGCGCGTGCGGCGCGTACGCGGTCTTGCCCTCGTCCACGCGCACGAAGTCGCTTCGCGACGTCGCGCGCGGTTTCCGCCCGACGCACGTCAGAAGCCCGCGCGCGCTTCGCGTTGCGTCGTACAGACCCACCGTGACGCCCGATTTTCCGTCGCCGCAGCCGAGGAACAGCTGGTTCAGTCTTTCGTGCCACAGCGCGGCGACGCAGTTCCCGGGCGTGCCGATTTTACGCACGAGCGACAGGGACTTGGTGTCGAACACCGCGAGCGCGCCGTCGCCGAGGTCGGATCGCGCGCGCGGCGCGTCTACCCCCGTGAAGAAATACTCGCCGTTGGGCGAAAACGAAACGCACGTCTCCTCGTGCGTCGTCTCCAGACCGTCAAACGTCTTGACCGGGTTTTTGAAGTTGCGCACGTCCCAGACGCGCAGCGTCCCGTCCGCGCACCGGCTGAGTAAAGTGTGCCCGTCCTTGGCGAACGCCAGGCTCGTCACGGACTCGCCCGCGGGGTGCGCGCCTTTGATCAAAGTCTTGGGGCGCCCGGCGAACGACCACGAGTTGTCCACGTGGCACTGCTGCGACGGGGGCAACACGAGGCCCACCGACGCGCTCCGGTAGGTAATCCCGGACGCGCCGCGCGCGGACGCGGAAGCCGCGCCCGCGTTCCCGCGGCGGTCGCTGCCGTCGGAGGGGAACAGCTGGATGGTCCCGTCCGTCACGCCCCCCGCGATCAAAGCGCCATCCGCGGAGTACGCGCACGACGTCACCTGAAAACGCCCGGGCTTTGAGAGCTGCGGCTTGAGCACCGCCGCCTGCGCGCCTCTAGGATCGCCGAGGCGATCCACCGCCCACGTGCGCATCGTGCCGTCCGCGCCCGCGGTGAGCACGGTGTCGTGGTGTAGCGGGTGCCACATCCCCCCCGTGCAGGGCGAGCAGTGCCCCTTGGTGTTCTTCATGTCGCGGATGTACATGTCCCCCTTGTCGCACTCGCCAACCTCGCGGCCGTCGCGGTCAAAAACCTTGGGCTGCGCGCCGCCCGTTACGACCAGGAACCGGTCGCCGCTGGGCGACCACGAAAGCGCGTGCACGGGGTAGCCGTCACACGGTGTGATCTCTCGGAACGGCTTCAAGTCGCGCTTCATGCCGTTGAAGTCGTACATGCGCACGGTGTAGTCGTGCGAGCCGGTGAGCAAGCGCGAGCCGGTGTGCTCCAGCGCGAGCGCGCTTACGACTTTGCGGTGGCCCTCCATCTTCGCCTCGTCGGACACCGGCAGGCGCTCGTCGCGGTCGTCCTCGGAATCCCCGCCGCGCGCGTCGTCATCGACATCGTCCTCGTCGGTGGCGGCTTCGCTCGGCGGGCGACGCGTGTGCGCGGGGGGGTCGGGGGAAGACGCGGCGGGGGGCCTCGACGGGCCCTCCGCGGGTCGAGACGGGCCCTCCGCCGCGCGTTCGCGAGGCGGACTCGATCTCGGTCTCGGCGCGTGCTTGCTCCCGCCGAAACCGCCGGGGAACATCGCGCGCAACGCCGCGTCTTCATCTTCCGCCGCAGGAGCCGCGACTTTCGGAGGCGACGGCCCCTGGCGCGGGCGTTTCGAGGGCTGCGCCGCGTCGCCTTCTTCGTCGAAGAACGCGGACGAACGAGACGCCTGCGCGACCCGCCGCTGCCTGTCCAGGAGCTCCTGCATGCCTCCACCGCCGCGCGCGTCCATTCGAGCGGCGACGCGGCGCATCGCGCGCAGCTTCGCCGTCTCCTCGTCGTCCGAGTCGCTCATCTCGGCGACGCGGGCGCGGTCGCGGGTGCCTCCACCTATGAGCGACGAGGCGGAGCCGACCGGTCCAGATGCAGAAACGCGAACCCGACCTCGTGGAAAATAATGCCCGGGATAAAATCGCATCGACGTCACTGCGGTGGGCGCGCTCGCCGATGTCGGTCTCGACCGCCTCGATCGGACGCGCGTGGCGCATGGGTGTCGCGTCCCTGGTGCGACCGCACCACGCGCGTCTTCCGCGTGTCGCGGACGGCGCACGACCACGCGGGGCGTGCGTGATGGTGTCCGTCCGAAACTCGACACGTCGTTGGTCAGCCTCGGCGGCGGCGGTGAAGCAGGGCCAGGCCGCGCCGGTGTCCACGCTGGAGAGGCCCCCCGACGGCGTTTGGCGCGGGCTGCAGGACTGGCGCGCGGGCGCGGTGGGCGCCGGCGCGAACCGCGCTTGGGTGTGGGGCAGGAGAGACGCCGTCCCTTTGGACGCGGACCCGAAACATCTCGGACCGGAAAACGAGGGAAACGTTCCGCCGGGCGCGTGGGCGTCTCCGTCGTCGACGGACTCGATCCCCCTGCCGGACACGCTCGCGGCGTGCGCGGACCTGATCCTGCGCACGCCCGACCCCGCGACGAAGGCGGCGCTCTCGCACCGCGCGTACGCGAAATTCGCTGGCGCGGCGGATGGTCTGGCGGTGGGGACGGCGACGCCGCCGGCGTCGCCGGCGCGCCCCGCCAAGCCGGAGCTCGTGCACCCCAAGTTAGTGCCCTCTCCGAAGACTTGCTCTTTAGGGTTCTCCGCGGCGATGATGCACAACATCGCGCACATCGAGCTGAACGCCATAGACCTCGCCTGGGACACGGTGGCGAGGTTCTCTTCCATGCGTTTGTCGGAAAGGTTTCGCGAGAGCGACGGAGAGTCCTCCGATTCGTTCAAAGGGTTGCCCGACCGGTTCTTCCTGGATTTCGCCAAGGTGGCGGACGACGAGAGCCGGCACCTGGGGTGGTGTCTGCAGAGGCTGCAGGAGATGGGCGTGGCGTACGGGGACATACCCGCGCATAACGTGTTGTGGGAGGGCGCGCAGTCCACCTCGAATTCTTTGCCCGCGCGGCTCGCGGTGGTGCCGTGCATGCAAGAAGCGCGCGGTCTCGACGCCGGTCCGCGTTTGGTGTCGAAACTTCGCGGCCGCGGCGATAACCGCTCGGCGGATATCATCGAGCGCATCTCCGCGGAGGAGCTCGCGCACGTCGCCGTGGGCGTCGCGTGGTTCAGGCACGTCTGCCTCGCGCTCTCGGTGGACCCGAAAGAGGCGTTCTCCGCGGAGATTCGAACGCACGCGCCCGAGTCGTTGCGCGGGCCGTTCAACCACGCGGCGCGGGTGGACGCCGGCCTGGAGCCGGACTGGTACGCGGTGCGCGGCGACGACGGGTCGTGGCGAATGGGCCGCGAGTTCCCGGAACAAGGCGAAGGCGGCGTGACGACCGGGGAAGACGTTTCGGGTGACGACGGTTTGTCCGGCGAGTTAGTCAGGCGGTTGAGGGACATGCTCGCGATGGAGGGGGTCACCGACCTGAGCCAACCCGAGAGCGCGTGATACGACCGATAACATAGACGTCCCGATTCTTTAAGCGTTGCTCGTGTTAAAAAAAGAATGAAAGAAAAGCGCTTTCGTCGCCTCAGCATCTCGGGCACCCCCTCCGCGGGGCTCCCGGTGATGGACGAAAACGCAAACGACGAGACGTTTGTTTACGTCACGCGTCACGCCATCACGCCACGGTGACGGTGTCCGACTCCTCGTGCGTCTCCGCGACGTCCGCCTCGGCGGCGCGCGCGAACTCGCCGGAGTCGTCCTCGAAGACGTGCCCCATCTTCTCGCGCTTCGTCTCGATGTATCGCTTGTTGTCCAGCGTGATGGGCGCGAACAGCGGCACGCGCCCCACGATCGTCAAACCGAACCCCTTCAGCCCGTGGTACTTCGCCGGGTTGTTGGTCATGAGCTTGATCGTCCGCACGCCGAGGTCGTTCAAGATCTGCGCGCCCACGCCGTACTCGCGAGAGTCCACCGGCAAACCGAGATCCTCGTTCGCCTGCACGGTGTCCCGCCCCGCGTCCTGCAGGTTGTACGCCCGGAGCTTGTGCCCCAGGCCGATGCCGCGCCCCTCCTGCCCGCGCAGGTACACGATCACCCCCCTCCCTTCCTCCGCAACCTTCTTCATCGCCATATCCAGCTGGTTCCCGCAGTCGCACCGCGCGCTGCGGAAGATGTCGCCCGTCAAGCACTCGCTGTGCACGCGCACCAACACGCTCTCGCCCGCCGCCGCCTCGGCGCCGTCGCCGTACACGAACGCGACGTGCTCCATGCCGTCCACCTTGCTCTTGTAGGACACGGCGGTGAACTCGCCGTGCTCCGTGGGGACGCGCGCCGAGGCCGTGCGCTCCACCAGCACCTCGCGCTTGCGGCGGTACCGCACCATGTCGCTGATGAGCACCAGCTTCAAGCCGTGCTCCTCGGCGAAGATCTTGAGGTCGGGCAGGCGCGCCATCGAGCCGTCGCTGTCCTTGACAATCTCGCAGAGCACGCCCGCGGGCCCGCAGCCGGCCATGCGCGCGAGGTCCATCGCCGCCTCGGTGTGCCCGGTGCGCTTCAGGACGCCGCCCTCGCGGTAGCGCAGGGGGAAGACGTGGCCGGGGCGCACGAAATCTTCTTCGCTCGCGTCGGGGTGACCGAGGCGCGCGATGGTCGCGGCGCGCTCGGCGGCGCTGATGCCCGTGGTGGACGCCTTGAGGTCCACGGAGACGGTGAACGCCGTGCGCATGGCGTCCTCGTTTTCCTTGTTGCTCACCATCAGAGGCAGGTTGAGCCTGTCCGCTGTGTCGTTGTCCACGGAGACGCACACCAACCCGGAGCTGTGCCGGATCATGAAGTGCATCGACTCGGGCGTCATCTTGTCCGCCGCGCCGATCAAGTCACCCTCGTTCTCGCGGTCCTCGTCGTCCAGCACCACCACGAACTTGCCCGCGGCGACGTCCGCGAGCGCGTCCTCGATGGACGAAAACCCGGGCGTGGGCTCGTCGGGGTCCAGGTCCGCGCCCTCCGCGTCGGGGTGCCACGAGGGCACCGCCGCGGGCCGGGCGCCCCGAGCGCGCGGCGTCGACGTCGACACCGACGAAACGAGCCGGGGGAGGCGGAAGCCCGCGGGGCGGCCGGAGGGGCGCGCGGCGAGGCACCGCACGGGGGCGGCGGTGCGACGAGCCGACGCCTTGCCGGCGCTCGCGCTGACCACGGCGCCCAGAGCGGAGCCCATCGTGAAGGCGGACATCTCGAAGTGCGCGCTTCGATACGAGCCGTCCAATTAAATCCTCGGTCTGGCGAGAAAAAGCCTCCGCGGGTCGCGAGCGTGTGCGCGTCGACCGGGCGTGCGTGCGTGCGAGTGCGGTGGCGGACTCGTGTGCGCTCGCGGGGTGAAAGTGCGACGGGTGCGTGTGGGAACGCGCCGCGCGGGTGAAGTGCGCGGACCGACGTCCCTCGAAAGGCTTCCGAAAGCGCCTTCTTGCGGCGCGTTTCGCGAAAGAGATCTTCTGTCGTTTGTGATTTTTTGCAGACTGCTTCGTCCCTTGGCCGCTCGATTAAAGTGGATGGGGTTGCCAATCCACAGACCTTCCGGTTCTTTTTCTCGCTTCGCCGAGGCCCGCGCGTGCCGGTCAAGTTCTTTCCCCTGGCGCGTGGCGTTTCCGAGAAGTATTCACGAAGAACGGCAGCATTCGTCGTATTCCGAGGGGCGCGTGAGGCGATGGCGTCTCCCGGCGCGTACGCCTCGCCGCTGCGGGAGAACCAGGTGGGTCTGTTCGGCGACGGCGTGGCGCAACCTCCCACCCCCAACACCAACGTCCGCGTGCTCATCGCGCAGAAGGAGAAGGTACGTGTCCGCGTCGCTCCCGGGAAATGTCCGGCGAAGGAACATAGGCGACGCATTCGCGCATTCGTCGTCAGCCTCCGGGACACTCGAGCGTGCTTTTCCACGCGCGCCCCTCTCTCGCGCTTCCTGACGACGCGTCTTTCCCACCGCCGCCTCCCCCGTGACCTCGCACCTCGCGCCTTCAGGAGCTCGTGGCGCTCTCCGAGCAGCGCCTGAGCCAGCTCAACGCGCGCGCGGCGGACATCGAGGAGCGCCTGCGAGGCAAGGAGACGGAGCTCGCGCAGACTCGCGCGCAGTTCCAGCAGCTCACGGCGGATTTCCGGTACAACCTGAAACTGCTCGAGGACCGCGACGCCGAGCTCGAGCGGCTGGACGGTGCCGTCGTGACCCACCGCGCGGCCGCGGAAAAGGCGGAGCAGGCGCTCGCCGCGGCGCGCGCGACGGTGAATGAAAAAGACGCAGAGCTGCGAAGGCAGAAGGCGCGCGTGGGCGAGCTCGAGGCGTACCACGCCGAGAAGGTGGACCGTTTGCGGAAACAAACGGACGAGGCTCGGTACACGCGCGACGATGCGCTTCAAAGACAGAAGGACGATTTCGCCAACCTCGAGCGGAAACTCGTGAGGCAGCTGGAGGAGCAGAAAGCCGCGCTCGAGACGGAACGGCGCGAGGCGCTGGAGGAGACGGAGAGGCTAAGACTTAAACAATCTACAGAACTGGAGGTCCCCTTGAACGATTTGCGCCGCGAGCTGAGCGACGAGAAGGCGCAGACGCTGGCGCTCGCCGCCGAGCTGGAGGCGTGGCGTTTAAGAGAGGAGAACACCAGGGGCGAGCTCTCGAAGAGCGAAACGAAACGCCGCGCCGCCGAGCAAAACGCGGTGGCGGTGTACGAGAAGCTCGCCGAGACGGAAAACACGGTGGGCGTGTTGAGAGCGGAGGTGGCTGAGCTCCGCGCGTTCAAGGACCTGGCGCCGGAGGAGATGGAGAGGAAAGCTTTGGAAGCGAGGCGGGACGCGGAGACCGAGGCGAGGTCACAGCGGGACGAGGAGTTCAAAACGCGCGAGCGCGAGGCGGACCGGCTGCGCGCGCGCGTCGAGACGCTGGAGGAGGCGCTCCGTTTGAGTCGCCGGAGGGAAAAGAAGGGTGGCGAGATTAATCTTAATCCGGAGGAGGATCGAGGCTATAGACGCCGGTCGACGTCCCCGTCGCCTCCGCGGAGGCAGGGTTCCGCGTCGAAGGGTTCGTCTCGGGGGGGGTCGTCCGGCAGGAGAGGCGAACGAGAAAAAGGCAGGCGAGTCACGATCCGCGAGGACTCGCCGAGCGACGGGTCGGCTTCGGCGTCCTCGAGCGACGCCGAGTCCGAGTCTGAGTCGCCGCCGCGGTCGCGGCGGAGTCGCGGCGGCGGCGACAAAAGCTCGTCTGCGCCGCCCTCCATCGGCAAGGAGAAGCCCGAGGCGGTCGCGGCGGCGAACGCGGCGGCGGCGGCCATCGCCGAGATGACGCACAGGACCCGCGTCCGCGACCTCGCGCGTCGCGGCGACGATCCCAACGCCGTGCCGTCATCCTCGCAGATCGAGCGCATGTGGAGCGCGTTGCCTCCAAGAGCGCCCGCCGCCGCGCACGTCGCCATCTCGCGCGCGGAGATCGAGAAGGCGGCGGCGGCGGCGGTGGAGGCGGCGCTCGCGTCCAGAATGCTCGCCCCGAGCGTGGAAGCCGTCGCCGGTGCCTCCGCGGAGGCGGTGCCGGATGCCGCCGCCGCCGCCGACGAGACCTCGCCCCGCACGAAACTGGCCAACGCGAAGCGCGCCGTGGAAGTTTCCAGCGCCTCCGCCGTGAAGGCGGCGAGGAAAGGGACCTCGGCGGGCAAGAAGAAGCGCGCGAGCGCCAAGCCGCGTCCCCGGGACGTTTTTTCCGGTTTCCGTCCCTCGGCCTTCTCTCAGTCGTCGCCGACGAACGGCACCTTCGGTAAGAAAAAACGCGCGCCTTCCAGTTTGGCCGCCGTGGAGGCGCGCGAGGCGCGTCTGCTGGCGGAGCTGGAGGGGAAGGTGGCGGCGCTGTCGTCGGGGAGGGTGCGGAGCGGTCGGTCGGCCATCCGAAAGGCGCTCAGGTAGCGGCCAGGCGTGCGCGAAAGGAAAGAGTCGAGGAGTAGAGTGGTCCGGGTGGTAGTCTGAGTTATGCGAGGTACGTGTCGTATCGCGGAGGCGCTTTCTTCCACGTCCTTTTCGCGCAAACGGGTGGGTGACCTCGCGGGAAGAATGTTTCGATTCGATGACAAAAGCGCGTTCCTACGTCGCTTCGTCCGCGACGCGCGCCCGCATGTCATCACATCTTGAGCGCCTTCTGCTTCTTGGTCTCCTTGCGCATCTTCGCGTGTTTCGCGATGGTTTTCGGGTTGGTGACCTCCGCCATGATGATCCCCGTGCGCTTGCGGTTCTCCTCCTTCTGTTGCTTTTTCGCCGCCCGGCGCTGGTGCTCGGCTTTCCGGCCCGCGCGCGCCTCGTCCGCCTTCTCCTTCATCGCCTCCTGGAACGCCTTCTTCGCCGCCTTTTCCTTCATCCGGTCGTCCCACGACTTCGTGCCGCCGGTCTGCGGCTTCATGAAGCTCGCCGCGCGCTGCTTCGCCGGCTGCTTCCACGCCCTGCCGCTCGCCTTGCCCACCACCTGCTTGTACGTCGGGCGGCTCGCTTTCCGCAGGCGTTCCACCTCGTGCTCGTCCACCATCTCGTCGTCCTCCAGGCCGTGCTCCTCCACCTCGCGCGCGCGCTTGCGGCTCGGCCGCCCCGCGGCGAACCCGCGCATCTCCGGGCCGGTGATGAACGTCTCCTGCGCGGGAACCCACGGCTCGTCGGTGATGACCACCGGCATCGTGACCGTCGGCGCGAGGAAAACGACGCGCGGAGCGGTGAATGCCGCCGCCCCGGAGAAAGGCGGCGGTCTTTCAGCCTTTCAGCGCTCCGCGTCGGAGGGCCGATTTTTTTTTTTTTCGCGTCCCGCGAAAGCGACCTTGGGCGTTTTGGCTCGCGAACAGACCGGACGGAGGCCGCGTCGGCACAGACTTGAAAATTGGTCTGCGCGATTTTCGTACGGGCAAACAGTCTGCGCCGATTTTTTCGAACGACAAGGTGCAGACAGGATCTCGCCGGGCGCTCAACGCGCGCTCAGCGCCCACCGTTTCAGGGGCGGCTGACGAGGAAAAGTATCCCGCGCGTCCGCGCATTGCGACTGGCGCGGCGTCGAGAGACCCGCGAGTCGGCTCTCGAGCGGGGAGCGACATGTTCGCGCGAGCCGCGGCGCGCGCCGCGCGACGCGGTTGGTCCGCGGCGAGCGTCCCCGGCGCGCCTTCGCGCGTGGAGGCGCCGTCCGCGTCCGACGCGACGTTTTCTGGCGTTCGCGCCGCGCGATGGACGTTCGCGGCGACGATGGCCACGGTGCCGCTGGCGGTGGAGGCGGGGAGCCACGCGGCGTCGTACGGCAGCGCGATGCTGAGCCCCGACGACCTTCGGCGCATCGCGCACGACCTCGGGGCGAAGAAACGCACGCGCATCGAGGGACCCAACGTCCCGCGCGCGCGCGCGGTGCTCGTGCCTCTGTGCCACGACGAGGCGACGGGCGCGCCGCACGTGCTGTTCACCGTGGCGCCCGACGACTTCGGCGCGCCTCACGTGGGGTTCCCGGGCGCGCCCATCGCGAGGACCGTGCGTCCGCGAGACGCGCACAGCGTGTCCAGCGCGATTCGTGCCGCGTTCGACGCGCTCGGCATCGCGGGCGCGTCCCAACCAGAGCTGAACACATCGGAACAGACGTCGGACGGCGGGGCGTCGAGCGAAACTC
>ENA-OUOG01000515-OUOG01000515.1-marine-metagenome-genome-assembly--contig:-NODE-515-length-50994-cov-6.296797_pt1 | contig 50994 bp, 26 predicted proteins | sample MGYA00248635_ERZ508505 | MGnify/ENA primary metagenome ERZ508505 (study PRJEB26176, sample SAMN06267871) | marine metagenome | isolation source: Saanich Inlet, British Columbia, Canada | place: Pacific...
AGCCTGAGCGTGCTGTCGGGAACGAGCTCCCCGCGAGGGTCGCCGCCGTCCGCGCCGGAGGAAGTCGCCGTGGTGGTTGCCTCGGAGGCGCCGCCGTCGCCGTCCAGGCCAAACTTGTGAACTTTTCTCACTTGAGAAGACCCGAAGAACGGAAGAAGTCGTTGTAATTAAATGACATTGTAGACGAACGAACTCCCGACTCGTGTACGCGGCGCGGGTGACTTACGTATGCGCGACGGACACGCGGTGCACGTCCCGGGTAAGACCGTGGCTCTCGGAGGCGTCACCGGCTTCGAGCGTCCCACGCCTCTGGCCGTGAAGCCGTCGGCGTACCTCCTCGGTTCGTTCCTCTATCTCGCCGGCTCGTGCTGCTTCTTCGCGGGCGGATTCAGCGCCGAGCACGGCGTGAACCTGTACCACGGCGGCAACGCCCTGTTCGTGGTGGGAAGCGTGCTGTTCGTGTACGACGGGTACTGCGCGTCGCGCAAGGAGGCCCAGCTCTGAGCGCTCGAGGCCGGGCGCCGCCGCGTCCGGGTCGCCGTCCGGCGAACCGTTCAAACAGCCCCCTCGTAGAAAACACACGAGCGCGTACCAGTAGCGTAGTCTAGCGGAATTGAGCATTCGCGAGCCATGACGCGCGCGTCGGAGGAGGCTCTGTACTTGACGGACCCGCTCGGGAGCGTGCCTCCCGCGCAGATCCGCGCGGAGATCCTCGCCGCGGGTGCGCCGCCGCAGATGACCAAGGATGGCCCGAAGCCCCCCACCAAGAAGATGATCGCCGCCGCCGCCGCGCGCAAAGAATCGTTTCTGCGCGCCGCGCTCGACGCGCGCCGAACGAGGGACGCGCCCATCGATTGGCTGGTGGCTCCCGTGTGCCTGGGCGTGCTCCGCCGCGAGACCAGCTCGCCGGAGCACATGCGGCTCGCGGTGGAGATCCTGCGCGAAGCCACGGCCATCGCGCCCGAAGACGAACCCGTCCTCGCGGAGACGGTGCGACTCGGACTCGCGCCGCGCGCCGTCGCCGCGGCGGCGTTTGGCGCGGCGGCGGCGGCGCCCGGCTCGGCGCTCAGCGGCGGCTCTTCCTCGCGGACCACCGCGCACTTAAACGTTCTGGCGGCGTGTCCCCCGCGCATCGGCGCGATCGTACTGTGGCGCGAGCGCGAGCGCATCGCGAAGCTCGTCGCCGGGGAAGGCGCCAACGATAACGCGGCGGACGCGGCGTCGCGCGCCGCCGCCGTGGTCGCCGTCGGCGCGCTTCTCTCGCGCGCCGACGCCGTCGAGGCGGTGGCGCGGTACGCGCCGGCGCACGCGGACGCGACGGGCGCGCGGGGGGACGGTGCGCGGTTCCTGATCGACCTCTGGAGACGCGTGGCGCTCCTCGCGGAGGACGGCGCGGCGCCAGACGCCGCCGTCGCGGCGGCGGCGAACGCGCTGGCGCTGCTGCTGGGCCCGGCGCTGGCGGACGCGCACCCGGCGGCGGCGCGCGTTCTCGCCGCGCACGCGCGCGACCCGGCGCTCCACGGCGAGTACACGGGGTCTCCCTTTTCGCTCGGGGGCGAGCGCGACGCGAGCCTGGCGGACCTGGTGTACGGCTCGAGCGCTACGATTAGTATGAATTGCCGCTGGGTGGATGACGGGTGGGCGCGCGCGGCGGCGCGCGGCGACGGCGTCGTCGCGCGCGGACCGGCGACGTCCGCCGGCGGCGACGATCCGTCGGGCGCGGCGTCTTCCGTCTTGGCGGCGATCCGGCTGGACCTGACGATGCGCGTGGTCGCGAGGGCGCGCAACCTCGCGGCGCGAGGCGCCAGGCTTCCTCCCGGAGAGCGCCCGATCGCCGCGGGGGCGCTGGTCGCGGCGCTCTGCGCGGCGCTCGAACACGGCGCGCGCGCGGGGGACGGCGCGCATAAGCTTTCCGCGGCGAAGAAAGGTTCCTCCGCGGAAGGGACGTCTCCGAAGCGCGGCGTGTTGGTGCCCTCCGCGCTCAGCCGGCTGCGCGACGCCGCGCGCGCGCGCGCGTTCGACGACCCCGGGGGTGTGGTGGCGCTGGTGGCGGACTCGGAGGCGGCGAGGAAGGACCTGACGCGTCTGGCGTCGGCGGGTGCCGAGTACGCGGGCGAGGCGCTGCTGAGGACGATGGCGTCGGTGGCGGCGGGCGCCGGGCCGCGCGCCGATGCGCGCGCGTGCCTGGCGGCTGGTGCCGGGCTCCTGGCGCTTTCCGGGTCGCTCGCCGCGGACGCGCAGCCGCTGGACTGGGTGCCCATGGGCACGGGCGCGCTGCTCGCGGCCGTGGCGTGCGACGTCGTCCCCGAAATCAACGGCGACGAAGCCGCTGCGGCGGCGAAGGCGGCGGCGCTCGACGCCGCCGTCGCGCGCGCCGAGGGCGCCAAGGGCAAACGACGAGACGAAAAAGAACAGACGCGCTCCGGCGCTTCCTCGTCGACCGGTCCCGGCGGTCGGTCTGGCGCGCACGCGGCGCCCGAGTACGGCGTGGTGAACCCGTTCGACGGCGCTTTGACCGAGCTCGACGACGAGGAAGACGACGGCGGGAAACGCGGCGTTCGCGATTCGCGATCCGGCGCTTCGTCGCCGGAGACGAAGAAACCGACGATTCGCGAGGCGGCTCGCGTCCCGCGTCGCGCGGGCGACGCGGTGGCGCCTCTCTCTCGCGCCGCGTTCATGCTCGCGGTGGCGGACTCGTTGCCCTTTATGCCCATCTCGCAGCCCCTGCGCGCGATCCGCGCGCTCGTGCTCGAGTCCAAGCGCGGTCTGCCCTCGCGGCGGGACGTGCGCGTCGCCGTGGTGGCGCGCGCGCTCGCCACGCACGCGTCGCTTCGCACGCACCCGGAGGCGATTGTGGTGATGACGCCGCTGGGCGAGATCATCGGTTCTTTGCTCGAGGATGACCGCGCCGCGCGCGTCATCGCCGAGCGCAAACGCGCTGCCGCGGAAAAAGCCGCGCGCGCCGCGGGCATCGAGCTGGACATGGACGACCTGAGCGCGTCCACCATCGTCGAGCCGGCGACGCTCAAGTCAGCCAAGAAACGCGCCGAGGCGGCGGAGGCGCGACGCGTCGCCGCCGCGCTGCGCGCCGACGCGGCGGCGGCGGACGCCGCGGCGGCGGCGCCTCAGTTCCGCGAGGAGCTGTGCGTGTGCGCCGTGGAGGCTGTGCTCCGCGCGCGGCCGGAAAGCGCGACAGCGGCCTCGTTCAAGCACGAGAGCGAGCGGGTGGCGGAGAAGCGCGCGGGCTGGTGCCAGGTGGCGCTCGAGGCGGCGGCCACGCTCCGCCGCGCCGCGCTGTGGCCGCCGGCGGCCACCGGCGGCCGCCGCGCGGCGAGCGACGCGGCGACGCGCCTCATCGCGCATTTGTGCGCTGCGACGCGCGCGTTGGTGGCTGAGGGCGTGCGCGTGGAGGCGCCCGGCGTGCACCTCGCCGCGCAGAGGGTCCTCGCGGCGCTCCTGCAGGAGACCGCGCTCGCGCAGAAGGAGGGCGCCGCGGACGACGCCGCCGCGGCGTGCGTCGCGTGGCTGGCGTGCGCGCACCTCGACTTTCCGGAGGCGAAACGAGAAAACGAGAACGCCTTTTCCGGCGTCGGCGGACGGAGCGGACTCATGCTCGCGGACGCGCCGGGGGAGGATGAGGCGCTGGCGCAGGAGTTGTCCCGCGCGCGCGAGCGCGCGGACCAGTCCGCGAAGCAGGGCGGGCCGCACGGGCCCGTGGTGGTCGCGATGGTGGAGAGCCTGGTTCTTGGGGGCGCCGCGCGCTTCGCGCGGCGCGTCCGCGCGGCGGCGGCGCAGCGCGAAGCCGGGTCGATGTTCGGTTTCGTCGCTTCGAAACCGGACGACGCGGCGAATTTCTCGGAGGCGAGGCACGCGTCTCCCGAGTCGGTGGCGGCGGCGGGGGTCGCGTGCGTCGAGCTCCTCGGGGAGAGGTGTCCCGCGCTCGCGGAAAGACTCGCGGGCGTGCTCGATGCCGCCTTGAGCTCGGGGAGTCTCGAGGATGCCGGCCCGGCGACGACGGCGCGCGCGCGCAAACTCGCCGCGCGCATGCGCGCCGTCGCCGCGCGCGCGCGCGGCGGAACCGAAACCGAAAACGCGTCGACCGCCGCGACGCCCGTCCCGTCGCTCGCGGCGGACCCTCAGACGCGCGCGGCGCTCGCGCCGCCGCCCATCCTGCTCGCGCACCTCGGAACCCGGGACGGCGCCGTCTCCGGGCGGCGCTGGGTCGCCGGAGACACGCGGGGCTCGCGTCGCGAGGCCGCCACGGCGGCGGCGGCGGCGGCGGCGGACTTCGCCTTGCTGGCGGCGGCGCGCGACGCCGTGGAGGCGGCGACGCGGCTGGTCGCCGCCGCGGCGCGGCGCGACGCGAAGGACGGAGACGACGCGTCTCAGACTCCGTACACCGAGTCGGCATCGTCGGCTTTTTCCTCATCGCCTTCTTCGCTCGCCGCGCCGACGCCGCTGACCGGGCCGAGCGACCCGTGCTGGATCGAGGCGTCGCACGTCCTGCGCCGCGACGCGCGCGTCGCGCGCGTGACGCTTCGGTGCCGCCCGCCGCCGCCGTCCAACGAGTCCGGCGCCGCGGGCTCGGCGGGGCTCGCCGGCACGCTGCAGGTGGGAACGCACGGCCCCCTGGCGTTCGCGGACGGCGCCGCCGGGGTCACCATCGAGCTCTCCGGCGCGGCGGCGCGTGAGAAGGCGGCCGCGGCGGCGCGAGACGTCGTCGGCGTCGCCGGCGTCGGCGGCGACGGCGGGGGGGCTTTCGCGTCGATGGCTGGAAACGCGGGGCACGTCGGCCACGTCGTGTCTCGTCGCGGCGTCGGCGCCGACGAGGAGACGCTGGTGACGGTGGAGGTGCGCGTCCGCGCGTTCGAGCGCGTCGCGCTGCGCCCGATCGTCACCTTCGCGTTTCCCAGCGCCGGCATAAGTGGCGCCGGCGGCGTTCCCGGGGTGGTCCCCGCGGACGGCGCGCCGGCGGCGACGCTTCGGTGCGCGCCGTACCGAATCCCGCTAAGCGATTTGCTCGCGCCGGATGACTCTCTCTCCGGCGACCCGGAGAGATGGGAACGGCTCTGGGCGCTCCTTCCCGCGTCCTTCGAGCTCGCCGCGCGTCTCGACCGGCACGCCGCCGCCGCGAAGGGGCACTACTTGCCTGATCCAACGATCCGCGCGCTGGACGCGCCGGACGGCCGCCGGAACGCGTTGGCGGTCGCGGCGGCGGCGCTGGGCGGAGGCGGAGTCCCCGACGAGAATTCGTCGGCGCGTGGCTCGCGCGGCTCGCGGGACCCGAAAAAGAAGACCACGCGTTTTTTTCACTCGAGCGAAGACGCGCTTTCGCGTGGCCCTTTCGCGCGGTGCGGGGCGTTCGCGCTGGGCTCCGCGAGCGCTTCGTGCGAGCGGTTCGCGGCGACGACGTGGGACGGCGAGCACATCCTGGTGGCGGTGTTCGCGTCCGGCGAGGGCGTGAGGCTGGAGCACCGCGCGCGATCGGCGGCGACGCTGGCGCCAATCGCCGCCGACGTCGAAAAATGGCTCGCCGAAATCTCTCGCGGCGTTTTGGTCGTCGCCGACGCCGCCGCGGACGCCGCCGGCGACGCAACGCTGTTCCGGCCTCCGGTCGAGCTCGCGCCGGAGACGCTCGCGCGCGGGCCCGAGCAGGGACAAGGCGTCAAGCTGCACGACGCGGCCGCGGGGGAGTGGAAGGCGATGGCGGTGGCGTGAACGGCGGCTTTTTGTCTCCTTTCTCCAAAACACCCGCTTGTCGGGTGTTTTGTTCCTTTACACCTTTAGACATGTTAGACTACTATGGTAATGATGAAACAAAAAGAATTTCTAATCGGTTCAGTCGTCGATGACGATGACCTCCTGTGATTCAATGGCGGGGGCAGTAGGCTCGAGACGTCGGATGCGAGCCTCGCGCACCTCACGAATCTCAGCCTGATTGAGGCTTCGCTTGCGAGACGGGGCACGTGTCGAAGTGCCGCTCGCTCCCCCGAGGTGCTGACCAGCGCCCTGGAATTCGCCTCCTCCGCGCAACTCGTGATCGGTGAACCTCAGACGCGTCGACTCGCCGCTCTCAATCTTCTGGGCAAACTGCCGAGCCTGCTCTTTCCCGTCGGGGAAAAATGACTGCATATCCTCTTTTGCAACTCCCTTTTTGAATACGTTTTGCGCGTCGATACGTTCGACGAGTGCCGCCACCGCCGGAAAATCCTCGTTCGTCTGCGCCTTTCGCAGTCGAATCTGCAACACCGCGTCGCTGTACCATTTGACTGTGCGCATAGTCAAAGATCGCCTAAACCCAGGGTTCCAGTTCTGCGAAGGAGGAGACTTGTCCTCTATCGGGCTTATCGCGTGCTTCCAATCGGTTCGGCTGGGTCCCGACATGATGTAGATGGAACGCCGAGGTAGTTCTATCTCGACGCGTTTGCCTTCGACGCGCGATGCACCTAATCCTTTACCAAATTCGCCTTTCGCAGCGAAAGCGGGGCCGGTCATCGTCTGGCCATTGGCTGGAAAGAAGCGGAGACAGGAAGCCGCGCCAAGGCTGACTCCTATGATGGTTTCTCCCCATGTGTACTTTGAGTCAAAATGCGCAGCGAATTTTGGCCCGTTGTTTTCGTTACTCTCACCCTTTGGTCGATAGGTCATGGCCAGGAGCATATCTGGGTACACGAGACCCGGATAGAGCCCCGAATCTATGATGAGGTTTGAGAGCTTGTAGACCTCCGCAGGGAAAGTGGCGCCCCAGGTTCTTGCGTGGCGGTGCCAATTTGCTCGCTGACGGCCCGCCTTCACTTCCGTGTTTTTAGATTCCTTGAAAAACCGACTTGACGTGAACAAGAGTCTCTCGATCTCTTCCGAGAAAGCGTCGAGCAGGATGTGGGCACCCGGGACGCCGCCAACATCTTTAAGGATCCTCGGGGCCGCGATATCGGTCGAGTCCATCGCGCGACTGCGGCTGCGGTGCGGGAGAAAGTGGCGGCCATATCTAGGAAAGTCGTCGTCGTTGTGAAATTCCTCGGAAGGTGAAAGGACACTTCCTCGGAAAATGAGACGACAGTGGCAAACAGGCGTGGCAGTATCGCACGTAGGAAGTTTGAATCGACATCACTCTCTTTCTAGTACTTCCCCACCACCGGCGACACCCCCGCGAGCGGCGCGCGCGATGTGATACTCCCCATGCGCACCACCACCTCCCCCGCGAGCTCGTCGACGTCCACCACCTCCGCCTCGGCGTCTCCCATGCGCCGCACCGTCACCGTCGACCCGACGCGCGGCACCCACGCGTTTTCGTCGACGCTGTCGAAGCTGTCGAAGCTCACCCCGTCGTCGTCGCGCGACCGCGTGTCCTCCGGGTCCCTCCGACGACGACGCCGCCGGCCGGGAACGGCCTCCCCGGAGGCCGCGTCTAGGATCCAGCCGTCGGGCATGAGCGCGTCGGCGGCGGCGTCCAGCTCGTCGCGCGTCGCCACTGCCGCCAGGACGTTCTGCGCCTCGGCGACGCCGTCGGCGCCGCGCGCAGACGCGGCGTCCACCGCCAGGCTCGCGCGCAGGGAAAGCCGCGCGGCGCCGCGGATCGTGACGTCCGCGTGCAGGTCTTTCGCGCGTTCCAGCGCCTCCAGCGCCCTGGCGGCGCGCACCTCCTGCACGTCGCGCTCGCGCTCGAGCGCGGAGGCGAGCTCGGCGAGGTCTTCGCCGGCGTCGGCGTCGGCGGCGACGCCGCTGGCGGCGCGGCCGCGGCGCCACCTCCGCTCGGCTGCGTCGGCGAGAGCCTCCTCCAGTCCGAGGCCTCGCGCGACGGCGAGCGCGTTAGACTCGCCGGACGTGCCCCACAGCAGGCGGTAGGTCGGGCGGAGCGTGGCGGTGTCGAACTCGACCGCTGCGTTCGCCGCGCCGGGGAAGGGAGCGACGGCGTTCTCGGCGGAGCCTTCGGCGAGCGCCTTCACCTCCTCGTAGTGGCTCGTGGCCACCGTGAGCGTCGACCGGTCCGCCGAGGCGCGGAGCACGGCGGCGGCGAGCGCGGCGCCCTCCGAGGGGTCCGTCCCGCCGCCGGGCTCGTCCAGCAGGACCACCACGGCGTCGCGCGTGTCCCGCGCGGCGGCGAGGATGCGGCGCAGGCGCGTGAGGTGCGCGCTGAACGTGGAGAGTCCGCCGTCGAGGTCGAGGCTCTGCGCGTCGCCCAGGTCCGCCAGCACGCGCGAGGTCCACGGCACGGCCGCGGTCTCGCGCGCGTCCGTCGGGAGGTGCAGGCCGGCGCGCGCCATGAGCAGCGCCAGTCCGAGCGCCTTGAGCGACGCCGTCTTGCCGCCGGTGTTGGGACCGGTGATGGCGACCAGCCGCGTGTTTTGTGGGGGACAAAAATCCACCGGGACGACATCCGTCGCCTCGAAGCGCGTCGAAACTCGCGGCGTCTCTTCTTCCAGAGCCTCGTCATCGAGACGCGGGTCCCGCTCCTTCGTCCTCGCGTCGTCCTCCATGCTCTCCCATCCGTCCACCTCCTCGTCCTCGCCCACCTTGCCGCCGCGCGGCAGCGAAGGCAGGCGCGGCTGCAGCAGGAGCGGGTGCTGCATCCCGGGAAGGCGCACCGCATCCGCCGATTTCGTCCCGATTTCGTCATCCACCAGGAACAGCCGCGGCGGCTTCGCCGAGAGCCATTCCGCGTGTTCCGCGCGCGCGGCGGCGAGGTCCAGCTCGGCGAGCGCTTCCGTGGCGTTCAGCAGCGCCTCACCGCGGTCCGAGCCCAGGACTTCCTTCGTGAGCGCGCGCAGCACGCGCTCCGTCTCCTCCTCCTCCTCGGCGGCGAGCTCCATGAGCCGGTTGTTCAGGGGCGTCGCCTCGGCCGGCTCCTTGAACACGGTGGCCCCCGTGCCGGAGGCCCCGAGGACCACGCCGTCCATCTCGCTTTGCGCGCCCGCCTTCATGGGGATGCACTCGCGACCCAGCCTGCTCACCACCTGCGCGCGCTCGGCGAAGTTCTTGCGCGCCAGGAAGTTGGCTTTTTCCAGAAGCATCGCGCGCAACGCGGTTTCGGTTTCACGCCGCTCCTCGCGGATCTCCCTCAGCTTCTCGCTGGCGTCGTCCCGGACGGTCCCGCCGGGGACGGCGATACACCGCCGGATCTCGGGCTCGAGCGTCTCCGGAATCGAGCCCAGGGGCGCGGCCAGCTCACGCAGCGACGCCAGCGCGCGAGTCTCCGCCTCAGTCTCGGTCGCCGCCGCGCGCACCTCGGCGCCAACAGCCTTGGCGGCGGCGCTGGTCGTGGCGATGTCCGCGAGCGACCCGCCGGACAAGACGCGCCCCCTCGCGGCGCCCATCACCCAGGGCCTAATGTCCCTGGTGCCCTCGAACGCCTCCCTCGGGAAGCGGCCCTTCGCGCGAAGCGCGGCGGCGGCGGAGGTCTCGGCCAGCAGACGCCGCGATGCGTCGAAGTCGGCGCCGAGAGGGAGAACGGGATCGCACGCTCGGTACCCGAGCGTCGTGGCCGTGAACGCGCGGACCTGCGCGCTGAGTTCCGGCCACTGCAACAGCACGCGCGCCTCGGCGTCGAGCTCCTCGGGCGTGGGCTCGCGGCGCGCGTCCTCCTCCTCGTCGTCCTCCTCGTCGTCCTGCACGTCCAGCGCCATCGTCGCGTTCGAGGCCCTCGCCGCCGAGAGGCGCCACGTGGTCGCTGCGGACCGACGAGACGCGACGCGCTCGCGAGAAGGACGCTTCAGCTTCGACGCGCGTCCCGCGAGCGCGAGCGCGGGCGCGGACGCCATCGCGGTGGACGCCATCGTGCCGCCTCGCCGCGCGAACTGTGGCGTCGACGTCATCGCTCGAAACGTGGATAAACAAAGTCTGCTCCGAAACGCGCTTTCTCGGAAAAAGTGCGCATCGAAGGCGAGCGGCTTTCACTGTTGAGGGCGCGCGCCGCAGGCGGGATGCGGCGCCGCGCGAAGGGAGGCGCGAAGCGGCGAGGCAAACCCTCGCACGCGAAGGACGCGCTCGGGCCTACGCCGAAGGGCCCTCACAACTTCGTCCCCGAGGCTGGCCCCGGGTGCGTCATCGCGCACGGGGTGGATGCGCCTTGGTGCTTGGGGCACGAGCGCATCGACCCGCGCGATTACGACGCCGACGCGGTGTTCCCCGACCTGGCGGTGGACCCCGAGTCGGGGATTCTGTCCGTGGTGAACGCCTCCGGCAAGGCGCGCGTGGCGTACGTCACGGTGTACGACCACCCCGTGCTCCGGGCGGACGGCACGCCGCACGCGCGGGGACGCACCGTGAACGCCGACGGCGTCGAACGCGAGTGCGTGACGTTCATCGTGAACCTCCCGCCTAAGATGATCCTCCACGCCGCGCGCCTCGCCGTGGTCACCGCCGAAATAGACAGCGACGTGCAGGACCTTTCCACGCACCCCGCGCCCGAGGACGAGCACCCGCTTCTCTTGGGTTTCCCGCTGGGTTCGAGACCCGCGGGAACCGACTTACCAGACCAACGCGCGTATCTCTGCACGCAGGGCGAGAACGGTCATCTGACGCACTTCTTCTCCGGGAACAAACACGCTTTGGATTTCCGGTGCCCGGTGGGAAGTGAAGTGCTCGCCGTCGCCGACGCGACGGTCGTAGACGTGCGGGACGAGGAGACGGTCACGGGCATCGCCACCGCGAACTTGTTCCGGTGGAACAGCGTGATGCTCAAGGTGGACACGAAAGAAAAAGAAAACGACGAAGGAGGCGACTTGTACGTGGAGTACGTGCACGTCGCCGCAAAGAGCGCGATCGTCGCCGTCGGCGACGTCGTGCGAAGAGGGCAAAAGATTTGCGAGAGCGGCTCGGTCGGGTTCTCGCCCGAGCCGCACCTGCACTTCACCGCGTTCCGGTCGCGGGACCCCGCGGCGCCGACCGTGCGCGTGCGGTTCGCCGCGGAAGAAAAACAAAAACCAGACGGGGGAAGGGACAGTTCGGGAAGAAGGCGCTCCACGAGCGACGGCGAGTCGAACGCGACGGAGCTCGAAAGACGTCGTACGACGTTCTTGCCCGTCGCCGGGCGGTGGTACGACGCGTTCGGCGAAGCGCCCGCGCCGGAGGTTTGACATTCTCCCGAGACATAGGACGTCGTCTGTTTTCGTATACTACATACGTAGCTGTGTGTAGTGAAAGTAATCTATACGTTCGTCTCACGTATCACGCGTGGATATGACGTTTTCAACGAGAGACGAGACGCGTTCGCGTTCGTTCCCGAGACGTCCGTCATGGCACGTCGCGCGCGCAGCGCCGCGGTTGTCTTCAGTCCGCCTGCAGCTTGCGGAGGAGGTTGGAGCCGGTGAGCGCGGCGCCGAAGCCGACGACAGAGACGCCGCCGACGACGGCCTGCGCGGCGATGAGCGCGGCGGAGTCGTCGGGGATGGCGTACACCGCCGCGGAGCCCGCGGCCGCGAGCGCGAAGCCGAGCGCGAGGATGGTGCCGGGCGCGCCGCGATCGTAGATGAGCGCCTCGCCCTTGCTCAACAGGCCAGCCTTTTCGATTTGCGACAGCGACACGGAGTCGGCGATGCCGAGCAGGCCGAGCTCCTCCGCGGCGGTCACGGCCTTGCCGATCAGGCGGAGCTCAGCAGCCTTGCCGATGACCTTGGGCTTGGACTGCTTCGCCGCGGCGAGCACCTGGGGGTATGAAGAGGCACGAGGTGAGCGCGGCGCGACGGTTCGGAGCGCGCGACGACGGATAGAGAGACGAGGATGCCGGAGGCCACGCGGGGGGAGAGACGCACCCGGACGTCGCGCGCGCGGCGGGCGGTCGTCGCCTTGCGGGCGACGACGCGCTGGGAGACGAGCGAGGCGGACATGGTCATGGAGGCCATCTTGACGTGTTCAGGCGGCGTGTCGAGTGGCCGCGGCGCGCCGCGACGACGCGAAAAGAGCATCGCCAGGGTGGCACTCGACGTGGCGGAGAACGCTCGCCGACTCGCCGGTTCGATTTCGGAAGCGAGCGCGACTCGCGTCGAGGTCAGAGGTGAAAATGCTTCCTTTTGTTCCCGACGCGTCTCTCCGTCCCCTTCGTCGCCGCTCGCTTCCGGACCGCGCCTATCCGTCTATCTTGTACACCCGCTTCGCCGTGCCGCTGAACAGCGCCTCCCGCTCTTCCTCGCTGAACCCCGCGTGTTTGGTGAAGCGCTTGTGCGCGTTCCACAGCACGCCGTACGACACGCCCACCTTGTCCACCGGGAAGTTGCTCTCCAGCATGCACCGATTTGCGCCGAAGGTTTTCACCGTCCACGCGTACGCCGGCCCGAACGTCGCGGCCACTTCCTCTGAGTTTGGAGGCGCGTCTCTCTGTTCGAAGCCCGCGCCGACTGAGGGCAGGGCGAACCCGCCCACCTTGACGAACACGTTGGGACACTTCGACGCGATCTCCGCCATCGACGTTTTCCACGCCGCCTCCAAAGACGCGTCGACAAATGGCGCACCGTGTTTGTCATCGCCGTTCGCTTCCCCGCGGAACAGGCGCGCCGGCGTTCCCGCGTGGTCCAGCACGATCGTCGCGTTCGGGAACGCCAGCGCGAGGTCACGCACGTCCCCGAGCTGGTGCGCGTATACCCACGCGTCGAACGTCAGGCCGAGCCTCGCGAGCACGGCGAAGCCTTCGCGGAACTTGGCATCCGCGTACAGACCCGGCGCCTTTGCGAAGTTTGCGACGTCTGGCTTTTCGTCGTGCGCGGCGGAGCAACGCACGCCGCGGAAGTTGGGGCACCGCCGGACGCACTCCTCGAGGAGCGGCTCGATGCCCGCGCCGTACGCCTGCAAGTCGGCGGTCCCCACGATCGCGGCGCACGCGCGCACGTTCGCGCCGTACTGCCCGGAGGCGAACTGCGCGGCGACGCCCTGCGCGAAAAAAATTTCGCCCAGAGGAGCGAGCTTGGCGGTCGTCTCGGGGTCCGGGCCGTCCTTGCCGTGGAACGCGTGCGCCTCGACGTACACCGTGCGCGTCACGTTGTGGCCCGCGCCCACGATATCGTCCACCAGCTCGTCAGCCAGGTAGTACTGCTGTTTGAAGATGCCGAGCAAGTTGTAGCCCATGAGCTGTCTGTAGTCCCAGAGATGGTGGTGACAATCGACAATCTCGAGGTCGGGCTCAAGCGCCTCCTCCCGCGTCTGCGCGTGCCACGCCTCGAGCTTCGCCTGGCCGGCGAGCCAGGTCTCACGCTGCTTCAACAGCTGTTCCATCGCGTCGCGGGCGTCAGGCGAGGTCGGTGCGGCGGAGTGTGCGCGGAGTGCCTCGAGATCGCATAACGAGAGTCGTAACTGGCATAACGAGAGGCACTGGAAAAACGCACGTCGATGTTCGACGTCGGAGTCCGGGCGACGCGCGCCTTCTTCTGCTGGCGACTTTTTCTCAACTGTCGGCGCCAGCGCCTGTCTCGACCGGACGGCGGAGGGTCGTCGCGTCAGACGTCGACGACACGCGCTCCGCCGGCGCGTTCGCTCGTCGCGATGGGAGGTCCGACGACAGTGTTCGTGCGGAACCTGCCGTACACGTGCACGGATGCCGGGCTGGAGGCTGCGTTCGGCGAGATCGGCCCGGTGAAGGAGAGCTTCATCGTGGCCGAGAAAGGCCCGGGCGGGCGGAGCAAGGGGTTCGGGTTCGTGCAGTTCGCGCTGGCCGAGGACGCGGCCGCGGCTGTGGCCAAGAGCAAGCAGTTCAAGGTGGACGGCAGGCCGGTCACCATCGACGTCGCGAAGCAGAAACCGTCCGCCAGGGGAGGCGACCGCGGCGGCGAGAAAAGCGGCGGCGGCGGCGGCGGGGATGCCGACGCGCGTCGCGCCGGCGACGACGGCGCGGAGAGCGACAGCGACGCGCCTAAGACGAAAGCCTCGGACGCCGCGCGACCGAAAGGACCGCCCGTCTCGTCCTCGGGGCGTCCCTCGGGCGGGGCGGCGCTCGGCGCGCCGCGCGCGCGCCGCAAGCGCGGCGGGGAGGAGGATGCCGATGCGATTCACCCCGCGCTTAAACAAACGCGCGCCGCGCGCTCGGTGGCCATCGCGGGCCTCCGTTTAGCGGGCGAGCCCGAGGGGATCGACCCCGAGGCTGCTCTGGAGGCTGCGCGCGCGTGCGGGCAGGTGGAGGAAGTTCTGTCGCCGGCGCCGAAGCTGGTGGTGGACGCGGCGAAGCTCAGACACGACGGCGCGACGCGCGGCGTGGTCGTCGTCGTGTACGCCTCGGAAGCCGTCGCGCGCAAAGCCGTGACGGCGCTGCACAGGTCCATGCCCGGCGTGGGCAAGCGCAAGGCGCAGAAAGTGCGGGGCAAGCTCAAGGAGGGCGCGGGATCCCTTGATACCCACCGGGCGGGATCGAACTCAGGAGGCGTGGGTTTGGGAGGCGTGGACGCTTTGGCGTCCGTGCTGTGGGCGCGGCAGCTCGGCGGGTGCGAGGGCGCCAAGCCGAAGAGCTGGCGCGTTATTATCCGCAACCTCGCGTTCAAGGCGACGGATGAGGATATCCGGTCGGCGTTAACAAAGGCGGGGTTCGTGTGGGACCTGACCGTGCCGCGCGATTTCCACCGCAAGCCCAAGGGGTTCGCGTTCGCGGCGTACACCGCCAAGGCGGACGCCGAGCGGGCCGTGAACGAGGTGAACGGCGCCGTCATCGCGGGGAGGCCGGTGGCGGTGGACTGGGCGCTCTCCAAGCACTCCTACGCCGAGGCGAAGGCCAAGGCGGAGGCGGAGGCGGCCGAGGAGAGCGACGAGGACGAGGACGCGGAGGAGGAGGAGAGCGGGGAGGAGGAGAGCGGGGAGGAGGCGTCGAGTGGATCGGACGGGGAGGAGGCGTCGAGTGGGTCGGACGACGACGACGACGACGACGATTCTTCCGACGACGCCGCCGCCGCGAGCGACGACGACGACGACGACGACGACGACGACGAGAGGGTCGGAAACGACGTCGAGAACGCCGACCGCGCGGACGGAGACACGAACGCGAATGCGAAAGCGGTCGAGGATGACGATTCCATGCTTCGTCGCGTGATGCTCCGCGTGATGGAACACCCGGACGCCGTCGAGAATCCCGCGGAGTCGCGCGACGCGGACGCGCGTCGCGGCGCGACGCGTCGCGAGGCTCGCGAGGCGCATCGCGAGGCGAGACTGGAGGAGAAACGCAAACTGAAGGAGGCTCGAGACGCGGCGAAGCTGGAGCGCGCGAGGCGCGTCGCGGAAGACGTCGTCAGCGACGAAGAAGATCCTGACGACGAAGAGCCTCCCCCCCTTCCCGGCGCGAAGACGAAGCGGACAACGCCTCCCGAGGCGGGCGCTTCCGTGTTCCTGCGCGACGTGCCCACGGAGGTGACGAAGCAGGAGGTGTACGAGCGCATGCGCGCGTTCGGCGCCGTGCGCTCGTGCCGCCTGGTGATGGACAAAGCCACCGGCCGGCCGAAGGGCACGGCGTTCGTGGACTTCCACGAGCCCCGCTCCGCGGCGGCGGCGGTGGCGGCGGCGGAGAAGGAGGAGGGCGGCGGCGTGAAGATCGCCGGGCGTCGCCTGGCGATCGCGCTGGCGGTGAGCGCGTCCGAGGCGGCGTCGCTGGCGGAGCAGCGGTCGAAGGCGAGCTTGGTGGGCGGTCGCGCGAAGCGCGACGGCCCGCGGGACAACCGCAATCTGTACCTCGCGAGCGAGGGCCAGGTGCACGAGGAGGGCCCCGCGGCGCGCGGCGTGTCTCAGACGGACATACAGAAACGCCGCCGCGCCAGGGAGGAACAGGCGATGAAGCTGAAGAACCCAAACTTTTTCATCAGCAAGACGCGTTTGCAGGTGCGCAACGTGCCTGTGGAGATGGACCAGAAGCAGCTCAAGCGCGTCTTCTTCGACGCCGTCAAGCAGCGCGCCACGCAGGCCAACCCGAGGGTTCTGCACGCGAAGCTGCTCTTCGACCCGACGAGGCCGGATGAAAACGGCAAGCCCCGGAGCCGCGGCATCGGCTTTGTTGAGTTTGCGGAGCACGAGCACGCGCTCGCGGCGCTTCGCGCGCTCAACAACAACCCCGCCACGTTCACGCCGCAGCGGCGGCCGATCGTCGAGTTCGCGGTGGAGGACGCGCGCGCCGTGCGCAAGCTCGAGCGACGAAGAGAGGGCCTGGAAAAGGCGCAGCGCGAGCGCGACGCCGACAAGGAGGCAAACGGCGTCGGCTCGGCGTCTCTGGCGGAGCGTTTGGAGACGAAGAAGAAGACGCGCGGGCAGAAGCGCCGCGAGCGCGAGCGCGAGGGGGACGCGGGCGCGGGCAAGAAGCCCTGGGGGAACAAGAAAACAAAGACGGGAGGGGACGCTCTCGGGGACGCTCTCGGGGACGCTCTCGGGGACGGCGGGGACGGCGGTACGAGTCGTCGTCGCGGTGACGCGAAGACGCCGGCGACGACGTCGTCGAAACCGAACCCGAAACCGGCGCGGGATGTTTCGGTTTCGGCGCGGGACGGCTCGGCGTCCGATCCCGAGCCGACGCGGAGAATGAGCTCGGAGAAGAAGCGGCGCGGAGCCGAGCGCAGGGACGCGACGGACGACCTGGTGGACCGGCACGTCGCGAAGAAACGCGCGGGCGACGCGCGCGACGCGAAACCGGCCAAAAAAAAGGCGCTCGGGCGATGGTTCGATTACTGACGACGAGAACGGACGAAGGCTGCTTCTCGCGCGAGGTGGTGATTGTAGCAGTTTGCGGTGTAGAAGCGATGACGTCGACGGGTCGTGAACCCGGAAAAAGCATCGACTCGATTCTTTCGTGCATTTTTTGTGCTTTTTCGCGGGTTATCGACCAATCATTGCCGCCGCTTCCGCCGATCTGGCGCCCGCGGAAAACTTGCCGACGAGGAGTCGAGGCAAAACCTTGGGTCTGAAACCCCAGGAAAGTCGTTACTTCGCGAAAGCGGTTAAAAAATTCCATTCGGGCGGTTTTTGTTAGGGTTCTTCGCTGTCTTGAGTGCGGTTTTGAGCGTCGCTCGAGTTGTTTGTGACTGGAAACCCGTTCTCGAATCGCGAAAAGCCTCTTTCCCGCGCCCGTCCTCGCCTTTGACTCCCCCGCCCGTCCTCGAGAGCGGCAAAAGCACCTGAGCTTCGGAGGCTTTCTCCACTTCCCGCGCGCGCAGCCGCGCCCGTCCCGCACCCCGAGTTCTCACACGGAGCACGCCCGTGCGTGCGACAGTACGCGCTCTCACCGCCTTTCCTCTCGACCTCCGGTCGTCTCGAAAGCTCTAGGAGCGCCAGCTTCCGCGCACGCACACGCCCGCGCGGCAATCGCGAAAGACCGACAGGCCCAGAGGCACAGTCAGCTTCGGCCCGACCGCGCGGCATCCGACCGCGCGCGCAGACCACCGAGGGCGTCCCGAGCGCCTCGAATTGATCGTATCGACCGAGCGAACGCTCGAACGCGTCGATTTTTCCGGACGACCGCATCGACATGTGTCCCCCCCCGGCGTCCGGCAACGCCAACGCGCACGCCTCGAGGCACCAGGTTGTGGTGATCGGCGGCGGTATCGCCGGGCTCACCGCGGTGAAGGTGTGTCAGGATCACGGCATCGACGCGCACGCGTTCGAACGCACCGAGCACGTCGGCGGGGTATGGAATCACACGTACAAGAATGTGCGTCTGCAGCAGCACAAGGACGATTTCCGCCTGAGCGGCACGGAGTGGCACCCCGGGGTGAAGGACTTCCCCGACGCGAAAGCCGTGGAGGCGTACATCGGCAAATTCGTCCGCGAGCACAACCTGCGCGGGAAAGTCTCCGTCGGGGTCGAGGTCGTCGCCGCGACGCGCGTCGAGAAGACCACCGACTCTCGAGAGTCTCGAGAGACGAACGCGCACCAACCCTATTCGAACGATGCCGAAAAGACTTCAACAACAAAGGAAAAGGAAAAGGAGTGGAAGATTGAGCTCTCCGACGGTCGCGTCGTTCGCGCGGAGCACCTCGTGGTGGCCACCGGCGCGCTGGGTAAACCGAAAATCGCCCCCGACGCGAACTCGATGTTCGACGATTCGTTCGTCGGCGAGACGCTGCACTCTTCGGAGTACTACGACGCCGAGCGCTTCCACGGCAAGGACGTGCTGGTGGTGGGCGGCGGGTCGTCCGCGGTGGAGATCGCGGTGGACCTGGCGCGCGCCGCGGACAGCACCACGATGTCCATCCGCGGCGACCCGGACTGGGTCTTCCCCAGGCACGGCGCGTTCGGCGAGTCGCTGCGCCTCTGCGGCGGCGGCGACGACGCGCCGCTGTGGGTGCGAAACCTCCGTGCGCGCGCGACGTTCCGTTTGAAGCACGGCAAGCTCGCGCGGTACGGCATGCAGCCCAAGGGCGCGCCCCTGAACCGACGCATCGTCGTGTCGGATGAGTTTTACCCGCTCATCGCGCACGGCGCCATTCACGTCAACCGCGGCGGCGTCAAGAGCGTCGCGGGTGACGTCGTGACGTTCCAGGACGGCTCCAAGCGCCGCTTCGACGCCGTCGTGCTCTGTACCGGGTACGACGTCGCCACCAGCGCCAGCGCGCATCCGTACCTCAAGGAGCACCTCGCGAGCGTCGCGCGGAACGCGTCCGAAGTCGACGCGAACCTGCAGTTTTACCTCGGGTGCTTCCTGCCCGACGTCGAGCGCTGCTCGTTCGTCGGCGGGTGCTTCGGGTTCGCCGCCGTGCCGCGCATCGCCGAGCTCCAGGCGAAGGCGGCCGTGAACGTCATCACGGGCGTGCGTCCCCTGCCGGACGCGGAGACGCAGCGGCGGCACATCCGCAAAGCGCTGGCCTTCCACGTGCAGAGGGGGAACACCAACGTGTACACGGCCAACGCCTACTACCGCGAGTTGCTCGAAGCCGCCGGCGAGATGCGCAGCGCGGGCGCCGTGCATCTCGGCGTCAAGGCCAAGGGCCTGGGCGCGGTCGCGGGTGTGCTCGGTCTCTGCGCCAAGGCAGTGCACGCGGCGTGCCACCGGTCGAGAAGGATTAAAAACCGCCTGGAGCGCCAGAACGTGCACGTCGACCTCGGCCCGGCGGCTCAGGCGCTGGGCGCGAGCGCCGCCGCGCTCTTCGCGGCGGGGTCGGTTTTGTCTCGCTTCGGGCGCGCGAAGGGCGCGACGCCGGAGGTTGTGTCGCAGATGCCTCCCGAGACGGGCGAGAAGGCCGTGGCGGCCATCGCGAAGCACAACGCGACACACCACATCCACACCTCGGACTCGGTGCTGTCCATGGGAAGCATCGGCGCCGAGTCGAGCGCGTCGTCGCGCGCGTCGTCGGAGGGGTCGTCGCGCGCGTCGCCGGGCTCGCCCGCGATCAAGATGGCGGAGGACACCACGTCCGAGGGCCAGAAGATCGCCGCGTCGCGGTTCAAGACCCCCAAGGAGGAGGTCAAGGACGCGTACGAGAAGTGGGCGGACGCGTACGAGCACGATTCCCTGGAGAAACTCGGGTTCGCGTCCCCCAAGGTGTGCGTGGACACGTTCCTGAAGTTTTGCCCTCCCGAGGGCAAGGACGTGCTGGACATCGGCGCCGGGACGGGTGTCTTGGCGAACATGATCTGCCAGCGCGGCATCAAGGCGCGGCGCTTCGACGCCATGGACCTGAGCCCGGGCATGCTGAAGCACCTGGTGAAGAAGGGCATCTACGACAAAGTAGAGGCGCACGACATGAGTAAGTACCCGTGGCCTTTCCCGTCCAACAAATACGACGGCTCGATGTGCAACGGCGTGCTCATCTACGTGGACGACCCGAATTGCCTGGACGAGTTTGTGCGCGTGATGAAGCCCGGCGGGATCTGCGTGATCATGTTCCGCCACGACGGGTACCCCGACTACGAGGCGAAGGACATGCAGCTGCGCCGCGAGGGCAAGTGGGAGCTCGTGCACAAGACGCCCGACCAAAGGAACTTCAACAACATGGAGTTTGGCGAGAACAACGAGGAGGACGTCATCTTCAACCAGTGGGTGTTCCGCGTGTTAGAAAACAGCGCGGACATCGAGCTGTGATTATGAGAATTAGGCGGAGAAAGACTCTGTTGAAAGTCGCGCGACGACGAATGGCCGGTTTCGCGCGACTGCGTTCAGTCGCACACGATGGCGCGCATCAGCCACCCTACGCTGGGCCTTTTAGCCCTAACCTGGGGGGAGCGGAGCGCGCCATGCACGCGAGGACGAGAGAGCGAAGACGACTCGAAAACGAAATAAAAAACGCATCGTCTCTCGAAGAAACGCGCTTTTGTCGTCGCGTTCGCGTCATAAGTCGTTTTCTAGAAGGCCTATTTAGCTATAGGGCGCCACATCCGTCGCCCTTCGAATCTATGATGCGCCGTCGGCATCGCGTCGTACGACTCTGACGCGGTCCGGGTATACGTCTCCAGCGGGTCCCGGGTCCCGAGACGCTACGCCCGCCCGGTTCGGTTCGAGAGCTTGGACATGGTCGGCCGCTGCGGCGTGCGGAGCAGCGGCGCGTCATCTTCGCTCTCGTCTTCGCTCTCGTCCACGAACCCTCCCAGCGGGGCCATCGACGGCGTCGCTGCGACCGCACGCACGCTCGCCGGCAGTATGCACGGCGCGCACTGGTTCGCCATCACAGCGATCCGCGCCAGTCTGTTGACCCACGGCGGCGGCGCCTTGCCCGTGAGCTCCGCGCACATCGCCTCCACGAAGACGTTACAGTTCCGCTCCAGCAGGTGGTACGTGTTCCCGTGGAACTTGTGGTCCAGCTCCGCCACGACGTCCGCCACCTCCGCGGGGGTCATGTCCGTGTACCCCACGATCTCCGTGCTGCGGAAGCGCGCGGGGGGGGGCGCCTCCCGCGGCGCGGTCTCGAAGATCCCCGAGGAGGCGTGATCGTGCCCTCCGAACGCGTACTCCCGGCCGTGCACTTCCAGCCCGGAGTGGAAGATACCAACGCCGAGGAAGTACGCGTAGTCGTTGTACTCGTGCAGGTCGTACACGTTCACGGCCACCGGCGTGGGCATCGCGCGCCTCCCGCCTCCTAGGGCGCGCCTTGGCCTATGGAGAGATGCTCGGGCCGCGGGGAATATTTTTTTCCGAGCTCGTCTGGAACGAGGTGACGTCAAATTTGCCATTCCGCGCGGCACGTGGGTCCCGCCGCAGGGGTTTTAGGCGCCCATCGCAGCGCGCGTTCGCGTGTTCGGGAGACACGCGAGCTTACACGGGGGTTCTGGCGCTCCGAACCACCTCGCGACGTCCCGACCCGACTTCGAAGACACGGTTCGTCTCTGAGATTCGAGACACCTCTCAGAGAAGGGCCTTTTGCGTTTCGCGAGCACGACCGGCGTGCCGCGCGTCGGACTCTCGGGCGCACCGCGACTGCCGCCGTCTCGCGCCGTGTCAGACGACGATGACCATCCGGTTCATCTTGCTGGTGAACAAGCAGGGCCAGACCCGTTTGGCGTCGTACAACGAGATCGTCCCCCTGGAGGAGCGGCGTCAGATCGAGGGCGAGATCGTGCGCAAGTGCTTGACTCGGTCGGACAAGCAGTGCTCGTTCGTCGAGCACCGCGGAGCCAAGGTGATCTACCGTCGGTACGCGTCGCTTTATTTCCTGGTGGGCGTGGACGAACACGAGAACGAGCTCGCGATTTACGAGTTCATACACTGCGCGGTGGAGACCCTGGACCGGCACTTCGGCAACGTGTGCGAGCTGGACATAATGTTCCACCTAGAGAAGGCGCACTACGTGCTGGACGAGATGGTCGCAAACGGCGCGGTGCTCGAGACAAACAAAGCCATCGTGCTGGACGCCGCCACACGGTACGCCGCCGATAACGAACGCGAGAGGTGAGACGATAAGAACGTTTTGATGCGTTTTGATGCCAAGGCGCGCGTGGCGTTATCGACATACGTGTTTTAAACACGGCTTAATAGATGATAGTGTACATATGACAAACCTTCAAGGTAATAAAAGGCGGACGCGCAAGGTAAAACTCGTCTCGAAGAGTCTCAAAATTCACAAGACTTTGTCGAGGCGGTCCACCGCGGCGTCGGACGATGTCGACCCGTCGGCCGCGAAAAGTACGCGGCCGGCGGGCCCGCGCCGTCATTTCCCGCCAACACCGCTCTTCCCGCCTCGGATAAGCAGAAGCACGCGGCGCGCGTTCCCGGAGCTGAGAAAAAAACGGTTCGTCTTCACGCCGTACGCCGCGAGCGCAAAAAACGCCAGGAAAAAAAAAGCCTTCGCGGGGCGACTGCTTCCGGTTTTTCCCGACTCTTTTTTAGCGCGCAAAACGTCATCCTTCGGCGCGCCCAGCGCGTTTTTCCCGTCCCCCAGCTCCAGCCTCGGCGCGCCCACCCCGTGGAAGTACACGGTCAGGAACGCCGCGACAGCCTCTTCGTCCCAGCGCACGATTTTTTTCTCGCCGCGCGCGCCGGCGCCGGTGATGGGCGCGCGGCACGCCTCGCACGCCGACGCGTCGGGCCACTGCGTTTTGGGAAACGCCGGGTCGCCCGATCCGGCGCCCAACCCGTTTGCCTCGCGCTCCGCCAGCCGCGCGTTTACTTTGTTGTGCGCCTTCCACGCCCAGAGCTGCGCGTCGCGCGCGGTGACCACGTCGCCGCTCTCGACCTCACCGGCCATCGCCAGGAAGTGCGAGCGGCAGTCGTCGCAAGGGAAGAAGTGCTCGATCCAACCGACGATCGCGTCGAACCAAACGACGCCGCCGTCCTCCCCCGGCGCGCGCGCCGCCAAAGCGTGGAACATAGTCCACAGCCCGCACGTGTACCCGCGCGTGCCCTCGACCGTTCCCAAACACGAGCGCCACGGCGTGTCGCGCACAGCCGCGTCGGGGTCCGGAGAGAGGCCGCTGCCGTTTTGCTTGTCTGTGCGTGTCTGTGCGTCTGGGGATATACCCAAAAGGAGCCTCTCGAGGCCGTCGCCGCACACGCGCGCCGAAGACAGCCTCGCGCGGACGCCGGCGATGTCGCCGTCCTCGGCGGGCCACAAGTCGTCGAAGGCGTCGACGATGGCGCGCGCGCCGTCCGCGCAGACGCGCAGGGGGTGCGCGGCTTTAAGCAGATTCAAGAAACCGAGAAACGCATGGCGAGTCTCCGGCCGCAGCAGAGCCGGAGAGGTCATCTCGTGGTACGCGCGCGACGTCGCGACGGCGACGTCGAGCAAGTCGGCGTGCGGAGCGGAGCTATTGTCTTCTTCGGTTCCGTCAAAGGCTTGTTTTGTTTTCTTCAAAGCCGCCGCCGCCACCTCGGCCCTCGCCCGCGTCGCGCGAGCCTCCGCGGTGTCATCCAAGCTCTCCTCGTGCAGCGCGTACGACCCGCCCGTTTCCTTCCCGATCGCAACAAGCATGTCCTTCGCGGAGCGCGCGGAGAGCTTAGCGAGCGCGCCGGCGTTTTCCTTCTCCTTCTCCGCCTTGAACTGTTTGAGCGTCCCGAAGAACACCGTGGGGTAGCCTGTTATGTGGAACTCGTGGCACATGTCCCGCTCCGCGACGCAGTCGACGGAGAACACGGTGACGCGCGGTGTTGGGCGCACGCCTGCGTTACCCTCGCCCTTGTTGAAGTACGCGGCGACCGTCTCCCACGTCGGGCCGAAGTTCTGGCAGTGCGGACACCAAGGCGCGAAGAACTCGATCGCCGCGAACTCGGCGTCGTCCGTCATCTTGCCAATCTCGGCATCGGCGCCGTCGGACGTCAGGTGCACCGCGGAGGGCGCCGTCGCGGACTTAGCGGACGCGCACGAGGAAGATACCGCGAGGAACACCAGCGCCAGCGCCAGCGCGCGCGTGCCGCGCGTCCCACCCATCGTCGCACGGCGCGGCCGGGCCGCGCTCCTCTCAATGACGCGATCGAGGCCGCGTGCCGAGTCCTTCGGACGTCCGCATTTCGAGTCAGGACGTGCGCGACGATGAAAACACCGACGTGCTTTTGCGCGCTACGTAGTCTACGTACCAAAGCTAGCTAGACTGGTATACTTTCGCGCTCGGTCTACGCGTCGCTACGCCTGCTCACCCCTCCTCCTCCGCCCTGGGCGCGTCCAGCGAGCGCGGCATCTTCGCCGCCATCCGCGACAGCAGGAAGAAACACGTGCTCAGCAGCGCGAACGGCCACCACGTCGGCGGCACCGCCTCCGCGACGTCGTACTCGAATCCGTTTTTCCGGCGGTCGCCGTCGCCGGCGCCGTCGCCCGTGAGCGTCCTCGCGGCGTGCACCATCCCGGCGGTGAGCGCGCCCGCGAACACGGGCGCGGCGGCCCTCGCGACGTTGGTGAACGCCCCCGCGAACCCGTTGACCGCGCCGAGGTGTTTCCGGGGCGCGGAGTTGTTCAGAATCAAACTCACGCCGCCCATCACGATGGGGCCCATGCACCCGCGTCCGAGCGCAAACGCCACTACCAGCGTCCACGTCAACGCGCCGTTGCCCGCTCGCTCGGCGTACCACGCCAAGGGATGCGACAGGTAGATGATCCCGTTCGCCGTGAGCGCCCACCGCACAGCGGTCGTCACACCGAACGCGTTGGCTAAGTTTGAAAAAAGCGTCGCCGCGAACACCAGGATGATGATTCCCATCACGCCGCCGAAAGCGCCGATGTCGACGGCGCTAAACCCGAGCCCGCCGTTCGCCACGCTGGTGGCCATCCAGATGGGCGTGAGCTCCGCGCCGGTGATCACGATGAACGCGCACCACACCTGCGCGTGCGTCGCGAGACGCACGGCGTGGTCCGTGTGCCACGCATCCTTCTTGTTCGTCTCGTTCGTGGCGTTAACCTCACGCGCGTCGGATGCGACCGACGCGGGTGAGTCGCGCGACCGCGGCGTTCCCTCGTCGCGCGAAGGGCGTCTCAGCAGCGCCGCGTCCTCGCCCTCGCCGTCGCTGTCGTCGCTCTCGGCGACGGTCACCGCCACTGTTTGCAAACAGTCGCCGCGTTCGGCATCCTCCGCGAGGACGCCTCTCCCTGAGATCCGCACCTTCGCGCCGTCTTCCGTCTCGAAGCCGCGGATCTCAGCCACGGAGGCCATCTCGACCTCGCGGTCCCCAATCGGCGCGCGCGAAGGCGTCCTCGCGTCGCCGCCTTCCGGGCGACGCGCGTTTGGCGCGGCGCCCGGAACGTTTCCGTCCCCCGGGATCTTCATTTTTAGGAACGCGAACGTCCAGAGCGCGAGCCCGAGCGCGCCCACCCACGCGGTCGACAGCAGGAACGGGTATTTGCGGAGCACGTGCGCGGGGCATCCCGACGAGAACAGAGGCGACCCTTCTTTATCGGCGTTTGGGTCGCCGCCGCAAGGGTACGCGAGGAGCGCCGCAATCGTCGGCCCGACGCTGGACCCGAGGCCGTACGTCACGCCGAACGTCGAGAACGCCTTGGCGCTGTTGGTCCTGTCCGAGATCTTCGCCATGGCGCTCTTGGTCAGCGTCATGACCCCGTCGCAGAAGCCCGTGAGCGCGCGGAGCGCGAGCGCCCAGTGGAAGGAAGACACCGCGCCCAGCGCGGCGGTGAGCACGGCGGTGACCAACGCCGAGAAGAGCATGGTTGTACGAAATCCAAGCGTGTCCCCTCGCCGTCCCCAGGCGTAGGAGCTCAACGCGCTGAACCCGGGCTTCGCCGCGATCATCAAGCCCGCGTGCGCGGCGGCTTTGGCCTCGTCCACCGCGCCCCACTCGCGGACCATGAACACCGCGGTGCTGAACACCATCGTGGAGGACAGGATGGAGATCATGCTCAGCGACTGGATGCCCAGAACCGCCCACCAGTCCAGCGGCGTGACCTCACCGGTCGACTCGCGACCGGCTTTAGACAGGCTGGACAGGCTGACGAACGACGCGGAGTGGCGCAGCCGGCGCCACCCCCCGCGGATGGGAACCAGCGCGGATTCCATGCCCGCCTCCCCTCGCGCCCGCGCCTATGAGGGAGACGTGGCGACGGCCTGGACGAGATGTCAGTCGAGCTTCCGGTGTCGTCGGCAATCCCGACAATGAAAAACGTTTTCGGCAGAAAACGAATCCGACACGAACGGGCGAAAGCCGGCGTTACACCGCGACGTTCGCGCGTCTACCTCGCGGCGCGCGTCCCACTCCCGTCCAAAAGGTCAGCCTCTTCCTTCCCCTCCTCCCGTTCGCGTAGCCGCCGCAGCAAATTCGCAAAGCGCGCTCGTCTCCCGTCCGCTTCTTCCGCCACCGGCGGAAGCGCGTTTAGGCGCCCCACGAGCCACTCGGCGCCGTGTCCGTTCTCCTCCGCGGAAACGCCCGCGTCCAAGCCTCCGTCCCCTTCCCTCGAGGACTCCTCGAGCTCTTCCTCCCCCACGAGCGCGTAGGCGTCGTACCTGCCCAGCCTCTGCCGGCACAGCGGGCACTCCCTGGACCTGGAGACGGCGAGCCACCGCAGGTAACACTCCTCGCAGTACGCGTGTCCGCACCGCGTCACAACCTCCAAAGTACCGTCCATGCATATCGCGCACACGGAGTCGTCGGAGTCATCCGCGGCGTCCGCCGTTCGAGTATCCGCGTCGGATGCGATGGAAGGCGGTCTGGGGGCTCGCGCCGCTCGTGCCTCTCGCGCCTCTCGCGCCGCGGCCGGAGTCGCGTCCACGCCTATGCGATGCAAGGCTGGCCGAATCAGGGTGTAGAACTCCGCGAGCGTGGCGCGGCGGCACGGCCCGCCGACGAAATCGTACCCGTCCGCGTCGAGGCCATCCGCCTCCCTCTCGGGCTCCGGTTCTCCGTCTCCGGTTATTGCGTTCGTCACGGCTCGCGTTGAAGAGCCTTCGACGGCGCTCCCCACGCCGAACGAAGCCGCGTGGGGAGCGTCTTCGACGATCGTCGCCGCGCGACTCGCCAAACGCACCTCCTCGATGTCCACGCAGACGGTGCCCATCATCGCGGCGAGTCTCGGCCCGAGCCGGAGGGCGCGGAAGAACGCCTCCTGGCCGAGGCCGGGTTTGTACACCAGGGTGGCGCGGTACCTCCACCCCGGGCGGGGGGTCACGCCCAGCGCAGGGTTGGCGAACGCGCGGTTCACGTCCGCGACGTCCCGTAACGCGGTGGCGAGGTCGAGCTGAGGACCCTGCGGCCCGGCGGTCAGTCGAGAAACACACCGCGCGATGGTCTCGCGTTCCCGGAGTATCAGTTCCTCGACGTTGTCGATGATGATGCGGCCGACGACGAACGCGGCGAACACGGCGACCGCCGACATGTCGGACCTCGGTCGACCGGCGCGCGCGGGGCGCGGCGTGCGCGCGTCGGTGTGGGCGGTGAGCACGTGCGTTTAACAACGAAGAACACACGTGTCACTTTCCGCGCTGGTAACACGTGCGTTGTCATTCTGCCGCGCGCCGCGCTGGACGTCGGGCCCCGCCGCGATGTCGACGACGCGCGCGTGCGCGGCGAGCAGAGGCTCGTCCGCCCTCGCGAGCGTCGCGTCTCGTCTCGCGCCGCGTCGTCCCCGGGCGACGCCTCCGCCTCGCGCGTCGTCGTCGGACGACGCCTCCACCTCCCCGTGGTGGGCCTCGCTCCCCGCCGTGCACGTGCTGGTGTTCAACCCCGAGACGGACGAGGAGGCTCTGTACACCACCTCCCGCCGCGACGGCGACTTCGCGGCGAACGACTTCGTGGCGTTCGAGAGCCTGCAGGACGCGACGCGCGCGTCCGTCCGGGTCAGCGACCAGCTGGGCGAGATGCCCATCGTGGACACCGTCGATCCGCGCGTGGTGGCGTTCCTGGCGGAACGCTGCGGCTACGGCGTCGACGTCGTGCCCGCCGGCACTTCGTTCGAGCCCCCCGCGGTCGTGATCGACGAGTCCGGCGTCGGTAAGGACCTCGAAACGCGCGACGCGGAAACGCGCGGCACGGAAGAGCTCGCCATCTCCACGGTGGACCTGCAGAAGTACCTCGCCATCGGGGGCGACTTGGCGCCGATGGCGTCGTTCGACGAGGGCGAGACGGCGAAAACGGAAGACGCGAGGAGACGCGCGGCGTCGGCGATGCGCGCGGCGCTCACCTCGCCCGCGCGCAGGGTCCGCGGCGCAGTGCTGGACGTCGCGCGCGCGCCCGCGCGGTCGATGATGACGCCCATGCGCGCCATACAGAGGAGCGTGCGCCGCGCGGCGGGAGCGCCGGAGGGCCGCGAGCGACTCGACCCGCTCTGGGACGAGCGGGTGCCGATGCCGAGCGCGGCGCAAGCCGTGTACCGCGCGCTCATAGTCCTCGCGGAGAAGCGCCTGAACGAGATGGATGAGGAGAAGACGGCGAAACCGGAGAACGAGCTCTAGAAGTGATGTAGGCCTATACAGCTAATATGGTGGCGATGAAAAATGTCCGTCCCCGCACGCGCGAGAGGTGCTCTTCACTTTGGAGTCGCGGGCGTCTCCTCAACCTCGTACGCCGCCTCGTCGTCTGAGCTCTCCTGAAACTCGTCGTCCGCCTTCTTCTTGCCCCCGAAACACCCGCCGAAACATCCCCCGCGAGGTTCCTTGTACACGGACATATGTTTGCCCGTCGGCGCGCTCAACAGCATCTCCGTCGTGCGCAAAATCTTGAGCTTCTTCTTCTTCTCCGCGCCGCCGCCGCCGTTTCCGCCGCCGCGCGCCTCCCGGACCTCCACGACGCGCGCGCTTCTCCGTCCTCCGTCGGCGCCTCTCGCCTCGTTTTCCTCGTTTTCCTCGTTTTCCTCGTCGCCCTGTCCCGCCTCCTCGTCCTCCGCCTCGCGGAACGCGTCGACGTCCACCGGCTGGAACCTGAACTTGAAGTGCGCGGCGCCGGACTCGACGCCCCGGAGCTCGACGCGCTCGAACACCTCGTCGCCGAGCGCCGAGAGCGCCCTGGCGACGATTTTCCGCAGGGGCACCTCCGCCTCGCCCATGAAGTCCTTGCCGACGATGTCCTCGTCCCAGCACTCGAGCTTGAGCACGACGCCGGGCACGAGCAGGTCCTCGGGCGCGACGAAAAACTCCAGCGCGGCGTCGTAGGTCGGGTTGAGCGTCTGGTGCGCCACGGGCGACTTCCACTTCTGCGTCTTGAGCTTGAGCTTGAAGTACGGATCCGAGCTCCCGGTTGCGTCCTTCGCCACGAGCGACTCGCCGCGCACGAGCGTGATGTGCAGCAGACCGTTCAAGTGCGGTCTCAGGCGTTTCATGTCCGCCGCGGCGAGCGAGTCCGAACGCGCCAACTTTCGTCCCTTCTTGTCATTTTTAGTAGTGACGCCGTCCAGCTCGCCGCCGAGCACGGAGCGGACGAGGCGGTCGACGTCCTCGGCGACGCGCTTCGCCTCCTCCTTTGCGGCGCGCGCCGCGCGAGCTTCGGACGACTCGTTGGGATCCAGCTTCTCGAGGCACTTCTTGATGAAGTGTTTTTTATCGACGACGCCCTTCTCCGCGCGTCGCACGTTGAGGTCCAAACGCGCGGCCGCGCCGGAGCGCTTCAGCGCGTCGTGCGTGCGCTTGACATCCGCCGAGAGCGGCACGAGGCGCACGCGCAGGTCCAGCGTACCGGCGTTGAGGTTTTTCCGGCGTCGCCGCGGGTCGTTCCGCGACTTAAACGACGAGTCGCTCAGGATGGAAGACGCGCTCTTGGTGAGCACGACTCGTCGCGCGACGGTGACGAACGGCTTCAGAGACGCGAGGTTGATCCGCCCCGTGCCCATGGTACTCTGGAACAGAGACCCGGCGGCGTCTTCCTTCTCCGTCATCGCGCGCTCAACCTTAGCGCCCTTCGCGTAGCTCTTGCGCACGCCGCCGATGTTGTACACGCGCTTACGCACCCTGCGCGTCCAGCCGAAGCACGCGCCGTTGAGCTTGGACATGAACTTACCGAATTTCTTCACGCCGGCGTCCTCGGCGAAGGGCGAGTAGTCGCACACCGCGAGCGACACGCTCTGCGTGCTCGGGTCGTCCACGATGAGCCGGAAGGTTTCGTTCCAGTGCGGGTTCAGCGACCCGACCACCACGCTGGACTTCGCGGAGGGTCTCTGCGAGCCAGTGACGCGCGTCGTGACGAACGGGTCTGACTTGCCGAACGTGCGCACGTTCTTCAGACCGTGCCCCCGCACGAGGGTCACCTCCAGCACCGCGCCGGCGTCGCTACGCGAGATGCCCGGCTTTTCGTTTTTGTTCCTGATGGGCACCTTGACGAATTTGGGCCAGACAATCGCCTTGGACAGGCCCTTGCCTATGACCTCCGTGACCGCCTCCTTGACGCCGGGGATCATCTCGATGTCCCCCCCCACCAGAGACAGCGCGAAGTCCACGCGGGGCTGGTCCACGAACGCGAACTTCATCAGGTGGAAGCACGGCAGCTTATCATCGAACGACGACAACACCACGCGCAGCGGGCCCAGCAGCTGCAGCTCTTGCAGCTTGACTTGCAACGTGAGGCCCATGACGACGACGTCCAGCACGACGGTCGGGTCGCCGCACCAACGCACGTCGAAGTCCAGGATCACCTCGTCCACCCCCGCGCCTCGCACGCCTCCCCCGGTCCCGAAAGTGTTCGCCTGCGCCTTACGCACGGAAAGCAGGTTGAGGGACTCGTTCCCGAGGTTGAACTCGCGAAACGACATCGAGATGCCCATCGGCGTGATCTTGGCGAGGATCTTCCCGATCGCGCCGCCTATTTTCTCCGACAGCGCGGTGGACAAGTGCGGCCACAGCTGCGCCAGCGCCGCGTTCAGCCAGACGTTCGTCTCGTGGCCGGGGCGTTTGCACCATTCCGGTAAATCGGCGACGACGCCGCGCAAGCCCCCAACCGAGACGATGGCGTCGACGTCCGTGTGGTTGAGCAGGTACGGCGTCAAAAGACGCCGGTCCTTCAACTGCCTCCGCTTCAAACGACCGCGCTCGGTACCGCGACCCTGCGGTTTTAGAGTGTGTACGGGTGGAGAGTCAGTTTCGGAAACGCGGTTCGGGAGCGCGGCGCGGTTCGATCGGACACGCCGGCGTGATTCGATCGTGTCTATCGGAAATGGCCGATTTGGGCACCGGACGCGCCGCCCGCCGCGGGGCGAGGCGTGGCCGGGGCGTTTTGGAAGTGCCGGGGGGGTGCGCACCAGCTTGTATCCGACTCCGAACAGGGTCAATCGACGCAGCCAATCGAGCACATCCTGCGATTCGCGACCAGAGGGGGGGGTTGACGGGTCAGGACTCGGCCGCGCGCGCGACGCGGACGACGTGTTGATCGCATTTCGCGGTCCGTCGCGCGTGGACAGGCTCGGTCGGGGACGGGACGCACCGGAGGCAGGCTCGAGGTCGCGCTCGCCACGCTCAGCGCCGACAGCGGCTTGAGGAGCGCGCCCACCATGAGCCTCCCGCCGAGACAACGCCTGGTGCCGCGGCGGGTCTGGCGTCTCTGCGTCGGAAACAACGATACATGTAATTCCGAAACACTGCGCGCGAACGCCATGGCTCGCGAGTCGCACGCGAATCTGCTCGAGTTTCAGTACGATCGAAAGGGTGTCGTATCGATAAATCCGTCTCTACCGGCTAGTAGACCAATCACCTCCGGTGGGTGTCCCCGACGGACGCGAGTTTCCCGTGGCCTCCACGGAGAGCTAGGAAGCCCCCATCGCTCCCTCCGAAGACGCGTCAGACGCGTCAGACGCGTCAGACGCGGACTCGTCGCTCGCTCCGCCGGAATCGCCGCCGTCGGCGACCACCTCCGGCGCGACTCTCTCGAGGTCCACCAGGTACACGATGGCGTCTCCCGCGTCTCCCGTCGCGCGCCGCCACGTCTCGATGCGCCGCGCCAGCGCCGCGCCCGCGGGCCCACCGAGAGGCCCCTGCCGCGCCAGCGAGAAAGGAGCCACCTGCAGGATCTGCCCGCCCGCGGCCATGCCCACTAGAACGTCCCGCGCGACGGAAACGACATCCTCCTCGCGTTTGGCGTTTACTTCATCCTCCCCGAGCCTTGACGTCTTTTCGGCGTCTTTTTTTTTTGGTTCGGCTCCATCGTCGTCTCCCGCCGCCTCCGGCGCGCGGAGCGGCGCGAACGAGCCGCCTTCCAGCCTGCGCAGCACGTCCGGGTCATCCAGAGTAGTCCACTTGCCCGTGACCGCGCACTTCAGCTCGCTGGGCCGGTACTCAGCCTTGTACCGCATCTTGGGGCACTCGTGTATGTAGTACCCCAGGTAGTAATAACGCAGCGACGCGCACGTCTTGGACGCGTTTTTGACCCACTCGATCTCGCGGAGCGCGCCGAGCTTGCCCAGCGACGCCCAAGCGAAGGAAGGCTCCCAGAAGAAGTATTTGCTGCTCAGGCACTTGGGGAGCACGTCCACCACGCCCACGGCGACGAGGCGCCCGTCCACCCGGTACTGGTGGTGAAACGACCCGAAACCGTTTGGCGGAGCGCGGACCGTTCGCGGCGCGGCGTCGTTTTCGCCGGCGTCATTCTCTTTATGTTTTTGTTCAGTCGCCGCGTACCCCGCCCATTCGACCCAGCCGCCTTGCTCTTCGTCATTACCCGGCTCGCGCACGGGCGCCTGGCGCAGCCGCAGCGGCGTGTCCACGAGGAATCGCCGGTAGGAGCTTTTGCCCAGAGAGCCCTCGTCGTCGCCGTGCACGGAGGCTTGGTACCGGCGCCACAGCCGATACTCCTCCTCGTCAAACGCCGAAGGCGCCTCGCGAATCTCGAAAACGCGCTTCGTAAGTCTCTTCGTCTTCGGTGTCGCGTCGGCATCGCGCGTCTTTTCTAAATGCGTCTTTTCTCGGTCTCCAGAAGGATTCGCGGTGGATTCGAATGACGCGGAGGACGCGGAGGGCTCGTCGGCGCGTTTGGAATCGTCTTCGTCTCCGTCGTCGACGGCGACGCGCTTCCCGTCGTCGTCCAGCTCGCCGTCGAGGTACTGGCGCCATCGCTTCTCCACCTTCCTCTGCGACTTGGTGGGCGCGAACGCGCACGCGTCGAGCCGAATGGTGTACGGTGGACAGCACGTGTCGTTGAGGTGCGGGCGGTACATCCAGCGGCCGCTCCGGCGCCACCCTCGATCGAGCAGGGACTGGTAATCTTCCACAGAACACACGTGCGCGTGCATGCCGTGCGACTTGGAGGTGGGGCCCTCGCGGTCGCAGTACCCGCACGAGCTGGCGTACGAGCCGTGGTCCTCCACGATGCTCGTCGTGGTCGGAATCGCCTGCGAACGGCGCGCGCCGGGGGCGGCGGTGGCCATGGCGCGGGCTGTAGGTTTCGCTCGAACGGGGCAAACTCAGATCGCAGATGTCGTCGTCGAAATTCGGCACCCTAGAAGCCGGGCGTCCCTCACGACCCCACCCGGCACTGGCGCACTCCTGCCACTCTCCCGACGACGTCCCCGGCTCTAGGCGACCGTCCTCGCGAGGAGACACCGCGCGCACGATCGCGCGCGCGACTGCGCCGAAGGCGCGGCGCGGCGCGAAGGGAATAACGTTATTTCGGATTTCGGGGCGGTCGCACCTTGGCGAGAGCGCGAGACGAGTCGACGATTCCTGCCGACGGGGCACTCGCTGAATTTTTTTTTTTTTTTCGTGCGAAGCTCAACCGAATCTGCCGGAGAGACATCCCGACGACAAATCGCAATCGACGGTTTAATTTCTTGAGTCAGTCGCGTGAGGCGTGACTCGACAAGACAAAACGCGTGACGCGTTTTGCTTCTCCGTGCTCCGACGCCGGTCCATTCCCTTCCCCGCGACCGGGGGCGCAGCCCTCGAGCGCTGCGTCGAATCACCCTCGAGCGAGTGCGATTTCGCTCGGGTTCGAGAACCGCCGGCGCACTCGCGCGTCGAGGCTCTCGTCGCCCGTCCTTTGAGAGAATTTGACAACCAACTACCTTTACCCGCGTTCGGCACCTTCGGCATTGCCACCGCAACCGTCGCGATGGCCGCGGCGCTCGGCTCTGGCGCGTTCCTCGGGGGAGGCGTGCGCCTGGGGAACGTGCGCGGCTTCGGCTCGGCGCGCGCGCCCCTCCCCGCTCGCGCCCCGCGGGCGTCGCTCGGCTCGAAGGGCGACGACGCCGACGCCTGGTCTTCCTCCTCCGAGAGCCGCCCTCCTCGCGCGCGGCGCGCGTCGTCGAAACCGAAACCGAAACCGCTGGACGACCCGCGCGAGGTCGCAAACGACTTGTGGCGACGCGCTCAGAGCGCGCGCGAGGCGGCGAAGGGCGTCGCTTGTTTCGCCGCGCTCTCCTCGAACGGCGCGGCGTTCGCGCAGCTCCAGACCAACGCGCAGCTCTCGGAGCTGTGGCGCAGGGCGGAGGACCTGGAAGAGGCGGCGCTCGCGGCGTGGAAAGAGTGCGGCGAGGACTTTTCCTTTGCGCAGGAAAAATGAAAAAACAAGTTTGAAACAAGTTTGACGACTCGCGAGTCGAATCGACGCGATGACGCGTCCGGAAGTCTGTGCGATGCACAAGCTATATAGAAGCGAACGTGTGTGTTCGCGCGTAGACGACACACGTTTTTTGTAGACTATGATTGGTGCGATGACGACGAGACTCGCTCTCGACGCGCGGACTTCGCGAAGGTGCTCCTCACGAAAAGGCTCAAACGAAAACGTCGCTGTCACGCTCCCTCGCTCCTCCAAATCTCGAATCTCGGTCGATCCGGCGTTGGTGATTTTTTCCATCGCGGCCCTTCGTCGGGGCGCACACCCGCCGCGCACCAGCAGCCTGTCTGTCTTCGTCCGGGCGATGACGACGACGGCGATGTTCACGACGGCGGTAACCCCCGCCGCGCGCGCGGTCCCGTCGCGCGTCTCGCGCGGGCGCGCCCGGCGCGGCCGCGCGCCGCTGCGGTGCGACGCCGTCGCCGCGGACTGGAGAGAGAAGTCGCGGCCCATCGCGCCCGGCGGCGTGTACCCCGCGAAGGAGCACTGCTCGTCCTGCGGGCTGTGCGACACGTACTACGTCGCGCACGTCAAGGACGCGTGCGCGTTCCTGGGCGACGGCATGAGCCGCGTGGAGACGTTGGAGCCCGCGGTGCACGGCCGAGGGCGCGACATGAGCAACGACGAGCTCCGTTTGGGCGTCGTGGATGAGGTGTTGTACGCGCGCAAGACGGCGCCGGTGGAGGGCGCGCAGTGGACCGGCATCGTGACGAGCATCGCCATCGAGATGCTTAAAAGCGGCAAGGTGGAGGGCGTGGTGTGCGTCGCCAGCCAGCCGGACGACCCCATGCGCCCGCGGCCGATCCTGGCGACCACCGTGGAGGAGATCATGTCCAGCAGAGGCGTGAAGCCCTCGCTGTCGCCCAACCTCTCCGTGCTGGCGGAGGTGGAGGCGCGCGGTTTGAAGCGTCTGCTGTTCATCGGCGTCGGCTGCGCGGTCACCGCGCTGCGCTCGGTCGAGCCTTACCTCGGCCTGGACGCGCTGTACGTCGTGGGCACCAACTGCACGGACAACGGGCGCGCCGAGACGCTGAGCAAGTTTCTCGGCGCGGCGAGCGACGACCCGGCGACGGTCACCGGGTACGAGTTCATGCAGGATTACCGCGTGCACCTGAAACACACCGACGGTTCGTTCGAGAAGGTGCCGTACTTCTGTTTGCCCGCGAACGACCTGAAAGACGTCATCGCGCCCTCGTGCTACTCCTGCTTCGACTACGTCAACGGGCTCGCGGATCTGGTTATAGGGTACATGGGCGTCCCGATGTACGACGGCGTCGAGATGACTGATCACCCGCAGTACGTGACGGTTCGCAACAAACGCGGGAAGGAGCTGTTCGATTCCGTTCGCGATGCGTGTACAGTGACGCCCTCGGTGTCTTCCGGGAACCGAACCCCGTTCGTCGTGCAGACCGTCGTCGCGGACGACGAAGCTACGCTCGGCAGAGGGCCGGAGAAGCCCGCGCCGCTCTTTGTGGGGAACGCTTTAGCGTACGTTTTGGAAAAAGTCGGGCCCAAAGGGAAGGAATTTGGCATGTACAGCCTGGACTACCACACCGTGCGCAACTTTTTGTACGTCAAGCGGCACTTCGGGAGCGACGAGAGGGCGAACCAGCACGTCCCAGAGTACGCACGCAGAGTCGTGGACGAGTACAACGCAAGCGGCGCGGTGGACGCGCGGCTGGCCATCACGGGAACGCCGCGCGTCGGGCCGGCGCTGCCGCCGGTGCCTCCGTCGGGGCTGACGCCCGCGCCGGGCGTCGAAACGCAAAACGCGGCGCCGTTCGGGGGGATCGACCCGAGCGTCATCGGCGGTTTACTGGGGTTCGTGCTGTTCTCGACCATCGCCTCGAAGGTGATGGGGGGATAGGAACGCGCGCGGGCGTCGACGTGTCGTTCGCGTAGTCTATGTTACGTTAGTCTACGAAGGTAGCTACATGTATGTTTTCGCGATTTTCTCGCGTCGCCGTTCTTTGAGTTCTCAGTGCACGTGGCGCGACACGAAAGCGTCTCTGACATTTTCGCCCCGCTCGAGACGAAAAGCGCATTCGACCGCCGCCGCCGTCTACTCTCCTCGGCGCGCCGACCCTCGACGCCCCGGACGAGAGATGACACACGCGACCTTAGCGCTCGCGCCGGCGCAGGCGCTCCGCGCGGCGCTCCGACCGCCCGCGCGCGCGAGCCGCGCTCCCGCGCGTCCGCTCCGCGCGCCCCCGCCGCGCGCCGGCGGCGGCGGTTCGTTCCGGGTTATCGAGTACGGCGACGGCACCCGCCCCGAGGACCGCTACGGCGGCGACGACGGGTTCGACGACCGCCGCGACCGCCGCCCCCGCGCTGGTGGGCGCGGCGGTCGCGGCGGTCGCGGCGGTCGCGGCGGTCGCGGCGCGAGAGGCGGTCGCGGTGACCGGTACGCGCGCGACGAGCGCTTCGACCGGGACGAGGATGACGATTACTTGGACGACGCGCCTCGCGGTCGCGGGTCCCTGCGCCAGAAGGGCCGAGGGGGGAGAGGCATGAGTTCTCAGCGGGGCTTTAGCGGCGGGCGCGGCGGGCGCGGCGGGCGCGACGACGACTGGGACGCGCGCGACGCCGGGTTCGGACGCCGAGACACCTTTGACGCCTTTGATGATGATTCTCGCGGGTTGGCTCGCGGAGGCGGGCCCGACTTTTCTCGCGCCACCTTCGGCGACGACGGCGCTCGGTTCGCGCGGCGCGAGCGCGGGGGCGTTTCCTTCGGCGACGACGGGTTCGACGACCGGTACGGAGACATGGGACGCGCACGGCGACGGGAGACGAACGACTCCGACTCGTTCGTCTCGGTCGAGTGCGCCGGGCAGGAGGGCCGCATCATCGGCAAGGGAGGCGAGAAGATCCGCGAGATCCAGGAGCGGACCGGAGCGCACCTGAGCGTGCGCAAGGAGCTGGGGGTGGTTGAGGTGGAGGGGGGGGACGTGCGCGCGGCCGAGCGGGAAATTCGGCAACTCGTGGAGGACGGCCGCCGGAGCGACGCGACCCGGGGGTACGGCGCCGCCGAGCGCGACGCACGGCGAGAATCGCCGCCTAATGAGTTTGGATCGCCCGGTGACGACGGCTACGGCGACGGCGAGTATTACGACGACGACGATCTCGAGGACGACGACTGGATCCTAGAGGGCCTGGAAGATGAACTCGCGGACGCTGCGGCGTGGGCTGGGGGAGGCGCGGGTTCCCCTTCTTCTCCCGGGCGGTACCGCCCCGCGGCGATGTCCAAGTACGTGGACGACGACTTCGAGCCCATGGTGTACACGCGCGAGCCCGACGACGCGGACGAGTACAACTTCTTCGCGGGCTCGCGGTTCAAGCAGCTCGGCGCCACGCCGGGGGTCGAGGCGGCGCTGGCGGAGATGGGCATCGAGCGCCCCAGCCACATCCAGGCGCTGACGTACAAGGCGCTCGCGGAGGACGCCGCCGAGGAGACTCGAGAAGAACGCTCCGACGACGCCGGCGCCCTCGAGGAGACGCCTCACGAGACGCCTTCGCAGAACGTGCTGCTCGCGGACCAAGCCGGCAGCGGCAAGACCTTGGCGTACCTCCTGCCGCTGATGCAGAGGCTGCAGACGGTGGAACGGGAGCGGGGGCGCGCGCGGCCCAACCGGCCGCGCCTGCTGATCCTGTGCCCCACCTCGGAGCTGGTCATGCAGGTGCTGGGGGTGGTGCGCCAGCTCGCGCGCGGCGGCCTGAAGTGCCGCTCGCTGGCGATGACCGGCGGCAACCAGGGCAAGACGCAGACGCAGACGCTCAAGGAGGGCGTGGACGTGGTGGTGGGCACGCCGGGACGAGTCGGACACCTGGTGGACGTCGGTAAGCTTTTGGTGGACGACCTGGAAGCCGTGGTGATGGACGAGTGCGACGTGTTGTTGGGTGACTCGTTCGAGTTTGCCGAGCAGGTGGCGCCCCTTCGCGACGCGACGACGGCGGCGAGGAAAACTATGTCGGGTGTCGCGACCAAGTTCGTGCTGGTCACCGCGACCATCCCAGAGGACGTCCTGCGACAGCTCAAGGCGTTTTTCGAGGGAGACCTGCGCGTGGTACAGGGCCCCGGCCTGCACAGGCCGGCGGCGGGCCTGCTGGAGCGCCTGGTGGATTGCTCCGGCGGGGACGTGGTGGACGACCAGAGCGGGTTCTACCGCAAGTACCGCGCGCTGGAGCAGCTCCTGGAGGCGGAGCGCGAGAAGGGGCCGGGCAAAAAGGGCAAGGGCGGCGCCGCGCGGCGCATGTTGCTCTTCTGCAACAAGATCGAGACGTGTCGTCGCGTGGAGAACATGTTGCGCCGCGCGGATCGAAACGGCGAGCGGTTGATCCCGATGCCGTACCACGCGGCGTTGACGGATGAGCGCAGGAAAGCCTCGCTGGACGCGTTTCTCACGCCTCCACGTCCGGGCGAAACGCCCATGATGCTGGTGTGCACGGACCGCGCCTCGCGGGGTTTAGACGCCGCCGACGTGAGCCACGTGATCCTCTTCGACTTCCCGCGAGACCCCTCGGAGTACGTGCGCCGCGTCGGCCGCACGGCGCGCGGAGCGCTCGGCACGGGCGAGGTTTCCGTTCTGGTGCTGGGAAGGCAGGTGCGTTTGGCGAGGGAGATCATGCGCAGGAACACGCGGGGAGATCCGGTGGAGAGCACGCCGCAGTTCTGAGCAGAGGGAATGAGAGGGACACACGGAGCGTTTGGCAAACGGCGCGGAGCGCGCGCGCGATTTTTATCAAAACGGTTTTCGTAGCGATCACGCGATCACGCGCGTGCCAGTGTTCGACGTTCGCCGGCGCGGGAGACGAGCGTTTTCGGTCCTTCGCGGCTCAGCGCCCCGCGGTCTTCTTGGTCCACATCCACGAGGGGTTGCGGCAGCCGGCGCGGCAAACGGGCATGCAGTTGCACACGGGGACGTACGCCAGGTTGTTGGCGACGGCGTCGCCCTTGCCGTCGTTGCGGTTCTTGCGGCAGTGGTACTCCCTGCGGGAAGAGATGCGGCGGTGAGCTCGAGGCCTCGGGAAAAGGGGAGTCGGGAGGGCGAGAAATCCTCGTTCGACGGGTCGTCGCACCAGTGCGTCGCGGTGATCTCTTCGTCGGCGGCTGCCTCGAAGATGGTCGGGCCGGCCTCTTCTTCGTCTTCGGCCATGTTTGCGCGTGTGTTCGAGGGTCGGGCGCTGTGAGAGTGAGACGCGCGCTCTCCCGAGGGGCGTTTTCGGGCGAAACGATGTTTTCCAGAACTCCACCGTCCACGGACAGCTCGAAATCAAAAACAGTCGAAAATGCAACGACCTGCACGTTGCCCTCGGCAAATCCGTTGGCGCGAAGCCTCCGCCGTCGGCGACACACCCCCTCTGGGGTTTCAGACGACCGCGCGCGATGGCTTCGCCGTCCGGCGGCGACGGTGACAGCGAGCTGATCCTCCACCGCTGGCCCAGCGCCTGGGGCTTGCCCTCGCTCTCCCCCGAGTGCGTCGCCGTGGAGGCGTACCTGCGCCTCGCGGGTTTGCGCTTCGCGTGCGAGGACTGCAAGACCCCGTACGCGTCCCCCTCGGGCCAGCTCCCCGCGCTGGACCAGTGCGCCGACATCGTCGGCGAGGACGCCGGTGCTAAGGACGCCGCCGCGCGCGATCACACCGGCGCGCTGGCCGCGCGCCGCATCGCCGATCACCTCGCGAAGAAGGTTGCGAACCTCGACGCGCATCTGGGCTCGGCGACCGATCGCGCGCACCTCGCCGCGTACCTCGCGTTGGTGGAGTCGAAGCTCGCCACCGCGACCGCGCACTACACGTGGATCGACAGGGACAGATTCACGGCGCACACGCGCGAGGCGTACGGCGCGGCGTTTCCCGCGCCGCTCTCGTACATCATCCCTTGGCTGTGGCGCCGCCGCGCCGCGAAACGTTTAGGCGCGCCTCTCGGCGGCGAGTCCTCCGACGCGGCGGTCAGAGCGGGCGCGGCGGATGCGTACGCGGCGCTCTCCGTTTTCCTGCGCGACCGAGGCGGGGACCAATTCATGTTCGGCAATAAGCCCACCTCGCTGGACGCCGTCGCGTTCGCGCACCTCTCCTTCCACGCGCTCGCGCCGGTGGGCGACGTTTTGAGAGACGAGCTCAAGAAGCATCCCAACCTCATTAACTACGTCGAACGCGTGCGGCGTGTAACGTTCCCCGACGCGAGCGGGAACGGCGGCACGGGCGGAAGCGCCATGGACGCCATCGACAGCTCGAAGTGGCTGGACCCGCCCGATCGTACCGGGAGCGGGAGGCGGCGCAGCTGGTGGGGCTACGGGGGCGACGCCTCGAAAGACGAAAAAAGCGGCGCGAAGAAGAAACCGCGCTCGGCGAAGGACATTCGGTTCCGCCGCCGAAGCCGGTGGTCCGTCGCCATCGCGATCGCCGCCGTCGCGTCGTACCTGCTCACGGGCGAGCTCATCACGTTCGTGTTCTCGGAGGAGGGCGAGGGGGACAGAGAGGTAAACGAAGGCGCAGCGGAGGAGGTGGAGGACGCCGAGGAGGAGGTGGAGCTGGAGGAGCCGCTGGACGACGACGACGCCGAGGAACCGCCGCCGGAGGCGGAGGAGGAATGAGTTTCGGATTCGACGTTGTTTGTTTTCGAAAAGACGTTTTGCGAAAAGGAGAAGGTATTTTTTCAGAACACGCGTGCTCTCCGAGACGAACGCCGACGCGCGGCGCGCTCAGACCCCGCCTGTCGCGCGCGTTTCCCGCGGCGAGATGGAGGTCCGCGCGTCCCGCCGGGTCGCGGCCCTCGCTGGCCACCTGGTTCCCTCCTCATCCGACGCTTCGTCCCCGAAACAGTGGCTCACGATGCCGTGCGACGGCGGCGCCTCGGTCGCGGCGGGCGCGGTGGTGCTCCACCCGTCCGTGGCCGAGGCGCTCGCCTCGGGCGGCGCGGTGGTGGCTCTCGAGAGCACCATCGTGTCGCACGGCATGCCCTACCCCCAGAACCTGCAGATGGCGCGCGAGGTGGAGGCGATCGTGCGCGCGCGAGGCGCGACGCCCGCCACCGTGGCCATCATCGACGGCGTGCCCCGCGTCGGGCTGGACGACACCGACCTGCGCCGGCTGGCGGAGCTCGGCGCGCGCGCGCGCAAGGTTTCCCGACGGGATATCCCGGCGGTCATCGCGCGACGTGAGACGGGCGCGACGACTGTCTCCGCGACCGCGCTGCTCGCCGCGCGCGCGGGCGTGTCCGTGTTCGTCACCGGCGGCGTCGGCGGCGTGCATCGCGGCGGCGAGACATCCATGGACGTCTCCGCGGACCTCACCGAGCTCGCCAAGACCCCCGTCGCCGTCTTCTGCGCCGGCGCCAAGAGCGTGCTGGACATCCCGCGCACTTTGGAGTTCCTGGAGACGCAGGGCGTGCCCGTGGTCGGCTACGGCGTCAAAGAGTTCCCCGCGTTCTTCTCCAGAAGCAGCGGATGCGACGCGCCCGCCGTCGCCGATTCGCCGGAGCAAGCCGCGCGATTGATCCGCGCCGCCAAGACGCTGGGCTTGGGGGGTTGTATCTTCGCCGTGCCCATCCCGGAGGCGCACGAAGCGACCGGGCGAAAAGTGCAGAGAGCCATAGACAGAGCGTTAGAAGAGGCTAAAAAAAAGCGCGTGAAAGGCGCGGACGTGACGCCGTTTCTGCTAAAGCGCGTTCGCGAACTGAGCGGAGGCGCGAGTTTAGAAGCGAACCTCGCGCTCGTGCGAAACAACGCCGAGGTCGGCGCCGACGTCGCCGTGGCGCTCGCGAGGCTCGCCGCGGACGAACGCGAAGCGTAGGGTGGACGACTTGTAGTCAAACGGGACGCACGCGTAGCGAAAAAAAACCCTCTTAAATCCCTCGTTCTTTACGCCGGCGTGCTCGCCTTGGCGCGGTCCTCGACGGGCTCTAAGATCCCGGCGGGGATCGCGTCTGGGTCCGGCTCGTCCGCTCCGTCGTCCCCGGCTCGAGCGCCTCCGTCCGTCTCGCCCGCCTTCGCCTTCGCCCTCTCCTCCGCCTTCGCCTTTTCTTTCCCGCCTCCTTGCTCCTCCTTCGCCTTCTCGACAGGAGCGCCGCGTCCCCTCTTCCCCAAACCCTGCTTCTCCTTGTCCTTCGTCTCGAGCCCCAGCAAGCGGACGATCTCCGGCCCGGTGAGCGTTTCGCGCGCCAGCATCTCCGCCGAGAGCGCGTGCAGGTCGGCGACGTGCTTCGTGAGAAGCTTGGTGACGCGCGCGTGCGAGTCCCGCAGGAGCTGCACCACCTCTTTGTCCACGAGCGCCTCGGTGGCGCGTCGCCCGCCCTTGGACATGGAGTCCACGTGCACGGGCCCCACTAAAGAGCTCAAACCAACCTCGCCCACCATGTACGTCGCCAGCCGCGTCGCCTGCTGCAAGTCGCTCAGCGCGCCCGTCGTCACCTCGTCCTTTCCGAAGATGAGCTCCTCCGCGACGCGGCCGCCCATGCACACGTCCAGGCGCGCCAGCAGCTGCTTGCGCGTGATGCTCGTCTCGTCCTTGTCCGGGAGCTGCGTCACCATCCCGAGCGCGTTGCCGCGCGGCACGATGGTGGCTTTGTGCACGGGCATCGCGCCCGGCGTTCGTAAAGCGACCACCGCGTGCCCGGCCTCGTGGTACGCCGTGAGCTTCTTGGACTCCTCGGTCAGAACGGCGCTTTTCCGCTCGACGCCCATGATGATGCGGTCCTTGGCCCACTCCAGTCTGTCCAGGGAGATGGTGGTCTCGCCCGACACCGCCGCCTGCACGGCGGCCATGTTCACGAGGTTAAACAGCTCGGCGCCGCTGAACCCGGAGGTGCCGCGCGCGATGGACTCGACGTCCACGTTTTCGTCCACGGGTTTGTTTAGAAGGTAGTGAGTGAGAATCTCGCGCCTTCCTCCGATGTCGGGGTTCGGGACGTGCACCAGTCTGTCGAACCTCCCCGGCCTGGTTAACGCCGGGTCGAGCTGCTCTGGGATGTTCGTCGCGGCGATGACGATGATGCCTTCGTTCTGCTCGAACCCGTCCATCTCGGTCAATAACTGGTTCAGGGTTTTCCTCGATTGCGTCTCAAACGCTTTGCGCGAAGTCCCGACGGCGTCGATTTCGTCGATGAAGATGATGCACGGCATCTTCGCCTTGGCTGCTTTGAACAGCTGCCGCACTCTTTTCGAGCCGACGCCCACGAACATCTCCTCGAACTCCGAGCCGGCGCGGTAGAAAAAAGGCACGCCCGCCTCGCCGGCGACGGCGCGCGCCAAAAGCGTCTTCCCCGTGCCCGGCGGCCCGGAGAGCAACACGCCCTTCGGCAGCTTACCCCCGAGCTTCGTGAACAAATCGGGGTTCTTCAGGTACTCGACAATCTCCTGAAGCTCCGCCTTGGCCTCGTCGCATCCCTTGACGTCGTTGAACGTCTTGCGCGACTGCTCGCTGATCGCGCCCGCGTCGTACTCCTTCGGGTCGAACGAGGACTTGCCCGCGGCGTCGCCGCCGACGCCCGGGAGCGAAGGACGCTTGCCGCCGGCGTCGGCGCCCCCGGGAAGCAATCCGGCGGCGCCGCCGCCCGGCGACGCGTTCGTGGATGACCCGTGAGCGGAACCAGAAGAAACACCGCTCCCTCCGCCGCTGGAAGTGACACTGGTGGAAGATCCACTCGACGCATTTGTCGTGACTTTGCCCGCGTGCCTCTGCGCGGCGCCCATCGCCGTACCGCCGATCACCGCAAACAGAGCGCCGTAAAACACGAAATCGATCAGCCCGCCGCTTCGCGCGGCGCTCCGTGTTTTGGAACCCGCCGCTGTTCTCGCGCCGGCTCCGAACGGGTCGTAGCCCCCCCCCTCCGGCACGACGACGACGTGCAGCGGCACGCTGGGTGATCTGCCCGGCGCGAGCTTGGGCGCGCCCTCGACGCCGCGCGCGCGGCTCGATAAGTCGGTGAGCATCTCGGGCAGCGTCGATCGCTCGGCGGCGGCGACAGCCACCGCTTCGGTCACCGCCGCCACCGCCTGTTCGCCCGTGACGTTTTCGTCCCGCATCACGCCCGCCGCCGCCATGGAGAGCTGCGCGGGGGGCATGACGCGCGCGTCCATGCCGTCCATGGCCTCCAGCCGGCCGGTCGCCGCCATGGCGCGCAGGTACGCAACCACCGAACCCGGACCGCTCGCGGCGGTTCGCGACTCGAAGCGCGCCACCACCTCGTCCCACATCTCCTCCGCGGCGAGCTCGCGCATGTACGCGTCCTGCTTCACGAAGCTGTCCCGGTCCGCCTCGGCGGCGAGCAGCAGGCCCTCCAGACGCTCGGCCTTGCGCCTCGCGGGGATGGAGGCCAGCCACGCGCGCACGGGGGAGGGCACAAGCCTGGCGAGGCCCGAAGGCTCGGGCGCGCCGGAGGGCGCGTCCGCGGAGGGCGAGGCCGCCTTAGCCTCCTTCGAGGCCTCCTTCGAGGTCTCAGCCTCGGAGATCTTCGCGTACCACGAAGGCGGCTTCGGGGCGCCGGCCGCGTCGGCGGCGTCTTCGCCGGCCGCGTCGCGCGCCTCGGGCTCGGTGGCGTCGTCGCCGTCGCCGGCGGACGCGCCATCCGCCTTCGAGCTCGCCCGCGCGAAGATCTGGCGGTCGTCGCGGCGCGACGCGCGCACCCGCGCGGCGCGGCGGGCGCGAGACGACGCGCCGCGCGCGCGAGGCGCCGCCAGCGCGCTCGGCCGGAGCACCGCGGACGTCGACGCCGACATCGTGGAGGTGCGCTGCAGGTCCGCGCTGCCCTCTGTGGCGCGCGAGTCGGCGAAAGGGAAACCTACAGCGCCACACGCAGAGCGTCTTGTGTGATAGGACGCGGCGCTTCGCGGTCGTGGTTCGGCCGGCCCGAATCTGCCCGCGAAATTTTTTAGGAGCCGAACCGTTTCGTCGCGTCTCGTGCCGCCTCGGGCGCTCCGACCTCAGAACGCGGCGCGCCATCCCCACCGGAACGCGCAGACCTTCCCGCCGGCCTCGCGCTCGGAACCCACGCGACGCGTCTCTCCCGCGTTCGACTCCCTCCGACGACCCGCGCTTCCGTCCGGTGCCCTCGCGCCTTTCGTCTCATCGATGACCGGCAGCGGCGTATCGCGTCGTCCGGAGCGTTTCGGCGGGTCCGTCGCGGACGACGAGCGAGACGCGTTGCGGCGAACGCTGGAAGCGTTCGAGGCGCGCGTGCGCGAAGACACCTTCGACTCCGAACCCGGCTCGGCTAAAAAAGCCGAGCTGGAGGCTGCGCTGGAGCGAATGCGGGACGAAACCAAGGAGCTGGAGCGTCTCAGAGGCGCGTGGCACGAACGCGGATTGCCCGGCGTTTACAGAGACTGGAACGACGTCCCCGAGGCGACGACGGCGACGCCGCCGCTTGCGGACGCGCGGTACGCCGCGTACGTCGAGGCGAGGAAGGAACGAGAGAATCTGCTTAACGGGGGCGCTTAACGGTATGCGTTTAGTGCGTCACGTAAAACGAATGTGCTTTTGTGTGCGTATTACATGAGAACTCGCGTATCTCCAAACCGCGTCGCGCGACGGCGCGCGACGTCTCCGCGAAGATAGCTAAAAAATCAGCGCGCGGGCGCGGCGGAGTAGGCGTCGAGCTTCACCATCTGATCCGGGTCGATCGCCGCCAGCTCCTTCTCCTCCGTCTCGGTCATGACCGCCCCCGCGCCGTACGCCACCGCGCTCTCGCCGTCGATCGCGCCCACGGGCTCCTTCGCGCTCAGCGTCTTCGCCTCCGCGATGACGTCGGGCATGATCTTCTTCAGACCCTTGGTGGAGGCGCCGTACACAGCCTTGTCCGTCACCACCTCGGCGGCGAGCTTGCCCGCGAGCACCGCGCCCTCCATGGAGCCCAGGAACTTCTGGGACGTCCAGTCGCCCGCCAGCGTGAAGTTGGAGATGGGCGTCGCCTGCGAGGGGCGGTACTTGTTCCGGCCGGGGATCGCCGCGTACACCGAGCGCGGGGTCTTCACCACGGCGTGCTTCAGCAACTTAGCGCCGACGCCGTCGGGCGACCCGGGGCCGATCTCGAGCGGAAACAGGCGCTCGAGCTCGAGCATGGTGGCGTCGACAATCTCCTGGTTGGACTTGGCGATCCAGTTGGTTTTGCCGCCGGCGATGGGCGAGCAGGGCGCGAACACCAGCTCCAGCATGGACTTCTCCTCGTCGTAGTACTCCTTGCAGGTGGTGGACATGTCCGCGTACACCGACAGCAGCGGCGAGCGCGAGAAGCACAGGTGGTCGACGTTCTGCAGCTTGCGGTCAAACCAGAGGTGGATGTTGATCACGGGGATGCCCTCGAGCTCCTGGATCTGGTGGAAGAAGGGCATGGTGCTCCACTGCTTGGGCAGCATGCGCTTCATGATGTCCACCGGGACGGCGCTCACGTACTCGTCCGCCACGATCTCCTCGCCGGAGACCATCTTCAGGTGCTTCACCGACCCGTCGTCGTTGAGCACAAACTCCTTCACGCGCTGCTTGAGCTTGACGTCGCCGCCGCGCGCCTTGATGTGGTCCACCATGGGCGCGCACAGGCGGTCGGGCTGGTTGCCGTCCAGGAACGCCATCTGCAGCCCGTCCGTCTCGTTCAAAAAGCGGTTCATCGCCGTGAGCACCACGGTCATGGAGAGCTTGTCGGGGTCGATGAAATCCAGCGCCTTGGCCATGGAGATGAACACCTCCTCGTTGATGCGCTCGGGCATGCCGTACTTGCGCATGAAGTCGAGCACGGAGAGCTCATCCTGCTCGTCGATGAAGTCCTGGCCCTCGATGAGCATGGGGATCAGAGGAGGCGCGGTCTGGAGCTTCTCGGGGAGCGTGAGCATCTTCTGGTTCATCAGGATCGCGAGCCCGAAGTTGAGCGGCGCGGGGATGCCCTTGACGAAGTTGAAGCTCGTGAACTCGCCGGGGAGCTCCTGCATGGCGAAAATCATCTTGTGCACCTTCCATTGCAGGCGGTCTTCGATGTCGAGCTCGGCGAACAGGTTCATCATGTTGGGGTAGGCGCCGAAGAAGATGTGCAGGCCGGTCTCGATCCAGTCGCCGTCCTTGTCCTGCCACGCGGACACCTTGCCGCCCAGCACGTCGCGGCCCTCAAGCACGATGGGCTCGTGGCCCGCGTCGACGAGGTACTTGGCGCAGGCCAATCCGGAGAGACCGCCGCCGACGATGACCACCTTCTTCTTCTCGCCCATGTCCTTCAGGTCCTTGAACTTCTGCGACAGCGCCGCGCCCTCGCGGTAGTTGTCCGTGTTGGAGATCTGCGCGGGCTTGGGGAAGTCCTCCGCGACCACGCGCAGGCCGGCGCGACGAGGCGCCACGACGCGAGCCGCCGAGACGGTGCGCGCGCGGACGCGCGAGCCCATCGCGCCGCCGCGGCGGCTGGCGAACGACGCCGAAGTCGCGGTGGAGGCCATGCTGAACGCCATCGCGCGTGCACGCGAGGGAATATGCGGGAGCGGGAGGTGCGCGCTTCCGGTGTGGCGCGCGCGAGGACGTCGCGCCCGAACATCGCCAAAGCTTCCTATCCACAAGCGATAGACACGTCGATGCACCTGATTCGTCGCATTTTTGGTTCAGTGCTCCGGGAGTGCGAAGAATCGGAAAATATGGGTGGGCTTTTTGTGGGGTTATAACTCAAGAGCTTACGTCACGCGCGATGCGCCGTTCGCGGTCGACACGAAAAGCGCATTCGGAGCGGCGCGACCGCCGACGGGCAAAGTCGGTGCTTTTCGCAAAAAGGTTTAGGGCAAAAGCACAATCCAGCGTCGCGCGGGCTCACTCTGCGTGTGCCCCGGTGGGGCTTCGCGGCGGTCCGTCTCGCGCGATGGATCTCTCCGCGGTGGCGCGGCAGAGCGTCAGCCGCCGGGTGGAGGCGTCCGCCTCGGCGAGCGCGTCGCGGCGGACGGAGGAGGAGGAGGATGACGATGAGGATCTCGATGCGGACGAGGCCAAGGCGCTGGTGCGCGCCTTCGTCAAGCACGCGCTGGACGGCGTGCGCGCCGGCGAGCGCGCGCAGTACTACGAGCTTTTGGAGGCGTTGGAGGGGCTAGAAGACGCGCGCGTGTCGCAAGACAAGCTGCTGATGCTCACGGTGCTCGTGGAGTGCGTCAGCAGCCTGGACGAGAACGCGCACGAGGATCTGCTTCGAAGAGTGCTCTCGACGTCGCTGTGGCGGTGCGCGGACGACGTCGCCGCGCTCGTCGTGGAGTTCTGCGTCAACCTGGTCTCCACGCACACGGGAAGCCTTCTGCAGACGTGCCTGGAGATGCTCGTCTCGAACTTCGTCCCCCCCCCGGGGTACGACCTCGCGCTCCTCGAGCGCGACGGGCGGCGGGGTCCGGGATCCGCGAAGGGCGTTCTCGAGAACGTCGACGGGTCCCTCCGGTCTCGTTCCCTCGGGGTCTCGCCCTCGACGACGCCGAGGCCGCCCGAGGCGGTCACGGCGGGCGTGGTGCGCGCGGTGGCGACCATCCTCACGCTGGTTCCGCTCGCCGCCTCGGTGCTTCGGCCCATCCTGCTCGCGCGCCTGCCGCACGTCTCCGCGCACAAAAACGCGCAGACGCAGTACCTGCGCGCGGCGTTTGCGCTGGCCGAGACGGAGCCCGGCGCGCGACTGCGCGACGCGCTGCTGGGCGGCGTGGTGTCGCACCTGCTGCAGGTGGACGTGGAGATCACCTGGGAGCACATCCGCGACCCCGCGGACGGGGACGACTCCAGCGACGAGGACGTGGAGGACGACATGGACGGCGACGCGGACGGCGACGCGGACGGCGACGTCGGCGGCGCCGGCATTTTCGAGCTGGACGACATCGAGAAGACCATCGAGATCGAGATGACCAGGCAGGCGGCTGTGTGGGAGCGCGACGCGCGCGCCAGGGGAGGACACTTCGCCAGGGCGAGACAAGGCACGAGTCCCACGACGTCCTCCGGCATAGCCGGGGACGCAAAGTCGCACGCCGCCGTCGATGAAGCCGCCGACGCGCTCGACTCGATGATGGAGGCGGCGCTCGCGCACGTGGACGTGCGCATCGACCGCGGGGACGGGCAGGCGGTGGCGGACGCCGTGCTCTCCATTTTTCTCAACACGCTGCTTCCGGCGCACACCTCCAAGTTCACGCAGTTCCTGGTGTTCCACGTCTGCGCGAGGGACGCCGCGGCGGCGCGAGGGACGCCTTTGAACGAAAAAGCGCCTTTCGGCGTCGTTCCACCATCTCTCCCGGGTTTCGCCGCCGCCTCCGACGCGGGACGGACTCTTTCCAACTCTTCGTCATCGTTCGGCGGCGCGTTCGGCGTGTCCGGCCGGATCGCGGACGCGCTGATCGAGCGCGTCACGGATCCGCACCACCCGCCCGCGGGTCGCCTGGCGTCCGCGGCGTACCTGGCGTCGTTCCTAGCGCGCGCCGCGTTTTTGCCCCCCGCGTTTCTGGCGGCGGCGCTGGCGCGTTTACACCGCTGGTGCGCGGCGACGGTGGCGGCGGCGGCGAACGGCGTTAACGGCGTGACGTCCGTGGGTAAGACGGGTTTAGGTGCGTCGGGCTCGAGCGGGGCGCTGGCGCGCGGGTTCGGGTCCTCGTTCAAGATTGCGGACAGCGGCAGCGAGAGCGGGGGCAGCGAGGGCGAACTAAAAAATCGCTCGCGCGCCGATACCGCGTCGGAGGCGGCGAACGTCTCCGCGTCGGAGTACGCGACGGCGTCGGCGGCGACGCTCGCCGTCTTCGACAGCGCGTGCCAGGCGTTGATGTACGCGCTCGTGTACCGGATGGAGGATATTTTAAAGGCGGGGGGTGCGCCCGCGGAGGCGCTGCGCGCGTTGCCGCTGCGGGACGTGCTGTACAGCAGGCTGGAACCCACCAAGACGTGCCTGCCCAGCGTCGTGCTCGAGTTTCTGCACCGCGCCGCAGACGCGGGCCTTCCCGGCTTCGACGACGACCTCGTGGAGCGACACAAGGCGGAGAGGCGCGCGGCTCGGTCTGCCGGCGATGCCGGCGACGTCGGAAACGCCGCGGCCGCCGCGGCGCCTCCGCTGCGCCGCTCGGCCTCCGCCGTCGCCGCGCTGGGAGGCGACCTGGCGGAGGCTGTGCGCCAGCGGCGGCCGCTGCGCATGTTTTTCCCCTTCGACCCGTACCTTCTCCGGCGCAGCGCGGCGCTGCTCCGGCTGCCGCTCACGTACGTCGCGTGGCGCGGCGAGGTGCGCCAGGGATCCGAGCGCGACGAAGACGAGGACGACCTGGACGTCGACCTGGACGACGACGACGACGAGTCCGAGCCGGAGGACGAGTCGGACGAGGAGGAGGCGTCGGGGGGGCGCGGCGGGTCGCGCAGCGGCTCGCACATGGGCTCGCAAGGCCACCACTCGTTCAACTCCAGCCTGCCCAACTCGCTCAACCCGCGGCCGCGCAAGCTCACGCGTGGACTGCTGGGGCCGCAGCCCCTGTTCGGCGGGAGGTCCGTCTCGCCGGGGTCCGCCGAGGCAGGCGGGAAGCGGAGCAACGGGTTCGGGTTTGGGTTCGGGGTCGCGAGCGCCGCCGCGGCGCCGCCCATCGTCGGCTTCGCCGCGGGGGGCGTGCCCACTTCCTCGACGTTCGGCGCGGGCTCACCCGGAGGCGCCCCGAACGCGCCGCCCTCGCCGTCTCGGCTGGGCGCGCCCACGGGGAGCGACGGGGGGGGAGCCAAGCCGCCGCGCGTCCCGAAACGAACGACGAGGTGATGACGGAGCCTCTC
>ENA-OUOG01000517-OUOG01000517.1-marine-metagenome-genome-assembly--contig:-NODE-517-length-50741-cov-9.326326_pt1 | contig 50741 bp, 48 predicted proteins | sample MGYA00248635_ERZ508505 | MGnify/ENA primary metagenome ERZ508505 (study PRJEB26176, sample SAMN06267871) | marine metagenome | isolation source: Saanich Inlet, British Columbia, Canada | place: Pacific...
ATGCTCTCATCCTTCTCCGCGGCGTCTTTCTTGCCACGGCGCGAACGGCCCCTTGGAGCCTCGTCTTCGGCGTCCGCGTCGGCTTCAGCTTCAGCGTCAGCGTCAGCCTCTACAGCTTCAGCTTCTTCTGTATCGGCCTGCGCCTCTACAGCCTCTGTCTCGGCCTCGTCTTCGCTTGGTTCTTCAACGGGCGTTTCGCCCACAAGCTCCATGGGCGAGAGCCCTTCAGCTGTGTCATCGCCTTCGCTGTCGCCAAGGTCGATCGTCTCCATACCAGAAACATCGCCCTCAACTTCGCGTGTTTCCACTGCGTCATCTGTTTTGGCACGCGCAGCGCGCGAGCGTGAGGAGCGGCCACGCTTGGGCTTGCCCTCATCGTCCTCGTCAAGGGCGCGCTGTGCTTCCACATAGGCGCGCTCTTCTTCCATCAGAGCTTCGCGGTCCGCGACAGGGATCTGATAGTAATCGGGGTGAATCTCGTTAAAGGCGAGGAAACCATGGCGGTTTCCGCCATAATCAACGAAAGCCGCCTGAAGCGACGGCTCGACCCGTGTTACCTTTGCGAGATAGATATTGCCAGCAAGCTGCCGGCGGTTCTCGGTTTCAAAGTCAAATTCCTCAACTTTGTTTCCATCAACCACAACAACGCGAGTTTCCTCTGCGTGGGTGGCGTCGATAAGCATTTTCTTAGCCATGAAGTCCATTTGCACGCAAAATCCCCGCAAACCCTTCTCAGAGCCACAGGTTTCAAAACGTGTCTATTTCGGGCGATGTCAGACGCGCGTTCAAGAGGGGCGCTTGCGCCCTCTGCTCTCGAACTCAATAGTTTAGCGCGCTTCATCGCGTTTCTTCTCCGACACAGTGCTGCTTGCGCAAGCCAAAGTGCCCATTCATTGGCAGACACAAAGGCCTGCCGGTCCGTTTGGCCAATTTCTGGGCCAATTCATCCTGCTGGGGAACGCGCTTGGCGCGGCATCCGAAGCAGATAAACTCCTCAGAGCGCTAAAATCACAGCTCTGCATTTCTACTTAAGGGCAGACAGCGCCAAAATACAATGGCTAATCGACGCCAAGCCGCACCAAAGCCAAGTTGCCTAGCTTAAATAATCAGAGCGTTGCAGCGCATATTTCGCCATCTTCTCGTTTAGCGTGCGCCGTGGCAGGCACAGCTCATCCATCACAGCCGCAATCGAGCCTTTGTGGCGGCGCATCGTATTGTCGATGAGCATCCGTTCGAAGGCCTCGACATATTCCTTGAGCGGCTTGCCTTCGGTCGTCATCACAGGCTGCATCTCGTCGTGATCCGCCATCAATAGCGAGGTGATCGTCCCTGCCCCGCGCCGCGACTGAAGGACAGCCCGCTCGGCAATATTGATCAGCTGGCGCACGTTTCCAGGCCAAGGCGCTTGCAAAAGTTGCGCCGCTTCCTGCGCGCTCACCTTAGGCGCATCACAGCCGTATTCCTCGGCAAACTCGTCCGAAAGCCGCGTGAACAGCGTCAGGATATCTTCGCCACGCTGGCGCAAAGGCGGCACAGTGATGCGCAGCGCCGCCAAACGATAAAACAGATCCGCGCGCAGCGCGTCCTCGACCGTGCGGTTCTGCTCCTGCAGGTTCGAGATCGCGACAATCCGCGTTTCAGGCGGATTGCCCTCCTCGTTCATAAAGCTCAGCAAGCGCGCCTGAACAGCGTCAGGGAGCGTCTCAATATCTTCAAGCACAAGTGTGCCCCCGCGCGCCTCTTCCACAGCAGGCAAGCGGCTGTCTTCGGGCTGCATCGGGCCAAAGAGCCGCTTCACCAGCGCTTCTTCTTCCAGAGCCGAACAGCTCACCAACACAAATTTCTTACCAGCACGCGCGCCAACCGCGTGCAAAGCATGTGCCACAAGTGTCTTGCCTGTGCCCGTCTCGCCATCAATCAGAACATGGCCGTCAGCCTGCCCCAGATCGAGGATATCTTCCTTGAGCCGTGCCATAATAGGGCTGGCACCGATCAGCTTCTTCATCAGTTGCCCGCCCTCTGACAACTCGCGGCGCAAAGCACGGTTATCAAGCGTCAGACGCCGCGCATTGGCAGCCTTCTTGGCCAGCTCTGTCATACGGTCAGGGTTGAACGGCTTTTCTAGAAAATCAAACGCGCCCACGCGCATCGCCTCGACAGCCATCGGCACATCGCCGTGCCCTGTGATCATGATCACAGGCAAAGCACTGTCCGCCCCCATCAGCTTTTTGAGAAACTGCATCCCGTCCATGCCGGGCATTTTGATGTCAGAGATCACAATCCCCGGATAATCCGCGCCCAGCTCCTTGAGCGCGTCTTCCGCGCTCGGAAAGGTCTGGGTGTCATAGCCCGAAAGTGCGAGCCACTGGCTGATGGACTGGCGCATGTCCTGCTCGTCATCCACGATCGCAATCTTCATAGCCTTAGCCATCACTCGTCTCTCTTTCGTTACTCTGCAGCTTCAGAGCTGCTGCCTTCCAAGATAGGAAGTTGCATTTCAAAAACAGCCCCCCCCGCCATTGCATTGCGCGCTGTCAGCCGTCCACCAAGGTCGTTCACGATCCCCGATGAAATAGCAAGCCCCAGACCCACGCCCTCGCCGGGCTGTTTGGTTGTGTAAAACGGCTCAAAAAGCGCATCCAGATCTTCGATTCCGGGGCCATTGTCGCGCACAGAAAGCGTTGCCGTTTCTCCTGCAGTCAGCATCAGCTCGATCTCGGGCTCCTGCACCAGCTTGGTTGCGTCCAGAGCATTGCGAATGAGGTTCACCATAACCTGCTCGATGCGCACCCGATCCCCCATAACCATCACAGGCCACTTGGGCAAAACGCGGTCGATCTTGACATGCCGCCGCTTCAGTTGCGGCTCCATCATCGACAAAGCAGATGTGAGCGCATCCCCCATGTTTATTGGGCTAAGCTCGTCCTGTCCCTTGCGCGCATAGCTCTTGAGCTGCTTCGTGATCGCGCCCATCCGCTCGATCAAATCATCAATGCGATGAAATGAAGACAGCGCTTCATCGGGGCGGTTGCGCTGCAACAAAAGCCGCGAGCCCGCCAAATAGGTTTTCATCGCCGCCAAAGGCTGGTTCAGCTCGTGACTAACCGCCGCAGACATCTCCCCCAAAGCAGCCAGCTTGGAGCTTTGAGCGAGGCTCTGCTCAGCGGTTCTCAGCGCGCCTTGCATCTTCTCACGCTCGGCGATTTCCCGCTGCAAGCGCACGTTTAGTTGGCGAAGCTCCGCCGACTCACGCTGAAACAAAGCCATGCGCAATGCCGACTTGCGGCTCAGGAGATAAAACACCAGCGAAAGCAAAATGGCGAAAGCCATAATCTCCAGCGCCAGAACCCCGTTCACCCGCTCGCGCACGCTTGCATAGGTCGTGAAAGACGCCATCTTCCAGCCGCGAAACGGAACGCGCATTTCCTTGCGCATCACAGCCTCGCCCTGCACATAGGCGTCGGGCGGCAAAGAGGTCCAGTTCTGCGTGGCTCGGATCGCGCGCTCAATGGCGCTGTCCGCCGACTCGCGCCCAAGCGCCTCATCTTCCATCAAGCCCCGCCAGCGCGGCTCTGTCGCAAGAACAATCGTGCCCTCGCTGTTGGTCACAAGAACAGCGTCCGAAATGCCAGCCCAAGCCCGCTCAAATTTGGCCAGATCAACCTCGACAACAATCACACCGATGGTCTCGCTCTGGCTCGTCACACGGCGCGCATAGACAAATCGATAGCCCCCGCTCTCGCGCGGCACAGTTGCAAAAATTGTGTTGGGCGAGCGCAGCGCTTCGATAAAATAGCTGTGCTCACGATGTGGCTCACCCAGCCGCGCACGGTCCGTCGCCGCCACAGTCCGCCCGCTCGCATCCAGCAAGATCAATGAGGCCGCGCCAATCTCTTCGACAAAAGAAATAAGCCGCTGGGTAGATTGACTAAAATCACCTGAATTCAGAGCCCCGATCAAAGCAGGGTCGCGGCTCAAAAGCTGCGGCACAATCGAGTTGCGCTTCAGTTCCGAGATCAAGTTGCCCGAATAAAGCGTCAGCCTGAGCTCGGCACGGTTGCGGGTGTTTTCGGTGAACCGCTCTGTCAAAAGACGGTTCGTCACCGATATAGTGGCAACTGCCAACACCAAAAGCCCGACAAAAACCGCCCTCAAGCGCCAACTTGTGGTGCGCGGGCGCTCGTCGGAGGATGGGTCAACAATGAGGCTCATTGTGCCAAATTAGCGGGCCTTACCGCCCCTCACAAGCGCGCTGATCTCATGCAAGCGCCATTTGGCTCATGAGGCTGGTAAACATCGCTTTGCCGTCGGTTCCCCCATGGCTAGGCTCTGCCATCCGCTCAGGGTGTGGCATCATGCCAAGCACACGACGGTTGCGGCTCACAACGCCCGCAATATCGGCCACAGAGCCGTTGGGGTTGTTGACATAGCTAAAGGCAATCCGGCCCTCGGCGCGTAGCTCGGCGAGCTTGGCCTCATCCACGTAATAGTTTCCATCGTGGTGGGCGATTGGCACGGTGATCACCTGCCCAGCCTCATACCCGCTGGTATAGGCCGTGTCCGCCGCCTCAACCTGAAGCTCAATCGGCTTGCAGATGTATTTCAGCCCCGCATTGCGGCGCAGCGCACCTGGCAAAAGGCCGGTTTCGGTCAGGACTTGAAACCCATTGCAAATCCCGAGCGCATAACCGCCGCGCTCTACATGGGCCTTCAGCTCACCACAGATCGGCGAATTCGCCGCAATCGCACCACAGCGCAAATAATCTCCAAACGAAAAGCCCCCGGGAACAGCCACAAGATCAATGCCCTTGGGCAAAGCCGTGTCTTTGTGCCAGACCATTTCTACATCGGCCCCCGCCTTTTCCAAGGCCACAGCCAAGTCACGGTCACAGTTTGATCCAGGGAAGACAATCACAGCGGCTTTCATGGGGTTCTCCTTAGCGTTTCAGCTCTCAAAATCGGTTATAACAGCCACACCCGCAGGGGCAGCATGATCAAAGGCAGCAAGCTCGCTGGTCGCGTCACTCAGTGCAATACGGCGGGTCACCAGCGGTGCGAGGTCCACATGACCCGCCTCCATCAGGCTCAAGAGGCTCCGATATCGGTGCGCAGGCATGCCACGCGTACCATATATCGCCAATTGCCCGGAATATACGACATCCATCGGGATCGGCATCACAGCATGATCTCCAGCAGGCATCCCGACCTGAACCATACGGCCCAGCTTTTTCAATGACTTGAGCGCACCCACTGTGGTCACTTCCACGCCAAGCGCCTCGATAGCAAGGTCTGCGCCCCCGCCCGTCGCTTCGCGCACAGCTTCAGCCGCATCGCCCTCAGTCGCGTTGATCACAACATCCGCACCAAGGCTTTTCGCATAAGCAAGCTTCTCGGGAACCACATCGACAACCGCCACACGCGCCCCCAAAGCACGACCAAGCATAAGCGCCGAAAGGCCAACACCACCGCCACCAAAAACAGCAAGCCATTCCCCCGCTTGCAGAGCCGCGCGGCCCGTCAAAGCATGCCAAGCCGTCGTCACCCGACAGCCCAGGCCCGCGGCCAGATCAGGTGCAATGCTCTCAGGCAATAATGTCAGGTTCGCGTCTGCATATGGCACAGCGATATACTCGGCATAAGCGCCCGCTTGCGTAAATCCGGGCACAGCCTGTGTTGCACAAATCGTCTGATGGCCTGATTGACAGTCGCCGCAGCGCCCACAGGCCAAAATAAACGGCGCAATCACACGTTGGCCGACCTGCCAGCTCTGAACACCCGCTCCAACAGCAACAATCTCACCGCAATATTCATGCCCCGGCACGTGCGGCAACGCCACATCGGGGTCAGCGCCCACCCAAGCATGCCAGTCAGAGCGACAGACACCACAGGCCAGCACCTTGAGCACAACGCCGCCTTCTGGCGGTGTCGGGTCGTCCATTCGGACAATCTCAAGTGGCGCACGCCATGTGGTAATCTGCGCTGCGCGCATCAGCCAAGCTCGATTGTGTAGCTCTCGATGACAGTGTTCGCGAGAAGCTTTTCGCACATCTCGGTGACAGTCGCCTCGGAGCTGCCCTCAGCCAGATCAAGCTCAATGACCTTGCCTTGGCGCACGCCTTCAACGCCGTCAAAACCAAGCGCCCCAAGCGCGTGGCGCACGGCCTCACCTTGCGGGTCCAGAACCCCGTTCTTAAGCATCACATGCACACGCGCTTTCATGGCTCTCTCCGTTCTTATTCAATCATCACCAAGGATTTTACTTGGCTTATCAATTTCTTGCAGTCGTTAATTAATCAACGTCGGCTTCATCGGGGTCGCCCCCTTTGGCATCACACCGAGCCTTCTCGCAACTTCGCTATACGCGTCGGTCAGGCTGCCAAGATCGCGGCGGAACACGTCTTTATCAAGCTTCTGGCCTGTTTCCATATCCCATAGGCGGCAGCTGTCAGGGCTGATCTCATCAGCCACGATAAGGCGCTGATAATCGCCTTCATAAACACGGCCAATCTCGATCTTGAAATCAACAAGCTTGATGCCGACACCAAACATGACGCCTGACAAAAAGTCATTCACCCGCAGCGCAAGGCTCAGGATGTCTTCCATGTCCTGCTGGCTCGCCCAACCGAATGCCGCAATATGCTCTTCAGAGACAAGCGGATCGCCCAAAGCATCGTCTTTGTAGCAATATTCAACAATTGGCCGTGGCAGCGGCGTTCCCTCTTCGATTCCAAGGCGCTTGGCCATAGAACCAGCCGCAAAATTGCGCACAATCACTTCAAGCGGCACAATCTCACAGGCGCGGACAAGCTGTTCGCGCATATTCAGACGGCGGATAAAGTGGTTTGGAACGCCAATTTGCGTCAAACCATTCATAAAATATTCCGAGAGCATGTTGTTCAACACACCCTTCCCTTCGATCACATCACGCTTCTCTGCGTTGAAGGCCGTGGCATCGTCCTTGAAATACTGCACAATCGTGCCTGGCTCTGGCCCTTCAAACAGGGTCTTTGCCTTGCCTTCGTATATTTTCTTGCGGCGTGCCATCGGGGCTCCAATCTCGCGCTTGAGGTGAGTCTGCTTGCTTGACTGTCTCTTATGGCAAAGGGCTCATTGTCGCAAGCCGCGCCATGAGGGCTTGTGCTCCATCGCGACGAATTGCATATTTAGGCGCAAGTATAACTTTGTTGGAGACACCCGTATGTCCACATTTGACGACCGCGAAAACGCCTTCGAAAACAAATTCGCCCATGACGAAGAGATGAAGTTCAAGGCCGAAGCCCGCACAAACAAGCTTCTCGGCCTTTGGGCTGCCGAGCTTCTGGGAAAATCAGGTGATGACGCTGCAGCCTATGCTGCGGAGGTCGTGAAAGCAGATTTTGAAGAAGCAGGCCATGAAGATGTGGTCCGCAAAGTGGCTGCAGATCTCGGTGAGATGGCCGATGCCGACACGATCCGCGCCAAGCGTGCCGAGCTGAGTGTGCTGGCCAAAACCCAAGTGATGACAGAAGTGGGCTAAGCGTCTGCGCTGATGACCATTCAAACGCCGCCCCTGTTTCGGGCGGCGTTTTTGTATGCGTCCTCACGTTGAGCCCCAGTCTCTCCCTCCTCCCGTCAAACAAACCTCATAATCTTGATGTTGATTATGAATTTGCCTAATTACCTTACCTGTGCGAAGGCAGCTCAAACCCAAATAAGGCAGCTCCAAACATGACATCGCCCTTTGAAACTCTCCTCGCCGAACGCGACTGGCTCCTTGCCGATGGCGCGACAGGCACAAACCTCTTCAACATGGGCCTCGGTGCAGGTGATCCCCCCGAATTCTGGAACGTGGATGAACCCGCCAAAATCACATCGCTCTACAAATCCGCAGTCGATGCTGGCTCCGATCTTTTCCTGACAAACTCCTTTGGTGGCAATGCCGCGCGCCTCAAACTGCACAATGCAGCCAACCGTGCGCGCGAACTGTCGCGCATCTCTGCCGAAATCGGCCGCAATGTTGCCGATCGAGCCGACCATAAAGTCATCGTCGCTGGCTCCGTCGGCCCGACAGGCGAAATCATGGCCCCGATGGGCCAGCTCACCCACGAGATCGCCGTCGAAATGTTTCACGAGCAAGCCGAAGGCCTAAAGGAAGGCGGAGCCGATGTGCTCTGGCTCGAAACCATTTCTGCGCCGGAAGAATATATCGCCGCCGCCGAAGCCTTCAAACTCGCCGATATGCCATGGTGCGGCACGATGAGCTTTGACACCGCTGGCCGCACGATGATGGGCATGACAAGTGCCGCCATGGTCGCCATGGTTGAAAAACTTGATCACAAGCCACTCGCCTTCGGTGCCAATTGCGGCGTCGGTGCCTCTGATATGCTGCGCACCGTGCAGGGCTTTGCCGCCCAAGGCACGGAGCGGCCGATCATCGCCAAAGGCAACGCAGGCATCCCCAAATACGTCGATGGTCACATCCACTATGATGGCACTCCCACGCTCATGGCAGATTATGCCGTGCTGGCCCGCGACAGCGGCGCAAAAATCATCGGCGGCTGCTGCGGAACCATGCCAGAACACCTGCGCATGATGCGCGAAGCCCTTGAAACCAGACCAAAAGGCGACAAACCCAGCTTGGAAGAAATCGCCGCCCGCCTCGGGGCCTTCTCCTCGGCCAGCGATGGCACAGGCGACAACGAACCAACAGGAACACGCAGCAATCGCCGCCGCCGCAGCTAGGCTCATTTACGGTGCAGCATCGTTTTGCTGCACCGCTTTAGGCGACATTCGTTAACTTGGTCGGCAAAAGTCTCGCGTATGTCGCAATCGAGCCAGTCACTTTGCGACATTCTGGCAAAAGCTTGCACAAAGAAAAATTCGATCAAAGGATTCCGCCATGTCGGACGAAGAAGACATCATCCTCGCAGATCTGGACGACGACGAACTTGTCCAACAAATGTTTGACGATCTTTACGATGGCCTCAAAGAGGAAATCGAAGAATCCGTAAACATCCTCCTGAGCCGTGATTGGCCGCCCTACCGCATCCTGACAGAAGCTCTTGTCGGCGGTATGACAATCGTTGGGCAAGACTTCCGCGATGGTATTCTCTTCGTGCCCGAAGTTCTGCTCGCCGCCAACGCAATGAAGGGTGGCATGGCCATCCTCAAGCCACTCTTGGCCGAAACCGGCGCGCCCCGCGTCGGTGGTATGGTTATCGGCACAGTCAAAGGCGACATCCACGACATCGGCAAAAACCTTGTTGCCATGATGATGGAAGGCGCTGGTTTTGAAGTTGAAGACATCGGCATCAACAACCCAGTTGAAAACTATCTCGCCGCCCTCGAAGAGCACAAACCGGAGATTCTGGGCATGTCCGCTCTTCTGACAACAACAATGCCCTACATGAAGGTCGTGATCGACACGATGGTCGAGCAAGGCATCCGCGATGATTATATCGTTCTCGTGGGCGGCGCGCCGCTCAACGAAGAATTTGGTAAAGCCATTGGCGCAGACGCTTACTGCCGTGATGCGGCTGTGGCCGTCGAAACAGCCAAAGAATGGGTTCTGCGCAAGCACAACAAAGCATCAGCCGGCTGAACCTGAGCTAAACAAGCGTATCAAGGGCCCGCCGGACACACCGCGCGGGCCTTTTTTCTGAAGGATCGATCATGCTCCTGGACGACACGACGCTCACAGACGAAGGCCTCGCGCCGTCAGGCACAGGCCGCCTCCTGCTCATCGCCTGTGGGGCCTTGGCGCGTGAAATTCTGGCGCTCAAAGCTCAAAACGGCTGGACCCACATGGATCTCACCTGTCTTCCTGCCAATCTTCACCTCTACCCAGAGCGCATCACAGAAGCGGTCGAGGCCAGCGTGCTCAAACACCGCACCGCCTATGACGATATTTTCGTGGTCTACGCCGATTGTGGCACCGGCGGGCTGCTCGAGGCCAAATGCGCAGAACTTGGCGTCGCGATGGTCGCTGGTCCGCATTGCTATTCCTTCTTTGAAGGCAACGAGACTTTCGCCAGCCATGACGACGAAATCACCGCCTTTTATCTCACTGATTTTCTCGTGAAACAGTTTGACGCTTTTGTATGGAAGCCCATGGGCCTGCACAAACATCCCGAGCTGCGCGATATGATCTTTGGAAACTATACAAAACTCGTCTATCAAGCCCAGACCCGCGATCCCGCTCTTGAGGCCAAAGCCAAGGATTGCGCGGATCGCCTCGGCCTTGCTTATGAATACCGCTTCACAGGCTACGGCGACCTCGCCACAGCCCTCAAGGCCCAAGCAGGCAAGGCCTGAGCACGCGCCCGCTCAGCCTTTTTCTTTCCAAAAATATCCTGGGGTGAAGCGCCAAAAGCCCTATCGCTTTTGGCTCTGAGGGGCAAAGCCCCTCCTGGTCGGATTTGCGAAGCAAATTCGACGCTCTTACGCGCCCGCCGCCACAGTTCTGATCCGCTCGATCATAGCGCGCACGCCGTTGCTCCTCTGCGCCGAAAGATGTTCCTGAAGCCCGAGCCGGCCCAGCTCGTCCTGCGCATCCACCGCCAGAACAGCGCCCACATCAAGCCCGTTATAGAGCTTGCGCAAAACTGCGACGAGCCCACGCACAATCATAGCGTCACTCTCGCCGTCAAAGTGAAAAACCGCACCCTCGACCTTCGGGTGAAGCCAGACCTGGCTGGCGCAACCGTCAACCTTTGTCGCAGACACCTTCAGCGCCTCCTCCAGCGGCTCCATCGCTTTGCCCAGCTCGATCACATAGGCATACCGATCCTCCCAGTCTTCAAGAAACTGGAAATCCTCTACTAGCTCTTCAAATGCGGCGCTGGCCATTGTGTTCCCCTTATTCCGTCCCCTTGAGATAGGCGCCCCGCGCGCGAAGGTCCATATGCTTTCCCGTCTTTTCAAGGCGCACACAATAAGGTAGCAACACAAGCAAGCAATTGGCGGAGTGACACATGCGCATTATCCTCACAACAGCTCTGGTCTCGGCCCTCGCCCTGCCTGGATGTGGCGGCGGCAGCGGCGGTTCTGCCTATAATCCGCTCAACTGGTTCGGCAAAAGCCGCAATGCGACCGTCGCTCCCGAAGCCAAAAACGCGCTTATCCCCCAGAAATCAGGGCTTCGCCGTGAGCGGGCCGCGCCAGAAGGCGTTGCCGTTGCTCAAATCCTCGCATTGTCAATCGAGCCCGCAGCAGGCGGCGCAATCCTGCGCGTGACCGGCCTTGCGCCAACGCTTGGCGCTTACGATGTTCGCCTTGTGCCTGAGTTTGATCTCGAGATTGACGGCCCGCTGCAGACGCTCCAATATTCGCTCAAGACCGAATATTCGACGCGCTCTCGCCCCGCAGCGCCACAGCGCTCGCGCGAGCTGACAGCCGCAGTGTTCCTCTCTGATGAAGATCTGGAAGGCGTTCGGGAAATTCGCGTCTCCGGCGCAGAAAACGCACGCTCCATCAGGCGTTAAGAGGCGAACCTAAAGTGAAATAACCTTCACGGTGCGCCCCTTCACAGCGAGTCCGATCTCGCCATTGCACAGACGAAGCGCATCCTCACCAAAGGCCTCAAAGCGCCAGCCGTTCAATGCAGCCACATCCCGCTCGCCCGCCGCGATCATATCCAGATCGCTCGCCGAAGCGATCAGCTTCGCAGCGACACCCATATCTTCGGTCTTGGCCTTGAGCAAAACCCGCAAAAGATCGGCCAAAGCCGGGTTCACATTGAGCTTTTCACGCGTCTTGTCGCCTTGGGGCACGTTTTCAGGCGCACAGGCCATGCCAGCCGCAACAGCCGCCAAAATCCCTTCCGCAATCTCGCCCTTGCGCGCTTCACGCAACAAAAGGCGCGAGCGGGATAAATCGTTCAAATCCTTGGGCTTGGTTGAGGCCAGCTCGGTGAGCGCATCGTCCTTATAGACGCGGCTACGAGGCACATTGCGCTCCTGCGCGTAGGCCTCACGAAACTTCGCAAGCTCACGCACGACAGCCAAAAACTTGCCCGAGCTCGTGCGGACTTTGACCCGCTCCCAAGCATTGGCAGGATCAATCTGATAGGTCGCAGGCGACGTCAAAACAGACAGTTCCTCGCTCACCCATTTGGCGCGCTTGTTCTTGGCAAGTTGGTCGCGCAGATATTCATAAATCTGGCGCAAATGCGTTACATCAGCCAAAGCATAGGTCTTTTGCGCTTCGGTTAAAGGCCGCCGCGACCAGTCGGTAAAGCGGCTGGTCTTGTCCACAGTTTCCTTGGCAATCTTTCTCACCAGCGTCTCATAGCCAACCTGCTCACCAAAGCCGCAGACCATAGCTGCAACCTGAGTGTCAAACAAAGGTGCCGGGATCACATCCCCGTCATGGAAAAAGATTTCCAGATCTTGGCGCGCAGCATGAAAGACTTTCACAGTGCTTTCATCCGCCATCAGGTCGTAAAGCGGCTGAAGCGAAATACCACTCGCCAGAGGGTCCACCAAAACGGCGTTGTCATCTGTCGTACCAGGCATAGCAAGCTGCACAAGGCAGAGCTTGGAGTAATACGTCCGCTCTCGCAAAAACTCAGTGTCGACAGTGACATAGTCGTGGGTTGCGGCCTCTTTGCAATAGTCAGCCAGCTCTGCGGTCGTGGTAATCGTTCTCATGAAGGCGCGTGCTCTTGTCTAATATGGCTCTGCCTATACGCGAGAGCGTGAGGAATGAAAAGCATCAGGGCAGCGTCACAGGGCGCTTGTCCCCGCTCGCAAAGCGCCTGAGCACGGCAGGATAGAGAATATGCTCTTGCGTGAGCACACGAGCGGCCAGCGTTTCGGCCGTGTCTCCCGCCAAAACAGGCACACGCGCCTGCCCAAGGATCGGCCCGTCATCCAGCTTTGCTGTGACCTCGTGAACAGTGCAGCCCGCCTCGCTGTCGCCCGCGTCAAGGGCCCGCTGATGGGTGTGCAGCCCCTTGTATTTGGGCAAAAGTGAGGGGTGAATATTGAGCATTCGCCCGTCCCACTGGCGGGTGAAGCCTTCGGTGAGCACGCGCATAAAGCCGCAAAGACAGATCATATCAGGCGTATGGCGCAGAAGAACGCTTTGCAGCTCGGCCTCAAACGCCCCACGATCTGCCCCATACGGCCGGTGATCGACCACAGCGGTCGCCACCCCGAGCGCTTCGGCCTTGGCCAGCCCGCCCGCGTCCGCGCGATTGCTCAAAACAACACAGGGGCGCGCAGGGTGATCCCCTGTCATGCTCTTCACAAGTGACAGCATGTTGGAGCCGCCACCTGAGATAAAGAGCGCGACCCGCATCAGATAAGAGAGCCTGAGTAGCGCACGCCCTCGCCCGCCGTCACCGCTCCCAAGACACTGACAGTCTCGCCTTCGGCCTCCAGCAGCGCCTTGAGGCGGTCCGCCTCGCTCGCATCCACCGAAAGGATCATACCGATGCCAGAGTTAAACGTCTTGAGGAGTTCTGCCTCAGCCATACCGCCTGTCGCCGCAAGCCATTTGAACACTTCGGGCAGTTCCCAGGCATCAAGGTTGATATCCGCGCCCAAGCCCTCGGGCAGAACCCGTGGCAAGTTTTCGGTCAAGCCACCCCCTGTGATATGCGCAAGCGCATGCACGCCTCCACTCTTCACAGCGGCCAAGGCCTGCTTCACATAAAGCCGTGTCGGCGTCAGCAAGGCCGCGCCAAGCGTGCCCTCAGCCCAAGGGCAGTCGGCGTCCCAGCCAAGGCCCGAGACTTCAACAAGCTTGCGCACAAGGCTATAGCCGTTGGAGTGCACGCCGTCAGAGGCCAGCCCAAGCAGCACATCCCCCTCGACAACACCGCTCGGCAAATCCTGCCCACGCTCCATCGCGCCGACAGAAAAACCCGCCAGATCAAAGTCGCCATCAGGGTACATCCCCGGCATCTCGGCCGTCTCGCCACCAATCAAAGCACAGCCAGAGAGCTCGCAGCCTTTTGCAATACCCTCGATGATGCGCGCGGCCTTGTCCATTTCCAGACGCCCCGTGGCAAAGTAATCAAGGAAGAACAGCGGCTCAGCGCCTTGGCAAACAAGATCGTTAACGCACATCGCCACAAGGTCGATGCCCACACCGTCGACTTCGCCAGTATCAATCGCAATGCGAAGCTTCGTGCCCACACCATCTGTCGCCGCCACAAGCACAGGGTCGCTATAGCCTGCCGCCTTCAGATCAAACAGCGCTCCAAAACCGCCAAGCCCTGACATGACACCAGAGCGTGCCGTGCGCTTGGCCGCAGGCTTAATGCGCTCCACAAGCGCGTTGCCCGCGTCAATATCGACGCCCGCATCCGCATAGGTGATTCCGTTTTTGCCAGCCATCTTGAAGCCCCCATATCAAAGTTGCACACGTCCTAAATCATACCTTCCCTCATAGCAACGGCCCATGGAACGCCAGAGACACTCTAAGACTTGACGCCGCCCGCCCGTCTGCTAACCAGTCGCTTATGGCGGGCCTGTAGCTCAGTTGGTTAGAGCAGAGCGCTCATAACGCTTTGGTCGTAGGTTCGAGTCCTACCGGGCCTACCAAACTTTAAGGTCAAACACTGATACCGCCAAAACCCACTAAAGAGTGAGCCCCTAAGCCCTGCTTTAGGGCGCAAGCCCCGGCAGCAAGCCAGCCGCTCAGCGCCGCCTACGGCGCGCGTCGTTCCCCCTGCCTGTCACGCAAAGCCGTTACCGCTCTCACGCCGATCCCAGCAGATCTCGCGCGATACGCTCAAAAATCGCTGTTCCAATAGGTATAATATCGTCAGGAAAGTCATAATCAGGATTGTGCAGCGCCGCATAATCCTCCCCTGGTCCAAGACAGAGCATCGCTGCTTTCGCGCCCCAACCAAACACCCCGAAGTCCTCTGATGCCCGCATCGGCACACCCGCATCCCCATAAGGAATATCAAGCGTCGCCATCGCTTTGATTGCAACCTCATAGGCCTCTGGCGCATTGATTGACGCCGCAAAGTGATCCGTCACCTCAAAGCCCACGCCCAGCCCGTATGTTTGTGCCGCCGCTTCTGCCAGTGCCCGCGCCGCTGTTTCGAGTCCCTCAAGCCCCGCGTCATGGGGGCTGCGCAAAGTCGTAAAAATCACGCCATCCCCTGGCGCAATCCCGAAAGACGGCTCCCCGATCTGCACATGCGTAAGCGTCACCAAGCGAAACGCCTCATCCAGAGCACCACCCGTACCAAGCGCCTCAAGCTTTGGGATAAGCTCCGCAATCGCGCGCGCCGGGGAGACCCCGTCTTCTGGGTCTGCCGCATGGGCCGTCTTACCAGTCAACTTGATTGTCAGACCAAGAGACGCGCAGTTGATCAGGCCAGGCGCTGTCGAGACATAGCCAAATGGCCGGCCCGGTTCGAGATGAATGGCAAAGGCCCAATCAGCAGCGATCTCCTGATAAGCTGGATCAGCCACAACAGCCTTCGCACCGCTGCCATCCTCTTCCGCAGGCTGAAACATCAAGACAACCCGCCCCTTGGCCACAGGTTGGCGCGCCAGAACACGCCCCAAAGCGAGCAACATGGTCATATGCCCGTCGTGCCCGCAAACATGGCTCTTGCCCGCAATCTCTGAGGCATAGTCGATCTTGCTGTTTTTCTCTTCAATCGGCAATGCATCAAGCTCGGCCCGAAACAAAACCGTCGGCCCCTCAACACCACTGTCAAACACTGCAGCAACCCCGTGGCCGCCAAGCCCTGTCAGAATCTTGCTTGGCGAGAGCACTGCCAGCGCCGCCTCAATCCGTCGCGCCGTCTCCACCTCTTCGCCCGATACTTCAGGAAAACGGTGCAACTCACGGCGAAACGCCGTCAGCTCCACAAGATCAAGATTTGTCAGCATCATTTCCCCCGCTCAAGCACAGCGCTCGTTCAGCACGATATGAGCTGCAACGGCCAGAGGATGCAACCCACCCCGCGCGCAAGCCGATTGTATCAGCCAAGTTTTGGATATACCCCAGTCAGGCACCCCTCTGGAAAACAGCCTGCCAGAAAGCCCCAGATGCCTCATATCCCGCAGACAACCGCCCTCCTCGTGCTCGCGCTCCTTGGCGCTCTGATCGCGCAAGCCACCGGCCTGCCCCTGCCCTTCCTCATCGGCTCGCTCTTGGCCACAGCCCCCGTCGCAATCTTCGCAACACACCGCTTGCCCGCAGGCTATGACTTCCCCACCAATCTCCGCCTGCCCTTCATCGCCCTCATCGGAGCGGTCATCGGCGCGCAAGTCACGCTCGCGCTCCTCGCCTCCCTGCACGATCTCCTCCCCTCCCTCGCCGCCATGGTCGCCTTCGTTCTCCTCGCTCAAGGGCTGAACTACGCCATCTTCCGCGTGATCGGCGGCTACGACGCGCCCACCGCCTTCTTTTCGGGCGCCCCAGGCGGTCTCATCGAATCCATCGCCATGGGCGAAGCCACAGGTGCCCACCAGCCGACCCTCATTGCCCAGCAATTCCTACGCATCATTCTGGTGATCACTCTTGTGCCCGCCGGTCTCTCGCTCTGGCTGGGCTATCCCGTCGGCTCCGCAGGCGGGCTCAGCTTCAACACCGTCCCCGTCACTTGGCCGATGTATCCCCAAGCCGCGCTGATCCTCGCTCTCGGCCTTTTTGCAGGCCGTGCTCTGCGTCTGCCCGCATGGCAGCTCACAGGCCCTCTGATCGTCTCCGCAGGGTTCGCCCTGATGGGCGAGCCCCTTGCCCTGCCCAACTGGCTTATCCTGCTGGCCCAGCTTGTTGTCGGCGCCTCTCTCGGGATGCGCTTTGCAGGCCTCGATATGCCCACGCTGCGCCGCTGCCTCTGGCTGTCGCTGTTGTCTCTGACACTCATGTTTGCCCTTGGCGCAGCCCTCGCCGCTCTCCTTGTCGGTCCGACAGATCAGTCCTTCAAAACTCTCTTCATCACGTTTGCCCCCGGCGGCGTCAACGAAATGGCCCTCATCGCCCTCTCGCTGCAAGCCAACCCCGCCTTTGTGACCCTGCACCACATCTTTCGCATCATGCTCACAGTGCTCCTGCTCGGCTTTGTCGCCAAGCGCCTCAACAAAGTTGACTAAAGCCGCAGGCTTGCGTTATTGAACAAGTGTTCATTTCACGCGCGCACACGCCAAGGAGCCTCCCATGCAACTCTCAGCCACCAAAGCCATCATCACAGGCGGAGCCTCAGGCCTCGGCGAAGCCACGGCGCGTCACTTTCGCTCGCTCGGCGCAGAGGTCACCCTGCTTGACCGTGATGCAGAGCGCGGCGAAGCTGTCGCAGCAGAGATCGGCGCACATTTTGCCCAGACCGATGTCACAGACGAAGCCAGCGTTGCCGCCGCGATTGACGCCGCCACATCCGCCATGGGCGGGCTTACCGCCGCGATCAACTGCGCAGGCATCGCGCCCCCTGCCAAAACATTGGGCCGCGACGGCCCGCACCCCCTCGCGCTCTACCAAAGCGTGATTGACATCAACTTGGTTGGCTCCTTCAACGTCGCCCGCCTCGCCGCCGCCGCCATGGCCAAAGGCGCACCCGACGCAGGCGGCGAGCGCGGCGTGATCATCAACACCGCCTCCATCGCAGGCTTTGAAGGCCAAAAAGGCCAAGTCGCCTACGCCTCCTCCAAAGGCGGCATCCTCGGCATGGTCCTGCCCATGGCCCGTGACCTTGCACGCGACAACATCCGCGTCATGGCCATCGCACCTGGTATCTTCGCCACGCCAATGCTCAAGGGCCTGCCCCAAGATGTGCAGGACGCCCTCGCCAAGGACGTCACCTGCCCACAGCGCTTGGGCGATCCGCTCGAATACGCCAAGCTCGCGGCCTTCATTGTCGAATCAGGTTACCTCAACGGAACCTCGATCCGCATTGACGGCGCGCTTCGGATGCAGTGAACTTTGGGGAATAGCTTCGGCTGCCCCGAAAGGACGCGAGGATGATGCGCCTCAAGATCATGTTCTCCCACATCAGCGTGGCCCTCATGGGCCTCGCCGCTCTTGCTGGCGTGGTGATCCTGATCTCCCATGCTCCACTCTGGGCGTGGTTGCTCGTCCCGCTTGGCATTCTCGCCCAAATGCTCAACGAATATAATCTGCACAGGTTTGTCTTTCACCTGCCTCCGCCCAAACGGCAATGGGCCTTCAACCTGCTCTATCAAGCGCATTACGGCCATCACGACTTCCCGACAAACCACGCTCTGTTTTTCGTCCCACCTTGGGTTGCCCTGCCCGTGCTCGGGCTCAACTTCGGGCTGGTCTGGGGCGCCGCCGCCCTCCTCGGCCTGCCCGCCGCGTTCCATATCTCCGTGGCAGTTGTTCTGGTTGGCGGCGTGGGTATGTTTCTGGCCTATGAGTGGTTTCACATGACATCTCACCTCACGATCCCCAAAACAAAAATCGAGCGTCACGTCACAACCCTGCACAACCAGCATCACTTTCGCGACTTCTCAAAATGGTTTCACGTATCGCCGGGCGGTGAAGTCATCGACCGCATGATGCACACAGCCATCGACCGCGACGCTTTAAAATCCAAACAGCGCGCAGAGTTTATCCGCACCCTCGGCATGCGCCCCGATGACGCCCGCTTGATTGCGGCCCGTCAGACATTCGCCGCCAAATACGGCCTCTCCCAAGATGAAATCACCCGCGCCGCCGCGCTTTGATCCGCGCAAGCGGCGGAGCAAGTTTATCACCAAAGGCTTTCGTGACCGCACGCCTCATTACCTAATTTTGTCTTAAGAGAGGCCCTGTTCAGGCGGTGCACGGGTTGTGCACGGGGTGTGCACGCATATCACCCCCCTAGAATCAGTCATCTCACAGCCCGTTAACCTGCCTGTTCGGCCTTTTCTTCAAGCGTTAACCACTCTTCTTCGGCCTTGGCCAAAGCGGTCTGACGCTCCACCAGAGCTTCCGTCGCTTTCTTGAATTTCACGGGTTCCTTGGTGAACAAATCAGGCTGCGCGAGCAGCTCTTCGAGCTTGCCTATCTCGGCTGTCAGCCGCTCCATTACGCTGGGCAGCTCTTTGAGGCGGTGCTCTTCCGTAAAGCTGAGCTTGGGCTTGGCTTTCGCCTTCTCCTGCTTCTCTTTTGCGCGTGAAGCCTTTGTATTTGGGCGGTTTTCCCAGTCATCACTGTCAGGTTTCTGGGCCTGATAGTCGCTCCAGCCGCCCGCATAAACTGTCGCTTTGCCATCGCCTTCCATCGCCACAGTGAGACTGGCCACACGGTCCAGAAAGTCGCGGTCGTGGCTCACAAGCAGCACGGTTCCGTCGTAGTCATCCAGAATTTCCTGCAACAGGTCGAGCGATTCGACGTCCAGATCGTTGGTCGGCTCGTCGAGCACCAGCAGATTGCTCTCCCGCGCCATGAGTTTGGCCAGCAAAAGCCGCGCCTTTTCCCCGCCCGAAAGTGCCTTCACAGGCCCCCGCGCCTGACCTTCTTCAAACAGAAATTCTTTAAGGTATCCAACAACATGGCGTGGCATTCCGCGCACCATGATCTGGTCGGCCTTGCCTGAGACCCGCATATCAGGATCGCCTGTGAGGCTGTCCCAAAGGCTCATCTCGGGGTCAAGCTGGGCACGCGCCTGATCAAAGATCGCCGCCTCAAGATTGGTTCCCAGTTTAACAGTGCCTGCGTCGGGTTCTTCCAGCTTCATCAATAGCTTAATGGCAGTTGTCTTACCCACACCATTGGGTCCGACAAAAGCAATACGGTCCCCGCGCTGCACGGTGATGTCAAAATCTGTTAAGATCTGCTTGCCATCATAGGCTTTCGAAATCCCCACCGCTTCAATGACTTTCTTGCCCGAAACCGACCCCGAAGACAGCGCCATCCCTGCTGTGCCCTGCCGTCTGATCTGGCTTGAGCGCTCCTCGCGCAGCTCAGCAAGGGCACGTACGCGGCCTTGGTTGCGCTTCCTGCGCGCACTGATGCCTTCGACAGCCCAGCGTGCCTCAGCCTTGATCTTGCGGTCAAGCTTGTGGCGGGCTTGATCCTCGTCGTCCCAAAGCTTGTCACGCCAGGCTTCAAAATGTTCAAACCCTTGCTCATTGCGAAGCACTTTTCCTCTGTCAATCCAGAGTGTTGCGCGGGTAAGCTCACGCAGAAATGCGCGATCGTGACTGATCAAAACAAAGGCCGTGCGTGTCGCCTTCAGCTCGCCTTCCAGCCAGCGGATTGCTTCAATATCAAGGTGGTTTGTCGGCTCATCGAGCAGCATCAGCTCAGGCGCTTCCGCCATCAGCTTGGCCAAGGCCGCGCGCCGTTTCTCTCCGCCGCTGGCGGTCTCAACAGGACGGTCAGGGTCAAACTTGAGGCCCTCACCAGCCCGCTCAACTCGGTAAAGCTCACCTGGCTCAAGCCCACTTGACGCATAGTCTCCAAGCGTCAAAAAGCCAGCCATATCAGGCTCTTGCTCCATATAGCCCACGCGGACACCGGGTCCAGCAACCACATCGCCCTTGTCCGTTTCGACTAGCCCCGCCATCACTTTCATGAGCGTCGATTTGCCCGAACCGTTCCGCCCGACCAAAGCGAGTCGATCGCCAGATTGTAAGGAGGCCGAAAGCCCGTCAAAGACTGGGTTTCCGCCGAATGTCAGTGAGACATCATTGAGCTGTAAAAGGGGTGCGCGTGCCATGGCAGAGCGCTATCGCTACCTGCGCGCAGCGTCAAGCGCTCTCACGCCGCAAGCGCCCGCAAAAGCCGTTTGCGCGCAGCCGGGATCGCCCTGACTTCAAGCCCCGTAAACACATGCATCGTGCCCATTTCCCTGTCGATGACGGCATGGTCGCTGACCCAGCCTCCCATCGCCAGATAGCTGCGCAACAACGGCGGCATTTGGACAATGCCACGCTTCAGATCAGCCTCTCCGTGAGGCGCCGTTCCAAAATCAAAAACGTCCCGCGCGCGCTGTCTTGGCCGCCAACACTCGGGCGCAAGATGCCGCGCCCTTAAGAGCGCAAAGCTGTCCTGATACCGCAAGCCACTCACGCCAGAAAAAGACGCACAGCCAAACAACATCTTTATGTTTTGTTCATCCACAAAGCGCGTCAAAGCTGCCCAAGCAATGCGCAAGACATCTGGCTCCGCCTCCTCTGGCTCCAGACAAAACCGCCCCATCTCAAGCATTTTGCCCTCAAAGCCCGCAAGCTGACCCAAATCATAAAACTGTGCTGAATAGCTTTGCAAAAGCGCCCGCCCTGACGGCAACGGCATTATCCTAAAGCAGCCCAAGAGCCGCCCTTCACTATTGTTGATCAGAACATGCTCACACGCTGCATCAAAAGTGTCTTCATCAATACCTGCACAGCCAAAAAAAGCCCTATGGCGCAGTGCCTTAGCCGCCAAAATGTCAGCCTCGCTCGCCGCCAGCCGCACATGATATCCGCCTCTCTCGAAGGCCTTCATCCTCAACCCTTCATCCATAAACCCACACGCGCTGGCCCAAAGCCTAGCACAAAATAGGTTTCAAGGCTGTGACAAACAGCGTGTTATTGAAGACTGTCAGATGTAAAGCGGCCGATGCTCCCCACCAGCTGACGTATGAAGGTATTGTCATTGACCGTCTTGTCCGTCACGCGGCGAGACAAGGTCACAACATTCCCATCCTGCAGAGAGAAGCGCTCGATGTTCTCTACAATGCCCGCCTCACTGAAGCTGATGGCAAGAACTTCGCGCTCAATCTCTTTCGGGCGCATCGCGCCAAAATGTCTGACACGGCTTTTCACATAATAATAGCCGCTGTCGTTCAAAATCCCTGATGTCGAAGGCACCCCCACCACATCCGCCACACTCTCGCGGGAATCAACACCCACAACAATTTCGGCCAATTCACTCTCCGAAGGCACATAGCCATGGTCGCGATAGGTTGCTGCACAAGAGCTCAGCGCCATGAAAACAAGCCCAAGCAGCAAAAACGCCGCGCTCTGCTTTATCGGGTGGGTAATTGCTTTCATCTCTGCCCTCTTGTATCGGCTGTTGCGGCCTTGCCTTCCGATTACTAAGGAAAGGCCCCCGATTCAAGGAGCGGCGCGATGACCCAAGACTTTAATGACATAACAACGATACCCGTTTCGCGCCTTTCGGCAAACCAAAGCTACAGCTTTTCGCTGAAACTTTCTGACGAGGCACGCACTGAAATGGCCAAAACGCTTGATCTGCTCGCTCTCAAAAAGCCGAGCCTGATCGGCACGCTCAAGCCTCATGGCGCTGATGATTGGCTGCTTAAAGCCCGTCTGGGCGCAACAGTACAGCAAGCCTGCGTCATCACCCTCGCCCCCGTCAGTGCCCGCATAGAAGAGAGCGTCGAGCGTCTTTTCGTACGTATCATGCCTAGCTTTGACGATCTTGAAGAAGATGCCGAGGTCGAAATGCCCGAAGATGACCGCGCCGAGCCGCTTGAAAACACAATCAATCTGGCGGATGTCTTTCGCGAAGCCTTGTCTCTTGCCCTGCCGCCTTATCCCCGTGCAGAGGGCGCAAGCCTTGAAAGCGCAGTTTTCACAGAGGAAGGCAAAGCAGCCCTTACAGACGAGGATACCAAGCCGTTTGCAGGCCTCGCAGCCCTTAAAGCCAAGCTTCAAGACCCCGAAACCTAGGTTGAAATTCGGGGTTGCAACTCATGCGATTCCAGCTATTTTCGCGCGCTCTTACGAATTTAGGGTTGGACAGGCTCACAGCTTTTGCATAAGAGCAGTCTGAACCCGAACACACAGGGCTTCGCCCTTCTGAAACTGGGCTCTTTTGCCCCTAGATAATTGAGGTTGCGACATGGCTGTCCAACAGAACAAAGTATCCAAATCACGTCGCAACAACCGTCGCGCGCACGATAGCCTCACGGCTGCAAATCCTAACGAGTGCCAAAACTGCGGCGAACTTAAGCGTCCACACCACGTGTGCCCCGATTGTGGCCACTACGCAGATCGCGAAGTGATTGCCGTGGCGGACGAAGTCGAGATCGACGAAGACGCGGCATAAGCCGAGCCTTTTCGCATGAGCCAGACAATCACGCCCAAGCCTGCACCTTCAAACCCGCAGGCGGAGCGCATTGTCATATCGGTTGATGCTATGGGAAGTGATAAAGGGCCAGCGGCGATTGTCGCTGGCTGTTCACATTCCGCCAAGAAAAACAAAGATATTTTCTTTCTCCTGCACGGGCGCAAGTCCGAGCTGGAGCCCCTCGTCGCACGCAAAAAGAACTTGCGCGGCCGTTGCACCATCGTTGATGCCGAAGGCATTGTTTCGATGGAGGACAAGCCGTCTCAAGTCATGCGTTCAGGCAAAAGTACCTCTATGTGGTCCGCGCTTGAAAGCGTGCGCAACAAAGAGGCGACAGTCTGTGTCTCTTGCGGCAACACGGGTGCGCTTATGGCGCTCTCGGTCATTCGCCTGCGCAAAATACCGGGTGTCTATCGCCCGGCAATAGCTGTGCTTTGGCCCTCGCGCAATCCGCAGGGCTTTAATGTCATGCTTGATGCCGGCGCCGACATCCGCGCCGATGAGCGTGATTTGCTACAATACGCCTTGATGGGCGCCTCCTATGCACGCAACGGGCTTCACCTCGCGCGCCCGCGCGTGGGATTGCTTAATGTCGGAACAGAAGAGTTCAAAGGCCGCGCCGAAATTCAGGCCGCCAATGAACTGATCGCCGAAAATGCTGACGCAGCCAATTTCGAATATGTCGGCTTCGTCGAGGGCAGCGATCTACCCGGAACAAAATGCGATGTCATCGTGACAGACGGTTTCACTGGCAATATCGCGCTAAAAACGGGCGAAGGCACTGCCAGCCTGATCCGTGACCTGCTGCGCGAAGCCTTCAACTACACGCCGCTGTCGCGTCTCGCCGCCCTGCTCGCCTTTACCTCGCTAAAGCGCCTCAGCAGTCGCATTGATCCGCGAAAAGTCAACGGTGGCATCTTTCTTGGCCTTAACGGCACAGTTGTCAAATCTCATGGCTCTGCTGATGCGACAGGCGTTTCAGCCGCAGTGAAGCTCGCTTTCCAGCTGGCGCAATCAGGCTTCAACGAAAAACTTGCCGCCCGTATTTCGGCCGCCACAATGCTGGCCTCCGAAGCAGGGACAGAGCACATAAAAAACTCCGAAGAAGAGGCCAACTCATGACAAAACGTGCCGTCGTCGTTGGCTATGGCCACTATTTGCCAGAGCGGATCGTGGAAAACGCCGAATTCGAATCTTCGCTCGACACCACAGACGAGTGGATTCGCACGCGGTCAGGAATCGAGCGCCGTCATTTCGCCGCCGAAGGGCAGCATACCTCTGATCTTGCGGCCGAAGCCGCAAAAGCCGCCCTCGCGCAAGCGGGTCTAACGGCTGGCGACATCGACGCTATCGTCGTTGCCACGTCCACGCCTGATCTAACCTTTCCCTCAGTCGCAACGATGGTGCAGCAAAAGATCGGCATGGAGCGTGGCTTTGGCTTTGATGTTCAAGCCGTCTGCGCAGGATTCGTCTTTGCCCTCACAACAGCAAACGGGTTGATCCTTTCAGGCCAAGCCGAACGCGTGCTTGTCATCGGCGCCGAAACCTTCAGCCGCATCATGGACTGGACAGATCGCGGAACCTGCGTTCTCTTCGGCGATGGCGCGGGTGCACTCATCCTTGAAGCCCAAGAGTGCGCAGGCACAACCGCTGATCGCGGCATCCTTTCTGCAGACCTCAACTCTGATGGTCGCTACAAAGACATGCTCTTTGTTGATGGCGGCGTCTCCTCGACAGGCACGTCTGGAAAATTGCGCATGCAGGGCAACGCCCTCTTCCGCCAAGCCGTTGAAAAGCTGGCCTCAACAGCCGATGCGGCCCTTCACAAAGCGGGGCTCACGCACAGTGATGTCGACTGGATTGTGCCCCATCAGGCCAATATCCGTATCATCCAAGGCACGGCCAAAAAGCTCGGTGTTCCAATGGAGCGTGTCGTGCTCACAGTGCAGGACCACGGCAACACCTCTGCCGCCTCGATCCCGCTTGCGCTCTCTGTCGGGGCCGCAACAGGCAAGATCAAAACAGGCGATCTCGTCCTCACCGAAGCCATCGGCGGCGGTCTGGCGTGGGGCGCAGTCGCAATCCGTTGGTAAAAACGCCAGGAATGCGTCTCATTTATTGCTGAAAAGCTGCACGCCAAGCCATTGATATTGACTCGGAATCTCTCTCAGGCCTATGCTTGGCCAAACGGGGGAATAGTTATGAGCGAAAAAACACTTACACGTACGGATCTGAGCGAAGCAGTCTTTCGCGAAGTCGGCCTGTCACGCAATGACAGCGCGCAGCTTGTCGAAAGTGTGCTCCAGCATGTCTCCGACGCGCTGGTCACAGGAGAGCAAGTCAAAATTTCCTCCTTCGGAACCTTCTCGGTCCGCCAAAAAACGGCCCGCGTCGGTCGCAACCCGAAGACTGGCGAGGAAGTTCCAATTAACCCCCGCCGCGTTCTGACCTTCCGCCCCTCGCACCTCATGAAAGACAGGGTCGCCGCAGGCAATAAGCGCTAGGAGCGTCTCACAGCATGGCAAAATCAGCCGAAGCATTCCGCACCATAAGCGAAGTGGCCGAATGGCTTGACTTGCCGACCCATGTTTTGAGGTTCTGGGAAAGCAAATTCACACAAGTCAAACCTGTGAAACGCGCAGGCGGGCGCAGATATTATCGGCCCAATGATATGGTGCTGCTTGGCGGCATTAAAAAGCTGCTCCATGACGATGGCATGACCATCAAAGGCGCACAAAAAATGCTTCGTGATCATGGCGTTAAACATATCTCAAGTCTCTCACAGCCCCTCGACGGTGAGCTTGCAGATGCGGTGAGTGATACCAATGCGATCGACATGGCCGTGGACGCGCCGAACGAGCCCAAGCCCGAAGCCGACATCGTGCCCTTCACACACCGCAAAAGCAGCGACGAGCCCGAGGCCACAGAGACCCGAACACCAGAAGACACATTCGCCAAGGCGGCAGCGCAAGACGCATCGTCTGAGGCCGCAGCGCCCCAAGCTGCCCCCGAAACCGCCGAGGCAGACGCAAAAGCAGATCCAGAAGAGCCAGAACAGACAGAGGCCGATAGCGCATCTGGCCTCAAGACACAGCCTTCGGCTCTCCCGTCCTTTCTGCAAGCCGCCAAAGCACCCACAGAAGACGCCCAAGCCTCTGCGCCCCTGTCTCTGACTATCACGCTACCTAATGATCCAAGCGACACCGAGCTTGATGTCAGCGCAGGCCTTCTCAGCCGTATTGCCGCCTTTAAAGCCAGCCCTGATAGCGAAACGCGCCACGCTCTGGAGCAAGCCCGCAACGCACTCAAAGCGCGCGCCTCCTAAGCCTGTAAGGCTCTGACACACGAGGCTCAAATTACACAGAGATTTGCCCTTGCCCTCTGGCTCAAAACCGCTAATAAGCAGCCTTAGTCGGGCTATAGCGCAGCCTGGTAGCGCGTCCGTCTGGGGGACGGAAGGTCGCAGGTTCGAGTCCTGCTAGCCCGACCATTTCACCTTTTCCCCAGATTTTTGAGCAAGCTACCAGCAAAACAGTCACCAAACTGTTTCCGGATCTGGCCCACAATCAGCATGCTAATTTCTTGCCAAACCCATTGCTTACACTATGTCTAAATTTAGGGATGTTTGCATGCAGCCTCGGGCTTTCCTGACTGCATTTAAAAAGTAACGCTCGGGCTTTGCACTCCGAGCATGGAGTGTGCGCCTGTGCCGATAGAAACCAACCAGTATTTTTTCGGAAACTCGCTTGTCAACTTTTCCGAAGGGGGCAGCCAAACCAACCTGCCCTATTGGCTCAACCAGCTCACTCTGGAAGCCGGAGGAACTTACAACGTCAATGGCGGCTTCGGCTTTCTGCGCCAGTTTGCCGACCGCCTTGAGCCCGCCAACGAATGGGGCTTCCAAGGCATTGCAGGCCAGTGGGATGATGACTCAGAGCGCTTTGCAGATCAGGCGTTCAGCCAAGTGATCATAACACCAGGCAACTTTATCCAAGACCTCGCGCCCACAGCCAACTATCCCGACGGCAATATCAGCCCCGTCGGCGCAACCGAGTCGATCCTTGCCACAGTGCTCACAGATCAACCCAATGCGCAGATCTTTATCTACCAAGGCTGGAGCGATCTCGCGGCCTTCAGCGAGACCTTCCCACCCAGCGAAAGCAGCATCGAGCGTTATTACGATTACAATCAAGAAGACTATCATACTTGGTTTATTGACTATGTTGACACGCTCAACGCCAGCACGCCTGACGCCAATATCACGCTCATTCCCGTCGCTCCTGTGCTCGCTTCCCTTCTCGAAGATGGCGGCCCGTTGGCGGCCATCAATACCACCGATCTTTTCACAGACAGCGCCCCGCACGGCACAGAGACAACTTATTTTCTCGCCAGCCTGATCACTTATCAGGCCACCAATGGCGAACCCGCTCCTGCAAGTTTCGACGTGCCCGCCAATATCCACCCGCTCGTCGTCGAAAATTATACAGAGCTGCTCGATTACATCGAAGTTCAAACCACAAACTACATGGATATGGTCGTTTCCACGCCAGAACTCGGGCCAGAACTCGGGCCAGAAACACCTTCTGAGGAAACGCCTGCTGAGGAAACACCCGAAGAAGAAACGCCAGAAGAGCCGATTGTCGCGCCTGAGGCCGCCCCGACACCCGACGTCGCGCCAGAGCCTGCCCCCCTGCCAGCGCCCGAGGCCGAAGTCGTCTCTCCCCCAGAACCCGAGCTTGCCCCCGAAGTCACACCTCAGCCCGAGACCCCTCAGGAAGCTGAGCGGGCGCCAGCACTAGAGCAGCCGCCTGTATCTGACACAAATCTTGAGCCTCCAGCCGAGACTGAGACCGAGACGTGGCGCGGTCAAGAGCTTGAGCAAGGCGTTACAGTTGCCGATATGATGGCTGCCGAAGCCCTCTATTGCACGCCAGAGCAAATTGCCGAGGCCGAAGCCTTCTATGCTGCCGAACAAAGCGCTGACCTCGGCTTCCCGACTGTCCCGATGAGCACATTTTATGCCCAAGAAAGTCCCTATAACGACAGTGAAGAAGACGAAAGCGCGCCACTCTCCGCAAGCCTCAAGACCATTGTGACTGATATTCTATAGTGCCACAGGTCTAACGGGCGACAAAACTTGAGCAATCAGACGGCAGGGATGCATTTTTCCCTGCCTCTCAGCCAAAAACTTGATAAAAGCTGCGCAACCTTGCCCGTGAAAGGACACAGCATGACAGGCGTTCTGGCCAGCCAGCAGCTTTACGAGATGATCGCCCGTGGCGAAATCTCCGCTCAAGACGACTATGCCGAAGGCCAAATCCAGCCGGCTAGCCTCGATCTGCGTCTCGGAGCGCGCGCCTATCGTGTGCGCGCCTCATTTCTCGCGGGTGCAGGCCGTACAGTTGCCGAGCGCTTGTCCGAGTTCGAGATGCACCAGATCGATCTCAGCCAAGGCGCTGTTCTGGAAAAAGGCTGCGTCTATGTCGTCGAGCTACAAGAAAGCCTCGCTCTCCCTGAAGGCATCCAAGCGGTCGCCAATGCAAAAAGCTCCACGGGCCGCCTTGACTTGCTCACCCGTACAATCACAGACGGCGGCGAAGAATTTGACCGCATTCCAGCAGGCTATTCAGGCCCGCTCTATGCCGAGATTTGCCCGCGCTCCTTCTCTGTCCTCGTGCGCCCCGGTATGCGCCTCAACCAGATTCGCTTCCGCGATGGCCAAGCGACACTGAGCGACGCTGATCTGCGCGCCCTTCACGCAGAGATCCCGCTGGTTGATGGCAGCACCCCCATGATCAGTGAGGGGCTCGGCTTTTCCGTTGATCTGCGCCCCGAAGGCAGCACCCTCGTGGGCTATCGCGCCAAGCCTCACACTGGTGTGATTGATCTGGACAAACTCGGGCACTACGCCCCCGCCGACTTCTGGGAAGAGGTCCGCAGCGACACAGGCCAGATCATTCTTGATCCAGGCGCATTCTACATCCTCGTAAGCAATGAAGCCGTCTGCATCCCACCAGATTGCGCTGCCGAAATGGCACCCTATCTCGCGATGGTCGGTGAGTTCCGCGTGCATTACGCAGGCTTTTTTGATCCGGGCTTTGGCTATGCCGCAGCAGGCGGCGCGGGCTCGCGCGGTGTGCTCGAAGTGCGCTGCCACGAAAGCCCCTTTGTGCTAGAGCACGGCCAGATCGTTGGCCGCTTGGTCTATGAAAAAATGTCACAAACGCCCAAAGAGCTCTATGGCGAACGGATCGCCTCAAACTATCAAGGCCAAGGCCTCAAGCTCTCCAAGCACTTCAAATCTTAAAAACGGCCTGCGCGCCGCGCCATACGGGAGGCTTTGTTCAAGCCCTTTGTCGCCGCACTTGCGCCCTTGCCGCCGCCTGCGCGTTTCAGCCCCGCGCTCATAACTTTGCGCATCACCATGCGCAGAACCATATTAATCAGCCTATTCGCATTCATATCCGCCTCCTTTACCTGCTCAATCCGCAATATAAGCAGCCATTGTGCGCAAAATAAGGCATCCCCTCAGTCCTCAAAGAGCTCGCTCTGCCCCTCTTGCACTTCTTCGATCAAGTCCGCGTCGCCCTCGCCCAAAGTCGGCATATGGCTCGGTGGCAGACGGCTCTCCAAAAGCCCCGAGGCGCGAAGTTCTTTCAGTCCGGGAAGATCACGAGCCGATTCCAGCCCGAAATGGTCCAAAAAGTCCTGCGTCACAACAAAAGTCACAGGCCGCCCCGGCGTCATCTTGCGCCGCCCGAAGCGGATCCATTCCATCTCCAAAAGCTGGTCCACAGTGCCACGGCTCACGCTCACACCCCGAATTTCCTCGATCTCGGCGCGCGTGACAGGCTGGTGATAGGCCACAATCGCCAATGTCTCGATGGCCGCACGGCTCAGTTTGCGTGTTTCAACCGTTTCTTTTTGCATCAGAAACGAAAGATCTGGTGCGGTGCGCATCGCCCAGGCATCGCCCACTTTAACAACCCGTACACCGCGCCCTTCATATCGCTTGCGCAAATAGACAAGCGCCTCAGCCGCGTCACTCCCGTGCGGCATGCGCGCATTAAGTTCCGCCACAGTCACCGTCTCGCTGGAGGCAAACAAGATCGCCTCAACCATACGTTCCTGTTCGGCAATAGGGGGCGCCTCAAAGAGGCTTTCCTCTTTTTCTTCAATATGTTCCATGTCTTCATTCATGTTCAATCACGGCTTTCATTTCTGCGGCGCAGCTCTATTGGCGCAAATGTATCAGACTGGCGCAGCTCCACGCGCCCTTCCTTGGCAAGCTCCAGAGAAGCCGCAAAAGTCGAGGCCGTGGCCGAGCGGATCCGCGCGCGGTCCTTGTCCCAGCCTTCGGGAATATAACTCGAAATATCAGTCCAATTTCCCGCATAGCCGATCAGACCGCGCATCCGCTCCAACGCGTTCTCAAGCGTAAACACAGAGTCGCGATCCATAACAAACGGGCGAAACTCGTCGCGCGTGCGCAGTCGCGAATAGCCCTGCATCAGATCAAGCAGCGTGGCGGTGTATGTCACCTTCTTCACCCGCGTCACATCTTCGGGGAGACCACGCGCAAAAAAATCGCGCCCCAAACGGTCCCGCCCCATAAGCCGCGCCGCCACGTCGCGCATCGCCTGCAAGCGCTCAAGCTGAAAGGCCAGATGCGCAGCAAGTTCCTCGCCGCTCGGCCCGTCCTCAGACGGATCAGGCGGCAGCAGCAAACGCGACTTCAAAAAGGCAAGCCAAGCCGCCATCACAAGATAATCCGCCGCAAGCTCAATGCGCAGAGACTTGGCCTTTTCGACAAAGGCCAGATATTGCCGCGCCAGTTCAAGAATGCTGATTTTGGTCAGATCGACTTTCTGGGTGCGCCCAAGCGTCAACAGAACGTCAAGCGGCCCCTCAAAGCCGCTCACATCCACAATCAGCGCCTCCGCAGTTATACGGTCGGCGACACTTAGTTTTGTCTGATCTTCTTCAAAGTCATCAGCTGTCATACACGCGCCCATTCAAAAGCGCTTCAAGCTCGGCTTCTATGGCCGAAATGTCAATATCGCCCGGCTTTTGACGCAGAGCAAGCGCCCGCTCGGCCCGTTCTTGCGCCGCATCACTCATCTCGCCAGCGGCCTCTGCCACAGTGCGACGCTCTTCCAAAGTGCCATTACAATGCAAGATAACATCACAGCCCGCCAGAAGTGCCGCGCGGCTCAAATCGCCCAGATCACCGTTAAGCGCCTTCATGGAGATATCATCGGTCATGATCAGCCCGTCAAAGCCAAGATCACGGCGGATCAGCTCCATCACAGACGCGCTCAGCGTTGCAGGACGCTCGTCAATCTGCGGATACAGTATATGCGCCGTCATCCCCATGGGGCAGTCTTTCAGCGCAGCAAAAGGCGCACCGTCCGTCGCAATCAGCTCCTCACGGCCAATATCGACGCTCGGCAGCTCAAAATGACTGTCCGCCACAGCGCGTCCATGGCCTGGGATATGCTTGGCCACAGGCAAAACACCGCCATCAAGCATACCACGGGAGGCCGCCGCACCAATCTCGGCAATCGCTGCGATATCAGTACCATAGCAGCGGTTTTTCAGGAAAGGGTGCGTCTCGGGAAAGGCAATGTCGAGCATCGGCGCGCAGTTGCTGTCGATCCCGCAGCGTTTCAGCTCATGCGCAATCAGCCTAAAGCGCAGATAAAAGCTGCGCGCAGCGTTTTCGCCTGCAAGCTCGGCCTGCTCCAATGGCGGCAGCCACTCTCGCCAGAGAGGGGCGCGCAAGCGCTGCACACGCCCACCCTCTTGGTCAATGGTAATGGGCGCCTCGCGCCCCACAGCATCCCGCAGCTGGTCACAGAGCCGCGCCACTTGTGCCTCGGTCCCGATATTGCGCGCAAAAAGGATAAACCCGAAAGGGTTCACATCACGAAAAAACGCCCGCTCCTCCCGCGTAAGCTGATGCCCGTCCGCATCAAGGATGCTTGCGCCAAAACGGCTCATTTGCTCACCACAGGAATACAATCGGCGCGCTCGGCCACAAGCGCCGCACAAAAGCGGCGTGAGTCTGAAAGGTCTGCAAAGCCCATGGCGCGCAGGCGGTAAAACACACGCCCACCACTTTCAGCCCGCTGGATCACACGCTCTTTGCCGTCCATATATTCGCCAAATTTGGTTCCAAGCCGCTCCCACTCGCGCCCCGCCACTTCAGCGCTGTCAAAGGCGCCAAGCTGCACAAGCCGTGTGCCCACAGGGATACTCCCCGCCTCGTTTGTCAATGCCGCCATAACGGCAGCCTCTGTCGCCGCAGGCGCAACTGCCTTAAAGGCCGCCGGGCGCAGTTTGGGGCGCAAAGACGTGCTCACAAGAGACGCTTTGACAGGCTCCGCCACCGCATTATCCTCAACAGCCGCCACCTCAGGCACAGCCTCAACGACAGCCGTCACAGGCTCTGCTGGTACAACCATGGCCGCAGGTGTTACCGTCTCGGCTCGTGTTTCCTGAGCGGCCAAAGGCGCAACCCCATCTGCAAGCGCCTCTGCCAGCGCACGAATCGAGGCCATCTGAGGCGTCAAAGGTTCAATGTCACTTTCGTCAAGAGACACACCCGCCTCGCTGCGCACCACAGGACGAGGCGCAACAATCCCTGCCAAGGGCTGGTCTTCTTCTGTCAGATCCACGGGCTTGGGCGCAAGAACAAGCCGCTCTGCGGGCTTCTCAGCGCCGCCTTTAGCCATAACCTCATTCACAGACAGCCCCTGATGCGCAGCCAACTGCCCACCCGGCTTCTCAGGCGCAATACGCATCGGCTCATTCGACGCCGCCCGCACAACGGGCACGCCGCTCACATCGCGCGACACAACTTTATACCCCCAAACGCCAATCCCGACCATCAAGCCAAGCGAAACAACTGCGCCCGCATAATTCGTAAGTGTACCAAGAGAATAAGCTGCGGAACTGCTCTGCCGCGCTCCGCTATATGGGAGTTCTGCCATCGAATGCCTCGTTTTTTATGCGCAAATCTATGCTGCGCTTGTCACTGCTCTTTGCGTTGGCCTCACTCTTCAGGTGATTTCATCCAGCGCCTTTGTTCCGACAATAGCGAATCCGCTGCAAAACACAACTTCGCAGGCATCAATAACACTTGGGCAAATGGCTTTTTCGCCACGGTCCTGAGCTGCGGCCCCAGCATCAAGGAGCAAATGCGCCACCTCGCACAAATAGAGCGCCAAACGTTGCGGCGCGCCCAGATCATGCGCAAGCTCCAGCACCCGCGCATACCCCGCCACCAAAAGAGCCAGACGGCGCGTCGCAGCGTCCCAAACTTCAACAGGTTCAGCGCCCCTCAATGCCGAGAGTTTTGAAGCTGCATAATGCAGCAAAAACGCAGGGTTCGCCCGCTCAGGCTTCGCATAGGCCCGCTCTGTCAGGTCAAGCGCGCGCTCCGCGCGGTGGCACAGCACATAAAGCCGCGCCAGCTCCGCTTGCGCGCCCTCAAGGCTCGGTATGTTCGCCGCGGCCAAAGCGGTGCTACGCAAGCACGCTCTGTCACCCAATGCCGCCTCATAAAGTCCCGCGCGAAACCCGCCGCCAATGCCCGCAAAGAGCGTGACCTCTTCACAAGTTTCAGATGCTGCCCAAATATCCGAGAACGTCGCCAAAAGGCCGTGCCACTCCTGTTCTGTCGCCGCGCCATAGGCGGCGTCTGGACCGATCAATGGCAAAAGCCGCGCCTCTGCCCCCCCAGACGCAGCCGAGGGTGTGCATATCTCGGCCTCAAGCCCAAGGGCGCGCGCCACAGCCTGCGCGGCCTCACCGTTCCAGCGCTGCCGCATATCCTCAGGCGCATCCAAGCAAATCGCGAGCCGCCCCTGGCGTGGCTTGGGCAAAAGCCCCGCCTTCCCAAGACCAGCTGCGATAAAGTCCTGCTCAAGCCTCAGATTGACAAACCCTGCGCCCGCCAAAGACGCGCTGGCGATGCCTTTAACGCCCCCCAAAGCCTGCGCCAGATCTGCGCCAAGCCCGCGCGGCGACACACCAAGCCGCTTTGCCATCACCAACGCAGCATTGATCGAAACATCACCGTGCAGCGCATCTTTGGCCGCCACACAGTCAAACCCGCGAAAGAAATCCGCCTCTCGGCCCGTTATCTCGGCCAAAGCCCCCACAACACAGGCATCTAATTGCTCATAAAGCCCCATACGTGACATAAATGCACTCTGCCCCTTATTCTGACTGGCCTTTCGTCCCCGCGCGGTATATCGGCCCTCAACGAACAACCCAAGGACATATCATGGACCTGCGCAATATCGCCATCATCGCCCACGTTGACCACGGCAAAACAACCCTCGTGGACGAACTTCTGAAACAGTCCGGCGCGTTTCGGGCCAATCAGGACGTGGCCGAGCGCGCCATGGACAGCAACGACATCGAGCGCGAGCGCGGCATCACAATTTTCGCCAAACCAACTTCTGTCGAATGGAAAGGCAAACGCATCAACATCGTTGATACGCCTGGCCACGCCGACTTTGGCGGCGAAGTAGAACGCATCCTGTCGATGGTTGACGGGGTTGTCCTGCTCGTCGACGCCGCAGAAGGCCCCATGCCACAAACCAAGTTTGTGACATCAAAGGCTCTTGCCCTTGGCCTGCGCCCTATCGTTGTTCTCAATAAAGTTGACAAAACCGACGCTGAACCTGACCGCGCGCTTGACGAATGCTTTGATCTCTTCGCTTCGCTCGATGCCGATGATGATCAGCTCGACTTCCCGCATATGTATGCGTCTGGCCGTTCTGGCTGGGCCGATCACGAGCTTGACGGCCCGCGCAAAGACCTTTCGGCTTTGTTTGACCTGATCGTGAATCACGTGCCCGCTCCCAAGCAGGTTGCGCGCCAAAACGAAGACTTCAGCATGTTGGCCACAACCCTCGGCGCAGACGCCTTCGTTGGTCGCGTTCTGACAGGCCGCGTCGAAAGCGGACGCCTCAAAGTGGGCGCAACCGTTCAGGCGCTCTCGCGCGTTGGTCAAAAGATTGAGCAATTCCGCGTGACCAAAATTCAGGCCTTCCGTGGCCTGTCCCAGCAAGACATCGAAGAAGCCCTCGCAGGCGACATCGTATCTATCGCAGGCATGTCCAAAGCCACAGTGGCCGACACAATCTGCGCGCTCGCCGTTGATACGGCCCTGCCCGCACAGCCGATTGATCCGCCCACAATCACAGTCACCTTCGGCATCAACGACAGCCCGCTGGCTGGCCGTGAAGGTAAAAAAGTGCAGAGCCGCGTCATCCGTGACCGCCTGATGAAAGAAGCCGAAAGCAACGTTGCCATCAAAGTCACCGACACACCTGGCGGCGAAGCCTTTGAAGTCGCTGGTCGTGGCGAACTGCAGATGGGTGTTCTGATTGAAAACATGCGTCGCGAAGGCTTTGAGCTTGGGATCTCCCGCCCCAAAGTGCTTCTGCGCGAAGAAGACGGCAAAACACTTGAGCCTATCGAAGAAGCCACAATTGACGTGGATGACGAATACTCAGGCGTCGTGATCGAAAAGCTGACAGGCGCGCGCAAAGGCGAGCTGGTCGAAATGCGCCCAGCCGGCGCAGGCAAGACCCGCATCATCGCCAATGTCCCCTCACGTGGCCTTATCGGTTATCACGGTGAATTCCTCACAGACACCCGCGGCACAGGCGTTCTGAACCGCGTGTTCCACGGCTGGGCGCCCCACAAAGGCCCAATGCCAGGCCGCCGCGCTGGCGTTCTGATTTCCATGGAAGATGGCGAGGCCGTGGCCTATGCTCTCTGGAACCTTGAAGACCGTGGCAAAATGTTCATCGGCGCACAAACCAAGATCTACCAAGGTATGATCATCGGTGAGCACAGCCGCGAGAACGATCTGGAAGTGAACCCGCTCAAAGGCAAAAAGCTCACAAACGTGCGCGCATCAGGCACAGACGAAGCCGTTCGCCTGACAACGCCGATCACCCTGAGCCTTGAAGAAGCGATTGCTTACATCAACGATGACGAACTCGTTGAAGTCACGCCAAGCTCGATCCGCATGCGCAAGCGTCACCTTGACCCGCATGAGCGCAAACGCGAGTCAAAAAAGCTCTGATATAAAAAAGCCCCGCTCAAACGAGCGGGGCTTTTTCGTTCTGGCAACTCCGCTGTTTTACTGCGGCGGCTCTATCAAGATGCGCCCCGTCACCGTGAGCGCGCCATCTTGAAGCTCGGCCACAATAATCTCGCCTGACTTTGGGAAAACACCTGTCAGCGCCGTAATATTGACCTGATGTGTCACCAGCAGCACGCGCCCTTCGCGCGCGGACAGTGCCGCAAGCGTCGCACCCGTCTGACCAACACGGTCACCTTGGCCCCCAAAGAACGAGTTCAGCGATGGCAGCGCCTCAACCGCCCCCATCTCAATCAAAGCCGCCGTTTCGCGGCAACGGCACCATTGGCTTGTGAAGACCTCGTCAAATTCTACGCCGCGCAACCGCATCTCTGCACCAATCGCGCGCGCCTGAGCCCGCCCCCGCGCATCAAGATTGCGCTGCGTCTCACAGTCCTCAAGGACAAACTGTGCAGGATCGCCGCCGCCCGGCGCTAGCGCATGACGCATAATCGCAATCGCCCCGTCCCGCTCCAGTGCGGCCCAACCATCTGCCAAAGCAGGCAGAGGCAAAACCAACAAAAACAGCCACAAGACACAACGCATCACAGCTCTCCTCACCTGTTCAAGGCAAGGATGGCGTTATTCACTGACTTCAACAACCATCAATTCGCGCTCTGAGGCGCCTTTGGCATGGGTCAATGCCTCTTGATAGGCATCCGAATTGTAGCACTCAACAGCCGCTTCAAGCGTCGGAAACCGCGCCACAACATTGCGTGGGCGCTCCTTGCCCTCAAGCTGCACAAAGCGCGCGCCACGGGCGATAAACTCGCCCCCATGCGCCGCAATGGCAGGTCCAGCAAGCTCTGCATACTTCGCGTAGGGCTCGGGGTTCGTGACAGTGACATGTGCAATCCAAAGTGCTGGCATTTTTACGCCTCCAAAACTGATTTCGCCGCAGCAATCGCTGCCTCGGCATTGCTGACATCCGCACCACCGCCCTGCGCCATATCAGGACGGCCGCCGCCACCCTTGCCGCCAAGCTCGGGCACCGCTGCCTTCACAAGATCCACAGCTGAAAGACGGTCGGTCAAATCAGAGGTGACGCCTGCCGCCACAGCGGCCTTACCGCCCGTATCTGCAATCAAAAGCACAGCACCAGAGCCAATCTGGCCCTTATGCGCATCAATCAACGCAGGCAAATCCTTACCCGAGACGCCAGAAAGTACTTGAGCTATGAGCTTTATCCCATTGATCTCAATAGCTTCTGCGCCACCGTCCTTCGCGCCACCCGCCATCGCCAACTCGCGGCGCAACTGCGCCACTTCATTGGTCAGCGCCTTGCGCTCATCCATCAGCGCTTTCACCCGTGCAGGCACATCAGCGGCAGGCGCTTTCAGCTCAAGCGCAAGTTCCGCCACGCGGGCATCCTGCGCACTCAAATAGTCAAACGCGGCCTTGCCCGTGAGCGCTTCAATTCGGCGCACACCCGCACTCGATGCAGAATCCCCGAGCACCACAAACAAGCCAATATCGCCTGTCTGGCGCACATGCGTGCCACCACATAGCTCAATCGAATAGGTGTGCCCGTCGCTGCCCTTGCCTGAGCCACTCTCATGGCCCATCGAGACAACGCGCACTTCGTCACCGTATTTTTCGCCAAAGAGCGCCTGCGCGCCAAGCTCACGTGCCTCATCAGGCGTCATCACCCGCGTCACAACGGGCGCATTCTGACGGATATAAGCGTTTACATCTGCCTCAACCTGCTTGATCTGGCCCAGTTCCAAAGCCTTTGAGTGACTAAAGTCAAAGCGCAGCCGATCATCCGAATTGAGCGAGCCGCGCTGTGCCACATGGTCACCAAGCGCCGAACGCAACGCCTCATGCAAAAGGTGCGTCGCAGAGTGATTGGCACGGATCGCACTGCGGCGCCCATGTTCTACCTCAAGCGAGACCGTGTCACCGACAGACAAACCGCCCTCGCCCGCAACAATCATATGACCAAAGATTTTGCCGTCCGCATGCTTGCGCGTGTCACTCACACGGCTCACCTGCTCCATATTCTCCAAACGGCGCATCAAGCCGCTGTCGCCAACCTGCCCGCCCGATTCCGCATAAAACGGCGTCTGGTTGAGCACAGCCCAGCCCTCTTGCCCTTCGGCAAGCGTCTTCACGCGCGCGCCATCCGCCACCAACGCAAGAACCTGCCCTTCGGCCACTTCCGTGTCATAGCCAAGAAATTCGGTCACGCCTGCATCATCGGCGATATCAAACCAGACAGTCGCATCCGCAGCATCACCCGAACCGGACCACGCAGCGCGCGCCTTTGCTTTTTGCTCAGCCATGGCGGCCTCAAAGCCTGATACATCAACCTCGCGGCCCTTCTCACGCAACGCATCCTGCGTCAGATCAAGCGGAAAACCAAAGGTGTCATAGAGTTTAAACGCAGCCGCTCCCGAAAGCGCAACGCCCTCGCCCAGCCCCTCAACCTCATCGTCCAAAAGCTTCAATCCGCGCTCAAGCGTCTGCTTAAAGCGCGTTTCTTCAAGCAGAAACGTCTCTTCAATCAGCGCCTGTGCGTGATTCAGCTCGCCATATGCTCCGCCCATCTGGCGGACAAGCGAGGGCACCAGCTGATGCATCACAGGGTCTTTCGCCCCCAAAAGATGAGCATGACGCATCGCACGGCGCATAATGCGGCGCAAAACATAGCCGCGTCCGTCATTTGACGGCATAACACCATCCGCAATCAGAAACGCAGTCGAGCGCAAATGGTCTGCAATCACGCGGTGATGCACATTCTGTGCGCCATAAGGATCAACGCCGGTAGCGTGAGCAGACGCTTCGATCAGTGCTTTGAACAAATCGGTATCGTAATTGTCATGGCTGCCCTGAAGCAGCGCGCCAATGCGCTCAAGTCCCATGCCCGTATCAATCGACTGCATGTCGAGATTGCGCATAGAGCCGTCCTCAAACTGCTCGTTCTGCATGAAAACAACGTTCCAGATCTCGATAAAGCGGTCGCCGTCTTCTTCCGGGCTGCCAGGAGGGCCGCCCCAGATGTGCTCGCCGTGGTCATAAAAAATCTCGGTGCAAGGCCCGCATGGCCCCGTTGGACCCATCTGCCAATAGTTGTCTGACGTCGCAATTCGAATAATGCGCTCTTCAGGAACGCCCATCTTCTTCCAAATCGCAAAAGCCTCGTCATCAGTATGATACACCGTCACGGTCAGCTTGTTCTTGTCGATCCCGAAGTCTTTGGTGATCAGCTCCCACGCATAGGTGATCGCCTCTTCCTTGAAGTAATTGCCAAAGCTGAAGTTGCCGAGCATCTCAAAAAACGTGTGGTGACGCGCCGTGTAGCCAACATTGTCCAGATCGTTGTGCTTGCCGCCCGCGCGCACACATTTCTGCGCTGTCGTGGCGCGGTTGTAGTCACGCGTCTCAACACCCGTAAACAAGTTCTTGAACTGCACCATGCCAGAGTTGACGAACATAAGCGTCGGGTCATTGCGCGGCACAAGCGGGCTTGAGGCGACAACTTCATGACCTTGCTTTGCAAAGTAATTCAAAAAGGTAGAGCGGATTTCGTTCAGGCTTGGCATGTGATGTTCCGACGTAATGAGATCCGTCACGGTTTAGCCGCCATACCCGCTCATGTCCACATGACAAAAAGCGCCAGAGCAGCCTCCTGCTCCGGCGCATATGTCTCTTCCGGCGTCTCGCTTACGCTTCGAGAATATCCTCGTCATCACTCGACTTTGAAGAGGCCATCGCAGGCTTCTCGTCGTCAAAGTCGAGCCCATGCGCAGCACGGATCTTGTCTTCGATGTCATACGCGATATGCGGGTTGTCTTTCAGGAACTGACGCGAGTTTTCACGGCCTTGGCCGATACGCTCGTCGCCATAGCTAAACCAAGCGCCCGATTTCTGGACAATCCCGAGATTCACTCCCAAATCGAGCAACTCACCCGTCTTGGAAATTCCCTCACCATACATGATGTCAAATTCCACCTGCTTAAAGGGCGGCGCCACCTTGTTCTTAACAACTTTAACACGCGTCTGGTTGCCCACAACTTCGTCACGGTCCTTGATCGAGCCAATCCGGCGAATGTCCAAGCGCACAGAGCTATAAAACTTGAGCGCATTACCGCCTGTGGTCGTCTCAGGGCTGCCAAACATCACGCCGATTTTCATACGAATCTGGTTGATGAAAATCACCATGCAGTTGGACCGCGAAATAGAGCCCGTCAGCTTGCGCATCGCTTTGCTCATCAGGCGGGCATGCACACCAACGCTGGAATCGCCCATCTCGCCTTCAAGTTCTGATTTCGGCGTCAAAGCCGCAACCGAATCAACAACGACAAGGCTCACCGCGCCAGAGCGCACAAGCGTGTCGATAATTTCAAGCGCCTGCTCGCCCGTGTCAGGCTGTGAAATCAGAAGCTCATCCAGATCAACACCAAGCTTTTTCGCGTATTGCGGATCCAGTGCATGCTCCGCATCCACAAATGCCGCTACACCGCCCTTTTTCTGCTCTTCAGCCACACAATGCAGTGTCAGTGTGGTCTTGCCCGAGCTTTCAGGGCCATAAATCTCAACGATCCGCCCTTTGGGCAGACCCCCGATGCCAAGCGCAATATCCAGCCCGATAGACCCTGTCGATGTCGACTCGATCTGCTGAATTGCGTTTTCACTCCCCATTTTCATGATGGAGCCTTTACCGAACTGCCGTTCGATCTGTGCCAAAGCGCTGTCGAGCGCCTTTTGCTTGTCTGCGTCGCGCTTGTTTTTCATGTCTAAAAGGTCTGCCGTTGCCATTGTTATGCTTCCTTATTTCACACCCCGCCCAAGGCGGCAATCACTGCGAATGTTCTGCTTGTGTTCTTTATGTGATCAAAAAGAGAACATTACAACACAAATTTTACATTCCTGACTGTTCCTGAAAGAAGTTAAAGAGTAGTTTACAAGGATGCCCAAGCCATTGGAGGTTGGATGCTGATCTTTTCAAAAGCCAAGTTGGTTCTGTTTTCGGTTCCCAAAACAGGCACCACCGCAATAGAGACAGCCCTCGCGCCCCATGCCGCCATCGCCCTACTTGATCCGCCTGAGCTCAAACACGCACCTGTGTATCGCTACAATCGCTTCTTGCGCCCGATGGTTGAGAAATTTATCGGCGACGAGGTCGAGACACTCGCCGTCATACGCGAGCCCGTCAGCTGGCTTGGCAGCTGGTATCGCTATCGTCAGCGCCCCTTCCTGTCAGGCCGCCCCGTCTCAACGGAAGGGCTGAGCTTTGATCAGTTCGTCGAGGCCTACCTTGCAGAAACACGCCCCGCCTATGCCAATGTCGGCGCGCAATCAAAATTCGTGGAGCCTCGCCCCAACGGAACCGCAATCACGCGCTTTTTCAAATATGAAGAGCTACAGGACTGCGTTGCATATCTTGAAGCGCGACTTGAGCTCGCCATTACGCTGCCTCAGGTAAATGTTTCCCCCAAACAGGATCTTGAGCTGTCACCCACTCTCGAAGCGCGGCTGCGCACGGCCTGCGCTGCAGACTTCCAGCTCTGGAACTCTATTCCTTCATAGGCTCAGGCTGCGCCACGGCTTTTTGGACAACCTCTGCAAGTTCAGCCAAAGAAAAGGGCTTCTGCAAAAAGGACGAGTTCAAAATCTCAAGGCCATTGTCGCTGAACACATCCTCAGCATACCCCGATACAAAGACCACGCTGACATCGCTTCTCACCTCGCGCGCCCGCGCCACCCACTCAGGCCCCTTCAGACCCGGCATAATCACATCGGTCACGAAGACATCAATATGCAGGTTCGGGTCGCGCACCAAGTCAAGAGCCTCCTCCCCGCTTCCCGCTTCCAGCACAGTAAAGCCCTTGAGCTTTAGCGCGCGCGATGCGAAGGCGCGCACAGGCGCTTCATCTTCGACCAGAAGAACAACCGAGCTGGGCAGCTCCTCGCTCTCAATGACTGGCGCCTTTACGTTCAGAGTCTCTTCGATCTCGACAACCGGCTGCGTCGGCAGGATCAAGGTAAAGGAACTGCCTTTGCCAACAACACTGTCCGCAAAGATAAACCCGCCTGTTTGCTTCACAATCCCGTAGGCGGTCGAAAGCCCAAGCCCCGTGCCCTCGCCGGTACGCTTTGTTGTGAAAAACGGCTCAAAAATCTTTTGCAGCTTGTCCTTTGGAATGCCCGTTCCCTGATCAATCACCTTGATCGACACATAAGATCCAGGCGGAACTTCGGCCCGGTCGCGCTTGACCGGTTTGACCAAGTCGAGCGCCTCTGTACGGATTTTGACAATGCCCCCCTCCGGCATTGCATCGCGTGCATTCACCACAAGATTCATCACAACCTGTTCAAGCTGGCGCTTGTCTGCCCGGATCATGTGATTGCCCGTGGCATGTTCAAATTCAAGCTGCACTCTCTCACCCACAAGCCTGTTCAGCAGATGAGTCAGCTCTGACAGCGGCTCTTGAATATCGATGGTCTGCGGACGCAGCGTTTGCTTTCGTGAAAAGGTCAGGAGCTGACTTACAAGCGCGGCTGCGCGGTTGGCATTCTGGGCGATTTGCTCCAGATCGGAGAAATCGGGATCCGCCTCATCGCGCCGATGCATCAACAGGTCGCAATGCCCCGTGATCGCCGTCAACAGATTGTTAAAGTCATGCGCAACACCGCCTGCAAGCTGGCCAATCGCTTGCATTTTTTGACTTTGTACAAACTGCGCTTCAAGCGTCTTAAGCTCGGTCGCGTCGTTCAAAACAGCAACCAGCACATTCTCGTCGCCCTCACGGGCTGGCTTCAGTGTCACCTGAACAAAGGTCTCCACATCTCCGCGCCGCACCTTCAAGAACTCGGACTGTCGGCTGACACGGCCCAGAACCGTATCTTGCAACCAGTCCTTGATCGAGCGGCCAAGGCCTTCCAGAATGGCGCCAAGGCTCTCGCCCACAAGGTCATCCCGCCCGAGAAGATCGCGCGCAAGCTTGTTTGACTCCGTCACAATTCCATCAGGCCCAAGCTTCAGCAGCGGAACGGGCAGCGCATCAAAAAACCGTTGGCTCTCTGGCAACTCGACCAAAACATCATCGGTCGGGACAAAAGCGATCTCTCGTCGCCCGATACCTGTGGAAAGCTCTGTCGCCACGCAGCTGACTGTGCCTGTCTCCGCAAGCACCTCTTGCAAACGGTTCAGCTTGAGCGGCATCTCGGGGATCACCCGATCCAGAGATTTAACGCGTTCCCCAAAAAAGCGCCGCGCAGAAGCATTCATATGCAAAATTGTGTCCTGCCGGCCCACGACAAGAACAGGCAGTTTGGCTGCCCCGCCAGGCGCGCTTTCGCTGGGCGCCGCAGGCAGATCTTCAAGCCGCCAGATCGCATTTCCATCGGTGACTTTGTGGCAAGACAGCCGCAAATGCGCATCCTGCGTCACAACATCCTCGCGGGCCGCACCAGCCTGCCCTGCCTTCATATAAAGTCGCGTCATAAGACCGTTCGGGTTCATCACCACGGTCGAGAGAGCCGCCTCGACTGTCTGGGGAACAAGGCTAAACTTCTCTTGCGCTGCAGTATTGCGATAGGAAATATCTCCGACATCGTCCGCCACAAAACATGCCGCCACATCATGTTCCACAAAACTTGCAATCGCCTTGAGTGCGCGCGCGTTGTTGCGCTTGGTCCAGACTGCGAAAATGAGGCTCAGCAGCCCAAGACAGACGAGACTTGTGCCAACAATCGCCGCGCCAAGCTGGATGTGTTCTGACGGGGCTGCAACCGACACAGCGTAAGCCATGACAGCAATCACAAACAGTGAACTGGCCCGCGGCAAAAGGCTCAGAGACGACGTCGTCACTTTATCAGGCGTAAACGCTGCGTAGCTCACACACGGGCTTCAATCTGGGTTTGACACAAGACTATGCCAAATAGGTTAAGCCTAACTTAAGGCTGAACCGATTGAATTTCACGTTAAAAGTGTATTCACTCGTTACTTGCGCGTAAAGATTGCGCCAAAAAAGCCGTCGCCGCCCGCAGACGGCAGCCAGCGTTGTTGTGCCGTGCAGCTCCACTCAGGCGCGAGCGCCTCAAAGCGTGCAACAACATCTTCATTTTCGACACGCAAAAGCGAGCATGTCACATAGGCAAGCTGCCCCGCCTCAGAGACATGATGTGACGCAGACTTCAAAACGTCAACTTGCGTGTCACAAAGCTCGCTCAAGCGCTCTTCTGTGAGCTGCCACTTGCCAGCTGGCGAGCGCCGCCACGCACCAGAGCCTGAGCAAGGTGCATCACATAAAACAAAGTCAAAACAATCTTCTGCAGAAAGATCCTCAAGTGATGTAACGGTGATGCTCGCGCCTGCGCGTGTGGCCCGCTCGGGCAAATCTTTCATCCGCTCGGGCGCAATATCTGTGGCCACAATCTTGGCATCCGAACGCGCTGCAATGGCAAGGCTCTTGCCGCCGCCGCCCGCGCAATAATCCAGCACGCGCATCGCGCCATCCAAGGGCAGCCAATCCACAACAGCTTGGCTTGCGGCGTCCTGCAGCTCGATCAAACCATCTTCAAACGCATGGGTCAGGCGCACGCGCCGCGCCCCTTCGAGTACTTTCAAAGCCGTCTCAGACAGCGGGTGCGCCTCGCTCACAACACCTTCTTCTGCCAAAGCGGCCTGAGCCTCGGCGACAGTTCCATAGAGCGGATTGACCCGCAAAAACACATCCGCACGCTCGCGCATGAGGCTGGCTTCCGCCGCAGCCCCCTCGCCCAAAGCCGCCTCAAGTGCAGGCCAGAGCCACTCAGGCATATCACAGGCCTCAGCCCCCGCCTCAGGCGCACGTCCGCCCGCCAGTTCATCTTCACTTAGGGGCGCAGGCGCATGGCCCTCACCAGAGAAAATACTAGCGAGATCAGCACCTTCCGCGCGCATTGCTCCCAACATCAAACTGCGCCCAGTCACGTCTTCGCCGCCCCCAAGGGCCGCGTAAGAGCGCATGCAGCGCAAGGCCTGAAAGACATGGTCACGCACAGACGCACGGTCTTTGGACCCCGCATAGCGACTGCCGCGCGCCCAACCTGTAAGCGCTTTTTCCGCAGGCTCGCCGCCGAGGATCACATCAAGAATTTCTGCGGCCGCGGCCACCCGTGCTGCTGGTGTCATTACCCTACCCGATAGTTAGGAGATTCACGCGTGATCTGCACATCATGGACATGGCTTTCCTTAAGCCCTGCCCCCGTGATTTTCACAAAACTACAGTTGCTGCGCATATCTTGCACAGTTGCATTGCCCGTATAGCCCATCGCCGCACGCAAACCGCCCACAAGCTGATGCACAACCGCGCTGGCGCTGCCTTTATACGGCACTTGGCCTTCAATCCCTTCAGGGACAAGCTTGTCGCTGGCCGCATCTTTCTGGAAATAGCGGTCGGCTGACCCACGCGCCATCGCGCCAAGGCTGCCCATCCCGCGATAGGACTTAAACGAACGGCCCTGATAGAGGATCACTTCCCCCGGGCTTTCATCCGTCCCCGCGATCATGCTGCCAACCATGGCGCAAGAGGCGCCCGCCGCAATCGCCTTGGCAAAGTCACCAGAAAACTTGATGCCGCCGTCCGCAATCACAGGCACATCGCCCGCAGCGCGCGCGCAATCCATAATCGCCGTCAGCTGTGGAACACCCACACCTGCAACCATCCGTGTGGTGCAGATCGAGCCTGGCCCGATCCCCACTTTAACAGCGTCCGCTCCCGCATCGATCAGCGCGCGCGTGGCCTCGCCTGTCGCAACATTGCCCGCGATCACCTGGATCGCATTGGACAGCCGCTTGGCGCGCTTCACCGCTTCAATAACACCCTCAGAATGCCCATGCGCCGTATCCACAACGATAATATCACAGCCCGCATCCACAAGCGCCTCGGTGCGCTCAAAGCCGCTCTCGCCCACACTTGTCGCCGCAGCCACACGAAGCCGCCCAAGCTCGTCTTTGCAGGCGGTCGGATTGAGCACGGCTTGCTCGGTGTCTTTGAGTGTCAAAAGCCCCGTGAGCTTGCCCTTACCATCATGCACCAGAAGCTTCTCGATGCGACGCGCGCGCATCAGGCTCTTGGCCTCCTCAAGCTCTGCAGGCTCGGCCAGCATTGCGAGGTTTTCAGAGGTCATCATCGCATGCACAGGCGTGTCGTCCGAGCTGGCAAACCGCATGTCGCGGTTGGTCAAAATGCCCACAACATGGCCGTGCTCATCCACAACAGGAAAGCCTGTGAAGTTGTAGCGCTCCACCAGCGCTTTGGCGTCCGCCAGCGTCTGGTTCACTTTGAGCGTCACAGGGTTGTAAACAATCCCGCTCTCAAAGCGCTTCACACGGCGCACTTCGCGCGCCTGCTCTTGCACACTCAGGTTCTTGTGAACAACTCCGATGCCCCCCGCCTGCGCCATGGCAATCGCCATACGCGCCTCGGTGACGGTGTCCATCGCCGAGCTCAAAAGCGGAATATTCATCTTGATAGATCGCGTCACAAATGTGCGCGTGTCTGCGGTGCTCGGCAAGACAGCCGAAGCAGCAGGAACAAGTAAAACATCATCGAAGGTCAGGGCCTCACGAATCTCCATAGGACATCTCCAAAGTAGGGTTCGTTTGACGCCTCCCTATTTCACGCATTCGCGAAGAGGGAAAGACCAAAGTCACGCTTTTGCGGCATTGGTCTTCAACGCAAGCTGCCCCGTCATCCACATTCGGATCACTTTAACAGCGATGTAAGGAACGATAGTGCTCGCCGCGACAAGGGCAATCCCGCCCACCAGACGCTCCGCCACGCCCCCCGTTTGGCCCGCAAGGCTCAGCATCGCTGTGGCAAAGGCACTGAGCGGAAAGGTGAAAGACGCCCACATCGGGCTAAAGCCTGCCTCCAGCAAACTCTTCAATGAAAAAAGCAGCCCAAGCAATATGAGCGCGGCCACGCCCGCAAACACCTGCGCCAGAAGCGCCATCACAGGGTAATCCTGCGCAGGGAAGCCCAGAGCCACGATCACAAAGAGAGACGCCGGCGCCAAATGGATCGCCAGCATCGGACGCAAAGGTGCCGGCGGCACATGGCGGCGCAGCTGCATCGCACTCACCCCCCAGATCAACAAGGCGGCGCCCAAAGTCGGCCAGAAAATCGCTTCCGCGAGCCCGTAGAACCCAAGGTTCACAGCCGAGACCGCCGACACAATAAACCCGACAAAACTCAGGTGCCATAGCGGCGTCACTTGGCGCTGCTCCTTGGGCCCGCTCAAAAGCACATAGACCACCAAAACAGCCATACCGCCTTGCACAGCCAAAGCCAGATACAGAATCCGCTCGGCCCACTCTGGCGCAATCGGCACAAGCCCCGCCGCCAAAATCGCAAAGCAAACACCAAAGGCCGCCAGACCGCCCCGCCCGGGCAAGATCCGTGCATCCTCCACAAGCGTCCCCGCGCGCAACATGAGCTTTCGTATGTAAGCCACTGCAGCAATAATGAAAACGATAAGGACACCGCCCAAAATTGCCTCCGATATGCCGGCAGGGAGGATCGAGGTATTCGCCGCGGCCCGCCACGAAAGCGAGAGCCCAAACATCCCCAAAATCAGTGAGAAAATCGCGGGTGGCGTCTGCTCGCCAAAGCCTGTTTTCGAACGCATCACATTCCCCTTACAGCATATTTCCCAAGCCATACGCCCTTCGCGCCCCAAACCCAAGATAAACAATGTCGCAGGCTTGCCAAAGCCGCGCCGCCGCAGCACTCTGCGACCAAACGACAGGAGCACCCCATGACCAAGAACAGCTACGACACAGGCCGCCTCAATCTCCCCTTCGTCGGGATCGCCACCTTCGCCAAGCGCCCCTACGCCCCCGACTGGAGCACGCTTGAGGCCGATGTCGCCGTGCTCGGCGCGCCCTTTGATGCGGGCACACAGTACCGCTCGGGCGCGCGCTTCGGCCCCCGCTCCGTGCGCGAAGCCTCCACGCTCTTCTCCTTTGGCCACGCAGGTGCCTATGACCACGAGGATGACACAACCTACCTCACAGGCGATGTGCGCATCGTGGACATGGGCGATGCCGATATCGTCCACACAGACACGCACCAAAGCCACGCCAATATCGAGACAGGCGTGCGCGCCGCCCTCGCCGCGGGCGCCCTCCCCGTGGTCATAGGCGGCGATCACTCCGTCAACATCCCCTGCATCAACGCCTTTGAGGGCCAAGGCGATATCCACATCCTCCAGATCGACGCCCACCTTGATTTCGTTGATGTCAGACACGGCGTTCGCAATGGCCACGGCAACCCGATGCGCCGCGCCGCCGAAAAGCCCTATGTCACAGGCCTCACCCAGGTCGGCATCCGCAATGTCAGCTCCACCACGCAGGAAGGCTACGAGGCCGCCCGCGAAATGGGCTCCGATATCCTCTCCGTCCGCCAGATGCGCAAACTCGGCGCCGAGGCCACAGCCAAACGCATCCCGCCAGAGGCCCGCGTCTATATCACCCTTGATATCGATGCCTTCTGCCCCTCCATCGCGCCGGGCACAGGCACACCGAGCCACGGCGGCTTCCTCTACTACGAAGTGCTGGAGCTGCTGCAACACGTCGCCCAATCCCACGAAATCGTCGGCATAGACCTCGTCGAAGTCGCCCCCGACTATGACCACTCAAACAGCACAAGCATCCTCGCCGCACAGGTCCTGCTGAACCTGCTCGGGTTTGTCTTTGAGGCGAGGAAGGGGTGAGGTTGGGCAAAGACAATATGGAATAGAGCGCTGAGAAGCAAGGCAGTAGAAAATCAACAGATATCAAATTGGGTAGCGGAAGCTCTATTGAAGTTTCCACTTGCAACTTTAAGGTGAATTCGCAAATCTGATCGAGCCAACATGTGTTGTCTGTTTTCACAATTAGGAGTTGTTTAGTTGAAGCTCAGTCCAGAAATTTTCAGATGTGCAATCGACCATGTGGTGGAATATGGTGATACCGATATTTTTCCCTTTCCCTTTGAGCTGAAATTTCTCGACGCTGAAAAAGAAAAAGCGATAGATTTCCTCTCTCGTCTTGATCTGACCCAATATGACCCGATGAGCCTTTTGGAGGCACTAGTTCCAAAATCAAAGTTTGGGTTCAGGTTGGCGCATCAACCGTTTCCAATTGATACAGTTATTTATACAGCTCTCGTACTAAGTGTATTCGACGCTGTGGAAGCTGGACGAGACCCGAAAGAACATAACCGAGCATTTTCATACCGAAAGCTGCAGGGACTGGACCCATCTCTTTTTGCACCTGATCGTAATTACAGGCATTGGCTAAATGTTATCGAAGCTAAAGTGTTTTCAAAAGAATACAGTCATGTGATCCGTACTGATATCTCAGACTACTATTCCCGTATTTATCGGCATCGCCTAGAAAACATCCTAGACAGCCTCTCGGGTGAAACTAAAATTGTAAAGAAGATTGAAAAATTCATTGCTGTTTGGAGAAGCAATCAGTCGTTTGGATTACCCGTCGGTAGCAACGCTTCAAGGCTTCTTGCAGAAGCAGCTTTGAATGACACAGATATGGGTCTTTTGTCTGAAGGTTACGATCACACCCGATATGTCGACGACATGTTGGTTTTTGTGAAGCACGGTCAGGACCCTTATGCAGCCTTAGGATATCTTGCGAAACATCTTTCCCAGAATGAGGGTTTGGCACTTAACAACCAAAAAACAAAGATTTTAAGTTGGGAACAATTTCTTGCACCTATTGGAACACCAGAAGCAGGTGACGATGAAGCAAAGGAAGAGTTTGCAACTGAGAAGTTATTTTGGGCGGCTTACACAAAGGATGATGGTGATCCTGAAGCTTTAACAGCGCTCTGCTTAAAGACCTTTCCAAAGAACTCGAACACCTTTTGGAAGAGCCGTATTGGGACATGGGACAAATCCGCATCGTTCTACATGCGATGCGCCTCGTTCGAAACTCTGAAGTAGCCGGGTACATTCGTGAAAACTTACCTAGATTAGTGCCCTTCGCAAAGGATGTGTGTCTGTTGATTCAAGATTTTGTAGTTGCTGGTGTCAGCGGCTTCGAACACATGGGGCAAGAAATATCGAACCTATTACTGTCTTCAAGGATGCAACCGCTCGACTGCGCACGAGCTTGGTTCTTGGAGCTAGCAGTTAGACAACTCATTTCGCTAGACGCAGCTCAAATTCGTAGTCTAGACCAACTAACTGGTAGCCTCGACATAAGGCAACTGCATCTCATTAGGTGGAGAGCCAACGACATAAACTATTTTCGGTCTCGCAAAACTAAGGTCCAAGAGATTCAACCTTGGGCACAGCCAAGTTTCATATTTGGTGCGCGCTGCTTACCTAAGGAAGAATATGAACACTGGATCCGCGCAAATAAGAGGCGGCTTCAGTTCCCTCTTGCCGAGGAGTTTTCAAATTGGTGCTTAAGAACTCACGGGTCTGATCCTCTTTCAAAAGCCAATGACGCAGTAATCGCGGCAGAACCGTTGTAACCATTTCACGCTGATAAATGGCTCGGCGCGACTTTAACCTTCAAACTTAAACCCGCCTAGATCGCCCGCACTCACCCCACCGAACGCTCCATTACCTAATTTTCCGTTACCAAAACCCCGTT
>ENA-OUOG01000520-OUOG01000520.1-marine-metagenome-genome-assembly--contig:-NODE-520-length-50673-cov-8.167839_pt1 | contig 50673 bp, 52 predicted proteins | sample MGYA00248635_ERZ508505 | MGnify/ENA primary metagenome ERZ508505 (study PRJEB26176, sample SAMN06267871) | marine metagenome | isolation source: Saanich Inlet, British Columbia, Canada | place: Pacific...
TATCTCTAATCATGAGGGCACCATCGCGTTATTAAATAACAGCGGCATAATTTCTGCATCGGCTTTTGATAATGCCTTTGGGATAGACAACTATGGCGATGTTGGAGGTACGATTTCAACTCTAATCAACAGTGGAACCATAACCGCTACAGCAACGGGCGACGATTATGCTTATGGTATATACAACTCCGCAGCCAGCACAATTAACTCTTTCACGAACACAGGCACAATCGTAACTTCAACCTCGGGAATTAATGCAGCTGATGTATACAACCAGGGATTGATCTCAACTTTTAACAACCTTCAAAGCGGCCTATCTTATGAGGGCGTACTGCCTGTTAGCTATAATATCATTGTCGGTTCAGTCAATAATTTCGGACAATTGGATGTAAACAACGCTTCAGGATCGATGACCTTTGGCCTTTATGCGGGGGATGCTGATATTGGTGTTAGTTTAACGGAAGGCACTTATAGCTCGATTATTACTGGGGTAGCTAATAATTTGATTACGAATGAATCGACTGCTATAGCCATCGTCGGCGATGGAGTTGATTCAGTTGGGTCAGCCAGCGCAACTTTAGCTGAGACTGCTCCTAGCAGTGGCATTTATGACCTCTCCGTTACAGGAAATTACACTTACTTCAATCAAGCTAATACGCAAGCGGCGATCAATCATACGGCTTACCAATTGGGAAGTGTTGCTGGCCAGATTAATAACAACATGAATTTCGCTCACATGACTACCTACGATTGTCAGGTTTATGGTGAGCAAGGCGGTTGTCTTTCTATAGGAGGTCGCTACCTTGACACCAGCAGTCCAAGTGGCTCAAGTTTTGGAGCGGTCATGGTCGGAGGCTATAAATTAAATGATCAGCTTCGCGTGGGTGGATTTGTAGACCAGTCGTTTCGATCAAGAACACAAAATATTGACTTAGATATGAATACCCCCATGATTGGTTTTAATTTAGTCTGGAATCAAGACCCAGCCCATTTAGGGGTTCAGTTAAAATTAGCAAACACCTTTCAGAACCTGGATGCGGATATCAATCGTGCAAGCATTGGCGCCTCTCAGGCGGCGAGTGGCAATACCGACATACAAGCTCAGAGCTACTTAGCTGAGCTCTCCTACCGCTATCAACTGAATAAAGAAATATTATTACAACCGCTTTTGGCGCTGCGTTATTCTCGCGTGAAAATGGATGGCTATGTCGAGGAGGATGTTTCTGCGCCTATTCGATTTGCCAGTAATCGTGACCGCAATGGGACATTAATTTTAGGATTAAAAACTTTTCATCAGCTCACACAAAAGTTGAATGTAAACGCCAATATCGGCTATGAAAAAGATATCAGCAATCATCGTGACAACCTACAGGGGTCGATCAGCGGCATGACGTCCAGCTTTGCCGGTGTGGACCCGGCATTAAACATTGATAAAACTCGTTTTTTTGCGTCGCTCGGGGCAAAGTACGCGATTGACAACACCCAGCAACTTGAGGCCACCGCCTATGTACAGCAAAATCGATACAATCATGGGGAAGCTCGGGTTTTATACCTCAACTACTCAGTGGGATTCTAGTTTTCGTTAGCGCTGACGCTTGTCGCTCAAAATGGAAGCGATTAACGAAATGGCCCCCATCGTCGACAAGTAATAGCCCACGTATTCAAAACCATAATTATTTGCTAACCACAGGGCAATGAATGGAGCAAACGAGGCCCCTAAAATACCCGCTAAGTTAAATGACAATGACGCTCCAGTGTAGCGCACGTTAATTGGAAACATATTAGACAGGACTGTACCTAATGGTCCATAGGTAAACCCCATTAACCCCATACCCAAACTCAATAAGATGAAAACACCAACCCCTGGAATATTAATTAAAGGCTGTAAACATAGGCCAAAAATCACGATAAATAAAGAAGCAAAAATCATCACCAGTTTTGGATTTAATTTATCGGCCAATACAGCAGAGATGGGAATAAACAGTGCAAAAAAGAAAATTGAATAGAGTTGCACAATCAGGAAGGCATCCTCAGTATAATTTAAATGCTGAATCGACCACCCGGCCACAAACACGGTCATTAGATAGAACAATCCGAACGTCGCCACACCTGAAAAGGTTGCAATCAATAATGATTTTTTTTGATGCTGAAGAATCCCTGACAATGGAATGTGTGCTTGTATATTTTGTTTTTTGCTGGCTGCTAAAAATTCAGGCGTCTCGGTAATTTTTAAACGCACGTACAAACCCAGTCCTATTAATAATGCACTGGCAATAAAAGGGATTCTCCATCCAAAAGTCAAAAAGTCTTCATGCGATAAAGTTTCTGTTAAGAATAAAAAGACTCCTCCAGAAAGTAATAAACCCAGAGGGGCGCCGAGCTGAGGGAACATCCCATACCAAGCCCTTTTCCCTTTCGGGGCATTTTCAACGGCTAAGAGCACCGCCCCACCCCATTCACCGCCCAAGCCAAAACCTTGGCCAAAACGACATAGCACGAGGAGCATCGGGGCAATGATGCCGACGCTGTGGTAACTTGGAAGGAATCCAATCATGATGGTGGATAAACCCATGGTGAGCAAGGCGGCAACCAAAGTCGCTTTGCGCCCAATCTTATCTCCATAATGACCAAAAAAAGCTGAGCCTAAGGGTCTTGCAAAAAAAGCAACCGCAAATGTGGCGAGCGATTGCAACATTTGTGTCGCTGGAGTTGATTCCGGAAAAAACAGATGAGGAAAAACCAAAATGGCTGCATTGGCATAAATGTAAAAATCAAAAAATTCAATGGTTGTCCCTGCTAAGCTGGCAAATAATACAGTGGTTTTTGAATTGGGTGATTGGCTCATGATGAAGATAATTTAAAAATTAATATTCTGCATGATAACTTATTTTAAATAACATTCCCTTTTGTTTTTTATAAACCCTGTATGATGAAAAGATCTTTTTTTTTGGATAACCCCATGCAGACCGTTGAACACATATTCAGTACCCTTTCATCTTGGTTATGGGGTGGACCCTTAATCATTTTATTATTTGGGACACACCTCTATCTCACCATAAGATTAGGTGGCATTCAATTCCGCAAGCTTCCTAAAGCATTCAAAATTGTATTTAGTAAGTCCACGAATGAAAAAGGTGACCTTAGCCATTTTTCGAGCCTGATGACAGCTCTTGCGGCAACCGTCGGGATTGGTAATATTGTTGGCGTGGCTACAGCCATTACCCTAGGAGGTCCAGGAGCAATTTTTTGGATGTGGCTCACGGGTTTATTAGGAATGGCAACCAAGTATGCGGAAGCTTTATTGGCGGTTAAATATAGAGACCAGGGTCCTTATGGCATGCGCGGTGGGCCTATGTACTATTTAAGTAAAGGCGCAAACATGCCCAAATTAGCGGCTGCCTTTGCCTTTTTCACCCTGATTGCATCGTTTGGAGCCGGCAATATGGTGCAAGCGAATGCAACCGCTGGTGTTTTTTTACAAGTATTTAACATCCCCATTGAAGTTACTGGGGTAATCCTTGCAGTATTGACTGGCCTCGTGATTGTGGGTGGCATTCAGTCTATTGGACGATTCACTTCTTTTTTTGTACCTCTTATGATTCTTTTATATTTCGGGGTGATTGTATTAACTCTGATTATCAATCACGCTCAAGTGCCTCATGCGGTTGGACTTATTTTTTCTCACGCTTTTTCTAATCATGCTGCAACAGGAGGATTTGTGGGTGCCACTCTAGCTGCAGCGATCAGATTCGGGATTGCCCGAGGTTTATTTTCAAATGAAGCTGGACAAGGCTCAGCTCCAATTGTTGCGGCAACGGCTAAAACAAAGAATCCCGTTCGACAAGCGCTAGTGAGCATGACAGGAACTTTTATTGATACCGTGGTGATATGCACTTTAACTGCTCTGGCAATTTTAACTACAGACTTATGGACATTGGGCACCGTGAGTGCAAGCGACCTCACAGCACAAAGTGTGCACACAGCTCTTGGGGATGTAGGTTCCACATTAGTCGCTATTTGTATTGCTTTTTTTGCCTTTTCCACCCTGATTGGTTGGAGTTTTTATGGTGAAAAAGCGATTGAATATTTATTCAAAGACAAAGTGGTTAAATACTATCGAATCATATTTTCAATTGTTGTGTTTTTTGGTGCAACAGCCAGTCTTAAATTAGTATGGGATTTTGCAGACCTTATGAACGGCTTGATGGCTATTCCAAACTTGATTGGTATTTTTATGTTGGCGAAAATCATCTCTTCAGAAACCAAACGCTACCTTGATGAATAGAACTTAATTTCACTAAATAAAGTTTAGTATCCTTGTGCATTTTGTTTATAAGCACAAGGAGGTTTATTTAATTAAAGCATGCTTTCTGACTTGCCACAAAAGACGTTCGAAAATTCGAGTGAGTAAGAAAAGTGACTTTTGATCCATATTCGATAAGGATTGATCAGCTAATACTTTGTCTCGAATTGAATCCATCAGCGAACCTCGATCAGCAGTGAGGCTTTCTATCATTTGCAAATCACCCTCCTCACTTGACTGTTGTTCATATAATAGAGTCAAAATCATATGAAGACTTTCAACCATCGAATCAGAAAGATTTGATTGTTTAATCTTTAATTCATTCACGGTATCGACGAAACTTTTTAAGGTGATGACAAGATTTTGGATGGATTCATTTTTACTTTGCATCCTAAACAAATCAGAGATGTCATTACTTTGATCAATAACAACAGCCTCATCAATAAAGACTTTGATATTTTGGCATAAGGCAATCATGCTCCCATGTCTATCTAAATCAGATAAAGTTCTCCGTTGCGACGCGCGAAGGGTGTCTAAGTAATTTGGAATTAAGGATAAAAGTCGAAGCTGTTCTTGATTAATGAGATTAATGGCGGTGTGTTTATTTTCTAAGGCCTCAGGGTACAAAAATTTAGGCTTTGCAATGATATCTTTTTCACTATCTGGAAGTTTTTTAAGCAGCAAAAATAATAGTTTATTTTGAAAAAGACTTGAAAATATAGCGCCTGTGATTTGCAGATACAAATAAAGCAAAGCTAATTGGAGCGCCATATCATTTAAATAATTCTCACCACTGCTGATCCAAAATAAATCAGGGTTTATCAAAAGTATTATCAACATAATGAATGAGCCAGCACATTTAGTAATCAACTGAAAAAAAAGAATTCGTTTTTGTTGACCTTCCAAGTGAGTAAAAAATAATATGAGGGCAAGCCCAGACCCTACATTACTCCCAATCACCATAAAAGATGCCGATTCTAAGGGAATCACACCAGAGAAAACTAAAGCCACGATCAACATCGTAATTGTCGATGCAGATTGGGTGACGAGTGTAAAAAATAAACCCAAAACAATAGAAATTAAAATAGTTTCTGAGGCAAACTCAAAAAATTCATTTACCCAAAAATAATCTCGTAAATTTATGGTGCCAAACTTTATTAAGCCTAACCCTAAAAAAATTAATCCAACAGAAAATACAAAAGGAATAACATAATTTATTTTGGCGTCATCGGACAGATTTAATATATAGATAAACCCCAGGGCGCCGAGCAAAATATATCCAAGGAATTGAATGTCAATGGACGCTAAAAAAACAAGTATCGATGTTCCAACACCTGACCAAGCAAGAACAGTTAATGCATCTTTAAATTTTAAAATATGAGATTGAACGAGACCCATAATAAAAAAGGTGGCCGCAGAGGAGCTTTGAGTAAAAATACCAATGATTGACCCTATGAACGTTTTTTTAACCTCGTTATTCGTCACAGTGGAGATAAGCTTTCTAAAATTTTGACCGGTAAATCCCTGCATGGCTTGGTTGAGCAAATGTAGGCCTGATAAAAATAGTCCAAGCCCGGCGAAAGCAATAATGAGTTCCTTCATTAATTAAGTGTCTTTTGATTCTATTTGTAAGAGGTGATAAAAACGAACAATCACATAGCCCAGGGCTAACAATAGGACGGTAAGTAAGAAAAAACGAACTTGATGATATCGCTTATTTACTAGAGTTATAAACTCATCTTGTTTATTCTTAAATAGAATTTTCACTGACTGTGTTGTTTGGAAAAATTGACTTTGTAAATCACGATCGATACCACGCACTTTTTCATCAATTTTTCTATAAGCCCCAGGTTGATTCAAATTAAAAGTATCCAAATTATCAACATAGATACTTCTAAGCAGTTCATGATCGTTTTCAATTTTTACAATTTTTTCACAATCGAAAGTTCCTGATTCATCGATTTGATCGCAAACATCTTTAGCCTCTCTTACTAATTTTTGCGCGAGGCTATATTTTTTTTTAAATTCTTTCAGATATTGTTGAAAAGCATTCTCATCATGCCCACGGATCAGTATATTTTTCCAAGCTTGAATTTGTTGTTTAAATGCAGCATCGGCCGCCGAAATTGATTCATTCATCAAAGAAATTTGATGTAATTTTTGATTTTCAATTTTAACAATTTTATTAATGGACCATACGGAGAATAAGGCAAAAATTTCAATAATAATTAGGATAAAAATTAATGATAAAACAAATCCTTGAATAGATTTTTTTGTTTGCTTTGTCGTCATAGATTTGCCCATTATATTCTCAATCAGCAGCTACCCAGATGTTGAAAAAAACAAATATCAAGCTTTATTCAGTTTTAAAAATAAGTAATCCATACCGTGATATTGAAGGTGTTTTAAATCTTGGGTGAGTCCATATAATAATTTAAGCGATAGCTTCTTCTCCACATCAACCTCACCACTTTCCTTGAGGGCAATGACAGCAGATTCGGCATTGACATCGATGGGTTTTGATATAAATTCAATTTCAGTCATACCAGCATCATAAAAAAATTTAACGGTGACATTCTTTTTATTTTTTTTATTTTTATCCTGGTTTTCAAGTAAAAAATTTAACCCCTCTTCTGCGATTAACATAATCCGGTTTTGTGTTTTAATATCGATCTCATATTTTTTTGAAAAGTTTATTACTAGCGTATTAATTTCTTTCAAACTATCTGGCACCAGCGGAACCGAGAGACTGAATCTTGAACGTTTTTTGATAATCAATAAAAACATGATAAATACAGCCACCATTCCTCCTGAAGTAGTTCCGTTGGATAAAAAGACTTGCACACCTGGATGGAAAAATTCATTAAATAAAAACTCTCCTTGAAAACCTACCCCTGCAAAAAAACCAAGACAAACCGCCAACATGCCTTCAGTGCCAAGGTTATTTTCATTCACCATTTCTAGACCATGACCAAATAACATCAAGATAATGACTAAAATATAAGCGGCTGCAACTGGGCTAGGTATGCTGGCCACCACAGCCATTAATTTTGGTGATAAGCCAAAGAGTATAATAAATAAACCTCCCCAAAGGCCGACCCTTAAAGCCGCCACACGGGTTATCTCCATGACTCCGATACTCATGGAATACACTGTATTGGGCACCGAGCCTAATGCCCCTGCAATAAAACTACCTAACCCATCGGCATTAATAGCGCCTTGGATGGATTTAAAATTTATCGGACGTGTTTTCTTATATGATTTTTTTTGAACGGCAATTCCATCTGCATAAGTTTCAATACATCCAACAAAGGTAATCAGGATAAAGGCGGGTAATAATGCCCAAAAGTCTTTATTAATCACCAAGGTAAGTCCTGGCCAATGCACCTCAGGAAAACCCAGCCAAGATGAAGACTGTAAGGTGGATGCATCAACCAACCCAATCCATAGAGAGTATGCGTATCCAACCAAAATACCAATCAAAGGCGCCCATAAGCGATGTATTTTTTTTCCATAAATCATAATGACTATAATGGGAACTAACGTGGATAGAAATACCATAGGAATGGAAGGATCATTTTTAAATTCATCCGGGATTTTTTTTAACATTGACCACACGACAGGGGCAACATTGAGCGCCATCAACATTAATACAACACCGCCGATCGCAGGGGTAAGAACTTTGCGTAAAGACCCCATCTGGGAGGTAAAAATAAATGTGGCTAAGGATCCTACACACACCAAGGTCAACAAAAGCGATGGGCCACCCAAAACAAGTGCTGAAATTGCCACACTAATAAAAGCTACATTAGAGCCAACAAAAAGCAAGTAACGGCCGCCGATGATTCCAATCCGACTAATTTGTAACCAGGTAGAGATTCCGCAGGCTAATAGAGCAGCAAAGACCAACCAATTGATCTGTCCTGGAGGCAACCCTGCTTCTCTGCCCACAATCAATGGAGTTAGCATGATTCCTGTGACGATCATCACCGTTATCTGAAGACCAAGTCCAGCTGATAGAAGGTGCGAGGGTTTGTCATCCGGTTCAAATCTTACCGCTTGCTCATCACTCATAATACATAGCCTTCATAAAAAATAATATTTCCTACTATACAATAGTTTTTTTAACGTTTTATCAATTTGCCAACTGATGTATGATGTTTTTATACATTTATTCATAGGACTGTCTTATGTTAGAAACTAAAATCGAAAATAAAGAAGGAATATTAGTCATTGCCCCCATTGGACGTCTGGATGGATTAACCTCAAAAGACTTTCTCGAGGCCACAGAAAATGAAATTACTAACGAAGCAAACAAAGTAATTTTAAATCTAGAAAATCTAGACTACATTAGCTCTGAGGGTTTGCGTTCTGTTCTTACTACGGCAAAAAAAACCAAAGCGTTCGATGGACAATTGGTGATTTCTGGTCCCAGAGATGGAGTAAAGGAAGTTTTAGACATCAGTGGATTTGGCCAAATGCTAGGTGTTTTTGCAACCGAAGAAGAGGCATTAAAAAGCTTTTAATTTATGAGTCATACGAACGTCGATTGTACTTTAACACTCACTAAGGGATTAAATGATCTTCCATACATTGCTGAGCAATTATCAATGTTCCTGAAAGAATATGAGAGCCTCATCAATCCTGTAAACTTAATGATCGAAGAACTTTATTCGAACTCTATTTACTACGGAAGTGCGAATCCTTTAAATGTTAACATCCACCTGAAAATCAATAATGGAATGCTTGAGGTGATCTATGAGGATAATGGTAAACCGTTTAACCCTTTAATTGAAGCGGACTCACCTGATTTAGAGCAAAGCATTGAAGACCGTCAAATCGGGGGCCTGGGTATTCATTTTATAAAAAGTATGACAGATCAACAAAATTACCAAAGGATCAATAGTCTAAATCAATTAACCCTTGTAAAAAAATTAGCGTCAACTGCCCATGCCAAGCATTGAACAAGCTCAAAAAGTAATTTTTGATCTTTTAAAAGATTTCGAAGAGGACACGCTTAACATTCTTAGAAATAGTCCGGTTGCACTAAGGATTATGAGAACTTCAGATAAGCACATCATCTTTGCTAATCCCAGATACATGGAATTATTTGAAGTTAAACAAAAAGATTTACAAAATCTCACTCCCCTAAGGGTGTATCGACATGCCTCTGATTTTGAAGCTTTAAGTGCTCGACTCGAAAAACAGGAAAATATCATCGATGAGGTTTTAGCCATGAAGACACTTTCAGATCTCCCCCTTCAGGTGATGGGTTCGTTTCACCATTTACGCTACATGGATCAGGATGTTGTTTTAGCCTGGTTTTATGATATCTCAGCCGCTCATCGCGCAAAGGAAATCGCAGAAGAAGCAGCTGCATCAATCCTTGAGAGTCAAAAAGCTCTGACCGATGAACTCAATGAGGCGGCTGGATATATTCAAAGTCTATTGCCCGAACCGATAAATAAAGACTTTCTTAAAACAGCTTGGAAGCACGTCCCCTCTTCTGCGCTTGGTGGGGACGCTTTTGGTTACCATTGGATTGATAAGGATCATATGGCCATTTATTTAATTGATGTATGTGGCCACGGTGTCGGTGCGGCAATGCTGTGCATCTCTGCGTTTAATTTAATTCGTTCACAATCTTTAACTGACACCAACTTTCATAGCCCCGCATCCGTATTAAATGCACTAAACCAAGCCTTCCCGATGGAACAACAAAATCTAAAATACTTCACAATCTGGTATGGGGTCTATTCAAAAAGTAATCAAGCTATCAAGTATGCATCTGCAGGACATCCGCATGCCATCATTCTGCAGCAAGATCAGGCTCACTCACCACCAGCACTGACTAAGCTTGGAACAAAGGGAGTTGCGATTGGATGTTTTGATGGAATCGATTTCATTGAGAATCAAATCCAGTTAGGCACTAAAAATAAATTATATGTTTTTAGCGACGGGGTGTATGAAATTACAACAGCGGATAATAAAGAAATGACACTTGAAAATTTTACAGACCTAGTCAATGATGAATTTAATAGCATGGATGAGTTACAGTCTGAAGCAATTTATGAAAAAATTAGACAGCTTAAAAATAATGATGGACCACTGGATGATGATTTTTCAATTGTTGAATTAATTTTTCACTAATTGTCTTTATCATTACTTTAGAAGAATTGATTCCTAAAACAGATCTTTTAATTTTTTAAGTTTTTTAAGATCTTTTATCTCATCCAAATTTTCAATATCAGATTGAATATCGCTGATAATCTTTTCAGTTTCCTTTTCAATCGACTTTTTGATGTCTTTTTCTAGATCACGAACAAGGCTTTTGAAATTGATTGATCTTTTTAAATCTTTCTCCAGAGTGTCTATCAAGATCGCCATGAGCTGATCCGTCTCCACACCGCCCTCTTTAGATCCAATATTATTCAATTGAATATTCGGCAGGGTTACAGACAACGTTTGGCTTGACGAAAAAGGAACAGCCCCTTCAACCTTGGTATTTATCATTTTAAATGATTTGATTATTATTTTTTTTGATTGTTTAGCATAAGTTTGCTTCTTATCTTTTTGTTCTGGTTGAGCTGTTTTTGAGGATGAAGTAGCAACAGGTTTATTGTTTATATTTGCATTAATAATATTTTTTAATTCAATAAAATTTGTTTTACCATCACTGTATTCATAGACAATTTCTGCTCCATTAATAAATACTTTTTCAATAATAATGACCTCATCTAAAATAGATTTAAGATCGAGATCTAATTCCGCTTGATCAAAATGAAAGGCGTACTTGGTCTGAAAACCCGGAGGATTGGGTTGTTCAAAATTAAATAAACTTCCAGCACCCTCTTTGAGGTCAAGCTTTACCGCATCAAGCTTAACTTGAGTGTCAGTGACCTCAGATACATGTTCAACTATATACTTACGAACAATTTCATCCATGTTACTTTTTAAATAAAAGTATGCAGAAAGGCCTACCAAGATAATGATAATTAGACTAAATATTATTTTTTTCAATGCGTTGATGTCCTAAAACTATTTTTTAACTTACCTACCCATAATAAGTTCTCATGGACATTTGGTCAATTGACTATCTTTAAAAGCTATAACATCATTAAATTTTCAAACAAATTTTGCCAAAGTGATTGTTGCTCTCTTGATACTGAAAGGCCTCTACAATTTTTTCTAAAGCAAATACACGATCTATGACTGGAAACATATGATGTTCATTAATGAAATCAATCATTCGTATCTGTTGAGCTCTGTTACCGACTAATACACCTTGAAGCCTGACTTGCTTGATAAGTGCATTAACAATATTTAAATTTCCCTCAAGGCCACTGAGAATGCCAATAATAGAAATGTGCCCGCCTACTTTTATAGCCTCTATCGACTGATTTAGGCTTCCCGGGCCTCCCACTTCAACGATATGATCAACCCCAATCCCGCTAGTGTGTTGTAAAACTTCATGTGACCAATTGGGGTTAGTTTTGTAATTAATACAATAATCAGCTCCCATTGCTTTTAATTTTTCAATTTTTTGGTCTGAGGAGGATGTGGCAATAACTTTAGCCCCCATTGCTTTTGCAAACTGCAGGGCGTAAATAGAAACACCGCCTGTACCTTGAATTAAAATGGAGTGTTTTGGCTTGAGCGAATAGTCTTCAAATAAGGCTTTCCAGGCTGTTAATCCAGCTGTCGTTAATGTTGACGATTGTAAAAAATCCCATTTTTTAGGAGCATGGGTTACCGCGCTGGTGTGAACGGTCACCACTTCACGGGCGTAACCGTCAACTCCATCACCTGGTACCTGATCAAAACCCTTAACATTAGGTTCACCGTCCAGCCATGTTGGGAAAAAGGTCGTACAAACTTTATCACCCACACTAAACTCATGTACCTTATCTCCAACAGCTATGACCTCTCCTGCGCCATCAGCCATCGGAATCCGATTTGTAGCAGGCCCCCACATGCCACTGACGACCGCATAATCATGATAGTTTAAGGAGTTTGCATGCAAACGAATTTGAATTTGATTACTCTTGGGAGGTTGAGTAGTTTCTTGACCTATTCTCACCTTATCAAAACCACCCCCGGCTTGAACAATGATAACTTTAGACATGGTTACTTTCTATGACTTAAATGAGTATTTTATACGATTGCAACTTTATAACAAAAAGTGTTTAAAATCAGTTAATTTACTTTTAAATGTAGTTATAAATCATCAAATACATTTATTTCTTTATTTTATTAATCAGCTCTAAAACCTCAATCCGACGACCTTGATCGGCTATAGTACGCCCAGGTCTGCTGGGTGCTTTTTTTGCCTTATCTAAAAATACTTTAGCCTCTTCTTTTTCTCCTTTATTAATTAAAAAATCAGCATAAAAATAATTAGCATCTATCCCGTCAGGATTCGCCTCAAGCCCCTTCTTTAAATATTCATTTGCCTTATCCTCATTACCAAAGCCGAGCGGCCATCCAGGGACTTGGTAATACAAAGAGCCAAGTGAGGTATAAGCCGATCCATCAAGGACATCACCCCCTAGATCAATAGCTTTTTCTAAATCTTTTTTTGCATTTTTTACATACCCTAATGCAGTGGGATTAATCGCACTGAGCGATCCGGCGTAAGAGGCCTCCACAATCGCATGCCAGATTAACAGCTCCGCTTGGTTGGGATTATTTTTTAAACGTAAATCAGCTTGTTCCAGCAATGTTTCAAAACCTTTTTGCTGATCACTTGAATCCAATTGGTACTTCACTTTTGCCCATTCAGTTTGAAGGTATTGCATATCATCCACCCAATCAGCAAAAGAAACTATGGGAAATAACAATATCAACAGAATAATTTTTTTCATTTTTATAGATCCTTTTTAGATAAATATTTTTTTATTATTGGTAATTGCTGATGAATGGCTCTGTCGGTGACCGCTGGAAATAAATCATTCACAATCGTAAAAAAATGCTCTTTAAACCCAAGGCGTTTTTGCCAACTCGTTTTAAATAAAAACTTTATGAATGCTTGAGCCACCTGCTCGGGCGAATCCATAGCCGTGTGAGTTGCCGTATTGAGTTGCTCAACACGAGAATTATTAAAGGGTGTTCTTGTGGCTCGAGGAGCAAAGTAGCGCACAGAAACTGTGGTATCACTCAGCTCACGTCTCAAGCTTTGAGCAAAACCCTTTAACCCAAATTTAGAACTACAGTAGCCGACAAACCCAGGGAATCCTAAGTAACCAAAGATTGATCCTGTATTAATGATTTGACTAGGATTATCTTTCAGCAATGGGAGTAATTTTTTGGTTAATAACATTGGAGCAGTCAAGTTCACATTGATAAGGTTCGTGATGATTTCATCTGATTGATGCTCAAATGAATCAAAGTCATTCATGCCGGCATTATTTAACAGCAAATTAATGCCGCCATTTGCTTCAGCCATTGTATAGATATTCTGTCTTACCTCAGGATCTAAAACATCGCCTGCGATAATATGACAATTTTTTAGAGCAAGCTCATCTCTTACCTGCTCTAATGATTGCTGATCTAATCCATTTAAAATAATTAAATCTATGTGGGGTTGCATGGCTCGAATCAATGCCCTGCCGATTCCACCAGAAGCTCCGGTAATGACCAGTCTAAGACGATTTATACTCATACTGGTGGCTCCATATTGGGAATGGCACGAAAAATATCTCCATACAATTTAAAGATTGCTTTTGCGGAATGAATGATGACCTGTTTATCTTTTTCATCACTCAGTTGGTTAACTAATTGCTCAAAAAATTGAACATGGTCTTGGTCCAGTGAACCATGGGATAATAGGTAACTAAAGGCTTTGTTCGGTAATTGCAATGATGTCTTAAGGGCTTCCGCAGCTTGAGTTGCCAATGCGGTGCTGGTCCCCTCTAAAACAAATACCATTCCAAAAAACCCAACCGGATTTTCACGGTCAATTTGGTGATACGCATACCTCACCATAAGATCAGTGGTTAAGTGGGGTCTGGATTGTTTGACTGTTTCTGGATTAAACCCACAATGCTTAATATCATTAAGAATCCATTGCTCATGCCCATACTCCTCTTCAATGTATTCAGTAATCGCTTTTTTCATAAACTCATATTCACTGGATAGACGACTGCCACAAGCCATGAGTAAAGGCACAGTGTGTCGTACATGATGATACGCTTGAGATAAAAAAGTGACGTAAGTTTGTTTAGAGATTTCTCCTTTGAGGGCGCTTTGTATCATGGGAGCTGCATACAGCTCATTCCTGTCCGGTTCGGTTTGTTGAATCAATTGGTCATAAAAATTCATACACATTCACTTTCTAATTGATGTTCATTCACATTAATTTTTTCCATAATCACATTTCTTTTTAACCTACCATTTGCCGTTAATGTTCCATCTTGATAGGAGAATGGTTGGGTTAATACGACACACCTATCTATACGTGCGTAGGATGGGAGTTTTTTATTAGCTCGATTCATAATAGAATTTTTTTCATCAACGGATAGATCTTTTTCACAGACAAGGATGCAGGAGAGATAGGGCTCATCAAAACAAGTGACCATGGCCTGCAAAACCCTTGGGTCTTCGAGTAATAATGCCTCAGGCCATTCTGGTGATATATTTCTACCCACAGAAGTAATCACTAGATTTTTCTTTCGTCCATTCACGTATAAGAACTCATCTTGGATATAACCAAGATCACCTGTTTTATACCATCCTGGAGCTATTGACTCGCCTTTTAAATATTGCAAACCTTCATGCAGATAGACTTCGATTTCATCATCGATAATACGGACTTTTCGGCTGGGTAAAATATTTCCGACAGACCCCACTCGATTTGAAGATTGCGTATTCACCGCAACGACAGAGGAACATTCAGATAAACCATATCCCTCGTAGACAGGTAATCCAAGGGCTCGTCCTTGCTCGATCAGATTTACAGGGACTTTAGCCCCTCCTACCGCTATAAATTTTAATGAGTCCAAGACGATGTGATGTTTTTTAATGTAATTCACAATCTGCTGAAGGAGTTGAGGAAGTAATATTAATGATTCAATTTTATGTTCTTGAATCAATTGAATGCATTTGCTTTCATCAAATTTGACGCCATCAAAACCAACAGACTTTAGTGAAAAGATAAAGTTGGTGCCCCCCAGCAACATTGAGGTATAAGTTCCGGCGACATTTTCAAGCAAAATAGAAAACGGTAAAAGACTCATGTGTCTTTGAATGCCCATCGAATTTAAGAGCTGTGCTAAATCTTTAGCGACCTCTTCTTGTGCAGAGGCTGACAAGCATATTCCTTTTGGAAATCCAGTGGAGCCAGAGGTGAATGTTATCTTTTGCACATTGTGAAGACTCAGCTTTTTATTTAATAATAAATTCACCGGTAATGAGCCAATAAAATTATTATCAATCGCGTCCTGATTATCCATAAAGCCGTATCGTTTCAACAAACTTTTATCCTCGGTAATCAAGGTTTGTATCCCCGCCTCGTCAATCAAATATTTAATTTGTTCCGAATTAAAAAAATTGGGAATGGGTACGAGTACCCGATTGGATTTGATGCACATGATATCAATGGCTATCCAGTCTGCTTTGTTATCAATCTGCACACCGATCACTTTTGCATGAGCAGGGATTAACTGTTGGTATTGTCGAGCCAATCGATGGATTTCTGATGAAGGATAGGTATGATTTTCATCAACAATTGAATAATGATTTTGATCCACAATCATGAAGGGATCCTCACAGCATAAACACCAGGAGCGGTGTCATAATAGCTGCCCCAATTGGTGGATTGATCAACTAATTTATTGGGATCCGCTTTGATGATAAACATGGGGTCAAGCCCTGCCTTCTTAAAAGCGTTATACACAGGTTTATTAATGGTAAATATGGCCCATTTTGCCCCTTTTGCCAGTAACTTAGGCGATATTTTAAAGATAATCCGTCGCGTCGCTCCAGCCATGATCGAGGATAAATTGCCTAACTCCACCACTTCATTGCGGTCGATGGGCTGTTTGGCAACTTGAGATATTGCTTGCTCGGCTGAGCAGTCTAAATACTGCTCAACAAAACCCTTGGATTTTGATTTAAGAAAATTTATACCTAAACTGGCTACAAATTGAAAGCCATCAGAACACGCAAATAAATGATCAAAATAATGATTGATTTCTGCCTGATGAACTTTGTAATAATTATTATAAATAAATGATTCAAGTGATTTACGAGCGGTATGTTTTTTATCCACCCACAAAACCGTGCAGCCCTTAATTTTTTCATTGTAATCATCGATTACGATATTTTCTTGTAACATGGTGTTCTCCTAAAATAAAAAATTTATTTCTACTTATGGGAGAAAATTAGGGAGCTTGAGATAAAAAAGAATAAAAGAAATCAGGTTTTTTAAAATATGATGGGAGTGAATTAGCTAAAAAAGCCGAGCCAGATTGATGCTGGATTTTAAAACTATTATTTTGATCAGCATAATCTGATACTTTGACAGATTCATTATCAAGCAAGTCCCCAAGAGTTTCGTTCAGTGTATTTTCTTGTGAATTTTTCGAATGGGAAAAGAGCTCATTCTGCTCTTGCCCAATGGTCGCGCTTTCCATAAAAAACCCAAGAAAGACGACTAAGAGTAAATTCTTAAAAATGAACCAAGACCTATAATTTGTCATACTCATGAATATCAGTACACATGTCTCAATAATTTCATTAGTTTATATTATCTTAAAAAAGTTCAAAACGCAAACCATATTAAAAAAATATTATTTTAAAATCAAACACTTAAATGATAATGATTCTCAATTATCATGCATCAGGAGTTAATTTAAACTGGAGATGGTGGTTAAGCAAAAATAGTTAACAAGGAATAGGGAAAACAAGAATACAATCGCCATCAATTTACCCTCTTTTGTATTGATTTCTTTAAATACTCCAATATAAGGAACACAAAATAAAATTAAAAAATTGAGTGCAGTGAGTAAGGCAATCCAAAATTCAGAAAAAAAACGATCTCGCATTAGAAAAAGAATAACCGCAATGATGAGTGAAGCAATTAAAGACTTTTTCCACATCAGCTGATTTTCTATAATTTCTGTAATAATGTTTTTTATCATAAATATTGGGCTAAAGAGTTATTGAAAAATATTACTGTTCGCTGGCTCTTTCCTGTTGAAGTTTTTCAAACGCTTTTTGTAATTCTTCAGGGGTCATGGATTCATAATCAATCTCACCCTCCTCAACCTCAGCCTTAGGAGCTTCACAAAAATAATTGCAATAAATGGTCGACACAATTTTATAATTGATCGATAACCAGATCAGAATTAAAAAGAAAATTACAAGCTTTATAATTAATCTTTTCACAGCATAACCCTTTACCCAAATTTAAGAATGAGATGTAATTATTACATCAAACACCCATGATTTGATAAATATAGCATTGATCTATGACAGTTATATGTAATGATTAAACTTATTCACCTTACTTATGTCATTAATAAAATTTTTAAAGAAAGCTTAACTAAATATGAATGCAGATTTCAAATACCTCAAAGAGTCATTTCCCTTGTCGTTTAACAAAACCATTGTGGAACATCAGGCGGTGAACAAAGTGATCACCTTTTGTGATGCAAAGACACAGTACCTTTTATTTACCGGGATGTTTCATGAAGTAAATGGTGGCAAGGGCATTACCGATGACCTTGAAGTTTATTTTGTGAATTACTTAGCTGAACAACTCAAGGCAACTGCATTTGCAAGAGCTTCTGCATACGTCATGGAAGATCAAACCAAGTTTGTAGGCTACGATGTCAAAAGTGTTGAAGGGGATATCTGGTCACAACAAAATATTTTCGAAGCCAATGAAGAGGGTCGAGTCACCTCGGTAAAAGATGAATTTACCAACAGCAGTGACAAGAACTCAATTTGTCCCCTCGTTCCCCGCTATTTTGAAAAAATTGATTTTCCAGAAGATACTTTAGAATTTTTAAAAAATCTGCATGCCCAAGTCACGCCGAGCTTGGTCCAGTTAAAACGAGGTTAACTGCTTAACCTCGGCTGGTCACTTTACAGATTGCACTGCCCTCACCAAATATCTTTTGACACATCACTGGGTTGATAAACACCAGCGCAATGTAAATCACTACGAAAGCGATCAGACCATACCTAATATTTTTTTTCATGTTTTGATGATATTCGCTTGAAAATTAAAATCAAGCATTACATCAATGGATAACCGTGTAAAATCACGGTTCAAATCATGAAAGTGTAAAATGAGTTACTCAACCAATGAAATAAAAACCAACCTCCTCAGTGGCTTGACGGTGGCATTAGCCATGGTTCCAGAAGCAATTGCTTTTGCCTTAATTGCTCAAGTTTCCCCTTTAACCGGATTGTATGCTGCGATTATCGTTTGTCTCATCACCTCTGTTTTTGGTGGGCGGCCTGGGATGATTTCAGGTGCGACTGGAGCACTTGCGGTCGTTATGGTGGGTTTAGTTGTCAATCATGGAGTGGAATATTTATTTGCAACGGTCATCTTAATGGGTCTGTTGCAACTGATTTTCGCTTTTTTCAAACTGGGTAAATTTATTCGTATGGTCCCCTATCCTGTGATGTTAGGTTTTGTGAATGGATTAGCCATTGTGATTTTTCTAGCTCAATTTAATCACTTTAAAGTGATCGATGATTTAGGGATATCAACCTGGATGTCTGGCACAGCCCTTTATACCATGCTAGCACTGACTTTATTTACTGCTGCTTTAATTTATCTCATTCCAAAACTAACAAAATTTATTCCCGCACCATTAGGTGCCATTGCCATTGTGTCTTTTATTACCATCTATTTTAATTTGGACACGAAAACGGTTGCTGATCTCGGCTCTATTGGAGGTAACTTACCCCTTTTTCAGATTCCTGCGATTGAATTAAATTGGCAAACTATTCTCATCATTCTTCCTTATAGTTTTCTGTTAGCCGCGATTGGGTTGATTGAAACCTTGCTCACCTTAAATCTAATTGACGACATGACCGAAACACGTGGGCGACCCAATCGAGAATCAATGGCTCAAGGATTAGCAAATGTAGTGACCGGATTTTTTGGTGGTATGGGGGGTTGTGCCATGATTGGTCAGAGTATGATCAATATTAATAATGGCGCACTTAGACGCCTATCAGGAATTGCTACAGCCATATTCTTAGCCTCATTCATATTATTTCTCTCAAGCTGGATTGAAATGATCCCCCTTGCAGCGCTCATTGGGGTGATGTTTGTGGTGGCCGAAAAAACATTCGAATGGGGAAGTTTGCGATTATTTGGCAAGGTGCCAAAGAAAGATATCGTCGTCGGTCTTTTAGTTGGTGGAATCACCATCATTGCTGATCTGGCTATAGCGGTAATCGTTGGGGTTATTGTGTCTGCCCTCTTCTTCGCCTGGGATCATGCCAAAAAAATCAACGTGAATCACAGAACTAATCGTCGGGGCTGGAAAATTTATCAGCTTGAGGGGACTTTATTTTTTGCTTCGGTTAAAAACTTTCAAGAGTTATTTGATTACAAGAACGATCCAAAGGATGTAATCATTGATTTTGAAAAATCAAAGGTTGTAGATCACTCCGCAATCATGGCGATTGATAACATTGCCAATAAATATAAAAATGCTGGAAAAAAATTACATCTTGTTCATCTAAGCCCTGAATGCCTTGAAATACTAGATACTGCTAAAGAGATGGTTGAGGTTAATTTACTCGAAGATCCAAAATATCACATTGCCGACGACAAGCTGAGTTAGGCTCAATTACAAAATGATTTTTTCAAATTAATTCATACAAACATGTTGGTAGTTACCAATACTTTATAGTAGAATACTGACTTCTAAATGATGTCCCCATCGTCTAGAGGCCTAGGACACTGCCCTTTCACGGCGGCAACAGGGGTTCGAATCCCCTTGGGGACGCCAATTTTTAAATTTCTGTATTTGAATATCCCAGCAATGATCCGGTAGCAAATGATAAATCAATAAGAGCAATCTGATAATCAATAGTTGCTTGAATTTCTTTTATTTGAACCTCCCCTAATCGATTTAGTGCCTCCAAGACCTCGGTCATTGTTCTCAACCCTTCTTCAAATTGCTTTAATTCTGCATCATAATTAATGCCCGCAATTAATACTTGCTGACGAGTTGTTTTAATTCTTTGCCAATTTTGATTTAAAACATCTACAGCATCATAAATTTCTTTCTTGACTGTTAGTTTTTTAAGCTCATAAGTTTGCAATGTTTTATTTTTTTCATTGATCGCTTGAGATAGCCTTGATTTTCTAGCTTCGTTAGTAAAAGGAACTTCAAATTTAAACCCGAGCATCCAGTCATTAAAATTATCATTTAATGATCCAGAGTACGCCTTATTGAAATTTGAATAAGTATTTGATAGAGCCCCATACTCATATTGCAAAGCAAATAAGGGTAAAGTTTGGTTTTTAAAATAATCGGCCTCAAGCTCTTTATTCGTGATTTGAATCTCTTGTTCAATTAACTCAATTCTATTCTTAAGGGCGTTGGTGTAGAGCTCATTTTTATTGATATTAAATTCAATCAAGGATGGTTCCGAGATTGGAGAATAAAGCATCGATGTAACTTGATCATTATCATTTAAATTATTGATAAAATAAAAAAGCTGACGATTCTTTATCTTCAAGCTTGTTTCAGCGAAAATTAATCTCTCAATCTGGTCTGCAATCCCAATCTCAGCTCTAGTTAATTCAATTTTTGCAACCAATCCCTCATCATATTTCATCTTGACCATTGCTAAATTTTTTTCTGCAAGTTCATATTGTTGTTTACGAACATTTAAAATTGACCAAGCTTGCTTTAATTCCCAATATGCTTTGTCAACAATTGATATGATTCTAATTGACTGTAATTTAGTTCGTTGTAAATTGATGTTATTTTGATTTTCTGCAAGTTTAATACTTGTTGTATTCACATCTTTTCCAAAATCTCTTAAAAGCGGCTGGGTGAAAGAAAACCTTAATGCATTTCGATATTCATCTACTCCAAAATCACCATAACTTTTTTTCCTAACCAATGGCGAAGAAATACTCATCTGACCTCCTGTTTGTAATGGAATTTTAATTCCCATGTCCAATGCAATATTTTGCTGATCTTGAGCAAGTTGATTTAACTTAATTTCTTGATTATTTAAATTTGGAGAATTTGATTTAATTAGGTAATAATCGTCAGCAATAGACGGTAATTTATTTTCACTGTAATTCGCATAAACAAATAGGGTTTGATCAAATTTAGCTTTTTCCCGATTTAATTTGTCTTGAGATATTTTAGGTTCAAATTGAGCAATTTTTATATCCAAATTATTTTGTAATGCTTTTTTGCGAATATCATTCAGGGTCAAGTCGTAAATAATACTGTCATTAATTTCCTGATCTTTAGCAATATTTTCATTTTGCAATTCAAGTAAATCAATGTTTTTTTTAATCAAAATGGAGGGGTCTAAAGCTTTTTGATTTTTTTTTGGGTCAAGCTTGAGTTCTGGAAACTGCTCTATAGACCCATTGGTTTCAGCGTGTAAAAATTTCAGGCCAAAACTCAAACCAATTATAAAAATTGTTGGAATAATTTTCATTGATTAATTAAGTGACTCTTTAGCACTTTCGGGTAGCCGAGGAGGAAAGCCATTAATCAACCTCCATAACTCATAACCAATTGATACACGCTGAAGAAAGATCCATGATTTAACTGTGGTACCTTGCTTTAAAAATTGATCAGTTGGCCATGGATCATCCTCAGCTGGAATGATCATAACTCTGAAGTCACCTGTACCATTATCGAATGCATCAACAAAAGCAACAATCCCCTTGAACGTTCCGAATCCTAATTTAGCCCAACCCGAGACTTGAATAGCTGGCCATCCTTCAAATTCAATTCGAACTTCTTCTCCCTTTTCTATTAAAGGGACATCCCTTCCATCAACAATGAGCTCGACAGCTCGTTGCGCATTGCTTGGGACTATAGTTAACAAATGTTCCCCATAATTAACAAATGCCGCTGAAGAGTTTGCATGTAATCGATACACATACCCATCTTTTGGAGACTTAATCATGCGACTTGATTGCCTTGAAAAGTCTACATCAAGACGAATGATATCGTTATCAATTTCAGAAATTTCCGACTGGATTCTATTAATTACAGCATTATTTGCATCCATTTTTGTGCTGACTTCAGCATCTATATTGATTAATTCTGATTTAGAGTAATCTAAATCTCTTGAGGCAACAATAAAATCTCTTTCAGCAACTTCGATATCGCGTTTTGAAACAAGGCCGCTGTCATAAAGCCTTGATAAACGCTCTTTTTGAAATTTAGCTGTATCTAAATTTGCCTCATTTGCATTAATTTGTGCCTTTAAAGCATTTATTCGAGCCTGTTTTGAATTATTTAAATTATCTTGTAAAAGTTTATAAGCATTCAACTCTTCTAATTTGGAAGATTTCTTTGCATTAAGATTGTCTCGTTTTAAAACAATTCTCTCTTGAAAGTTTGGGTCAATATCAATAACTTCAACCAAATTATCACCTTTTTGAACATAATCACCCTCTTTTACAAACCATTGACTGATCGACCCTTCAATTGGTGATGTTATTAATTGTGTTCGTTCATTGGCATCAAAAGCCGATACTTTTCCACTGGCAACAATGTTCTGATGCCAAGGAAGAAATAAAAATAAAATTGGTATTAGAATTAAATAGGGCAAAATCCTCAAAAATTTGAAAGTTAATTTTGCATCTATAGATCTATTAATGCTCATATCTTAAAACTCCAAATAGGTTGGCATTAAATTCGAAATGGTTTTGCTCCCTGTAATTACAATAAAAATTAAATCTTTTTTAAATGTTAAAATTTTTGTAATTAACATTTGCGCAGTCTTTGGATTAATTCCATCTAAATATGAGTCAATAATTAAAATTTCGGGTTCAGCAATCAGAGCACGAATAATCTGCAGTTTGGTGAGCTGTAAATTGGTAATATTTAAGTTACTTGAATCCAACGTTTGATCGAGTGAGATTGGGTTTTTAGAGTCGGTAAAAAAATCAAAATGATTAAAAAGTTTTTGTAGCTTATCCAGATCTAATTTATCTTGAACAATTCTGATGTTATTAAGCAAAGTATCGTCAAAAATTATATTTTTTCGAATCAGTTGAATTTTTGAGAGAAAGACATGACGATCCAAAGTGTCATAAAAATTATTTTGTATTTTATAAAATGGATTTACCGATTTATTCTTACCGATAAATGCTTGCGCAAGTAAGGCTCTTGAGTAATCATCATCTCTCAATAAAGCGATGGGTTTATTTTTCTTAAATATTTGATTCGATAAAGCTTTAAGAGTGTCTAGCTGCTGATCCTTTTTGTCAAATATAGTAAAACCAATCTGATCAATTTCTTTGACTGTAAATTTATTTTTTGAATGTAATTCAGGTTTTAGGTTGGTTAATTGAGAAACTTTATCAAAAGCAGCAGTTAATTCATAATATGAATCTAACTGGTTTACAAATCGAATAAGTGATGAAATAGCACTAAAGAAAATAACTTCTGCAGCTACAAACTGTCCTAGATTAATACTTCCATTAATCACTAAAAAGCCACCTAACAAAATCATTAATGTACTGATGAGCGAATAAAAAACATACGTTGCGATATTTTGATGCAAGAGAATACGAAAATGATGTTGTCGATAATGCAAAAATTTATTAATTATATGATTCGTTTTTTCTGAGAGATATTTTTTTGTGCCTAAGCGATTTACAAAATCCCAATTGTTAGCGATCTGAAATAACCAATTTACAAACTCATACTTTATTTTTGAAACCTCTACTGCTGTTGAGTAACCATTTCGTCCTATAACTTTAATAACCACAACAAAAAAAACGATAAGACCAAACACAACAAAAACAAAATATGGAGAATAGATTATTAATGCAATTGAGCCAATTAAGCCTTGGAAGAAAGTTAACATACCAATACTCAACAAGGTCACCACAGACTTTTGAATTACAATTACATCAAAAAAACGATTTACTCTTTCGGTTAAGTTAATAGATTTTGCTTCTGTATGATTTAAATTAACCAAGCTATCAACTGAATCATATGCATTTTTTATAAACACTCTGCGTTGAATGTATTCAACAATAATTTTCTCAAAAATTAAAAAGGTCCCTTTGAGTGTGATCAGGAGAAAAAAAATAATACCAATAATCACAATTGGTTGTTGTGAACCGCCGACACCTATAAAATTCACTAAAGATTGAACAGCCAACGGACTTGTAATACTTAAAAAACCATACAGGCTAACAAGAAAAAAAATGTTTCGGAGATCTTTAGATTCGGACCGCAAAAAATCCACAAGGTGATTAAAACCAGTTTTGATCATAAGCTTTTGGAAATTTAATTAATACAATTAAATATGAATTATACCGAGTAAAAGTAAATTAGTTTCAAGGAAATTATCCCGACATCATATTCTTCATAACATATAAAAAATAAAGTTTTTTTATATGATGAGAATTTTTTTATTAATAGAAATTTATAAACATTGGTGGTTAAATTAGACTAACAAACAAGATGCTGTATACTAAAGCTTGTAGAATATGGCAATCGAAGTCTACGACAAAAAAAAGTTACTTATATCTACCCCATCTAAAAAATATGGTTTAAAAGTTCATGAACTAATAAATCGTTGTAAACCCCTAGATCTCAATTCATCCTATCTCTACTTTATTCAGTCACATTATTTTACTAAAACATGTGCTATTGCAACTTATGCTAACGAAGTGGTTGGTTTTGTTTCTGGTTTTATTAGCCCTGTTAATTCCAAAACCTTATTCATTTGGCAAGTAGCGATTGACCCAGATTATAGAGGAAAAGGCCTTGCCCAAAAATTAATCCACTTTATTCTGCAGCAAAATAATACTATCGAATTTATTGAAACCACAGTCACTCAATCCAATGAATCCTCCCTGAAGCTTTTTCATAAGTTAAGTCAGGCGTTAAATACCGAAATCAAGAAAGAAGATTTTCTTGATCAAAAAATACACTTTTTAAACCAACATGATTCGGAATACTTATTTCGAATTGGCCCATTTATATTAAAAAAGGAAAAAATAAATGAAAATTTTTGATGAGATCGAATCCGAAGTTCAATGTTATGCACGATCATTTCCACGACTGTTTAATAAAGCACAAGGTGAATACCTTTATGACAATGAAGGTAACCAGTATTTGGATTTCTTAGCAGGTGCCGGAACATTAAATTACGGCCACAATAATCCAGTATTTAAGAAAAAGCTAATTGAGTATATAGAGCAGGATGGAATTACTCATGGACTCGATTTGCATACAAAGGCCAAGGGAGAATTTTTAAACACGTTTAATGAAAAAATTCTTAAACCCAGGGGTATGGAATACATGGTTCAATTTACTGGTCCGACTGGTGCTAATGCTGTGGAGACAGCAATGAAATTAGCCAGAAAAATTACTAAACGTGAGACGATTATCAGCTTTACCAATGGATATCATGGGGTGACCCTTGGGGCACTTGCTGCTACAGGTAACCAGCATCATCGTGGTGGAGCGGGGATGCTTCTTACAGGAGTCGATACCTTACCTTATGATGGATACATGGGTGATGAAATTGATACAACCGCATACCTCGACAAAGTCTTAACCGACAGTAGCAGTGGCGTTGATCATCCTGCAGCCATTATTGTTGAGACCGTTCAAGGTGAAGGCGGAATTACCGCTGCTAGCTTTAATTGGCTCAAGAATGTAGAAAAAATCTGCCGCAAACATGACCTATTATTAATCATTGATGATATCCAAGCAGGCTGTGGTCGCACTGGAACCTTTTTTAGTTTTGATGATATTGGAATCAAGCCAGATATTATTACCATGTCAAAATCATTGAGTGGATACGGCCTTCCCTTCGCCCTAGTCTTGTTAAAACCAGAGCATGATATTTGGAAACCAGGAGAACATAATGGAACGTTTAGAGGGAATAATCTAGCCTTCGTTACTGCAAAAGCAGCGATTGATCATTATTGGTCTGATGATTTATTTTCTAAAGAGGTAAAGCGTAAAGGTAAATATATATACGACCGCATTCAAAGTATTATTGACACCTATGGTGAAGGAAATTTTACCTCCAGAGGGCGCGGCATGTTTCAGGGGATTAATTGCGTCAGTGGTGAATTGGCTAGTAAAATTACCAAGCTTGCCTTTAAGAATGGACTGATGATTGAAACCAGCGGAGCTGATGACCATGTGATTAAGTTTTTATGCCCATTAACAATTTCAGATCAAAATTTAAAACGAGGTATGGATATTCTTGAAAGTGCCATTGAAACCGTTTGCGCCAAAGTTGAGAATTTTGATGAAGAGGTTAATTATTTTGATGACGATTATGAGGTGGCCAAATGATCGTTCGTAATTTATCCGAGTGTGAAAAAGATCGAAAGGTCAACGACCCGAACGGGAACTGGAACAGCGTTCGTATGTTACTCAAAAATGATGGTATGGGGTTTTCATTTCACATCACTACAATTTATAAAAATAAATCGATGCAGATGCACTACATGAATCATCTCGAGTCTGTATATTGTATTAGCGGATCAGGAAATATTAAAGATTTGGCGACCAATGAGGTACACCTCATTAAACCTGGAGTGATTTATGCACTGAATAATCATGATCAACATATTTTAAGTGCTGATCAAGAAATGACGCTAGCGTGTGTGTTTAATCCGCCCATAACTGGCACAGAAGTTCACAATGATAAAGGTGCATACGAGTTAAAATAAAGCATGGAGTTTGTTTTTGTAAGCATCCTTACCCTTATTGCACTTATTGGTCTTGCTTCCTCAAGACTACATAAGCCGACCTTAAAAAATTACTACCTTGCTGACCAAGCATTGAGTCCAATTCTGTCTGGACTCTCTGCGATGGCAACCAATAACAGTGGATATATGTTTATTGGATTAATTGGATTTACTTATTTAAATGGACTTTCTTCCATATGGCTCATGCTGGGATGGATCATTGGTGATTTCATCATAACGCAGACTCTTTTTAAAAAATTAATTCCCATCTCTCATCAATCTAATCAAGTGACATATGCATCGATCATTGGGGATTGGGCAAAAAATATCTATGTTACAAAATTCATCGCTCTTCTTAGTTTCTTATTTTTAATCCTATATGCCTCAGCACAATTTGCGGCTTCGGGAAAAACATTAATGGCTATTTTGAATTGGCCGTTTTATTCAGGCGTTTTAGTTGGTGGTGTTATTGTGATTCTCTATAGTTTAGCAGGTGGTATTCGCGCATCAATTTGGACTGATGCTGTGCAGTCGCTGGTCATGTTTTTAGCTATGGGGGCCTTAGCCTGGTGTGGAATTGTTGAGCTAGGAGGTCCCTCTAAAGTAATTGCCTCATGGTCACAAATTGATGGATATCTCAATCTCTTTAACACCGATTATTCAGCTCCCTACCGCCTCCTGGTTGCGTTGAGTTGGATCGGTGCGGGAATCTTTGTGATTGCCCAACCTCACATCATGGTACGATTTTTTGCAGTCAAAGATATGCGAGCCCTGAGTCAATCTAGGATTTATTATTATATTGGGTTTACCCTTTTTTATACCCTATCATTTATCGTGGGTATGTTATCCAGAATTTATTTAGGAGATATTAATCAGATTGACCCTGAATTTGCCCTTCCTGTCATGGCACAAAAGTTATTTGATCCATTTTTTTTGGGTGTGATTGTGGCTGGAATCTTTGCTGCAACAATGTCAACTGCTGACTCTTTAGTGATTAATTGTTCAGGCAACATCAGTCAAGACTTGTTAGGAATAAAAACATACTCAAACAAACTTATAAAAATAATTACCCTTCTGGTTGCAATCACTGCAGTTAGCTTAGCCTTAATAAACAGCAGTAATGTATTTAGTGTTGTTATCTTTGCATGGACTATACTTGGATATTTATTTACACCTATAGTTTTGATGTTATATCTTGGCAAAAAAATGAAAATGCAGCCGATAATTATTTCATCAATTATAGGGTCAGTAATCTTTTTATGGACAAATGCTGCAAATCATTTTGAAGGAATGTATTCAGGTATTTTTCCGTTCTTATTTTGCACTTCTTATCTGTATATTAATTTAAAAAAAGAACCTTATAAAAAAGAAAAATAATTAATTTATGAGACAATCATGAAGTTAATTAAAGCAACCTAGGAAATTTTGCATCATGTCATTCTCACTAAAATTAGCTGAAAAATCTCTTCTACCAGATTCGATAATTCGTTTTGGTATCAGACAGTTACTCAAAGACCGTATTACAGAAATCAGACAAGGAAATACTGAAACCCAGGCTGATAAAAAAATTCAGTTCATTCGGATGATGAACAAGTCGCCCATTGCAGTCGATACTGATTTAGCCAATGAACAGCACTATGAGGTTCCTGCGGAGTTTTATCATTATGCTTTGGGGCCAAATAAAAAATACAGCTCTTGTTACTGGAACGAAAAAACACAATCACTGAATGAAGCAGAAATGCTTGCCTTGAACATGACTTGTAAACATGCTGACTTAAATAATGGCCAGTCAATTTTAGAATTGGGATGCGGATGGGGCTCATTAACACTATGGATGGCAAAAAAATACCCAAAATCACCTATTACCGCTGTATCCAATTCGAGATCTCAAAGAGAATATATACTCAATGAGGCCAAAAAAAGAAAACTCACCAATATAAAAATCATCACCTGCAACATGACTGAATTTGATATCAAACAAAAATTTGATCGAATTGTGTCCGTGGAAATGTTTGAGCATATGCGAAATTTTAAGGTTTTGTATGGCAAAGTCGCAGGATGGCTCAAAAAAGATGGGAAATTTTTTAAGCACATCTTTGTGCATAAAACGAATCCTTATTTGTTTGAAATAAAGGATAAAAACGATTGGATGAGTCAGTACTTTTTTTCGGGGGGGATGATGCCCTCCTTGGATTTGCCCTTATTTTTTCAAGATCAACTTACCATCCAACAGCAGTGGGTTTGGGACGGTCACCATTATGCCAAAACAGCTCGAGAGTGGCTAAATAATACCGACGCCAATAGAAGTGAAATTTTAAAAATCTTTGACCATTGCTATGGTAAACACCAATCTAAACTCTGGTTACAGCGCTGGAGGATCTTTTTTATGGCCTGTGAGGAACTTTGGAACTTTGATCAAGGTCAAGAGTGGATGGTTGGTCATTATCTCTTTCAAAAATGAAACATAAGTTAATTAATTTCATTTTATTTCAAAGCATTTGGTTTATTTTAATCCTAGCAGCGGCGCATGAGTCGTTCTACGGGCTAGTGATCGGCTTTTTGCTGATATTAGTTCAATACTGGCATGGGAAGTTAATGGTTCCTGATTTTAAACTAATTTTGGCCTCAGTTATTGTTGGTTTTGCTCACGACACATCTCTAAATTACTTTAAATTTATACAATATAATATTGATTTTAATACATATTATTCTCCAGTTTGGATTATTGGATTATGGATATCCTTTGCTTTAACGATTAATCATTCCCTGGCCTGGTTGGGAAACAAAAAGCTATTACAAATGATTTTTGGGCTCATTGGCGGGCCATTAGCCTACATTGCCGGAGAAAAACTAGGCGCAATCTACATGATCAACACTATGACTTTGTATGTACTTGCCCTCAGCTGGGCGTGCATCACCCCTCTCTTATTCCAATTTAAAAAGAAAGTGTCTTAAATGCCCGAATACATGAATGCCTTGATATTTTCGTTATTATTTGGTCTATTTGGATGGCTATATTCAGTGGCTAAGGCAAATGTCAACATAGTGGATTCGATGTGGAGCTTATTTTTTGTGATTAATGCGTTATGTTTTGCTCATTTTGATCCACTAGGCCCTAATCAAACCATTGTGTTCAGCCTATTAGTCATTTGGGCCATTCGCTTGACTGCGTATTTGTGTATCAGAAATGCGCACAAGCCTGAAGACAGCCGTTACCAAGATATTCGCCGCAAATACTCACCCCACTTTGCCGTGAAAAGCTTATTCATTATTTTTGTCTTTCAAGCGATTCTTGCGTTAATTATCTCATACCCACTTTATTATATTTTTAACCCCATAAATACTTCATTGTTTCAAGACATTGTAGTTCCAATCAGCTATCTGATGATTGTATTAGGTATTGTTTATGAAAGCATTGCCGATTGGCAGCTGTATCAATTTAAAAAAACTAAGAAATCAGGCGAGGTCTGCAGAACTGGTGTGTGGGCTTACTCCAGGCACCCCAACTACTTTGGAGAGCTCTTGATTGTTTGGGGGATCTTTATCAACGCTTTAATGTATGGGCACATCTACATCCTGATAGCTCCGCTACTCATGACCTATTTTTTATTTAAATTCTCAGGTGCTGGATTGATGGAAGAAACCATTATTCATCGAAAACCGCATTACAAAGATTACATTCAATCTACGAATTCGATATTTCCATGGCCGCCCAAAAATTAATTCTCAGCTCATTATTTCTTCTTTTATCCTCTTTTCTGAGCGCGAAAGAATTTAATTTTAAAGTGTTACTTAATGATAAAGACATTGGCCATCATCGCTTTAGTGTTGAAGATCAAACAGTCAAAAGTGACGCCGCATTTGATGTGAAATTATGGATTATTCCTGCTTACAAGTATCGTCACAAAGCTACCGAAACTAATCTTAATGGCTGCTTAACCAGTCTACAAAGTGAGACCCAAGACGGTGCAGATAACTTTGCCTTGAAAACAATTGAAGCGACTCCAAACTTTAAAATTCTGGTCAATCAGAAAGAAATAACACACGCGAGCTGCATGCAAACATTTCGCTACTGGGATATTAACTTTACTCAACAAAAGACTGCTATTAATCCTCAAGACGGGAAATTGTTCACCCTCAACTTTACTCACGATGGAACAGAACCTATCAACAGTTTGGGAAAGTCTATTCGAGCCAATAAATACACCTTAAAAGCTTTGGAAGATCAGGATGAGAAGTTTCATATTGAATTATGGTATCACCCTGAAACTCAAGCATGGCTTCAATTAAAATCTTATGTCAAAGACGACAATGTCTTAACTTACGTGCTTCAATGAGTGAGGCTGAGCTAAATAAAGAGGATTTATCCCGCTTGATTGAAATGGCCTGGGAAGATCGAACCCCATTTGATGCAATATTCACTCAATTTGGTCTTACTGAAAATGAAGTCATGCGTATCATGCAGAAAAATCTCAAGCGCTCATCTTACGTCTTGTGGAGAAAACGGGTGAAAGAAATCGGTCTTAAACATCAAAAAAAAAGAGGCTTCTTAACCTCTAATGCCTACGCCAAAAATCAGTACAAACCCAAATAACTAATTTTATTCAGCTACTACTTTCCACTGTTTAGGTCCTTCGGTGTGAATAGATCGTCCATTCTGGTCAACAGCCACAGTCACTGGCATATCTTCCACTTCAAACTCATAAATGGCTTCCATCCCTAATTCCTCAAAAGCAATTTTTTTTGCTTTTTTAATGGCTTGAGAAACTAAAAAAGCAGCTCCGCCAACGGCAATCATATAGGTCGCTTGATGCTTTTGTATCAAGTCAACTGTCGCTTGACTTCGCTCGGCCTTTCCAATCATCCCCAGAATGCCTTGATTCAGCATTTCCTCAGTAAATTGATCCATTCGAGTCGCTGTTGTCGGACCTGCAGGTCCCACAGCTTCATCTCCTATTGGGTCCACAGGACCTACATAATAAATAAATCGATCTTTAATTGTGACAGGTAATTCCTGACCGTTATCGATAAGAGACATAATTCTTTTATGCGCAGCATCACGAGCAGTTAGAATTTTTCCACTTAATAGCAAGGTGTCGCCTACTTTAAATTTGGATAAATCGTGTTTAGTGATTTGATTAATGTTTACCGAAATTGACTCTGCATTGGGTTGCCATTCGTCTTTGGGATAAAAATTCATTTTTGGAGGAATGAGGTCTGCTGGACCAGAACCATCTAATTCAAAATGAATATGACGTGTTGCAGCACAATTTGGAATAATGGCAACCGGTAACGAGGCTGCATGAGTTGGGTAATCTTTTATCTTCACATCCAGAACAGTTGTTAAACCTCCTAATCCTTGGGCCCCGATGCCTAATTTGTTAATTTTGGTATAGAGCTCCATTCTAAGCTCCTCTGTTTTATTGGTCGCTCCCCTGTGAATGAGTTCTTGAATATTAATTGGATCCATTAAAGACTCTTTGGCCATGATCACAGCTTTTTCTGCTGTTCCACCCACACCGATACCTAGGACTCCGGGAGGACACCAGCCCGCACCCATTTGAGGAATTAAATCCAAGATGTAACTCACAATATCATCAGATGGGTTCATCATTTTTAGATGGGCTTTATTTTCTGAGCCACCACCTTTAGCTGCAATCCTAAAGGAGACTTTATCTCCTTGGACCAAACGTGTATGAATGACGGCTGGAGTATTGTCTTTTGTATTAGATCTTTTACCCAGTGGGTCCATCACGATAGATGCACGCAGTGGATTGTCGACATTTAAATAAGCCTGGGACACTCCCTGGTTAATGAGATCTTCAAGGATTTCATCTCCCTCAAATTTAGCATTCATGCCGACCTCAACAAATATAGTCACGATACCGGTATCTTGACACAAAGGTCTTTTTCCCAGAGCAGATAGTTTTGAGCTGGTCAGGATTTGTAACATAGCATCTTTTGCCGGTTTTGATTGCTCTAGTTCATACGCTGCGGTCATTGCTTGAATAAAATCATCTGAATGGTAATAGGAGATGTACTGAAGCGCATCAGCAACACTTGAAGTAATGTCTTTATTTTTGATCATGAGCTATCGCAGGGTTGATTGTTTTATGGCTATTGATTTATCAATTTGTTTTCTTAGTATTTTTCCATTTTTTGTTTTCGGAAACTCATGAGTAATATAAATTGTTTTTGGCGCTTTGTATGCAGCTAAATGTTTTTGTCCAAATTGTAATAAATCATTAGGATCAGGATCTTTGCCCTCGTGCGGCATGATGTAGGTCACTACCAACAACTTATCCTTTTCAATCTCTTCACCAATGGCTGCACAATCGGCTATATCTGGGTGTGATTTAAACACTCTTTCAATTTCATAAGGAGAAACACGGTAACCAAAACTCTTGATGATGTCATCTTTTCTGCCTAAAAACCATATATATCCATCTGGGTCGTATTTAGCAAAATCACCGGTAAAAAACCATCCATCATGAATATGCTTTGCTGTTTCATCAGATAAATTCCAATAACGTAAAAATAACCCCGGATCATTATCTGGAACACAAATCATACCCTCTTCACCCACATTAACTTCCTGCAAAGTCTCAGGATCTAATAATTTAATATCATGTCCAGGTTGAGGAAACCCTGCTGACCCAGGTCGAATTGGATTAAATTTATTTTCAGACAAGTAATATGAAAACTCTGACATCCCCACAGCCTCGAAGATATCTTGGTCAAATCTTTCCCGCCATTGATTTAACACCTCATCCGATAGATGTTCCCCAGCACTCATACAGTATCTCAAGCTCGGAACATCAGATGATTTAAAATCTGTCTTTTGGAGAATTTGACGATAGATAGTGGGCACACCTATAAAAATAGTAGCCTGATGTTTCTGAATTAACTTCATCCAAGTGTCAGCATGATTTTTTCCTTCATAGACAACGATAGTTTTACCTAAATGAAGAGGATCCATTAATCCAGAACCTAATACATAAGTCCAATTAAATTTTCCTGAATGAACAATTCGATCATCCTCGCCCTCAAAATCAAACCAATATTTTGAAGCCGGCTGTCTTCCTATGATAGCCCGGTGTGCATGAAGGACCCCTTTAGGGTAACCTGTGGTCCCCGAGGTATAAACCAGATATGCGGGATCGTTCGCATGGGTTCTAACCTTAATATTGACATCACCCATTTCTTCTAATGTTGATTGCAGTTCAATCACTTCAAACTTATTCGATGGCTTGACGTCACCCGATCCCGTCACAAAAATAAATTTTAACTCATTAGGAAGTAAGCTTTCATCTATGGATGCCCACATTTTTTTATCGGTCACAAGTGCAGTTGCTGAGGAATCTTTGGCAAGGTAAACCACCTCTTCTGCAGTCAATAACGTTGAGGTTGGAACTGATATACATCCTGCTTTCATGGCCCCTAAAAATGAAATCGGATAATCCAGGGAATTGGGTAAACGGATTAAGACGCGATCTTCTCTTTTTAAGCCAAAATTTAAAAGACACTGAGCGAATTGATCTGTTTTTTTGGCTAACTCTTTAAAAGTGATTTGACTGGTGCCTAATTCATCATTTTCAACGATCATGGCCAACTTATTTTCTACATCTGACCCAAGATGAATCGATGAGCATAAGTGACCAATATTAATATCTTCAGGCACATTCCATTGCCAATCAAAACGTTTAATACTCATTACAAGATTGCTCCGTATGGCCAATTTTCTCGAATCACTTGAGCTGGAAGTTTATTCAGAACACTGATGGCAAAATCTGTATCGTCTTGATTGAGAGATCTAAGAGCATGCGCTCTTAACAAAGTTTGCAGTGCTTTACCGAACATTGGCGGATCAAGCATTTCACCCTCAAATTTAATCGCACCGCCCAACAGTGCATCAGCCTCAATTGCAGCTTTTAAAATACGAATTCGAAGATTGATTTCTGTAGGTGACGGCGTGTAAGCAACTTTACATAAATGAATATGCCCGGGGTGAATCACTTGTTTTCCGGTTAGACCTTTTTCAGCCTCAGTCACTGCATGTCTATATACAATGCGAGATTCATCATCGCCATGTAAATCTAACCACCTCCTTACATCATGGGGTTCGATAAATTTTTCAGGCATAACATGCTCACCAATTAATGTTTCAACACCTCCAATAACACCCTTACCTGCGATCCTTGCCTCAAACATAATTTGGTTTAAAAAATAACTTAATTCTTCAATCCAATTAGTTGGGGTTATATTAATTCCCATTGCTTTTGAAAAGTCATGAATCCCAAAAACAACATGCTTCACCGTGTTATAAGACATCAAGTCAGGAACAATTTTTAATGATCTTGGATGTTCGATAATAGGCTGTATCGTAATCTTAGTATTTAGATCTAAAAGGATACTTGAGAGATCCCTCACTTCAGCAGAACCATATGCTTCGCCTGCTTTTGCCAACATCACCACATCCACCTCGTCTGAGAGAACTTTTAGTAAAGTAATGTCCTTTTCGAACTCCACTGTTCGAAAAGGATTTATTCGAATAGCAATCTGCACATCAGGTCGAGATTGTCTCAGCCCAGGTAATTCAAGTTTTAATAATTCACGACTTAATTCTTTTTGACGACAACCATCCTCAAGGTCAAATATCAAGGTGTGTGCAATGGTTTGGTGGGCGTGTTTTTTGAAACGCTTTGAGGCTTCCTCTAAATCTTCATACCCTCCTGTAGATGGAGAATATTTTACTGGAGGATAATACAACTGTATGCCTGGCCAGAATCCGCCAAATACATCGGATTCAATTTTTAATATATTCTTTTCATTTATCATAGGGCCGCCTCCTCATCGATCAAATCTTTTAAATTTTTTTTACTTAAAATTTTCCACAGCTCATTGTCTTGTTTTTTTAAGATATTTAGCAGCACCTGTTTTTTCAAATCCGACAATGCCTCATAATCATTTTTATAAAAATCATTTAAAACTAAATCCAGCTCAAGCAATCCTCTTCTGCTCTTATAACGTATAACCTGATCAATGTTCATGAGGACTCCTTCTTTAAAGAAAATATTTTTCGGACAGATTTTTTCTTATTTTTAAATTGCATTTCCTTGATACCCGAAATCGCTTTAGCTGGGCTCAGGCCTTTAGGGCATACATCAGCGCAGTTCATAATATTATGGCAACGGAATAAACGATCCTCATGGTCTAAAAATTCTAACCTCTCCTCACTGCCTTGATCGCGTGAATCGGCCAAAAAACGATAAGATTGAAGCAGAGCTGCTGGTCCCATAAACTTATCAGGTCCCCACCAAAATGATGGGCAAGATGTGGTGCATGCTCCACACAATATACACTCATATAATCCATCTAGTTTTTTACGGTCCTCCGGACTTTGTAATCGCTCAGTTGTTGGTGGCGGATCATTATTTATAAAATAAGGTTTAACGTCCTGGTAATTTTTAAAAAATTGATCCATGTCCACAATTAAATCTTTGATGACAGGTAATCCAGGCATAGGTCGAATCACAACAGGCTCTTTTAAGTCTTTCAATTTGGTCACACAGGCTAGTCCGTTTTTTCCATTGATATTCATACTGTCTGACCCACATACGCCCTCACGGCATGATTTTCTTAATGCAAGTGTTTCATCTGTTTGTTTAATTTTCATTAAAGCATCAAGTAACATTTGATCATTGTCATCCAGTGCAATATCATATTTTTGCATGTATGGCTTTTTATCTTTCTCAGGATCAAAACGATAAATAGAAAATTTCATAACTAATAAACCCTTTTCTTTAATGCGAATGTTTCAACAGTTAATGGTTTTAATTTAACATCACGATAATCAATTTTATTTTTATCAGCATAATATAAGCTGTGTTTTAACCAATTCTCATCATCCCTCTCCTCATAATCAGACCGGCAATGAGCGCCTCGACTTTCTTGTCGAGCATAGGCAGATTCAATTGTGGCTTGAGCAACGACGATTAAATTTTTAAGTTCTAGCGCATCAATACGCGCTGTATTAAAAATATTACTTTGATCTTTAATTCTTAAATAATTTGAACGCTCACGGATCTCATGAATTTTTTTAACTCCGGCATGAAGTAATTCTGGAAAACGAAACACCCCACAATGCTCTTGCATGACTTTACGTAAGTCACTTCCAAGTGTAACCAGATCTTCAGATTGATCAGATTTATCATTTAACTCATTCACTCTTTGTTGGGTAAACTCAACTGCGTTTTTCGGAATATCAGGAAACTTTTCTTGCTTATTTATTGTTTCAACAATGTTCTGCCCGGCGGCTCTTCCAAACACGATCAAATCTAATAATGAATTAGAACCTAAACGGTTTGCACCATGTACCGAAACACAGGCACACTCTCCCACAGCATAGAAATTTCCAACTAAATCACCTGTGCTATTTTTTCTTACTTGTCCATGCAGATTGGTCGGTATGCCTCCCATCATGTAATGGACAGTTGGAACAACGGGTATGGGATCTTTCACTGGATCTGCATTTGCAAATTTTATGGCAATTTCACGGATACCTGGTAATTTCTCATTGATTTTATCTTCCCCCAGATGAGAAAGTTTTAAATACACGGCATTTTTATGTTTCCCCACACCTTTTCCATTTTTGATTTCAGTTGCAATTGCCCTTGAAACAACATCCCGACTCGCTAAATCTTTTGCATTAGGCGCATACCTCTCCATAAATCGCTCACCATCAGAATTTTCTAGATACCCGCCTTCACCCCGACAACCCTCAGTGACAAGCACTCCAGCTCCAGATATCCCGGTTGGATGGAATTGCCAAAATTCCATATCCTCTAATGGCAAGTTAGCACGTGCAGCCATCCCTAATCCATCGCCGGTATTAATATAGGCATTTGTACTCGCTTCAAATATCCTGCCTGCACCGCCTGTAGCAAATATCGTTTTTTTTGCTTGAAATATAGCTAACTCACCCGTTGCCATTTCATAAGCAATGACTCCTAATACCTGATCATCGTCATCTTTAATGAGGTCAAGTGTGCTCCACTCGATAAAAAACTGAGTTTTATTTTTTATGTTTCTTTGATATAGGGTATGCAACATGGCGTGTCCGGTACGGTCTGCTACTGCACATGTTCTTGAAATTGAAGTTTCTCCAAAATTTTTAGTCATGCCGCCAAAAGCTCTCTGGTATATCTTTCCATCCAGATTCCGATCAAATGGCATGCCATAGTGTTCTAATTCATAAATTGCCTCAGCGGCATTTTTACACATGAATTCAATGGCATCTTGATCACCCAAATAATCCGATCCTTTTATGGTGTCATACATATGCCATATCCATTTATCTTCCGACACGTTCCCAAGCGCTGCGGCTATTCCTCCCTGAGCTGCAACCGTATGTGAACGTGTCGGAAAAACTTTTGAAATCACAGCAACATTCAGTCCAGCGTCAGATAATTGAAGTGCACTTCGCAAACCAGCGCCTCCAGCACCAACGACTAAAACATCAAATTTAAAATGTTGCATAAGTTAAATTTCCAGTAAAAATAATAATAAAAAAATGATCTGTATCATCATGCTAAAAAGTAATAATAAATATACTATTTGATGAATAATTTTGTGTTTGACATAATCATCAATCACATGCTGCACTCCGATCCAGCCATGAAAGAAAGTCAGTAAAAAAAGCACGGTGATGATCAATCGATGCAATATTGAATCAAAAAATTGAACCCAAGCTTGATAGTTAACTTGATCGATCTGAACCCAATAAAAAAATAAATATCCAATGAAAAAATAAATTGAGATGGCTGAAAATCTTTGATAAAGCCATTGGGTCATCCCACCGAATAAATTCAAAAAAGGATTTTTTACCATAGCCAAAATCCTACAAAGAAGGTCATTATAAAACTAATGATAAGAACAATCTTGCTGGTGAAGCGAGCAACAATAAGATCCATTCCATAATGCAGATCTAGCATAATGTGGCGTGTACCAGCTATTAAATGATGAATAATGCCCCAGATCATCAATGTCTTGATAATTTTGAGTAGCGTTGTATCAAATACTGCGAGAATAAGATGAAAGATGGCCTCATTTCTTGTGGACCAATAGAGCGATATTGTTAACAATGGCATAAACACGAATAAAACAACACCGCTCACTCGGTGCAAAATAGAGACCATGGCTGGAACTGGAAAGCGTATGGTAAAAAGGTTTAAATTTTTTGGTGACTTGATCATTTTTTAAACTCTTCCAATGCTGCTAAACGAACACTTTCTGCCACAAACTGATTTAACCTCGGATCAAATGGTTTTGGAATAATATAGTCACGTCCAAATTTCAATTCATTGATTTTGTAAGCCTCTAACACTGACTGCGGAACCGGTTCTTTCGTTAATTTTGCAAGTCCCTGTGAAGCCGCTAACATCATTTTTTGTGAAATTTGAGGCGCCCTAGCATCAAGCGCGCCTCTAAATAAAAAAGGAAAGCCGAGCACATTATTCACCTGGTTGGCATAGTCTGAACGTCCAGTTGCCATAATCACGTCATCACGAATAGAAAGTGCTTCTTCAGGGGTAATTTCAGGATCAGGGTTTGCTAGGGCGAAGATAATGGGATCACGTTTCATTTTTAGTAAATACTCTTTGGGGAACAGATTTGCTCCGGATAGACCAATAAAAACATCAGCACCATCAATTATTTCCTCTAAACTGTTGTGAGCAGTATCACTTATAAATTCTTTGTTATATTCATTACAATCTGTCCTCGATTGATTCAAAACCCCTTTTCGATCAACCAAATGAATTTCTGTTACCCCTAAATGTTTAATCAGTTTTGCACACGACAATCCTGCTGCGCCTGCGCCTAAAAAAACAACTTTAATTTCATTAATTTTCTTATCCACAATTTCAAGTGCATTTTGTAAGCCTGCTGCAACAATGACAGCTGTTCCATGCTGATCATCATGAAATACAGGAATATCCAAACGCTTTTTAAGTTCAGATTCGATGTAAAAACATTCCGGAGCTTTGATATCTTCAAGATTGATACCACCAAAGGTTGGAGCAATCGCAACAACAGTCTGGATAAACAAATCAGGGTCAGTTTCATTCACCTCAATATCATAGACGTCAATACCGGCAAATTTTTTAAACAGAATACCCTTACCCTCCATGACTGGCTTACTGGCTAAAGCACCTGTGTCTCCCAATCCCAACACAGCGGTGCCATTGGAGATAACCGCTACTAAGTTACCCTTATTCGTATACCGATAGGCATCTTCAGGATTTTTTTGGATTTCTCTCACAGGCTCTGCCACTCCAGGTGAGTAAGCTAAGGATAGATCATAGGCTGTATCACATTGTTTGAGCGACTGAATTTCTATCTTACCAGGCCTTGGATGTTCATGGTATTTGAGTGCATCAAGTTTAAGAGACATCTTATTCAAGCTCCGTTTGATAGTGATATTCATCGGTGAGACAAAGTCCTAAGCGCCATTCAATGGGTTTATTTCCATAGGTATACGAAACTCTTTCAATTCCAAGTATTGGATGCCCTTTCTTAATATTAAGCAATTTTGAAACTTCAGCCTCAGCGCTGACCGCTTTGATTTTTTCATCGGCATTTAACATCTGAATTCCATAATTTGACTCATACAAACGATAGAGAGAACCTTTTTTTTGATTAATCATTTCTGCATTAAGGCCCTTAAATGGAATGGTAGAAATATAAATTTCGTCTAAAATCAAAGGCTTTTTGGCAAAGGTAAGGACGCGCTTAATCTTGTACACGGAGGAGCCAGGTCTTAAATTTAGACGGTTCGCAACATAGCTATTGACTCTCGTTTTTTCAAAAGATAGGAGCTGACTCTCCAACTTCTCTTTATTCCCTTTAGAGGAGGTAAGCCTTAAAAATCTTAGCTGGATTTGTTCTTCATTATGGGTTGTGACATAGGTACCCTTACCTTGCCGTCGAATAAGTATTTTTTCGATAGATAATTCATCAATAGCTTTGCGAACTGTGCCCTGGCTTACCTGGTAACTCTGAGCTAATTCAATTTCACTGGGTATCAGATCTCCTGCTCGCCAATTACCGGACATCAGTTCTTGGGTAATTTTTTGTTTTACTTGTATATATAAAGGAATATTCATAAAAACACATAAAATAAATTTATATATATCTTATATAAGACTTAATAAAAAATCAACAATATTATGGAAAAATTTATATTTTGTTAAGTTATTGTTTTTATTATAAATATTATAAAATTTTAGCTAATTTACTTTAAACTCTTATATATGACTAAATTATTTATTGACATATTTTTTAAGTTTATTAAAATATCAATGCATATATTTAATTTCAATTTTTTATGAATACAAACTCTTATAGACCCAGAAGATCCATGCTTTATGTTCCAGGATGCAATCTACGGTATCTGGAAAAAGCAAAATCACTCCGTGCCGACACTCTCATCTTGGACCTTGGAGACCCTATTCTACTCGATGCAAAAATTCAATCTCGAGAGAATGTGGTTGAAATGTTAAAACAAAATGTATACGGAAAAAGAGAAGTTGTTGTTCGGGTTAATGATTTCGACTCTCCGTGGGGATTGGATGACGTTATTGCCGTAGCGCCATTAAAACCTGATGCCATATTATTTCCTAACATTGAATCCAAAGAAGATATCTTAAACTGCATTCAGCATTTAGATGCATCGGGCGGAAAAGATATCTCTGTGATGGTCATGATTGAAAGCCCTTTAGCTGTTTTAAATGCAAAAGAAATTGCGAGTGCATCTGATCGAATTATATGCATGGTGTTGGCAACATCTGATTTGATATCACAGATGTATGCTCGGACGACACAAGATCGAATTGCATTAACCACCAGTTTATCTATGGTTATTTTGGCAGCTCGTGCCTATGGATTATCGGTTATTGATGGGATTCACAGTAATTTAAAAGATACGACCTCATTTGAGTATGCTTGCCGCATGGGCCGTGATATGGGTTTTGATGGTAAATCTCTAGTTCATCCAGATCAACTAGCTTATGCGAATGATGCTTATACACCAAAACCATCAGAAATCGAACAAGCCAAAGCAATTATTAGTGGCTTAGCAGAAGCTAATGCTTCTGGAAGAGGAACGGTTGTGGTTGATGATAAACTAGTCGAACACCACCATGTTACGGCGGCAAAAAGACTGCTCGTGCAACATGAAATGATGGAAGAACTGGAAAATAACACATGAGTACTCAACAAGGAAATTATTTAGAAGATTTTTCACCAGGTCAGATATTCAATCACCCTATTCCAAGAACAATTTCTGAAGGTGATGCTTCACTATATCTTGCTTTATTAGGAAATCGAAACCCCTTACATTGCTCTCTGAAAACGGCAAATGCTGTTAATTTCAAATCAATTCCAATTGATGATTTATTGCTGTTCCATATTGCTTTTGGCAGAACGGTAAATGATATCTCATTAAATGCTGTTGCGAATTTAGGGTATGCCAATATTCAGTTTAAAAACCCTGCTTTTGTTGGAGACACAATTTCGTCACAAACAAAAATTATCGGTTTAAAAGAAAATTCTAATAAATCCACTGGGATTGTTTATGTTCAATCTGCAGCATTCAATCAAGACGGTACAGAGCTCCTCAGTTGGATTCGCTGGGTTATGGTTCCAAAAAAAAATGCAGGCGCAAAAATTATCGAACAATTACCCGATGCCCTTCCTGATAGTGCCGACCTCTCTATAATAGAGCGCAAAGGAATCATATTTTCAAATCTTGACCTCGCTGACACAGGTTCAAACAAATTATTTGAGGACTATCAAATTGGGGATGCATTCAATCATTCATCCGGCATTACGATAGATGAAACTGATCATACCTTGGCCACTAAACTTTATCAGAATAATGCAAAGTTACATTTTGATGCACACATGATGAAAGATACCCCCTTTAAAAGAAGATTAATTTACGGGGGCCACATTATTTCATTGTGCCGATCATTGTCGTTTGAAGGGTTAGAGAACGCTATACAGATTCTTGGGGTAAATAGCGGCACTCATTCCAACCCAACTTTTGCGGGCGACACTATTTATTGTCGAACTGAAATTACGGATAAGCTAGAACTGTCACAATTCAATGGTGCTGGTGTTTTAAGGTTAAGACAATTTGGATTTAAAAATAAACCTGGTTCAAAAATATCTGAAATTACCACAGAAAAAAATGGTAAAAAAATTTATAACTCGAATACTGTTCTCGATATTGATTACTTTGTATTGATTCCAAGAAGGAAATAACTATGGCTTTGACTCATCCAAATGATGCATTATTTATTGGAGAAAAACCTTTTCCGATCATCCCAACCTGTGAGCACTTTGCAGGGAGTGAAAAGTTAATTTCAAAAGCCCTAGGGTTACAAGATACCTTAGGGCCTATTTTTAATATTACCTGTGACTGTGAAGATGGTGCAGCGGCTGGACAAGAGCAAGCTCATGCAGAAATGATTGTAAGAGTTCTGAATTCAGAACTGAATAAACACAACATGGCCGGATGCCGGATTCATGACTACACCCATCCCCATTGGAAGAAAGATATTGATATTCTTGTTGCAGGTGCTGGAGAAATATTAAGTTATATTACTATTCCCAAATCGACCAATGCGACCCAGCCAAAAGAAATGATTGCTTATATTCAAAAGGTAGCGAAAGATCACCATATAAGTCGAGAAATTCCGATTCACATCTTAATCGAAACCCATGGCGCTCTAGCGCAAGTGCATGAAATTGCAACACTACCCTGGCTGCAAGTGCTTGATTTTGGATTAATGGACTTTGTCAGCGGACATCACGGAGCTATTCCTGCCTCGGCAATGAGAAGCCCTGGTCAATTTGAGCATAAATTGTTAGTTCGAGCAAAAACAGAGGTAGTCGCCGCAGCAATTGCTAATGGAGTGGTACCGGCGCATAACGTCACCTTAGATTTAAAAAATAGTGAAACAACTTTTGCTGATGCGAAAAGAGCCAGAGATGAGTTTGGTTTTATGCGCATGTGGAGCATCTACCCGACACAAATTACCGCCATTGTTGATGCGATGAAACCCAATTATGAAGAGATTCAAGATGGTTCTGAAATCCTAATCCTGGCACAAGATGCAGATTGGGGGCCTATTCAATTTAAGGGTGAATTGCATGACCGGGCAACGTATCGCTATTTTTGGGAGATTCTACAAACGGCTAAACTCACCGGTCAAGATATTCCAGGCGAAGCTAATCAACGTTTTTTTTCATAGAAAGTTATTCAAATGTCGGCAGGAAAAAAATTTAAACAAGCTCTAGCACAAGAAAAACCTCTGCAGGTTATTGGCGCTATTAATGCTTATCATGCATTACTAGCCACCAAGTCTGGATTTAAAGCTTTATATTTATCGGGTGGCGGGGTGGCAGCTGGCTCATTAGGCATCCCTGATCTTGGAATATCTACATTAGAGGATGTATTAATTGATATTCGACGCATTACAGACGTTACCGACACCCCACTGCTTGTGGACATTGATACTGGCTTTGGGGGTGCGCTAAATATCGCGAGGACGATTCGATCTGTAACAAAAGCGGGTGCTGCTGCTGTTCATATCGAAGATCAAGTTCAATCGAAACGTTGTGGACATCGCCCCAATAAAGCCATTGTTTCACAATCCGAAATGGTTGACCGGATTAAAGCTGCAGTAGATGCAAAAACTGATCCCAATTTTATTATTATGGCCCGGACTGATGCTCTCGCTGTTGAAGGTTTAAGTAGCGCAATTGATCGAGCCTGTGCTTGTGTTGAGGCGGGTGCAGACATGATTTTTCCAGAAGCAATGACCGAGCTCTCCATGTATCAGCAATTTTCTGATGCGGTCAAAGTTCCGGTATTGGCTAATATTACTGAATTTGGGTCTACTCCCCTATTTACAAAAGATGAACTCGCCAGCGCAAATGTGAGCTTAATTCTTTATCCACTAAGTGCCTTTCGAGCCATGAATAAAGCAGCCCTATCGGTCTATGAAGCAGTTCGTAAAGATGGGACTCAAAAAAATGTGATCGAGTTAATGCAAACAAGAAATGAACTCTATGATTTCTTAAACTACCATGATTATGAAAAAAAATTAGATGAGCTTTTTAAGCAAGACAAATAAATACGAGCAGGAGATTTTATGAATACAACGACGACAACTGAAAAAAAAGTAAAAAAAGGCGTAGCTTTAGCAGGAGTTAATGCAGGAACGACTGCGGTTTGTACGGTTGGGCATACCGGAAATGATTTACATTATCGCGGATATGATATTTTGGATTTAGCCAAATATTCAAATTTTGAAGAAGTTGCTTACCTTTTAATTTATGGAGAACTTCCAACCCAAAGTCAACTGAGTGAGTATAAAAATAAACTTCGACAACTCCGAGATTTACCCGAGGCTGTTAAATCTGTATTAGAACAAATCCCAAAAAATGCTCACCCCATGGACGTCCTTCGCACAGGCTGCTCTATGCTTGGAACAATTGAACAGGAAGCTGAAGATCGTAATATTGAGCAAACAAAAAATATTGCCGATCGACTCATTTCTTGTTTTGGCTCTATGCTCATCTATTGGTATCACTTTTCACATAATCATAAGAAAATTGAATGCACGTCTGACATGGATTCAATTGCAGGTCATTTTTTGTATTTACTGCATGGAAAGCCTCCATCTGAGTTGCATGAAAAAGCAATGAATACATCTTTGGTGCTCTATGCAGAGCATGAATTCAATGCGTCAACTTTTACATCACGGGTAATCTCTGGAACCTTATCCGATATCTATTCCGCTATCACTGGTGCGATTGGCGCTCTTCGGGGGCCAAAACATGGCGGAGCAAACGAAGCTGCCATGGAAATCATATCCCGATATCAAAATGCAGATGAGGCCGAAAAAGATATTCGTGATCGTATGGCTCGTAAAGAAATTATTATTGGATTTGGTCATCCCGTTTACACCATTGGTGACCCGAGAAACGAAAGTATTAAATCAGTCTCAAAATCACTCTCAGAAGATCAAGGAAATAATACCTTATTTGAGATATCAGAAAGAATTGAATCTGTGATGTGGGAAGAAAAGAAAATGTTTCCAAACCTCGATTGGTACAGTGCCTCCAGTTATCATTTAATGGGAATCCCTACGGCAATGTTTACTCCAATTTTTGTCATTTCCAGAACCACTGGCTGGGCGGCTCATATTATTGAGCAACGTATGGATAATAAAATTATTCGACCCAATGCTGAATACACAGGTCCAGAAAACAGATCCTACACCCCCATTAATCAAAGATAAAAGAAAGGTAGTAACACATGTCATCTCACATCTCTAATGTTCGACCTGCGCCAGATCAAGTTATTGCTGACATTGCAAATTATGTAAACGATTACCAAATTCAAAGTTCTGAGGCTTTAGATACCGCTCGATATTGTTTAATGGATACATTGGGTTGTGGATTAGAAGCCTTAAGTTATCCCGCCTGTACAAAACTTTTAGGGCCTATTGTGCCAGGAACAAATGTTCCAAATGGAGCAAAAGTACCCGGAACAAGCTACCAGCTTGACCCGATCAATGCTGCGTTTAACATTGGTGCCATGATCCGCTGGCTAGATTTTAATGACACATGGCTTGCTGCGGAATGGGGTCATCCGTCCGATAACCTAGGTGGTATATTGGCGGTTGCGGATTGGCTATCCCGAACGCGCATTGCCGAGGGAAAAACACCCTTATTAATGAAGGATGTTCTCATTGGTATGGTTAAAGCACATGAAATCCAAGGGGTCATTGCTTTAGAAAATAGTTTTAACCGCGTAGGTCTTGATCATGTAGTTTTAGTAAAGATAGCTTCGACTGCTGTGGTAGCTAAAATGCTTGGTGCTAGTTTTGAGCAAATTATTGATGCGGTATCGAATGCCTGGCTGGATGGTCAAAGTCTTCGCACTTATCGACATGCACCTAATACAGGCTCAAGAAAATCTTGGGCCGCAGGTGATGCGACCAGCCGTGCAGTCAGGTTAGCATTGATGGTGATGAAAGGTGAAATGGGATATCCCTCGGCATTAACTGCAAAAACATGGGGCTTTTATGATGTTTTATTTAAAGGCAAACCCTTTGCAATCAACCAACCATATGGATCTTATGTGATGGAAAATGTGCTCTTTAAGATTTCATTTCCTGCAGAATTTCATGCACAGACCGCGGTCGAATGTGCGCTTCAACTTCATCCTAATCATGTTAACAATATAGATACGTTGGAAAAAATTAATCACATTGATCGAATTGAAATCACAACACATGAATCAGCGATAAGAATTATTGATAAAACCGGTCCTCTCAATAATCCTGCCGATCGAGATCATTGTATTCAGTACATGACCACCGTTGGACTGCTTAAGGGAAATCTGACCGCTCTAGACTATGAGGATGCTGTAGCTCAAGATCCTCGGATTGATGCATTAAGAGCAAAAATGCAATGTATTGAAAATAAACAATTTACTCAAGATTATCTAGATCCGAGCAAACGCTCAATTGCTAATGCTCTACAGATATTTTACCAAGATGGTACTCATTCAGAAAAAATAACGGTTGAATACCCGATTGGTCATCGCCGCAGACGCACGGAAGGTATTCCTGAATTGATTAAAAAATTCTCTAAAAATCTAAATCGAGAATTTGATCCAGAGCATGCAGCGAAAATATTAAATTTAAATCTCGATTATGAAAAACTTGCTGCAACTCCAGTGCACGAATATGTGGACCTATTTGTTAAGTAAGTTCTGATTGAATAGCTTTTAGTTCCTGATTGGGATCATCAAAGTCTAAGTAGTCATGATCTGTTTGTGCGTACCAATACCTGCTGTTGGATTCATCGCCCTCTATTTTATGTAATACCGCATGAATCCAATTTGAGTGATTCGTGTTTATTTCTTGGACAATTTGATGAGACTGATCCCACTGTCCATCAAGGGCAAACTGAACTGCTTTTAATAAAGTTTCAGTCATTGGCTGGTTTCTTTTTCTAAGCGGTATTTACAATTACTCTTGTGCTTTTCTAAGAGTCCATTAATTTCAAGTGTTGAAACTTTGCAATATGAACACTGATAATTATTTACTCCCTCTTCAATTCGTTCTTGGGGGTAATCAATAAAATATTTTATGGTCACTTTTTTGCCTCCTGTTTTAGCCAATTTATATAATTGTCGGACCCTTTAACATCCTGAATCAACAGCTCAGGAACTGCATAGGGATGATGCTCAGTAAAGAAGTTTTTTATGCTTCTAATATTATTTTTCGTCGTCTTGATTAGCAATATACTTTCTTTATCTGTCACGATTTTTCCCTGCCACCAATACACCGACTCAACATTATGAAGAATATTCACACAAGCGACTAACTTTTTCGACAATAGTCTATTTACAAATGTCTTCACTTTTGTTTTTGGTAAGGTGGTTATAATAATTTTTGCGCAATTAAACACTATAATACCTATTCAAAGTTGACTGATTACATTATAGTTTTAATCATATGTTATTTAAAAAACATTTAACAGAAGCAAATAAGACCTATTGGAATCATTTTATCTTTGCTTTTAAGGCTGGGTTTTTATTGCTCTACGCTGGAATAACTTCTATTATTCACGCCTTTATTCCATCGCTGTTTCCATTTGTCAGTCAAAAGATTGTGCAAAAATTAACAGCAGACTCTCAACAACATAGAAATTTAAAATGAAATTTTTTTTAGTAATCCTTGTATTTTTTTGCATGCCTTTATCTGCGCTTCAAATTGGAGACACTGCACCCAACTTTAACGCATCAACGACTCAAGGCAAATTAAACTTTTATAATTGGTCTCAAAACCATTGGGTGGTGCTCTTTTCACACCCAGGAGACTTTACCCCCGTATGTACCACAGAATTGGGGCAAGTTGCTTACCTGCAACCTGATTTTGAATCTCGAAATGTAAAACTATTAGGCCTAAGTGTGGACTCTCTCGAGGATCACAAAGAATGGATTCCTCATGTCAATTCTTATAAAGATCAAATTAAACAAGAGTTATCACTTGAAAACTCATTAAATAAAATCACATCATTATTTGATGATCGTCCTGATGTAAATTATCCGATTATTGCCGACACCTCCATGGATATCGCAAAGCTCTTCGACATGATTCATCCTAATGCGAATCCGAATGAAAGTGCGTTTGGAATCAAACATAAAGCTACCATCCGATCTGTATTTATAATTGATGCCGAAAAGAAAATACAAACCATCTTAACTTACCCGATGCACGTAGGACGTAATTTTGATGAAATTATCAGAACTATTGACGCCCTTCAAGTTGCTGCAAAATACAAAGTGTCAACTCCAGCAAATTGGCAGCCGGGTGATGACGTGATTGTTCCAACCTACATTACCAATGACATGATCAAGGAGCATTATGGCACTGATAACTTTACTCAATATCAAGACTATTTAAGGATGATCGAGCATCCTGGTTTCTTCAAAGGCAATAAAAACAGAAACAAGAGCCGAATTAATAATAAATAAATGTTTACTGAAGATCCATAATGGTTAGTGTCCCGGCCTTCATATCAGGAATTAGAAGCTGACCCTTGTTGTTTGACAAAGCAATGTCTGCAGCCGCTTCATAACCCTCTTGAATCACGCTTACTTTACCTTGTACCACTGTATAAATTTTGCCTTCGAGCCAACTACTTAAATAAATTGTTTTGCCTATCTTGGCAATACCGTCACCTCCATTAAATCCCTCAGCAATTTTTTTAACCTTGTTAGTTTTGAGATTGGCTTTAAAAAACTCCCCGCCCCAATCTAAAATAAAAAGTTTATCGCCTTCAATCAAAAGACCATTGGGTGCTTTAACCACATCTCTCTGATCCTCAAGCACCAAGCTAACCTCGCCTGTTGGTTTAATTTTAAATATAAAGCCCGTTGATTTAAAATCACCAGAATCGGACACATAAAGATTGCCTTGGTCATCAACATCGATGTCATTTAAGAACACTGGGCTCTTGGGAAAACTCATCGTTCCGGCAAAAACTCCATATGCTCCATCGTTAATATTTACTTCAATCACCACATCACGATCCGTTACATATAATTTATCTTTAAACAAAACCAGGCCTTTTGGATCATAGAGGCCTTCGGCTAAGGCTGAACGGTTTCCTTGCGGATCAATTTTTGTAATCTTTCCATCGCCATCCACATCGCGTTCGCCAATTTCTGTCACGTATATATTGCCTTGTTGATCTTGGACCACTGATTCTGGCATTAAAAAACCATCCATAACCGTCTGTGCAACAAGAGTTATCGGTAAACAGAGCAAGGTAAAGAGTAAACTTCGAATCATCATTGGTATCCTTAAAT
>ENA-OUOG01000521-OUOG01000521.1-marine-metagenome-genome-assembly--contig:-NODE-521-length-50568-cov-4.557010_pt1 | contig 50568 bp, 43 predicted proteins | sample MGYA00248635_ERZ508505 | MGnify/ENA primary metagenome ERZ508505 (study PRJEB26176, sample SAMN06267871) | marine metagenome | isolation source: Saanich Inlet, British Columbia, Canada | place: Pacific...
TAAAGCAGTTGGTCTTGTCTTGCCAGAACTTATCGGCAAACTCGACGGCACTGCTATTCGTGTGCCGACGCCAAATGTATCGATGATCGACCTAGTATTTGAAGCAAAGAAAGCGGTTACCGCCGAGGCTATTAACGCAGCTATGATCAAAGCAGCCAATGGCGCCTTAAAAGGAGTGCTTGGTATTTGTGACCAGCCTTTGGTTTCCATCGACTTTAATCACAACCCTGCTTCATCAACCTTTGACACGACACAAACGCAGATTGTCGATGGCAAACTTGTGCGTGTTTTAAGCTGGTATGACAATGAATGGGGATTTGCCAATCGCATGAGCGACACAGCACTCGCCATGGCAAAACTTGGTTAAAACACATGGATAACGGGGCATCGCCAAAAACACTCGACACACTCATCGCCAGTGGCGTTGAGGGGAAAACGGTGCTTATACGCGCTGACCTGAACGTCCCAATTGACGACCAGGGAGAGGTGCGCGATGCCACGCGGCTTGAGCGCATCATCCCTACGCTCAAAGCTTTAACAAAAGCTGGAGCCTGCGTTGCACTGCTCTCGCATTTTGGTCGGCCAAAGGGCCAAATTGTTGCCGAGATGAGTCTTCAACCAGTGGTTGGCGCATTATCAAAACTCCTTGGGCAAACGGTTGGATTTGCCGATAATTGCATTGGCGATAGCGCGGCTCAGGCCTGCGCAAATATGGCAAACGGCGATGTTATCGTTCTTGAAAATACGCGCTTTCACCCGGGCGAAGAAAAAAATGATAAAGATTTTGCTCAAGCCATCGCAACCCTTGGAGCGGCTTATGTGAATGATGCGTTTTCAGCCGCGCACCGAGCTCATGCCTCAACCGAAGCCATTGCCCATTTGTTGCCAAGCTATGTCGGCTACGCCATGCAAGCCGAACTCGACGCACTACAAGCCGCCCTTGGGAACCCAGCACGTCCGGCGATTGCGGTGGTTGGCGGTGCCAAAATATCGACCAAATTGGATCTTCTATCCAATCTATCCAAAAAAGTAGATCGATTGGTTATTGGTGGCGGCATGGCAAATACCTTTCTTGCCGCTCAGGGTTATGCCATCGGCACATCCTTATGCGAAGATACAATGCTCGAAACAGCTCGAACAATTATAAAAGATGCCGCGGCAAATGGGTGTGAGATTATCCTACCTGTTGATGTCGCAATCGCTCCCGCTTTTAAAGCCGGTCAAACCCCGACCATTGTTTCCATAGATTCGGTCCCTGAAGATCAAATGATCCTTGATGCTGGCCCGCAGTCTATCAAAGACATTTGCCTCGCCTTTGACAATTCCAAAACATTAATCTGGAACGGGCCGTTAGGCGCTTTCGAAATAGACCCATTTGATGCGGCAACCAATCAAACAGCACAGCATGCCGCGACCCTAACCCAATCAGGAAAACTCGTTTCCGTTGCTGGGGGCGGCGATACCGTTGCCGCTCTTAACCAAGCCGGTGCGGGTCCGCAATTTACATATGTTTCAACAGCAGGTGGTGCCTTTTTAGAATGGCTAGAAGGCAAAGACCTTCCCGGCGTCACCGCGCTCACCAATTAAGATAATAGGCTAAATCAGGAGGTTACAACATTATGAGCAAACAAGAATTAGAGAGCATCGCCAATGCAATGGTTGCAGACCAAAAAGGCATTTTAGCTGCAGACGAAAGTACTGGCACGATCAAAAAACGGTTTGACTCTATCAACACAGAAAGCACAGCAGATAGCCGTCGCGATTATCGTGAAATGTTGTTTACAACTGATGAAGCCATGCAAAACTATATTTCTGGCGTCATTTTATATGATGAAACCATCCGCCAAACAGCCACAACTGGCGAGACACTCGTGTCATTAATTGAAAAAGCCGGCAGCATTCCGGGCATCAAAGTCGACACAGGTGCCAAGAACATGGCATTGCACGAAGGTGAAATGATCACAGAAGGTCTCGATGGTTTACGCGAGCGTTTAGCTGAATATCATGACCTCGGGGCGCGTTTTGCAAAATGGCGTGCCGTGATTAATATTGCCGAAGGTAAACCAAGCCAAGCCTGCTTAAATGCAAACGCCCATGCACTTGCACGCTATGCAGCTCTTTGCCAAGAAGCGCGCATCGTGCCGATCGTTGAGCCTGAAGTCATTATGGATGGTGATCACAGCGTTGAACGTTGCTACGAGGTCACAAGCGCAGCACTGACAGCTCTTTTTGCGGCACTTAAAGATCAAGCAGTTCATCTTGAAGGCACAATTTTAAAACCAAATATGGTTGTTTCTGGCACCTTAAATGCCCATCAAGCCAATATTGCTCAAGTTGCTGAACTCACCATTAAATGTTTCAAAAACACTGTTCCTGAAGCTATTCCTGGAATTGTATTCTTATCAGGTGGTCAATCTGATATTGATGCAACGGCTCATCTTGATGCCATGAATAAAATCGGAAACCTTCCTTGGAAAATGAGCTTCTCTTATGGGCGTGCCCTACAAGCGGCGCCGCTCAAAGCTTGGGGTGGTAAGCCTGAAAATGTTGACGCGGCAAAAGCTGCTTTCTTACACCGCGCTAAAATGAACGGTTTGGCAGCGCTTGGCAAATGGGATGCCACACTAGAAGGTTAAGCCAAACACAAATGTGTTTTAGGCTGACCTTGAGTCAGGGCATAATTTGTGCGTCAAAATCTGTATCAATAATCAAAGCCTAGGGCAAAAAGTCAAAAAACCTTAATGCCTTAAAACTGGCTTTCTTGTAGCGCGCTCACATAAAGGGCTTAACAGCACTCAAAGAAAAGAGCCCTTTATCTTACCCAGGTAAATGCGCCGCAAATAAAAACTCGCGATTGCCCTGTGGCCCCGTAATTGGACTTTCACAAATGCCAAGCTGGGTCCAGTTTGGCGCAACAGCAGAAAACCACTGCGCAAACGCGTCACAAGTTTGCGCCTGAAGGGCGGGGTCACTCACCACCCCCTTTTTACCAAGCCCCTTTTTTCCTACCTCGAATTGGGGCTTGATCAACAGAATGACCCATGCTGGCGCTGTCAAAAAAGCCAAAGCCGGCTCGACAACCAACCGCAAACTAATAAAACTTGCATCGCACACAAGTGCGCCCGCATTTAAGGGGATGTGTTCGCGAGATAAATAACGCGCATTCACACCTTCTAAATTTACAATCCGATCATCGGCGACAAGAGATGGGTGTAATTGCCCATGCCCAACATCAACAGCATATATTTGAGACGCTCCATTTTGCAACAAAACATCACAAAAACCGCCTGTTGACGCGCCTATATCAATAATAATTTTATTATCTGGGCTCAGACCAAAGGCATTAAGAGCATGCGCTAGCTTTAATCCCCCACGAGAAACATAGGGGGATGCAGGCCCCTCAAACTTGATATCAGAGGATTCAAGAACCATCTGGGCGGGTCGTGTTGCAACACGCCCATCGACGCAAACATGGCCAGCCTTAATAGCCGCACTGGCTTTTGCGCGCGTATCACAAAACCCCGCATCCACCAAAAAAACATCTAATCGTTTTCGTGCGTCATTCACTTTTTCAAAACTGGTTTCAAGTCGATCGTTTGAGCGCGCGAAGGCTGAATAATATCCATAACACGCGCGACAATTTGGGTCGCATTAAGGGCAGCTAAATCATACATAACGCTCGGCGTATTATGATCAATAAAACTATCCGGTAACGTAAATGCACGGAATTTTGGGCCCATATCAAGCAATCCGTCATTATGCATAAACTGCATAACATGCGCGCCAAACCCACCCATGCTGCCCTCTTCTACAGACACAATCAGCTCATGAGCACCCGCAAGGCGCCGGAGTAAATCTTCGTCGAGTGGCTTCATAAAGCGAGCATCAACGACACTTGTTGAATAGCCCATAGCATCGAGCTGATCGGCTGCCTTCAATGCTTCTGCGAGACGCGTGCCATAGCTGAGTAAACAAACATGGTTACCTTCACGAATGATACGGCCTTTCCCAATCTCAAGAGCAGCCCCACGCGCCGGCAACTCAATACCCAGTCCTTCACCGCGGGGAAACCTTACAGCGCTCGGGCGATCATCAATCGCCACCTGCGTTGCAACCATATGCATTAACTCTGCTTCATCAGAAGGTGCCATTAACACCATGCCCGGCAAAGCGCCCATAAAGGCGTTATCATATGCCCCAGCATGGGTTGGCCCATCAGCGCCAACCAAGCCCGCACGGTCTATGATGAAGCGCACAGGTAATTTTTGAATGGCAACGTCGTGAACAACTTGGTCATAGGCGCGCTGCAGAAAAGTGGAATATATTGCGCAAAAGGGGCGCATGCCCTCGCTGGCTAAGCCGGCGGCAAATGTAACAGCATGCTGCTCAGCAATACCCACATCAAAACTACGGGTTGGAAACGCCTCGGCAAATTTATCAATACCCGTACCCGAAGGCATAGCTGCGGTTATACCAACAATCTTATCGTCACGTTCAGCCTCAGCAATTAAGGCCTTGGCAAAAACCGACGTATAGCTTGGCGCAGAGGCAACCGTTTTTTTCTGTTCACCCGTTACAATGTTAAATTTAGATACACCATGATATTTATCATCTGATGCCTCTGCAGGCCCATAGCCTTTACCTTTTTGGGTGACCACATGAAGTAAAACGGGGCCATCTGTCGCTTCGCGAACATTTTTTAAGATCGGAATAAGATGATCCAAATTATGACCATCAATGGGACCAACATAGTAAAAGCCTAATTCTTCAAAAAGGGTTCCACCAGTTGCCATGCCACGCGCATATTCTTCAAAACGACGGGCGGCCTCCTCTACACTATCGGGGAAATGCTTTAGAACATCTTTGGCGACATTTCGAATAGAACGATAAGCGCCACCTGAAATTAATCGCGCTAAATAAGCACTCATTGCGCCGACAGGGGGGGCAATCGACATATCATTATCGTTGAGAATAACAGTTAAACGCTCACCGCGTGCACCAGCATTGTTCATTGCTTCATAAGCCATGCCGGCACTCATCGCGCCATCGCCAATGACAGCAACCACATGGTTATCTTGCCCCATCAAATCACGGGCAACAGCCATGCCAAGCCCAGCGGAGATTGATGTCGAGCTATGCCCCGCGCCAAAGGGATCATATTCGCTCTCACCGCGTTTTGTGAAACCTGCTAGCCCACCGCCTTGACGAATGGTGCGCATACGATCGCGACGACCGGTTAAAATTTTGTGCGGATAACACTGGTGCCCAACATCCCAGATCAAGCGATCATCGGGTGTGTTAAAGACATAATGAAGGGCAACAGTAAGCTCAACAACACCTAGCCCAGCACCTAAATGACCGCCTGTTTCAGAGACGGCCGCAATGGTTTCAGCGCGCAATTCATCTGCGAGTTGACGTAAATCTGACTTATCCAATGCCCGCAAATCTGAGGGAATTGTTATTTTATCAAGCAAAGGTGTTAAACAGTCAGGCATTCCACTGAGACTCCTAAAAACTGAAGATGTTCTATCAGCTTTCACGTTCAATCACAAATGCGACAGCTTGTCTAAGCGGCTCAGCTCTAGCGCCAAAAATAGCAATATCCTCAAGCGCTTGCGTAGCATAGCGCGCGGCGTGCTCTTTGGCGCCCGCCACCCCATATACGGAAACAAATGTCAGCTTATCACTTTCTTGGTCTTTTCCAGTCGTTTTACCTATTTTCTCTTCTTCGCCGGTGACATCCAGAACATCATCAATAATTTGAAAGGCTAGCCCCAAATTCTCCGCATAAGATATGAGTTGCTTACGTGCAAGATCATCAGCCCCAGCAATAAGAGCGCCAGCTTCGACACTAAACCGGATCAAAGCACCTGTTTTTAGACTATGTATTTTTAAGAGCATCGCGGCATCTTTTAATGCATCATTATCCATATCATAAGCTTGTCCAGCAACCATGCCGGCAGCGCCCGCGGCATGGGCAAGACCAGCCACAAGCGAAAGACGCGTTGCCGCATCAGGGGCCGTGGCGTGATCGCTTAAAATAGCAAAAGCGAGCGTCAAAAGCCCGTCACCAGCCAGAACCGCAGTTGCCTCATCGGTTGCCTTGTGCAAGCTCGGTTTACCGCGCCGCATATCATCATCATCCATACAAGGCAAATCATCATGGATTAAGGAATAAGCATGAACCGCCTCAATGGCCGATGCAACACGCAAAGCATTGCCGATAGGGGCTGAAAATATATCTGCTGTCGCCAGACACAAAAAAGCGCGCAAGCGTTTTCCGCCATCCAATGCTGCATAAGACATAGCGCTTGCCAAAGCCGCATGCGCGACATCCGGCCCTTGCAAAATGTCTTGGAGGGTTGCATCCACCTTACCAGCGGCATCAGATAATAAATGTAAGAAATCAGATTGCGACATAATCGACAACTACACGCTCTGTATGATCGGCTTACTCATCAATATCTAATGGTGCTGTAGCTGAGCCATTACCTGTAATTTTTTCGATTTTAGTTTGGGCTGATTTCAACTTATCTTCACAAAAAGCCCGCAATTGGCTTCCGCGCTGATAAATTTCAATAGACTCTTCAAGCGCCACATCGCCCGCCTCCAAGCGATTAACGATTTCTTCGAGTGTGCGCATCGCCTCTTCAAAGCTAAGAGCGGCAATCTCGGCTGACCATTTTTCATCTTTTGCCATAACGCTTGTCTCCGTTAAATTAACATTCGTATCTTTAATTTACTCTTTGATACCAGGCCACACCAGAATCATCCACGTGACGCGATAGAATTCCGCGATGAACAAGACACATTAAATGTGCCAAACTCTCTCCTGTTGCCATAGAGAAGTTGTCACCATTTATCTTGCGTTTAAACAAAATAGAAAAAACCTCTTGATCAACGGCCCGCCGCGGTTCCCCACAAATCTCAACCAAACGCGTTAAAGCATTTTCATGGGAATCAATGAGCGACTGCAACCTTTTATGTGCGCCATAAAACGGGTCATTATGGGCTGGCAAAACCAAGCAATCTTCAGGCAAAACGTCCTGCAACCGCCAGCAACTATCAATCCAGTCTTGCAGGGGATTGGCGTTAGGTTCGGTCGGGAATAAAGACACATTAGACGAAATTTTCGGCAATATTTGGTCACCTGCAATCAACATATTGAGCTCAGCACAATATAGACACACATGCTCTGGCGTATGCCCCCGCCCCACTTCAACACGCCAAGTATATTTGCCAATTTGAATATGATCATCTTGTGACATACGATGATAGGATTGCGGCAAAGGGTAAATATAATCGCCAAAACTTCCAAACCGCTCTCGATAACGCGCAAGCGCTTGCTCATCAAAGCCAGCCGCCCGATAAAACCGCACACCTGCTTCGGGTGCTTTTTTACCCGTATCCCCGGCCATCGCGCGACCTAACAAATAGTCCGTTCGTGACATATAAAACTCAGCATCATATTTATCGACCAGCCAACCTGCTAATCCAATATGATCAGGGTGCATATGCGTGCCAATGACGCGCTTTATGGGTTTTCCATCAAGAAAGCGGGCAATCCAATCTTCCCAAATGCGGCGAATACTATCGCGATCAAAACCAGTATCAATAACCGTCCAACCCTCATCGTCTTCAAGCAGCCACAAATTAATATGGTTAATGCCAAACTCAAATGGCATTCTTAGCCAATAAACGCCCGGCGCCAGCTCCACGCGTTCATCAACACCAGGAACATTCTCAAATGCATAAACAAGCCCATGCGCAGAGGCACCCGCTGTAGTGGTCGCCGACATATTATTTCCTCTTCCTTAACTCAAAGCTCGTTTTATGTATCCATTGGTCATAAACATGCTATTTGTAAAGCGCATGCACTCGGGCATTGAACCTAAATTGTCTGTGGCTTATGCTAACCCTATTTCGAGCGCGGGACAATCCGCATCAGACAATCCGCATCAGAGAGGTCATCATGTCGCAAAATCACACAGCCTTTATCACGGGCGCCTCAGCAGGTATCGGACGCGATTATGCGCGTTTACTCGCTTCTCGTGGCTATAACCTTATTCTGACAGCGCGACGCACAGATAGGCTGAATGAACTAAAAGACGAGCTCACACAGGCCTTTGGCATTGAGGTTACCTGTTTTCCAGATGACCTAGCCGACCCAAAGGCCCCCCGCCGTATTGCCGATAAAATTGAAGCCGCGGGCCTTCGTGTAGATTACCTCGTCAATAATGCTGGTTATAGCGTTCCCGGTTATTTTCGCGATGTACGATGGGATGTCGAACGCGACATGATTCAAGTAATGGTCACGGCCGTTGCCGAATTTACCCATATTTTTGGACCTGACATGGCAAAGCGCGGCTTTGGACGCATCGTGAATATCGCCTCCGCGGCTGCTTATCTTAATGGCTCAGCGGGCGCTACGCTTTACTCCGCTGTTAAGTCTTTTGTAAACCGCTTCAGTCAAAGCCTGGATATTGAATATCGCGGAACAGGCGTCAATATTGTCTCAATATGCCCAGGATTTACCTATAGCGAATTTCATGACGTCGCAGGCAACCGTGAAACCATGAATAAATTACCAAGCTTTGTATGGCTGACAGGCCCGCGCATTGTCCGTGATGCCCATGAAGCTGTTGAAGCTGGCAAAGGACCTGTCATCATTAGCGGTTGGGTCTACAAATTAACCGCTTTGGCAATGCGTATCTTACCTGAGAATATGATGACACGCCGAAGCAGAAAAGACTCGCGTAATCTCGTGCCACGCCCTGAGGACACACACGCGGCAGCTCCCAAAAAGCAAAGCTCAACTAAAAAATCAGTTGCATCAACAAAATCAGCGCCAGCAAAAAAAGTGATAGCTGCTAAAAAACCGGCAACCCCAAGGCGCACAGCAAAAACTGTCGCAAAGAAACCAGCCGTAAAGAAACCTGCTGCCAAAAAGTAAGATGAGTTTATAAACTTGACCATCTTATCGCCAACCGAGGAGCACATTGCGCAATGCGTGGCGCTCTTATCGGCGTCTAAGCTCATTGCTATGCCAACAGAAACTGTTTATGGGCTGGCTGCAAATGGTCTTGATGTTGATGCGATTGCCGCCATTTATGCCGCGAAGAATCGCCCCCAATTTAACCCGCTTATTTGCCATGTCGCATCGCTTGAGCAGGCACAAGAATTAGGGGTTTTTGACTCTCATGCCCATGCACTTGCCACAAGTTTTTGGCCTGGCCCGCTTACGATTGTTGTACCTCGGCAAAAACAATGCCCCGTTCCATTATTGGCAAGTGCCGGACTAGAAACCATCGCCCTGCGTATCCCCAATCAGCAGATTACTCAAAAGCTTCTAAAAGCATCAAATTTTCCAATTGTTGCACCAAGCGCAAATCTCTCTGGACGTCTTAGCCCAACAAGGCCGGCTCATGTACAATCACAATTTCCAGACCTAACCATTTTAGACGGCGGACCATCTATCGTTGGTCTAGAGTCAAGCATTGTTGGCTGTCTGGGCACAACGCCTCTCTGGCTTCGCGCTGGCGGCATAGCCAGAAATGATATTGAAAAATGCCTCGGCCTAGAGCTCGAGGAGCCCACCCAGCACACAGAAACCGAAGCCAAACTTGCGCCGGGACGACTTGCCAAACATTATGCCCCAAACCACGCCTTAATGATAACCACACAACCACCAAACCCGGATGATGCCCTAATTATCTTTGGCGAAGTTGATGACACGCATCAAGGCTACACAGACAATCTAAGTCCTGCTGGCAATCTATCTGAAGCCGCCGCCCGTCTTTATGAAGCTTTGCATATGGCTGATGCCGCACTTGGCCAAACAAATGGCCGCATAATCGTACGCCCGTTCACTATATCGGGCCTTGGCGAAGCGATCATGGACCGACTGATACGCGCCAGCGCATCGTCTTAATGCACCTCATGCTCAATCAATAATGTACCAATTCCCATCACATGGTCTTTGACTGTTGCCACCCGCGTTCCCTTCTTACGTCCATCACGAATATCACTGACGCGCACACCAGCGGCAACCAAACGGGCATGAACTTGGTTAATATCCTGACAACGCAAAGCAAGCCCCCAGAGGCTATCTTCGAGCGCAGATTTCGCATTTGCAATAACTTCGATGCTCATATGATTTGTCCGGAAAAACAGCATTTCTCCACCCCATTCGGGCACGTTCTGCCGCAATGCCAGACGAATGCCTAGACGTTCTCCAAAAAGGTCGGCAATAGCATCAGCGTCTTGGGTTTGCACCACCACATGATCAATTTCATTCACGCAAGCCGCGTCATATGTTGCTTCAATGTGAGGTTTATCATTTAGAAAAATAGGCAAGTTACGGGTCTGCGGGCAGCTCTGAAGCGCTTGCTCTGGCGATGTGTCATTATAAAAACTTAGTCCCCAAAGTGCCCGCGGGTTTTGAGAGAGATCAACATCAGGAAAATGCCGACCAAGACTGTCTCGCGCATATAGGCTGACATTCACATTACCAGCAGCAAACACCGCATAATCATCCATCAGCTTAGGCGGATAACCCAAGATCAGTTGCCAATCAGCGCAATCGCGCGCTAGATTTTCACACACAAGGATAATAGAAGCTAATTTGTTTGGCATTTTGTCTCACAATTCAAAAGGTCAACCTTATCACCCACCACAATACCCATATCTTTTGCGATGTCTGCATTTACTTCAATGACCAGCCCAACAGGCCCTGATGATGCCGTAGCCGCATCAGACTCAGTATCATAACGCGTCACAATCTCTTGAATAATGCCCTGTTCATCAACGAAAATCATATCTAGCGGGATCAATGTATTACGCATCCAAAACTGCACCTTCTGAGGTGGATCAACAAGAAACACCATGGCCCTAGATTGAGGAAGCGCATGACGAAACATGAGCCCTCTGGCCATCTCCTCACTTGTGCGCATAATTTCGGCACTAAATATAATAGGCGTTGTCCCAGAAGCTGGTGTAATTCGAACCTCGTTGCGCGCCAAAGCAGAGCCAGCGTGCGAGCTCAGCAAAATAAGGCTTAGACAGATAATACGTGCGGCAATGACCATAGGGATAGCATAAATTAGCACCTTGGCAGTTACCAGCCCACAGTTTAGGGTTAAGCAAATTTAGAGGAGATTAATATGACAAGCACACTTTTTAACTTATCTGGAAAAACAGCCCTCGTGACCGGAGGCAATGGCGGCATTGGCCTTGGCATGGCAAAAGCACTCGCGGGTGCCGGCGCAGATATTGCCATTTGGGGCACCAATGAAACAAAGAATGCCGCAGCGATTGAAGACCTTAAAACTGTTGGAAATGGCAAATACCAATCGTGGAAAGTCGATGTTTCCGATGAAAAGGCCGTTGATGATGCTTTCGAAGCAACCCTATCAAGCTTTGGCCGTGTAGACACAGTCATTGCAAATGCTGGTATTGGGCGTCTTTCTAAGTCATTTGACCAAATGGATACAAAAGATTTCAAAGATATTATGGCGATTAATGTTGAAGGTGTTTTCTTTACACTCCGAGCTGCGGCACGACACATGGTAGAACGTGCAAAGACGGGAGACGCAGGAGGTTCACTGATTGGCATTGCCAGCCTTGCCGCCGTTGAAGGCGCCGCACGTAACGAGCATTATTCAGCAAGTAAAGGGGCAGTCACATCCATGATGCGAAGCATTGCTGTTGAATATGCTCGCTATGGTATTCGCGCCAACTCAATTCTTCCTGGCTGGATTGCAACAGACATGACCGCCGGCGCACAAGACAGTGATGTCTTTAATGAACGCGTCATCTCACGCGTGCCGATGCGTCGCTGGGGCAGCAGTGATGATTTTGGGGGAATCGCCGTTTATCTCGCAAGTGACGCTTCATCATTTCACACAGGCGATATGTTCCTAATTGATGGTGGCTATTCGATATTTTAATCGAGCAAAAATTTGAATACAAAAAAGGCGCGATTAATATCGCGCCTTTTTATTGCTCTGTTTGTTAATGCGTTTTTCTGTTTGTTAATACGTTTTAAAGACAGATAAAGCACAAGTCTCAAGACATTGAGCGCAAGATTGTATTGAGGCTTTAAGCGTTCACATCAATCACAACACGCCCACGCACCTGACCAGCTAAGATATCTGTCGCAAGTTGAGGTAAATCGTCAAACTTTTTGACAACAGTCATCTTGTCGAGCAAAGCCAAATCAAGATCCTGCTCAAGACGCGCCCAAGCACGCTCACGCAAGGCCATTGGCGCCTGCACACTATCAATGCCGCGCAAGGTAACGCCCCGCAAAATAAAGGGCATCACAGTCGCTGGCAGATCAACGCCTTGCGCCAAACCACATGCGGCAACAACACCGCCATATTTTGTTTGCGAAATTGCATTGGCCAATGTGTGGCTGCCAACCGAGTCAACAACACCAGCCCATAATTCTTTATCCAACGGACGCCCCTTTTCACTCAAGCTTGCCCGATCAATAATGCGACTTGCGCCCAACTCTTTAAGGTAATCAGATTCTTGCGCGCGCCCTGTTGAGGCAACAACTGAATATCCCAACTTACTCAACAATGCGATAGCTACACTGCCAACCCCACCTGCTGCACCCGTTACCAAAATTTCACCTTGATCGGGAGCCACAACCTCTTCAACCGCCATGACACAAAGCATGGCCGTATAACCAGCTGTTCCAATGGCCATGGCCTGTAGAGGCGAAATGCCACTTGGTAATTTCACAACCCAATCACCATTAACGCGTGCTGTTTGTGCATAACCGCCATAATGGACTTCGCTTAACCCATAACCATTTTGCAAAACCTTATCGCCAACAGAAAATTTGGGGTTGTCAGAATGAGTAACAGTACCAACCAAATCAATGCCAGGTATCATTGGAAATGAACGAACAACTGGCGAAGCGCCGGTCATGGCCAATCCATCTTTAAAATTTAAAGTTGAGTAATCGACAGCAATTGTCACATCACCTGGCATTAAATCATCTTCTGTTAAAGATGTAGCTTTTAAGCTTTGTTTATCATCGGTTTTTTCTAGCAGCATAGCCCGGAATGATTGAGTCAAAAGTTCTCTCCTTTAATTTCAAATGTATATCGGCATGTCATTGAACGTGAGCTTACTTATAAAACAATTACACATCGAAAGATATTGGCTGCCCACGATTTGGCGAGACAATCTCTGCTTCTTGCATAATAAGCGCGCCGCGAATAATGGTTGCAATCGGCCACCCCTTAACCTTATCGCCGGTAAATGGAGACCAACCGCATCGGCTCGCCAACCAGTCTTGGCGAATTTCTTCCTCGCGGTTCATGTCCACTAAAGTAAAATCAGCCGAGGCACCAACTGCCACAATCCCCTTATCGGAGAGTTTAAACAGTTTACGTGGATTATAGCTCGTCAGTTTGACAAGATGATTAAGACTTAACCGCCCATGAGACACATGATTAAGCATTAATGGTAAAAGTGTCTGAACGCCCGGAAGACCAGCGGGGCTATGCGGATAGGTTGACTCTTTTTCTTCAATCGTATGTGGCGCATGGTCAGAGCCAATTATGTCAACAATGCCATCTTCAATCCCTCGCCATAAACCAGCGCGATGGCGTGCTTCGCGGATCGGCGGGTTCATCTGCGCATAGGTGCCAAGCCGCTCATAGCAGTCAGGCGCAAAGAGCGTTAAATGCTGTGGCGTTGCTTCAACAGAAGCAATATCTCTGTTCTCAGCAAGAATGGCAATTTCTTCTTCAGTTGAGATATGAAGCACATGGATTTGTTTTCCGGCTTCGCGCGCTAGTTTGAGCAAGCGCTTCGTGCACATGATAGCGCTCTCGGCATCACGCCATACAGGGTGTGTCTCGACACGGCCAGTTTCGGCCAATGGGCGTCTTTCGCGTAAACGAAATTCATCTTCGCTGTGAAATGCCGCGCGTCGGTTAATGGCTTTTAAAACAGCAGCAACGCTCTCATCATCGGGCACCAAAAGCGACCCAGTTGATGATCCCATAAAGACTTTAATCCCCACAACACCCTCAGCGCGTTCTAATTCAGGGATAAGATCAATATTATCTTGAGCTGCCCCGGCATAAAACGCAAAGTCGCAATGCATTCGGTTACGCCCGCGCGCGACTTTATCAGCAACAGCCTCTAATGTTGTTGTTGCCGGTTTGGTATTGGGCATTTCGAAGACACCAACAATGCCCCCTAAAACTGCCGCTCGGCTTCCACTTTCAAGATCTTCTTTGTAATCCAGGCCTGGCTCGCGAAAATGGACTTGTGTGTCTATAACACCGGGCAAAACATGGAGACCAGTGGCATCAATGATGCTGCCGGCATCGGCTTTTGAAAGGTCACCAATCTCTGCAATACGATCGCCATTAATACCAATATCGGCAAAACCTGTCTTTTCATGCGTAACTAACTGTCCGCCGCGAATGATTTTGTCAAATTGAACCATTTTTCTTTCACCTATACATGAATGATTACACCAAGAAAACTCTATCGGAATTAGCCGCTAAGATCACTGAAAATCGGTTGCCCGCTATGATTATTTTTCTTAATTGCCAGATCACTAGAACTTATCAACACGACACATTATATGATAAGTATCTTTCACAGCGCGGAGATGACCCGCTTAAATTAAATATACTCATTTCAGATGGGTTTTCAGGTAAAGATAAGAAGCAACCAAAGTGCAACAATATTTAACACAGCTTGACGAAAGAGGTTTTATTCGCGTAACAGGCGAAGATCGAGTGACCTTTCTCGACAGTCTGCTCACCCGCAAAATACCAGATCAATCAAATAGTCTAAGCAAAGACCAAGAAAGCTGGTTGGCGGCATGCCTGCTCACCCCTCAGGGTAAACTTCTCGATGAATTTTTGATTTTTATTGAGGCCGAAGCATTATTAATTGACTGCGCCCTATCCCGCCGCGATGAGATTATAAAACGCCTTCTTATGTATAAATTGCGTGCACATGTTGAAATTGAAGCCGTCAGTGGCCATCCATATATCCTGTGGTCGCAGGATCAATCACCCGTATCAGACGAAAAGAACAAGCTCGATCCGCGTAATCCCCTACTTGGGGCGCGCTTCATCTCACCACCGCCCCCAAATGAAGCTCCCGTCAGACCTGCCACTGACTGGCACACATGGCGTATTCACCTTGCCATTCCAGAGGGCCCAATCGAAATGCCACCCGGAAGCATTTTTCCGCTCGACTATGGCCTTCACCTCATGAATTACATTTCATTTGATAAAGGCTGTTTCATTGGTCAAGAGGTTACATCGCGAAGCTACCGCCGCGGCACTTTAAAAAAATCAATTTTTGCTGTTTATGTTTCAGACCCTAGTAATGCACTTTACAAATCTCATACCCTTCCCGCCGATATTACGAGCGATATTGGCACACGCGGCACCCTTATTGCCGTCAATCAAAATGCGGAGGGCTTTGCCCTCTTAAAGAATGATGTAACCCCTCTTGAAGTTCTGTCATCCGGCCCTCTAAATCTTGAGCTAAAAACAACAACTTAAAATTGGCAAAACGCAACGAAGCAGGTAATGTGTTACGAATCACCTAAGGAGTTTTGTAGTGTCTGGAGTTGTTATCAGTGGAACTGGGTTATTCACCCCCAGTCAGTCAGTTAGTAATGACGAGCTTGTCGTCGCGTTTAATGCTTTTGTGGACAAGTTTAATGCCGAAAACAAAGATGCGATTGATGCAGGCTCGATAGAGCCACTCACGCATTCATCATCGGAATTTATTGAAAAAGCCTCCGGCATCAAAAGCCGTTACGTTATGAATAAGTCAGGCATCATTGATCCCGACACACTCTGCCCTCAAATTGAAGAACGCTCGAATGACGAGCCAAGTATTTTAGCTGAAATGTCAGTCAATGCGGCTCAACAAGCGATTGCCGAGGCGGGCATTCAAGCAAATGATATTGACGCTGTTTTGGTCGCTTGCTCTAATTTGCAACGCGCCTATCCCGCTATTGCCGTAGAAGTTCAAAATCTGCTCGGTATTGACGGGTTTGGCTTCGACATGAATGTGGCCTGCTCATCGGCGACATTCGGCATACAAACAGCCCATGACATGATCCGATCTGGGAGCGTTAAGCGCGTCTTAATGGTTAATCCAGAGATTTGCACCGGTCACTTAAATTTTAGAGACCGGGATAGCCACTTTATCTTTGGGGATGTTGCAACAGCTGTTATTATTGAAGCTGATGACGTTGCGACAACGGGTAAAGGCTTTGATGTTCTAGGAAGCCGCCTTAAAACACAATTTTCAAATAATATTCGGAATAATTTTGGTTTCTTAAACCGAAGTGCACCAGAACACGCAAAAAGCAAAGACAAGCTCTTTGTCCAAGAAGGGCGCAAAGTCTTTAGAGAAGTTGTGCCAATGGTCGCTGAAATGATTAGTGATCATTTAAGTGAACACGAAATTCCAGTAGACAATATTCGTCGTTTTTGGCTTCACCAAGCCAATAAAAACATGAATGACTTGATTGCCAAGAAAGTGCTCGGTCGAGAACCAAAATCAGAGGAAAACCCTCTTGTGCTCGACAAATATGCCAATACAAGTTCAGCCGGTTCTATTATTGCGTTTCATAAAAACAAAGCTGACTTTGCATCAAATGATATCGGGGTTATTTGTAGTTTTGGCGCGGGCTATTCAGCTGGATCCGTTATTTTACGCAAACGCTAGCACCTAGTCCCTAGGGCCTATATAAATATTTATGCTGCAGACAGCTTCAATAGAAATCAAACCTTTCTTTATTGGTTATCTATTACGCTGTAATGCATTGTGGTACATGTAACATTATGAGTGATGTTGAGCAGCACGGCGCAGTCTTAATCGACCTAAGCGCCGCAATCATAAACCTGAGAGAAGATGAGCCCGTATGCTGCTTAGTTGGCGGGCAGGATGGTTTGCCAAAAAGGCTTCCTTTTGGCCCCTTCTTTCCTCCCGAACATAGAACAATGGAAATCGGTCTACGCCAATGGGTGCGGGAACAAGTTGGCGTCGGACTGGGGCATGTCGAACAATTATATACATTTGGTGATAGAGGGCGTCACCTATCACCTCAACTTGACCGGGATCATGTCGTTTCAGTCGGCTATTTGGCTCTAACGCGATTTGTACAAACCGAAAATAATGAAATCGATGTCTCAAACGCGCAAAATAACGAACGACAATGGGGCCGTATTTATGAGTTCTTTCCATTTGAAGATTGGCGAAACGGACGGCCCGCAATAATTGACAGCGTCCTCCTGCCGGCAATTAAAGAATGGTGTTTTCATATACCAGATGAAAACCTGCGTGCAGAAAAAGAAAGGCGCGTTAGCATTGCCTTTGGTACGCTTAAAAATAATTGGGACGAGGAACTGGTCCTGGAGCGATACGAATTGCTTTATGAAGCAGGGCTCGTACCTGAAGCCCTAACAGATGAACGTATCGAGAAATATCACGCATCGTCTATCAATGATAACCCAACTATATTGGGCAAGCCACTTCAGCTCGATCATCGCCGCATATTGGCCACTGCATTAGGCCGCTTACGTGGGAAAATGAAATATCGCCCTGTCATATTCGATCTCGTGCCCAAACTGTTCACGCTTGGCCAGCTACAGGCCGCGAGCGAGGCCATTTTAGGGGTCAGTTTGCATAAGCAAAATTTTAGACGTATGACAGAAAAATCCAATATGTTGGAAAGCACTGGAAAAATCGCACGTGCCCGAGGGCGACCTGCAGAACTTTTTTGTCTCCGACAAGGAGCTAGGTTAGAGGGCACATATTCAGGGCTTCGCTTGCCAATCGGGCGAAACAAAACCTAAGCTTTATCATCCTACAGCTTGACAATTAGCGCTTAGACACCATATGTTAAGCATTGAATTATGCTCATTTTGAGCATAAATAATAGGAAAAGTCCTAATAAACCGTTTTTTCAAGGAAATAAGGTTTAGGGCGATACGGTGAAATCGTGATTGCTGAGAATATTTTAAAAGAAATGGATATTTCATATACGCCGGGATTAGCCAAAGAAATGGCCCCGCTTTATGACCGCGTCGCCTCTGTCATTCCAGAGATTTCATGGGTTCAATTCGCGCCATATATCAAAGCAATCAACCAAGTTAAAAAAGAAAAAAATGCAGTCATATTGGCGCATAATTATCAAACACCAGAAATTTTCCATGGCGTCGCAGATGTTGTAGGTGATAGCTTACAGCTCGCACGCGAAGCGGTGAATGCCCAAGGGGATATGATCATCCAATGCGGGGTTCATTTTATGGCAGAAACGTCAAAACTTTTAAATCCAAACAAAAAAGTTTTAATCCCCGATATGGGCGCAGGGTGCTCATTGGCCGAATCCATCACCGCTGAAGATATTCGTAATTTACGAAAAGCATATCCCGGCGTTCCGGTCGTTACCTATGTCAATACATCGGCTGGTGTAAAAGCTGAGAGCGACGTGTGTTGTACCTCATCTAACGCTGTTAAAATTGTTGAGGCTCTCAATGTTGATCGGGTCTTGTGTTTACCTGATGAATATCTTGCTCAAAACATTGCCAACCAAACCAATGTTGACGTCATTAGCTGGAAAGGTCGTTGCGAGGTCCATGAACGCTTTACGGCGCAGGAGCTTCGCGATTACCGAACAAATGATCCCGGCCTACGCATCATAGCCCATCCAGAATGTGCGCCTGACGTCTTGGCAGAAGCAGACTTTAGTGGGTCAACTGCGGCAATGATCAAATGGGTTGAGGACCTACAGCCTGAAAAAGTATTAATGGTTACAGAATGTTCAATGAGCGACAATGTAGCGGTTGAGAACCCAAAGGTTAATTTTGTTCGTCCCTGCAACTTATGCCCGCATATGAAGCAAATCACATTGCCTAAAATACTAGAAGCCCTCATTCTTGAGCGTGAGGAAATTCACGTTGACCCCGCAATCGCAGTCAAGGCCCGACAAGCTGTTGAGCGCATGATTGAACTGAGCAACTAATGCGAAATTCATTTGGCCCATTGTCAGGTAATATTATAGATGCTGGCGATGTCCTCATTATCGGCGCTGGCCTTGCTGGCCTTTTTACAGCCCTCAAGCTTCAACCCCGACAAGTAACCGTAATGGCTGCGGGCCACCATACAACAGGCTCTGCCAGCAGTTGGGCGCAAGGCGGTATTGCAGCTGCAATTGGCGATGATGACGCGCCAGCATTTCATGCTGAAGATACAATTAACGCTGGCGACGGCCTAGTGGACGATAAAATTGCCCATATTTTAGCTCAGGAGGCACCAGCCCGAATTGAAGACCTTCTTGACCTAGGCATTCCATTTAATCGGCATGACAATGGTACATTAGCTTTAGGCCGTGAAGCTGCACACAGCCATAATCGCATTGTTGGTGTTAAAGGTGACCTTGCAGGTCATGAGATTATGCAATCGCTTATTCAGCGTGCACGGGCAAATCCCGCCATAAGATTTATGGATGGCTTATCAGCATATGAGCTGGCTGTCGAAGACGAACGTGTCGTTGGTGTTTTTGCTAAACCGAGCGGGACAAACACTGCTGAAGCCCCTCTCTTGATCCGCGCGCGCGCTGTTATTCTTGCTACAGGCGGCAGCGGGCATTTATTTGAAGTAACAACCAATCCAATTTTCTCAAATGGCGAAGCGATTGCGATGGCAGCCCGCGCCGGTGCAGTTATTGGTGACATCGAATTTGTTCAATTTCACCCCACAGCTTTTTTCGGTTTCGGCGACCCTGCCCCATTAGCAACGGAGGCCTTACGCGGCGAAGGCGCTTGGCTGGTTAATGGCCTTGGCGAACGCTTTATGTGCGATATACACCCGGATGCTGAACTTGCCCCTCGCGATATTGTGGCCCGCGCTGTCTTTCGTGAAAAACAAAGAACTGGCTTTGTGGGGCTTGACCTTACGCGCCCTGACCTTGCGTCTCTGACAAACCATTTTGCAAATCATTTTCCAACTGTGGCGGCAACATGCGCGCGGGAAAATATAGATCCGCGTCAAAACTTATTACCTGTTGCGCCTGCCGCCCATTATCATATGGGAGGTGTTGCAACCGACCTCAACGGACGCTCCTCACTTCCTGGCTTATGGGTTTGCGGTGAAGCAGCTTGCACTGGGGCACATGGCGCCAATAGACTAGCGAGCAATTCCTTACTCGAGGCGCTCGTCTTTGGCGCCCGCATTGCCCAAGATGTAAATGCTGTTATACCGCATCGAAATATATCGCGTCCGCGGCCAGCAGAATTAACATTTGAACAAGATGCAAGCATCAGCTTTCCTCATATCCAAAAATTACGCGTTGCGATGTTTGCCCATGCAGGGGTTGAACGCAACAAAGAGGGGCTTCAAACACTCATTAAAGACATTGTAAGATTAAAGCGAAGCACGATGGGCCGCGCACCATTTGCCAATATGCTCACAACATCCCTCATGATCGCCACAGCGGCATATCTCCGCGAAGAGAGCCGTGGAGGGCATTTCCGCAGTGACTTCCCAAGTAAAGCAAGCAATGCTGTTCGCACAACAATGACGCTGGACAGTGCCCGTAATATTGCCGATAAAATCGCCAATGACGAGCGCACACCCAGTTTACAGCCCGCGCATGAGGCAAAACGATGACATCCACCCCCATTGCTTTAAATCCTGAGCGCATTCGCGCCCTGGTTACCCACGCCCTTATGGAAGACCTGGGAGATGCCGGCGATCTTACATCTCTTTCTGTGATACCTGATAATGCGATTGCTCAGGTCGATATTGTGGCACGTGACACAGGCGTTTGTGCCGGTCTCGATTTTGCCGAGGAAGCTTTCAAACAATTAGCACCATCCAATCAGGTTTCACGATTTGTTAAGGATGGAGACCCATTACAGTCGGGCACCAAGCTCATGCATATTGAAGGTCATGCACGGTCTATTTTAAGCGCTGAACGTGTTGCGCTAAATTTTATGGGGCACATGTCGGGCATTGCAAGCGAGACAGCAAAACTTGTGAAATGCATTTCAGGAACCCATGCCAAAATTTGTGATACACGCAAAACCACTCCTGGCCTTCGGGCCATTGAGAAATATGCCGTACGCATGGGCGGTGGCGTTAACCATCGCTTCGGTCTCTATGATGCAATTTTAATTAAAGATAACCACATTGCCGTTGCCGGTTCGATCTCAAAAGCACTTGAGCAAGCCTTTGCCTATGCTGGCCATATGGTTCAGGTGGAAATTGAGGTGGACACGCTTGACCAATTGCAAGAAGCGCTCGCTTCTGGCGCAGGTGTTATTTTGCTTGATAATATGAGCCCAGAGCAACTCAGCCAAGCTGTTGAAATCACAAACAAACGCGCAAAACTAGAAGCGTCGGGACGCGTTTCACTCGAAACCGTGCGCGACATAGCCTTAAGCGGTGTTGATTATATCTCTGTAGGACGCATCACTCATTCTGCGCCATGCCTTGATCTCGGACTTGATATTACCATCAATACATAAATTGCGGCTAGCGCGGATCAACATAAAAAATATGCCGACCGATTTTTGAAACACGCTCTAATTTTTCTGACCAATATGGGGTGACATAATCAGCGTGATAATGTGTGGCGTCGGTAAGCGTCGGGAATGGTGAGATATTAGATAATTTATAGTCAGCTAACCGAACAGCTTTTTCCCATAACTCACGATTATAAGCGCGGTCAGAACGTCCATCACACGCAAAAGAAAACTGACATCTGTTTTTGCGATATTCACCTTGAAATACAACGCCACAAATAGATGCAGGATAACGCGGGTCGCGTGCGCGATTAATGACAACATCTGCAACCGCTACCCAACCTTCGGGCGGTTCGCTTCGCGCTTCAAAATAAATGGCTTGAGCTAAACACTTCCTAGCATCTTCGCTGGTCTCACGCGTATAATGATCAACGCGTGATCCCGTAAACAAGGCTCGCATAGCAGACGTATCTTCTTTGAGCTGCAGCACCACATTTTGATCAATCACCGCAAGTGTGTCTTTGATTTTATCCTCAGACATTCGAACCAGTTGCATCACGATCAGCGCACCCAGACTGACCAGCAAAAAGGCTGAAGTCATAATTTGCAGTCGCGACAAAACTGGCTTTGAAATTAAGGCGCGTAGAGACATGAAACGCAGGAGAGATGGACGAATTTGTTCGCCATCCCTGACCTTCTTGCCGTTTTTTTCTATATCTTTATTTCTCATGCCTATGACGCGCCACCCTGCCGGTTTAGTATGCTATGTACCTATAATGCACTAAATATAGTATTTAGATCAATAGTAACCAGATAAAGGTTATTTTTTCGTTAAAATCCGGGCCTGAGCGGCCGAAAGGCGCGCGATGGGTAACCGGTAAGGCGAGCAAGAAACGTAATTTAGCCCAATTTCATTTAAAAAGCGTATTGAGTTCGGATCACCGCCATGTTCACCACAAAGCCCAATTTTAACATCACATCCGCTTTCCTGAACGCCTTTAACAGCAATCTGAATAAGCGCACCAACACCCTCTTCATCAAGATGCATGAATGGATCAGAAACAAGCAATCCTTTAGCAACATAATTTGGCAAAAAGCTTGCCGCATCATCTCTGCTAATCGCCATTGTCATTTGTGTTAGATCGTTCGAACCAAAAGATATAAAATCAATAAAGGGGGCTAACTGACCTGCAATAAGCGCCGATCTTGGCGTTTCAATCATGGTACCAAACAAGATATTCGGCATGGAGCCGCTCTCGGCGATCCAGGCATTTTTGCGCTGTTCAAATAATGCACGCAAACTTTTCAATTCGGCGACACTTATAATAAAGGGCACCATAATCTCAATGCGTTGCGCCTCCGCTTTACCATTAGACTTGATCGCTTCAAAGATCGCATCAAGTTGCATTTCATAGATTTCGGGCATGGTTATACCCAAGCGGCAACCACGATGTCCAAGCATAGGATTGGTTTCATGAAGCACTTGCATACGCGCTTTAAGTTCGGGCAATGGCATATTGAGCTCTTGAGCCAAACGCGTAGAATCCTCTTGTGCTTTAGGCAAGAACTCATGCAGCGGTGGATCCAGCAACCGAATGGTGATGGGTAAGCCATCCATGATATTGAATAAGTCGACAAAATCTGACACCTGAAAAACACGCAATGCATTAAGCTTTTCCTGACGCACGGCCCGATCATCGGTAATGATCATTTGGCGCATAAGGTCAATGCGAAGCGGATCAAAAAACATATGCTCTGTTCGGCACAAACCAATACCATCTGCTCCAAATTTTAGGGCCATCTCGGCGTCCCGCGTTGTCTCAGCGTTTGCCCGCACACCCAACTGGCGTCGCTCATCGGCCCATCCTATGAGCGTAGCAAAATCGCCGGTCAACTCAGGCTCTTTGGTCTGAACCTCACCATCCATGACGCGTCCGGTTGACCCATCAATGGTGATCACATCGCCACTTTTAAACACACGATCTCCGATTTGTGCCGTCTGAGCATCAAAGTCAATGCGCACACCACTTGCACCAGATACACAAGCACGCCCTAAGCCGCGCGCCACCACCGCGGCATGACTTGTCATACCCCCGCGCGAGGTCAAAATGCCATTGGCTGCATACATGCCATGAATATCTTCTGGGCTTGTCTCCATACGCACCAAAATAATATTTTGACCATTTGCCTTTGCAACCTCAGCTTCATTTGCCGTAAAGACGATATGTCCAGAGGCGGCACCTGGAGAGGCCGGCAATCCTTTGGTTAAAACATGAATATGGGCATTTGCATCCAAGGTTGGATGGAGCAATTGATCAAGCGAATTTGGATCAATACGCAACAAAGCCTCATCCTTGCTTAAAACCCCTTCGGCGACCAAATCGACCGCGATTTTGAGAGCTGCTTGTGTGACGCGTTTACCCGAACGTGTTTGCAAAATATAAAGCCGCTCTTCCTGAATCGTGAATTCAATATCTTGCATATCCTTAAAATGCGCCTCGAGGCGGTCGCATAAATCAACCAATTGCTGATAGTTTTCCGGCATATATGACTCAAGCGAGGGGTTATGATCACCCACAGCTTGGCGCGCGGCCTCGGAAATATAATATGGTGTGCGAATACCTGCGACAACATCCTCACCCTGTGCATTGGGTAGAAACTCACCATAAAGCGCCCGCTCACCCGTAGATGGATTGCGTGTAAAACAAACGCCCGTTGCTGAGCGATCTCCCAAATTTCCAAAGACCATTGCCTGAACTGTTACGGCTGTACCCCAAGCACTCGGTATGTCATGAAGTTTCCGGTATGTTTCCGCACGGACATTATTCCAACTGTTAAAAACAGCACGAATAGCGCCCCAGAGTTGATCAGAAAGCGTTTCAGGAAACGGTGTGTCGCAATAGTCAGCAATACAAGCTCGATATAAAACAATAACGGCCTTCCAATCATCCGCTTCTAAATCAGCATCATTGGTTAAGGCATGATCTAGTTTGTAATCATCCAAAATTTCTTCAAAATAATCATGCCCAACCCCCATAACCACATCGGCATACATCTGAATAAAGCGACGATAGCTATCCCAGGCAAAGCGATCATCTCCCGTTGATTGGGCAAGCCGCACAACAGCCTCATCATTGAGGCCTAGGTTTAAGACTGTATCCATCATGCCCGGCATAGAGACACGACCACCTGAACGAACAGACAAAAGAGTTGGCGCACCATCAGGACGCTCACCAACTGTTTCGCGTATACGCTGAAGCGCTGCATCAACTTGCGCGGCTACTTCATCTGGAAATGCGCCTTTTTCAGATAAAAATTCAGAACAAACTTCAGTAGATATTGTAAAGCCCGGAGGAACCGGAAGGCCAAGGCTGCACATTTCCGCAAGATTTGCTCCCTTACCACCCAAGAGCTCCTTCATAGAAGCATTGCCGTCAGCCCAGCCTGGGCCAAAAGAAAACACGAACTGATGCGAGGAGGTTTTATTGGTCATAAAGACTATCCTTTTACCAAGCGCGAGAGGTCTCCAACATGGTTCATACAATTCACAAGCTTGACTAACAGCCCAAGCCTATTCTTTTTGACAGCAGGGTCGGGATCATTGACGAGAACCGTTTCAAAGAAAGAATCAACAGGCCCTTTTAAAGCCGATAGGGCGCCAAGATATCGCGCTAAACCCTCAGCCGATTGAGTTTCATGCGTTAGGCTTAACTGGCTCAAGACCGTGAATAAATTGGTTTCGCAAATATCTGTAAAAAGTGCAGTGTCGACATCATCCAAAACTTGCTCTTGCTGTTTTTGCAAAACACCGTCTGCGCGGTTATATGCCGCCAAAAGATCTGCTCCATTTGGCGTGTTTACAAAAGCAGCAAGCGCTTCTGCCCGCGCGACAATCTCAACCAAATTACTTGCCTGATCAGTTAAACTCGCTGAAACAATATCATGCCGCAGCCCCTTATCCCGCAAAAAGACTGTAAGACGATCAATAATAAATGAGAGGATATCTCCAACAATCTCTTTTTCCGTTCGCCCTTGAGCCTCTAAATGTGCTGACACACCCGTATGAAGATGAAGCGCAGCGCGAATATATTCTGATAAGGAAACCGAGGTTTTGGTTTCTAATATAATACGGATCACACCTAAAGCAGCGCGGCGTAAAGCATAGGGGTCCTTTGAACCTGTCGGGCGCTCATCGATCAACCAGAATCCACTGAGCGTATCAAGCTTGTCGGCCAAAGCCACAATCTGCCCATATGCCGTCGGGGGGATCTCATCACTTGGCCCAAGCGGCGCATAATGGCTCTTAATGGCGGCACCAACGCCAAGCTCTTCTTGATCATGGTCAGCATAATAACCTCCCATAATCCCCTGTAACTCTGGGAATTCAAAAACCACACCACTTACCAAATCGGCTTTACACAAAAGACCCGCGCGAAGCGCAATCTCCTTATTCAAGTCCAAATCAGAGGCAATCTGCCCTGCTAAGCTGCTAATCCGTTGCGCTTTTTGCCCAACTGTGCCCAATTTTGCGTGAAAGGTGATTTTATCAAGTTCACTGATCCGATCCGCCAATTTGGTTTTTCGGTCTTGATCCCAAAAAAACTTTCCATCAGATAATCTCGCCCGCAAAACGCGTTCATTACCAGCAATAATCGTCGCACCGGCATCTGCTGTCTCCATATTTGAAATGGTCACAAAATATGGAGCCAATTCCCCTGTCTTAGGATCGCGCACCGAAAAATATTTCTGATGCGTTCGCATAACAGATGTCAATAATTCGTCTGGCACGCTCATAAAATGATCGTCTATTCGCCCCATAAGCGGCACCGGCCATTCAACAAGACCGGCTGTTTCACGAATGAGTGCAGCATCCTCAACAAGCTCAAACCCTTTTTCAGAACAGAGAAGAGACGCACCCTCCCCAATCATCGCGGCACGAATAGTCGCGTCGACAATTACTTTTGCATTTTTGAGGGCATCGACATATTCGCTACCCCGCTCAACCTCAATCGCCTCAGGCGCCATAAACCGATGCCCATATGTCACGCCGCTGGATTGAACCGTTTCCAGATCAAAAGCGATAATCTTGCCATCTAATCGACACAAAATCGCGCGCAGCGGACGCACCCAGCGAAAACTACCACTGCCCCAGCGCATTGATTTTGGCCAAGGAAATTGGCGCAATATTTGTGGCACAAGCGTAGCAATCACGTCAGACATTGCCATACCAGGCTGTTTAAGAGACAGCACATAATAAGCGCCTTTAGGGTCATCAACCACAGTAAGGCTATCTGTATTAGAAAGGCCATTTGCCCGCAAAAAACCCTCAATCGCTTTTTCGGGGGCATCAACCCGCGGCCCTTTTCGCTCCTCGCTACGATCTTCTGTTTGTAACGGAAGGTTATCAATAAGAAGCGCCAAGCGTTGAGGCGCAGCAAAAGCGCGCACGCCACTCACCTTTACGCCCAGTGCGCTAACACCCTCACAAAAAGCTTTCTCCAAATGCGCAGCCGCCATTGCTTGCATGCCGGCTGGAATTTCTTCAGAATAAATTTCTAGAATAAAATCAGCCATATCAGGCCCCTTCCCGAGACGCAGATAACCATGTTTCGGCACAGGCCTTGGCGAGGTTACGAACGCGACCAATATAGGCCTGCCGCTCGGTCACACTGATAACGCCGCGAGCATCTAGTAAATTAAAATTATGACTTGCTTTCATACATTGATCATAAGCCGGTAAGGCAAGTCCGCGCGCCACAAGGCTTTGACATTCGCTTTCAGCATCTAAAAAATGCTGAAACAAAATATCCGTGCTGGCGGCTTCAAAATTGTAATGTGAGAACTCAACTTCATTACGATGAAACACGTCGCCATATGTAACACCACGACCATTAAAATCGAGCTCAAAACCATTATCAACGCCCTGCACATACATAGCCAATCGCTCAAGACCATATGTCAGCTCACCCGAGACAAGCTCCACATCAATACCCCCAACTTGTTGGAAATAAGTAAACTGAGACACTTCCATGCCATTGCACCAAACTTCCCAACCTAGGCCCCAGGCACCCAAAGTGGGGCTTTCCCAATCATCTTCAACGAAACGGATATCATGTAGCTCAGGATCAATGCCGAGCACTTTAAGGCTATCCAAATAAAGCTGCTGAATATTATCGGGCGAGGGCTTTAAAATAACTTGAAACTGATAATAGTGCTGAAACCGATTAGGGTTTTCGCCGTAACGCCCGTCAGTTGGCCGGCGCGAAGGCTGAACATATGCAGCCTGCCAAGGCTCAGGCCCTAGCGCCCGCAAAACCGTCGCAGGATGAAACGTACCAGCGCCCACTTCCATGTCATAGGGTTGCAAAATAACGCAACCCTGATCAGCCCAATAACGCTGTAAATTGAGAATAAGGTCCTGGAAAGAAGCTACGCGTTTATCGGTCATTGTGGTGCTCACTTTAAACCCAACAGATTTAGATAAAATGATTGATTATGTTGCCAAAACTACTCTTGTGATCGTCATAAAGCAAGCGCTGCGCCACCACGCAGAATAGCTTCTGCAGCAACACTTGGCCCTCCTGCTTCATTTTGCAAATATAATGGCGGTAAGATCTGACTAACAGCTTTGCTATCACGTTGTCCGCTAATGATAATGCGGTTTGCCGATTGGCCATTACGCCCATAAATGGGTAAAATTTTAAGTCCACCAAAACGGCGTTTAATAATTGGCAGCAACATATCAATCGCATCGGCTCGGTGTATTACACTCAAGCTGGCTTTGGCTTTGAGTAAGTAAGCCGCATATTTAAACCATTTATCTAAGTGATCGGCTTCAATGTGATGAGCTTGTTCTTTTGAAGCGTCCTCCAACGCTTTAACCTGTGCAGGTGCATAAAAAGGCGGATTAAAAAAGACATGGTCAAATTGTGCAGCTTTAAGCCCTTCAGGCTTTTGATAAATATCATCACAAATAAACTGAACCCTAGATGACAGTTGATTAAGCTCTGTATTCTCCTGGGCTAGGTGATAATGCACCTGATTGACCTCCACCCCTGTCACATTGACATGCCCGAGACGAAACGCCGCGCACAAACTCGCAACCCCAACGCCGCTACCAAGCTCGCATATATGCCTAGCACTTTCAGGCACAGATGCAGCTAAAAGAACAGCGTCATGGCCACTTCTATGGCCTTGTGACGGCTGCTGGATAAGCAACTTTCCACCCAGGAACTCATCTTTTGTTACCATATTCCCTTTTGGCACAACGGGCTCCCCTTATAATGCCTTATCAATACCGCGTTTGGCTTGACCAATGTCTTAGAGACTTTTAAACATAAACAATAAGTTATTTTAGCCGAGGATCAATGGCAGATATTTTACCATTAAGACGCGACAAACCGCTGAATAATGAAGTCATGAGCGTTCTGCGCCAACGATTTAGTGAGGATTTGGTCGCTGTTGAAGTGCTCATGCGTGAGCATATGGGATCCTATGTAGCTATGATTCCAGAAATTGGCGCTCATATCGTTAAAGCTGGCGGCAAAAGATTGCGACCTATACTGACATTAGCCGGCGCTGAATTATGCGGATATGATGGCCATCACCATATTTCATTGGCTGCTGCGGTTGAATATATGCACACCGCCACCCTATTGCATGACGATGTGGTCGATGACAGCGACCTTCGCCGCGGTCTTGCAACAGCACGTGTGAAATGGGGAAATTCAGCAAGCGTCTTGGTGGGTGACTTTATGCTTGGCCAGGCCTTCCGAATGATGGTGACTGCGGGTAACCTGCGGGCGCTGGATGTGCTCTCATCCGCTTCATCCATTATCGCTGAGGGCGAGGTTATGCAGTTATCGCAATTGCATAATGTCGATATGACCGAAGATACTTATTTGCGCGTCATTGAAGCCAAGACCGCAGCACTTTTCGCGGCGGCTTGTGAAATTGGCGCCGTGATTGCACAAGCTCCAGAACCGCAAATTGACGCCCTACGCGCCTATGGCCGCAATCTAGGAATTGCATTTCAGCTCACCGATGACGCGCTGGATTATGCTGCCTCAGAAGCCGAGCTTGGCAAAAAGAGTGGCGATGATTTTCGAGAAGGCAAAATCACTCTGCCCGTCATTCTTGCTGTTCGACGCGGTGACGATATAGGTAGAGCTTTCTGGAAAGAGGTTATCACAAACCCGAGCGAAGACCCCAAAGACCTCCAAACAGCTAAAGATTATTTGCGCGCCACAAAAGCCCTGGAAGAAACGATTGAACGCGCACGCCATTATGGTGAACGGGCGCGCGATGCCTTGGCTTTATTTCCAAAATCTGACTTGCGAAAATTGCTATTGGATCTGGTCGACTTCTGTGTCAACCGCACCAATTAATGCACCACACCGCGCCCAATAATGGGCGGGGAATTTTTCTTGTTCGAGAAGCGCCCGTCCTTTACCGGGCGCTAATAACACAAAACATGTCGCACCACTCCCGCTCATAAATGCTGGCCCATATGCGCTGAGCCTGTCCAGTAATCGCTTTACCTCAGGATTAAGCGAACAGGCTGGTGCCATAAGGGAATTGCCGCGCACCTGCATAAAGGCATGCAGCTCAGACAGCGTCTCAATTCTCTCTAAAAAACCCTTCCCTCCGCCCCCATATGGGCGAGCCGCCAAGGCCTTAAAAACATCGCGCGTTGAGAGCGCAAAACCAGGATTAACAGCGACAATGTCTGCCTCAGGCAGAAAAGGCACGGGAACAAGATCATGCCCGATGCCAGTCATCCATTTTGGCCGTGCATCGAGGCAAACTGGCACATCTGCCCCGAGCACTGGCGCAAGATCATGCAACAGCAAAGGGTCGAGATCAAAAAGACGCGTGAGCCCTTGCAAACAACAGGCGGCATTTGCCGAGCCACCGCCTATGCCTGATGCAATGGGTAAATTTTTTTCAAGCTTAATCGACACATTTAAAGCTCGCCCGAGTTTTTCTTCAAACAACTGATGTGCATCTAAAATCAAGTTACCGGGGAGTTTAGCCAAAGCATCTCCAAAAGGTCCTGAGAAAGAGAGCTCAGTTTTGTCGGATTTTTCAAATTCCAAAACATCACCAAATGACGCAAAAGCCACTAAACTCTCAAGCACATGATAACCATCGGCGCGTTTACCCAAAACCTCTAAGGTCAAATTTATTTTTGCAGGGGCAAAAAGAGATAGAGTCGACATTTAAATTGATCGACCACCTTCGCCAATCGGCGGAAGGCCATTTATTAACTTATGTTCTATTGCTTGTTGGTCGTCCTCGCTGGGATTGAACCCAAGGGATTTTTGCCATTGATAGCGTGCTTCCGTCTTGCGATTAAGGCGCCACAGAATATCACCCAGATGATCTGTAATCGTTGCGTCTGTGGGCTCTAACAATGTCGCACGCTCAATGAGTGTCAAAGCTGGCTCATATTCACCGAGCTTATAATAGGCCCAACCTAAACTATCTAAATAAAACCCATTGGTAGGATCTTTCTTGACGGCAATTTCCACAAGATCACGGGCCTCTTCCAGACGGATTCCTTTATCAATCCAGCTATAACCTAGGTAATTAAGAACCAATGGCTCATCACGGGATAAAGTTTTAGCTATCAAAAGGCTTTTTTCTGCCTCCGCCCATCGACCAAGCCGTTCGCGGCAAATGCCGAGAGAAAAATGCACGCCCCAATATGCCTGATCATCAGACGCCACCATATCTAGAATATGAATATAATAGGTCTCAGCCTCTTCGAACCTTTCAGCGCGCCGATAAAAGTCAGCAATTGCAACTTTGGCCGCTTTATTATCACTATACTGATCAACCAATCGTACAAATAAGGCCTCGGCTTCATCCAAAGCACCCGCGCGCTCATACATTTGTGCGCGTCGAATTTGGGCTTCACGCACATAGGTGTTATGACCAGTGACTTGCTCATAGTAGCGCGCCGCTTCCCACCACGCCTCTTCATCTGCTGTTAGATCACCCAACAGAAAAAGACCCCGCGCAGAAGGTGCTAAATGAAGAGCCAATTGAATATAGGGCCGCATGAAGGCCGCATTTCCATCCATGCGCATATTTTCAACTAAGGACAACAAAGCACTCGCTACATGTGGGCGCAGATCCCGCGACAATTGAGGAGGTGCTTCCTGTGCCTGATAGCGTTGATAAGAGACAACAAAATCAGGTGCATCACCAAAATATTGCGATGCAATTTCATAGAGTTGATCGGCACGCTCATTATTATTCTGCCGCTCCAAATATTGACCAAAGCCAACAGCAAAACCAACAAGTTGCATACCACCAGCCTGAATACCGCGCGCATAGGCGGCATCTGCCGCTTCAACATTGCCCATAAGTTCATATAAAATAGCGGCCTGTTGGGTTGTCACTGGCATTAATGGCCCAGGATCCAATAGGCCAAGCAAACGCTCTTCACCTACGACGCCATCACGCGCATAATCTATCCAGGCATTGATCACTGGTACGAGAAGGTTTGACTGAGGTCCTGCTGAAAAACCACTTAAAAGATCGCGGGCTTTATCTAGCCTATCTCTTTTTAACGCATCAATGAGCAGTACAAGGTTGGACTGCTGACGCATGAGATAATCGCTTTGCAGCATACTTGCCAGCGCGACAGCCCGCTCAATATCACCATTTTCCAAATAGGCCGAAAAAGCTTCATTCCGAATGCGGGCATCATCAGGTGATAAGGCCAAAGCCATGGCAAAATAATGACTTGCATTTGACATGTCATTTTCTGCGCTCGCCTGACGTGCGGCCAAGAAAGGACCCGAAACCCCGGATGCAAATTGAAAGTTAACAATACGGTAGCCCACATAGCCTACAATACCAGCTAGGCTAATACCGATAAAAATGACGGCATAAAGTAAACCGCGACGCCACGTCATATCGTGCGCACCTTTGTAGAGCTACATATTGGGATAATTTGGTCCCCCGGCCCCCTCAGGAACCACCCAGTTAATATTTTGGCTTGGATCTTTAATGTCGCATGTTTTACAATGCACACAATTTTGCGCATTAATTTGCAAACGTGGATCGTCTCCATTTTCATTTCGTATAATCTCATAAACGCCAGCTGGACAATAGCGTTGCGCGGGCTCATCATAATCACGCAAATTTACCTCAACCGGGACAGAGCTATCTTTAAGTGTTAGATGCGCGGGCTGGTCTTCCTCATGGTTAGTGGCAGATAAGAAAACAGACGATAATTTATCAAAACCAACAATACCATCCGGCTTTGGATAATCAATTGGCTTACACTCACTTGCTTTTTTAAGCGCAGCATAATCTGGCTTACCATGCGACAACGTATATGGAAGGCCGATTTTAAGCGTTTGCATCCACATTTCGATACCGCCAAGCATTGTCCCAAGAACATTTCCAAACTTGGATAGAAGTGGCTTCACATTGCGAACCATTTTCAGTTCTTTATTCACGCGACTGTTATCATAAGCCTCTTGATAAGCAACGAGCTCGTCATGACTACGGCCTTCACCCAAAGCATCAAATGCAGCTTCAGCGGCCATAATGCCACTTTCCATAGCATTGTGGCTGCCCTTAATGCGAGGCACATTTACAAAACCTGCGGCGCATCCAATTAAAGACCCACCAGGAAAGCTTAATTTTGGAACAGACTGATAACCACCTTCCGTAATGGCGCGCGCTCCATAAGAGATACGTTTACCGCCCTCAAATACCTCGCGGATTGCAGAGTGCATTTTAAAACGCTGAAACTCATCAAAGGGAGACAAGTGAGGGTTTTGATAGTTCAAATGGACAACAAAACCAACAGACACATAATTGTCACCAAAGTGATAGAGGAAAGAACCACCACCCGTCTTGCTATCAAGCGGCCATCCAAGCGTGTGCTGAACATAACCTGGGCGGTGTTTAGCAGGATCAACCTGCCACAATTCTTTAATACCAATACCAAATTTCTGAGGGTCACAGTCTTTATCAAGGTCAAACAGTTTGATTGCTGCTTTTGATAATGATCCGCGAACACCTTCGGCGAGAAGTGTATATTTAGCATGAAGCTCCATGCCAGGCATCCAGCCATCTTTTTTCTCGCCTGTTTTCGATACGCCCATATCACCCGTTGCAACACCACGTATGGCGCCATTTTCATCGCGCAATAATTCGGCAGCTGCAAAACCCGGATAAATCTCAACCCCCAAAGCTTCGGCTTGCTCGCCAAGCCAGCGCGCAACATTGCCAAGGCTCGCAATATAATTGCCGTGATTTTTCATAAGCGGCGGTAAAGCAATATTTGGCAAAGGCAAAGCGCCAGCAGGGCCAAGCACGAGGAAACGGTCTTCTGTCACCTCTGTTTCTAGAGGCGCACCCAATTCTTTCCAATTTGGGAAAAGGCGGGAAATACCAACAGGATCGATGACCGCTCCAGAAAGCACATGCGCACCAACCTCAGAACCTTTTTCAAGGACACAAACAGAAACATCGCGACCAGTTTCAGCCGCTAACTGTTTCAGACGAATGGCAGCCGATAAACCTGCAGGGCCAGCACCAACGATAACCACATCATATTCCATGGCTTCGCGTTCTTCAGGTGCCAATGACCAGCCTTGGCGCTCATTCACTTCATTAACAGGAAGGTTTGTCATAATCATCTCCTCGAAAATCTTATGCCTGTTTTGCAAGCAAATAATGGTAATGTCTAGTGATTCGAAACGATAAACGAAATTCAATAGTGTTAATTTAGAGAGCTTAGCAAAAACGTCAATGAAATGCGACCAATGCGACCGATTGCCATAGGTTTTAAAATATCTTGCCACAAGATAATAACGACCCATAAAATTATTTCATTGCAATGACAGTAGAAACCGCAGCCGTTTAAAATTTAAGAGAGATGCATTATGTATCAAAACATAATGCGAGTAATTACAAGTAGTTAGTTTTTATGGAAAATCACCTCCCACATATGAACCAAGCAATGATTATTGATGCTTTGCGGCTCCACATTGCCTTTGGGGCGGATGAAAACATCGCAGATGAGCCTATTAACCACTACCAAATAAACACCCAACCTTCGGTGAAAGCATCTCCGCCTATTCAGGCAGTTGAGAATCAAGCCACGCTTCACCATGATATAAGCGAGCCAACCAAAAGCGGCCAAGCCGCCACAACACCTTCAGATAGCCGTGTTTTTGCAGCCCCCCCGCAAGCGCCACTCGCTTCAAGTTCAGCTTACCAGACCGAAGAACTCGCAAAAAAGGCTCAAACAGTCGCTGAATTACAAAATATCCTAGAAACATTTGAGGGCTCGACACTCAAGCGTTCCGCAAAAAACACGGTTTTTAGCGATGGAACGCTTGGTAGCCGCGTCATGCTCATTGGCGAAGCACCTGGCCGCGAAGAGGACAGAACCGGAAAACCTTTTATCGGGCAAAGCGGCCAAATGCTGGATCAAATGTTTGTTGCCATCGGGTTAGATCGCAATTCGGTTTATATTACCAATCTCATTCCTTGGCGTCCTGCGGGAGACAGAACCCCAACAGACGACGAAATTGCTTTATTTCTTCCTTTCCTTAAGCAACATATCACGCTCGCAAAACCCGACATTATCGTCACCATTGGCGCTGTATCATCAAAAGCCTTATTAGACACTGACGTCGGCATCACCAAAATGCGCGGTCAATGGGGGGTCGTCTCAGATAATAATGATCGTAAGATCCCGGTCTTACCTACATTTCATCCTGCATTCCTTCTGCGCACACCAACACGCAAAGCAGAAAGCTGGGCAGATCTTTGCGCGCTGCGCGCATGGTTAAACAGGGAACCCCCTGAAAATGCTTAAAAAAACGTCAGCTATAGGCCTTATCTTCGCCCTCGGATTAATCAGCGATATAAATATTATTGGCACGAGCCTGGCATCGGCCCAGCCCCAAGCCCCAATTGCGCGTCCGGCATATATACCGCCCCCAAAGCCATCTGACTGGGAGCTTTACAGCACTATTTTTGATCTACAGAGCCAAGCCAAATGGCAAGCTGCGGATGCTGTAAGCGCTAAAATCACCGACCCCATTTTAATGGGGCATGTTTACTTCCAAAGATATATGCACCCTACGGCATATCGTACAAGCTGGACTGAACTTAAATCATGGCTGACCAAATACGCTGATCATCCCGGCGCTTGGCAAGTCTATAAACTCGCAGAAAAACGCAAACCCAGTCGCGCCAGAATGCCTAAAAAGCCGCCCTCACGCGTTTACCATGCCTCGAGTTTACAACCAGCCTCCATATTATTTCGTCGATCAAGCTCGCGATCAATTCAAAGAGAAGTCAAAAGGCTTGTTTACAAAGAGAGACCCACATTAGCACTGCGCTATATTTCAAAAAATTCAGTCGATAGTCGCCTATCCGCAGCAGAGACAGACTCTCTAAAGTCACTCATCGCGCGGAGCTATTATATTGAGGGTAAACCCAAAGAAGCACTCAATCTCGCAATTGATGCAACACGCTCTCGCGCCGACGTGCCCATGTCGGACTGGCATGTCGGTCTCGCTGCCTATCGCATGAATAAAATGGACATTGCCATTCGCCATTTTGAACAATTAACGAAAAACGATAAAATTACCGAACGCACACTCGCAGCTGCTCATTTTTGGTCGGGTCATTCCTATTACCGCATTAATGAACCCGAAAAAGCAGCCGCGCATATGGCTCAGGCGGCGAGAACAGGCCTAAATTTTTACGGCATGCTGGCTCAACAAACCTTAACTGGAAAACTTAATATTCTTTGGCAACAGGTCGAGCGTCATGACTATGATGAAATTGCTTATCACCCGGCCGTCAAGCGCGCCGCAGCACTCGACAAAGCTGGACAACGCGAACTTGCAGAACTCGAACTCTTATATCTTCAAGAGCGCTTATCTGAAAAAGAAGCACGCGCTGCGCTCGACTTAGCAAAGAAGCTTAATTATCCGGCCGTAGAGCTCGCAATTACCTCCCGGCTTAAGTTCCTTTCGCTTGCCAATGCTGCACCAAACTCAGATAGCTATTCACAAGTCGCTTTTGAAGGCAAATATCCGGTAATTGATGAATCAGAGATTGGCGACACAACGGTTGATCGCGCGCTCTTATTTGCTCTAATCCGACAAGAAAGCCGCTTCAAAGCGCGCGCAAAATCTAGTGCTGGCGCCCGCGGGCTAATGCAGATCATGCCGCGCACAGCCGCGTTTGTTACTGGCGATAGAAAATTAGCCCGTACCAGTGGTCGCGAGCAGCTCCTGAAGACAGAACTAAATTTAGATATTGGTCAGCGCTATATGGGGATGCTTTTAAGCGATGATTATTTCCAGAATAATATAATCTACACGTTAGCAGGCTATAATGCAGGACCTGGCACATTGAAACGCTGGCGTCGCGAAATGAGCGATGTAAATGATCCGCTCCTCTTCATTGAGAGCCTCTCAGCACCAGAAACACGTAAATACGTTCAAAATGTTATGGAAAACCTCTGGATTTACAGGCACCGGCTTGGACAGGACACACCAAGTCTCCGTCTTCTCGCTGCTCAGAGCTGGCCGATCTATATTGAGCAAGATGAGCATTTAGTCCAAGCAAATATAAAATTAGATTAAAGAACTCACATCGGCCTAAAGAATGCCCATACATCCTCAACAGAGCTCGTATTGGGACAATTCCTGCTGATCAAAATGAACATTTAGGACAGCAGAGCATCATAAAATTGGAGGTATGAGCGGATCTCAGACTAATGATTGCGCTGAGGCAAAGCTTAAAATGCCGAAATATAATCTCAGCAGACTAAATATGAGCATGCCCGAATCTGGCAAATGCCATAAAAGAGAAATTCAACAATAATTAGAAGCGCTTAGATAATTCTGAGATATTCTGGTCGACCAAAGCAGAACGCTGACCATCGTTCAAGGCATCCTTAATCAATTGCTCAGCTGTTGCAATAGCAGCTTGGGTTACAGCAGCCTGAACCTCTTTGATCATATTTGCTTCAGCGCGGGCAATTTTGAGTTCAGCACCTTGTGTGCGACGCTCGAGCTGTTGATCAAGTTTCTCTTTGGCTTCTAGGGCAAGACGCTCGGCGTTTGCCTTAGCATCTTCAACAATCTGCTCAGCCTGCTTTTCAGCAGCATTACGTTTTGCTTCATATTCAGCAAGTAAATTTTCAGCGTCCATGCGGAGGGCATGGGCACGGTCTAGCTCGGCTTGAATTTGCTCGGCACGCTCATCCAATGATTTTGTAATTTTGCCAGGCAGTCGCAAAAACAAAAAAGCACCAATAACGGTAACAAATGCGAGCGCAACGTAAAATGTTTCATCTATCATTGCTGACCTCTAATTCCCTACCCGACTAATTGCGTTATCAATGTCAGTCTCGCTTGGCTTCTGACCTGAAACAACTTCAACAATATCAGCCACGATAGAACGCGCTGACTCAGCAATACCCGCCATAGCCGTATCACGAGACGTTTTTAATCTTGCCTCAGCCGCTTCAATCCGGCTGGCAATTTGCGCATCTATGGCCGCTTTCTCTTTATCCATCTCTGCTTGAATATCATTGCGCACTGTTTGCGCAAGCTTCACTGCATTAACACGCGCATCGCTCAACGCCTCTTCATAAGCACTCAAAGCCAATTTAGCTTCTTCGCTCATGCGTTCAGCAGCATCGAAATCACTTTGAAGACGCGTTTGACGAGCCTCTAAAGTAGCGCCGATGCGCGGCAAGATGAAGTATGTCAGCACGATAAAAAGTGCCGAGAAAGTAATTGCTAGCCAGAAAAGCTGACTGCCAAAACTGGATGGGTCTAGCTGGGGCATTATCCGCTCACATATCTAAAATCATCGGCCTTACGATATAAATTATACCTGATAATTTAACACAATAAGACGTCAAAGTAATTGCTTAACATGGTGACCTTACGTCACCATTTCTGCGATCAAAGATGATAAATGGGGTGTTTCCACCCCATTTATAAATCAGACCACAAAAAGAAGGATAAGCGCAATAATTAGGCCAAAAAGACCTGTTGCTTCAGCAAGCGCAAAGCCCAAAAGCAAGTTTGGGAACTGGCTTTGTGCAGCTGACGGATTGCGTAATGCACCCGCAAGGAAATTGCCGAAAATGTTGCCGATTGCCATGCCTGCTCCGGCAAGGGCGATACATGCGATACCTGCGCCAATATATTTTGCTGCTTCTGCTTCCATTGGTAAAACCTCCGATTGTGCCCATCTGGGCAAGTTAAATAAAAGTTAGTGATCCATATGTATGGCTTCGTTGAGGTAGATACACGTCAAAACCGTGAACACATAGGCCTGAAGCCCTGCGATCAATAATTCTAAACCTGTAAACGCTACCATCAGCGCGAAGGGGGCGATTGCCAGCGGAATAAGACCCGCAGACGATAATCCGACGACAAAGCCGCCGAAAATTTTGAGCATTGTGTGACCAGCCATCATATTACCAAACAAACGAACCGATAAGCTCACTGGACGCGTTAAATATGAAATAAGCTCAATCACAACCAAAAGTGGCAATAAAACAGCCGGAATACCCGAAGGGACAAACAATTTCAAAAAGCCAATGCCGTGTTTCATAAAGCCAACAGCTGTCACAAGAATAAAGACACTCGCCGCTAGCGCAAAAGTAACAATAAGGTGGCTCGTCACCGTGAAGGAATAAGGTAGCATACCCAACATGTTACAGAAAAGGATGAACATAAAAAGCGAGAAAATGAATGGGAAATATTTCATTCCCTCAGTGCCCACATTTTGCTTAACCATGCCGGCGATAAAGCCGTAAGTCAGTTCACCGAGTGACTGCATACGACCCGGTACAATTGAGGTTGAACGTGCCATTAAAGACATCAAAATGATAATCGACCCAACTGACAAAACCATCCATAGAGATGAATTTGTAAATGATGTGTCGACACCCATAATTGTTGGAAGATCATATAGAGAATGCACCTCAAATTGGTGCATCGGATCAATAGCTGCTCCGGCTTCTTGCCCTTCTGATTGCACTTGTGAGGCCACGCCACACTCCCCGTCATTCTTAGAGCCCTAGGGCCCATCTGTTAATCATCTCTTGATGAACTATCTTGCTCATCTTGTTTAATCTCTGCGTCCTGAGCAGCTTGGCTTAACGTGCCAGCAGTTCTGACTGCATTCATAACCCCGGCTGCCATTCCGAGAAAAAGTAAGAGGATCATGAATAAAGGTTTTGTATCAAAAACTTTATCAATCCACCACCCTATAAATCCGCTTACGCCAATAGCCGCTATCATCTCAATCGTCAAGCGGTAGGCCAATGTTAATAGGCCACCTGAGGCATTTCGGCGCGGTTCAGAACCGTTATTTTGCCGCGCAGCAGTGATTTTTGCCTCAAGTTCGGCAATTGCGGCCTTTTCTTTTTCAGTTTTATTTTTCATGTTCAACAATCATAGAAAAGCGCTAAAACGGTTACAGGCTCAAAAACCAGCCCCAAAATTCACAAATTCACGCTGTAATTAAATCCATAAGACCAACTTAACCCTATGATTTTAGGCATTTATTTTGTCGTCAAATACATCACCTTCGTCATCAGAGACGCCAAGCTCAGCAAATTGTTCAGCTTCTTTTAAGTCAACGGAAATAAGTGAACTGACGCCACGTTCTTGCATAGTCACCCCAAATAGGCGATCAACCCGCGCCATTGTCAGTGCATGGTGGGTTATCAACAAGAAGCGTGTGCCTGTTGCCTCTGAAATTTCACGAATCATATTGCAATAACGCTCAACATTAGCGTCATCAAGAGGGGCATCGACCTCATCAAGGACGCAAATTGGGGATGGATTCGTTAAAAACACCGCAAAAATCATTGCCATGGCCGTCAAAGCTTGCTCACCGCCAGACAAAAGAGACATTAATTGCGGTTTTTTACCCGGCGGATGCGCAATAATCTCTAGTCCAGCCTCGAGCGGGTCATCTGACTCGGTAAGCTCCAGACGCGCCGTACCGCCACCAAATAACTGCGTAAACAAGCGAGAAAAATGGCTATTCACCGATTCGTAAGCCGCCAATAAACGCTCCCGCCCCTCTTTATTGAGCTGACCAATGCCATAACGCAATTTATTGATAGCGCTTGCCAAATCATCGCGCTCAGCTTTCATTTCGCCCATCTGCGCTTCAATGTCATTTGCCTCTTCGTCGGCGCGCAAGTTTACGCCGCCGAGGTTTTCGCGCTCACGCCTTAACTTTTCGAGCTTTGCCTCAACATCATGAACATCTGGCAAGGCTTTATTGGCATCATGCTCAGAAATAGCCAGAGCTTTTTCCGGCTCGACTTGTAAAATTTCGCGAATACGCTGAGCGGCTTCAGCCTCACGTTCAGAGGCATTTTCTTTATTAGCTTCAAGCCGCGCCAAACCTTCCCGGGCTTGAGTGAGAGCATTTTGAGTTTCACGAGCTACTTTATCGGCAACCCCCAATGCTGTTTCAGCTTCGGCAAGAACATCCGCCTCGTTCTTACGCTTGGTCTCTGCCTCTTGAATAAGATCGAGCAAAACCTGTTTACGCTCAGCCAATTGAGCTGGCTGCTCACTGACGCGCGTGAGCTCAGTCACCACTTCAGCCGAACGCGTTGTCAAAGACGTAATTTGACCACTTGCAGCCTCGATGCGTTTTTCCCAAGACTGCTTGTCTTCATCAATCCGCCGCAAACGACTTTCACGCAATTGGCGGCGTGTCCGCAATTGGTCAAAGGCTGCACGAGCTTCGCTAAGCTCAGCGCGACCATCAGAGACAGAGCGTCGAAGCTCATCTACTTTAATCTGAGGGTCTGCGGCTTTGTCTAGCTCTGAAATTGCCGACATAGCCTCAGTCTGGACCTGCAACTGCTCTTCAAGATCTGTCGTCAATTGAACCAAAGCGTCGTTTAATGCAGATTTCTTCGTCGCAAAGTCAGCTCGCCCACGCTCAGCATTCGCAAGCGCTTCTCGCGCATCCGACAAAGCCTTGCGATAGGCATCAAGCTGAATACCTGCCTGCTTTTCAAGGCCAGAAACCTCACGATGATTGTCTTTCAAAGCTTGCATTTCCATATCACGCGCAAGCGCTTGCTTTTCAGCAAGTTCAAGTTCACGCCCAAGGTCTTGCAATCGATTGCGCTGAGCCAAACGCTGGGCAGAAGCTGTCGGAGCTTCGGCCGCAGCTGCATATCCATCCCATCGCCACAAGTCACCATCTAAAGAGACCAAGCGCTGCCCAGTGGCCAAAGCCGTCTGCAATTGACGAGCCTGAGCCTTATCACGCACAACGCCAATATTATTAAGGCGACGGGTTAAAGCTGGTGGCCCTTTGACAAATTTTGCAAGCGCTTCAACACCTGCGGGTAGCGCCGTATCTTGTGATGCTTGCTCTAAATGGCGCCAATGCGCGGGTGCGGCTTCATCAGAGGAAGCATCAAGGTCATCACCCAAGGCCGCCCCTAAAGCCATTTCATAACCGGCATTCACCTCCAAAGCATCCACCAAGGAGGGATATGTTTTCTCACCAGGTCGCGCGAACATGGCCGAAAGAGCTGACCGCTCCCCCACGAGACGTGCCACAACTTCTTGGGCTTCGCGCAACGGGCCAACCAATGCATCTACACGCTCAGACGCAATACGCACATCATTGCTTAAGCTTTCAAGCGCTTCACTTGCCGTCTCAACGTTTTTAACGGCCTGATCACGCGCCTGTAAAAGCTGAGTGTCTTGAGTAAGTGGAAGCTCACTCTGCAGCAAGCCATCCAGTGTCGTCTGACGCTCATCAATTTGGCTTTGAAGGCGCGTAATGCGGGCCTGCACATTCTCTATCGTTGTCGCCAATGCATTGCGCTTCGCATTCAAGTCGGCTGCTTCACGGTTTGCGGCATCAAGCGCAGTTTCATATGTTTCGAGCTTCTTGCCAGCATTGTCGCAAGCTTGTTTGGCGCGCGCTTCGCTCTCTACTTCATCATCTTGCACTTCAGAAAGCAAAATTGTGGCTTCTTCGGTCAAAGTCCCTAATTGCTGCTGCGCATCTGACAATAAAGCTGTTTCACGTTGTTTATCGGCCTCAAGATCATCATGCTGGCGCTGTAATCGCGCAATCATCTCGCGTGCACGCGATTCCTCGGCGTCTAAATTATCGCGCTCAATTGTTAAACGTCTAAGGGCTGCGGCCGCCACTGCTTCTGCTTCTCGCAATGGTGGCAAACTTGCTTGCAATCGGGCTTGCTCTGTCGAGGCTTGTGCCGCCGCCTGTGTGCGCGTGTTCACGTCTTGTCGCGCTGCACTGAGCTCGGCATTAATCTCGGCAAGTTGATCAACAATCGCCTGCCATCGCAAATGGAGCGCCAGAGCTTCAGCCTGACGGATATCGCCTGACAAACCGCGATAACGCGTTGCTTGGCGGGCTTGCCGACGCAAGCTGCGCAAATTTGTATCCATTTGACCAAGCGCTTCATCAACCTTTTCGAGATTGCCCTCAGCCGCACGCAGTCGGAGTTCGGCCTCATGGCGACGACTATGAAGACCTGAAATACCCGCAGCCTCTTCAAGAATACGACGGCGCGACTCAGGCTTAGCATTGATCAATTCACCAATTTGTCCCTGACGCACTAAGGCTGTTGAGCGCGCGCCTGTCGAGGCATCGGCAAATAACAACTGCACATCTTTTGCACGTACGTCGCGCCCATTAACGCGATAGGCAGAGCCAGCTTCACGCTCTATTCGGCGAATAACTTCAATTGTTTCATTATCATTATATTCTGCCGGCGCATCATGATCGACATTATCAAGGTAAAGCCCAACCTCGGCATGATTGCGCGCAGGACGTGCTGTCGTACCCGAGAAGATAACATCTTCCATGCCAGAGCCACGCATGGATTTATAGGATGTTTCCCCCATCGCCCATCGCAATGCTTCTAGCAAATTGGATTTACCGCAACCATTTGGCCCAACAACGCCCGTTAATCCTGGCAAAATATCAAGATCAACCGGATCCACAAAAGACTTAAAACCTGATAAACGCAACCGTTTAAAATGCATAACTTTTCCTAACGCAATTCTGCAGGCAATTGCGCATTTATAGCATCCCGAAAGACACTAATATCTTGATTGCCTTCTAGGCGAGCGCCATTGATAAAAAACGTTGGTGTCGATTGCACCTTAAGCTCTTCATGCGCATCCTTTTGAACCGCGCGAATGCCGGCAAGGATAGACTCGTCCTTTAAACAAATACGAAAATCAGCTTCCGATAAACCAGCTTGCCGCGAAATTTTGAGCAGTTCATCAAGCGGTTGCTGGCTGGTTAGCCACACGGATTGGCGCTCAAATAAGATCATAAGAAATTTGCTTTGCTGCACTGGCGCTACGCAATGGGCCAACATCGCTCCCGCAGTCGCCAGTCCATCAAATGGAAAAGACCGGAACAGAATCCTGAGCTTACCCGTATCAACATATTCGGCTTTTAGAATTGGCAAAACCTGATTATGGAACGCGCCACAATGCCCGCAGGTTAAAGACGCATATTCAACCATTGTCACAGGCGCATCAGCATTCCCAATAACAATTTCGCCAAGTGGATTGGGCTTTTCTAGGGCACTTAGACCTGAGGTCTCGCCAGCCAAATCTGAGGAATCTAAGTCCGTTGCATGAGCTTCAGAGGCTTCGCCCGTCGCATCAAACTGTGAAGCAGTGTCTGTCTCTTGGTTTGACTGAAACACAAAAAACGCAAACACCCCCGCAAGCAAAGCGACGATGATAACTATGTATCTAGCATTAATTGGCATGGTGCCCCCGAATCTATTTTTCAAATTCTATTATAGAACTCGTCAAGGAAAACCCCGATCCCTCTAACGACGATTAAGCATAAAGTTTGTGGAAAACTTTTAGAGCAAATGTGGTGAAATAGCGGCCTTATTCGCCTTCACTCGCGCTACGATATTTAATACGACCACCTAAACGCGCCAGCGCTTGCTTAAGCTCGCCCTCTGGTAGGTCAGCCAATTCATCATAAGCAGCATCCATATGAGGCTTTAAAACCTCAGCGCTTGGGTAATTCGTCAATGGACGGCGGTAGATTGGACCTTGAATAATATTGAGCCGCTTGACCGCTTCAACACCATAAAACTGATTAATGCGCTCAAGAATTTGCGGCGCGAGATGTTGCACCTCAAGCGCCATAGCGCCATCCACACGCACAGTTAGAACCGCACCATCTTGTCCCCGATGATTTAAGCCTTCGGGCAAACTCATGGAAGCAAGCTGAGCGCCAACGATTGACGGCCAGTGATCTATAATTTGGACGTCACGAAAACCACGGCGGCGCATGACCGACGAGGTCAGTCGCCCCACCAATGCCGAGAGCGGTGTGCTTTTGCCTTGCGGCTTTGTGCCATTATAGGCCATAGTCATCTCCTAATATTGTATCATCTTACACGATCATGGCGACGCTTACGAGTTAGAACCGCGCATGAAGATCACATGAGTTTAGCAAAGAGCACAAAAAAATTATTAGCCTGGTATGATACCCACGCCAGAGAGCTCCCCTGGCGGGCGCCTATTGGGGTCACCCCTAATACTTATCATGTTTGGCTGTCAGAGATCATGCTCCAGCAAACAACTGTTGTCGCTGTCATCCCCTATTTTAATAATTTCATCAGAGTGTGGCCCTCAGTTACAGCACTCGCCAATGCCAAAGATGACGATGTTATGCGCGCTTGGGCCGGGCTCGGCTATTATGCGCGCGCGCGCAATATGCTAAAATGTGCCCGTCATATACGCGATAATTTTAACGGCGTTTTTCCAAAGACTGAAAAAGAACTCATCGCGCTACCAGGCATTGGGCCCTATACGGCGGCGGCCATTTGCGCCATTGCTTTTGACCAGAAAGCCGCGCCCATTGACGGCAATATTGAACGTGTAATTTCGCGTTTAACTGCATGCACAACCCCACTTCCGGCTCTTAAAGTGGATGTCGCCAAATCGCTCGAAAGTTTAGTGCCGAATAATCGCGCCGGAGATTTTGCACAAGCCATGATGGATCTTGGCGCAACCATTTGCACCCCTAAAAACCCCAATTGTGGCATTTGCCCCTGGAATAAGATATGTGCGGCGTATGCGCAAAATATCGCCGATACTTTACCACGACGCCTTCCCAAAAAGCCAAAACCAAAACGCACGGGCGTTTTATTTTGGGTCTATAATGAACACGGCCATATTTTAACACGGCAAAGACCAGCACGCGGTTTACTTGGTAATATGATTGAGTTTCCTTCTCATGGCTGGGACACGCCCAATGATCGGGATATCGACAATCATTTATCTCTTAACTGGGTCAAGCATTCAAATGCGGTGCGTCACGTTTTCACCCATTTTGAATTAACGCTATCGGTCTGGATCGGCCATGCCACGCCCTCAGATATGGCATTGATTAACACCATAGATAGCACTTTCACATGGCGCGATGCCAAAGCCCTTCATGCAGCAGCCCTGCCCAACCTCATGCGTAAAGCTGAAGTTTTTGTCGAAAAAACAATTCAAAGCGACACGCGTGTAAACTCATAAAGAACTTACACGCTCTTCTACTATTCTAATTCACGAATAGTTAATGAGCTTTTTGCTCACGCATTTTATTGCGCAAGTCATCAATCGATATCAATTTGTCATCGCTTTCAACGTGCCAGAAGGTCCAACCATTACATGCTTGAGCGCCCTGAACGTGTGCGCCAATTTGATGGATGGATCCGGTAATTGGGGCTTTTGTCGACCCGGCTTTCAAACTGCCATCTGCACGCACGCGCGCTTGGTAACGGCGCGAGGGGCCAAATAATTGCGTTCCAGGTCTAATCATACCGCTTTCAATCAAAGACCCAAAAGGGATCCGCGGAAGTGCCTTGGCTGATTGTGTTACTTCTAGCGCCTCATCGGGCGCGGGCGCAACCTGATCAATACGCTGGCGAGCGGCTTTAATATATGTTTCATCAGCCTCAATCCCAATAAAGGACCTGCCCAAATATTTGGCTACAGCACCGGTCGTGCCCGACCCAAAAAATGGATCCAAAATCACATCTCCCGGCTGACTTGTTGCCAATAAAACCCGATGTAGCAGAGCTTCAGGCTTTTGCGTTGGATGCACTTTACGCCCTGAGGCATCCTTCAACCGCTCCTGGCCCGTGCAAATCGGCAAAAGCCAATCAGACCGCATTTGGATACCCTCATTGAGGGTTTTCATCGCTTGATAGTTAAAACAATAACCTGTGGCATTGGCATTGGGTGTCGCCCAAATTAGTGTTTCATGGGCATTGGCAAATCGTGTGCCTTTAAAATTCGGCATTGGATTGGTTTTGCGCCATATAATATCGTTCAAAATCCAATAACCGAGATCTTGTAAAGCTGTTCCCACGCGGAAAATATTGTGATAGCTGCCAATAACCCAAAGTGTCCCTGTTGGCTTTAAAATGCGCTGGGCCTCAGCGAGCCATGCCCGTGTGAACATATCATATGCTTGAAAATCAGAGAATTTATCCCAATCATCCGTCACAGCATCCACATGGGAATGATCGGGGCGCGTTAATTGCTGCCTTAACTGAAGGTTATAAGGCGGATCAGCAAACACAAGATCCACAGATGAATCGGGCAAAGCCTTCATATGCGCGATCGTATCGCCGTGGAGAATTTGGTTTAAGGGCAGTGCCTGGGATGAATGTTTTTTGCTCATGCCCGAACATGAGTCATTCTTGATTCGCCGTCAATTTATAAATGAATCCATATGGTTACATTATCCACACAAATATCCACAGCTACTCCTCATAGTATATATTCGATAAAATAAGCCGATATTTAGGTCTGCATATCGCGCATAGGGCGAAATGACATGCGATGAAAATCTGTCGGCCCATATTCTTGAACCGCGGAGCGATGATCTTTTGTCCCGTAACCTTTATTTTGTGCCCAACCATATTGTTTATAATCGTCGGAAATTTCGCGCACCCAATCATCCCGGGTTTCTTTCGCAATAATCGAGGCCGCGGCAATTGAGGCCGAAATATTATCGCCACCAATAATGGTTTGATAGTCCACTGCCAATTGTGGCGCCTTATTTCCGTCAATCAATACAAAATCAACCGTCAGCTTAGCAAGGGCACGTTGCATGGCGAGAAATGTCGCTTGTAAAATATTAATTTTGTCTATTTCAGCGGCATCGGCAAAGCCTACCCCAACCTGAGCCTGTTCTTCTATGACCAAGCGCAGACCTGCCCGACGCTTGGGGCTTAGTTTTTTGCTGTCAGCCAATGGTGCAATATCAAATCCTTCGGGCAGAATAACCGCCGCCGCAACAACGGGACCACACCAGGCGCCACGACCAGCTTCATCAACGCCTGCCACCCGTCGCCCGGGCCAGCCTTGAGCGCGCTCAAAGCTTAGCTCGGTCACTTATTCAGCAGCCTCGGCAAGCGTGTTTCGCTGATACTTCAACACCGGCTGACGCGCGGCTTTTGTTTCATCCAAACGTTTACGCGGAGCAAAATGTGGTGCTTTTTTGAAACGATCCATATCGCCAGCTTTTGCCGCTTCCGTGAGCTTACGCATGACATAAATAAACTGATCGAGCGTTTGTTTGCTCTCGGTTTCTGTCGGCTCAATGAGCATGGCGCCATGCACAACTAAAGGGAAATACATTGTCATAGGATGATAACCTTCGTCGATCATCGCCTTAGCAAAGTCGAGCGTATCAATGCCTGTATCTTTTAAGAAACGGTCATCGAATAAAGCCTCATGCATACACGGACCTTCAAATGAGGCGCTCATAACGTCTTTCAGGCTTGCGAGAATATAATTCGCATTTAAGACAGCGTCCTCAGCAACTTGGCGTAGGCCATCACTGCCGTGACTTAACATGTAGGAAAGTGCACGAACAAACATCCCCATTTGTCCATGGAAGGCCACCATACGGCCAAAACTAGCATTATCTGCTGTTTCATTCTCGACCAGATCATACACACCATCGCGCTTTACAATGAGCGGTAAAGGCGCATAGGGGGCAAGACGCTCAGATAAAACTGTTGGTCCAGAACCAGGGCCGCCACCGCCATGAGGCGTTGAAAAGGTTTTGTGTAAATTGATATGCATGGCGTCAACACCAAGATCACCAGGTCGAACACGACCAACAATGGCGTTAAAATTTGCACCATCACAATAAAAATAACCACCGACCTCATGAATAGCATCAGCGATATCGATAATATCGCGCTCAAACAGGCCGCATGTGTTTGGATTGGTCAGCATAATCGCGGCGACATCATCACCCAATTTTGCACGAAACGCATCGAGATCAACCCGACCATGAAGATTTGCTGGGATCTCATCCACAATAAAGCCAAGCAAAGCCGCGGTTGCTGGATTTGTGCCGTGTGCAGATTCTGGTACCAAAACACGCTTACGCGTTGCCAACTCACCACGCGCTTCAATTGCTGCACGAATAGCCATCATGCCACAGAGTTCACCATGCGCGCCCGCTTTCGGCGATAACGCAACTTCAGGCATACCCGTCAAAGTTTTTAACCAATGCGCCAACTCATCCATTAAGCCAAGCGCGCCTTGCACGGTCGAAATGGGTTGCAGCGGGTGAATATCACCAAAACCCGGCAGGCGAGCCATTTTCTCGTTTAAACGCGGATTGTGCTTCATTGTGCATGAGCCAAGCGGGTATAAACCAGCATCAATGCTATGATTTTTTTGGCTCAACCGCACATAATGGCGAACAGCTTCTGGTTCGGCTAAGCCTGGCAATTTAGGTGTCATACGCGTCAATCCACCCAGCTTTAAGGCCAGACCCTTGGGCGTTTCCAGATCAACACCAGAACGCGCCTCACTGCCTATTTCAAAAATTAGTCCTTCTTCAAGCTGAAGCCCACGATGGCCACTAAAGGTTTCAAAATCACTCATGACAATACCTCCTGCAAGCCTAGGGCAAATGCATCAAGATCTGCTTCCGTCACTGTTTCGGTTGCAGCAATTAAAAGATAATTTTCAAGACCCACGTCGGGGCATAAGCGCGACACGTCAATGCCACCCAACACACCGCGCGCCGCTAGAGCCTCCACAACCTCTTTAGCTGGCCGTGGTAAACGCACGGTCACCTCATTAAAAAAGGTCTCATTAACAGGTGCTAAATTGGGGCCCAGTTTCTCCACCAGCATCAACATACGCTCATGATTAAGCGTGGCGAGTTGAGCAAGACCTGTCCCACCCAAAAGGGTCATATGAATTGTAAAGGCCAAGGCACATAGACCAGAATTTGTACAAATATTCGACGTCGCTTTATCGCGTCGAATATGTTGTTCGCGTGTTTGTAATGCCATGCGTAATGCTGGACGACCACGCGTATCTTTTGACACACCAATGATACGACCGGGTAATGAACGCTTATAGCTTTCACGTGTTGCAAAGAATGCCGCATGTGGACCGCCATAGCCCATAGGTACACCAAAACGCTGCGCTGAACCAAAGACCACATCCGCGCCTAGCTCGCCAGGTGGCTTAAGCAAGGTCAAACCTAGTAGGTCAGTTGCAACCGATACAATTGCTTTGTTGCCTTGCAAGGCGGCAATGATCTCTGAAATGTCGTTTAGCTCTCCTTCTGTACCAGGATATTGTAACAACGCCCCAAAAACATTGTGTTCAGCTGCATTAATCGCATCACCATAGATCACCTCAAAACCAAACATATCAGCGCGGGTCTGTACCACGTCTTTGGTTTGTGGGTGTACGTTGTTAGCAACAAAAAACGCATCGCATTTTTTATTTTTAGACACACGCTTAGATAATGCCATTGCTTCGGCTGCTGCCGTCGCTTCGTCTAACAACGAGGCAGAAGCAAGCTCCATTCCGGTTAAATCAATCGTGGTTTGTTGGAAATTCAAAATCGCTTCTAAACGGCCCTGTGCAATCTCTGGCTGATAAGGCGTATAAGCCGTGTACCAACCTGG